>Ga0169931_10005375_pt1 | contig 19518 bp, 14 predicted proteins | sample Kivu_15m_20L_FD_129675 | JGI IMG/M metagenome (GOLD analysis project Ga0169931, IMG submission 129675) | Freshwater microbial communities from Lake Kivu, Western Province, Rwanda to study Microbial Dark Matter (Phase II) - Kivu_15m_20L... | ecosystem: Environmental > Aquatic > Freshwater > Lake... | reverse complement strand
CGCGCCGATCCGGATCAACCTGCTGCCGCACCGCGCGATGAAGCGCGAGCGGCGCAAGAAGGACTTCGTGGCCGCGGCCGTGCTGGTGGCCCTGGCCGGCGCGGCAACCGTGTTCGCCGGCGGCGTGGCGATCAATCAGCAGATCACCGCGCAGCTCGACCGGAACAGTTTCATCAAGGACGAGAACGCCAGGCTCGACAAGCAGATCGCCGAGATCAAGACCCTGCGCGAGGAGATCGCCGCGCTGCGGGCGCGGCAGCAGGCGGTCGAGAACCTGCAGAGCGACCGAACGCTGCCGGTACGGTTGTTCGACGAGCTGGTGCGGGTGACGCCCGAGGGCGTGTATCTGCGCCTGCTCAAGCAGGACGATCTGAAGGTCACGCTGGGCGGGCACGCACAGACCAACGAGCGCGTCGCCGAATTGCTGCGCAACCTGGTCGAGCGCAGCCCCTGGCTCGAGCGGCCCGAGCTGTCCGAGATCAAGGAGATCACGCTGCCGCCGCTGTCCGGTCAGAAGGAGCCGCGCAAGCTCTTCGAGTTTTCCCTGAACGCGCTGGTCAAGCGCCAGACCGTGCCTCCCACCGACGCGCGGCCGGCTGCGCCGCGCACCACCGGCACCGAATCGGGAGCCGCGCCGCAGGCCGCTGCGACACCGGCCCAGGTCGGCGCCGCGAACCGCTGACCATGACTGCGCGCCGCTCGTTCTCGATCGACCTCACCCGGCTGGCCCAGCAGTTCTCCGGACTGCAGGGTCGGCACCCCGGTCTGTGGCCCGGACTGCCGCGCGGCCTGCTGTTCGTCTTGCTGTTCTCGGCACTCGTGACCGGCGGCTGGCTGCTGTACTGGCAGTCGCTGCTCCAGGAGCTTGACGCGGGGCGCCTCGAGGAAGAGGCCCTGAAGGTGCAGTTCAACGACAAGATCAAGCAGGCGGTCAATCTCGAGGCGCTGCGCAAGCAGCGCGAGCAGGTCTTCCAGTACGTGAGCCAGCTCGAGAAGCAGCTGCCGAGCAAGGCCGAGATGGATGCGCTGCTGTCGGACATCAACAAGGGCAGCGTGGGGCGCGGCGCGCAGCTGCAGCTGTTCAAGCCAGGGGCGGTCGTCGCGAAGGAGTACTACGCGGAGCTGCCGATCAGCGTGAAGGTGGTTGGCAACTACCACGACCTGGGCGCCTTCGCGAGCGACATCGCGAACCTGCCACGGATCGTCACGTTGAACAATCTGTCGATCGTGCCGCAGGAGAAGTCCCAGATGCTGGTGATGGATGCGACCGCGAAGACGTTCCGGTATCTCGATGCCGAGGAAATCCAGCGCCAGCGCGCCGCTGCGCAGCCCGCCCGGCCGGGAGCGAAACCGTGACCCCGGCCGCCGCCCGCCGGGCTGCGTTCGTGCTCGCCGTGCCATGCGCGCTGCTCGTGGCCGGCTGCGAGACCCACCAGTCCGAGCTGCAGGCTTGGATGGACGAGACGCGTCGCAACACGCCGGTGCGGGTCGAACGGCTGCCGGCGCCGAAGTCGTTCGAGCCGTACCACTACCAGGGCCGCGACGAGACCGATCCGTTCAGCCTGGCCAAGCTGCGGGTGAGCGCGGTCGAGGCCGAGCGCGCCGGTGGCCGGCTCACGCCCGATCTCAGTCGGCGTCGCGAAGCTCTCGAGGCGTTCCCGCTCGACAACCTCAAGCTGGTCGGCAATCTGCGCCAGGGCAACGCGAACGTCGCGCTGCTTCAGACCGAGACCACGGTCCACCAGGTTCGGGTCGGCAACTACGTCGGCCAGAACTTCGGCCGGATCACCAAGATCTCCGAGACCGAGGTGTCGGTGAAGGAGCTGGTCCAGGATGCCGCGGGCGACTGGGTCGAGCGGAACACCGCGCTGCGGCTGCAGGAGGCCACCAAGTGAGGACGAACGTGCGATCGATCGACGCCGGAGGAGGTCGCACCGGGCGGCGCGCGCAAGCCTGGTTCGCCGCGCTCGCGGTCGCGGTCGCCTGCGCGTCCTGGAGCGGGGCGCTCCGGGCCCAGGGCAACGCGATCCAGTCGCTCACCGCCCAGCAGGACGGCGACGCCACGGTGTTGCGCGTGACGATGCGGTCCCCGCTCGCCGCAGTGCCGCCGAGCTTCTCGGTGGCCAACCCGCCGCGGATCGCGCTTGATCTGGCCGACACCGGCAACGGCACCGGTCAGAGCCTGGTCGAACTCGCGCAGGGCGACGTGCGCAGCGTCAACGTCGTGCAGGCCGGCGCGCGTTCGCGGATGGTGCTGAACCTGCGCCGCGCGGTCACCCACCAGACCCGGATCGAGGGCAACGCGCTGCTGATCACGATGGCGCCGGTGGCCGCCGTGGCGCCGGTGTCGGCCCCGGCGTCCGGCATCGGCACCTTCAGCTTCGCGCGCGGCGACGACCGCGTCGGCCACGCGTTGCGCGACATCGACTTCCGGCGCGGCAAGGACGGTGAGGGGCGGGTCGTGGTCGAGCTGTCGGATGCGAACACCGGTGTCGACATCCGCCAGCAGGGTCAGACCGTCGTGGTCGACTTCCTGAAGACGCGGCTGCCTGACAACCTGCGCCGGCGCCTGGACGTAGCCGACTTCGGCACACCGGTGCGCTCGGTGCGCACCTTCCAGCAGGGCGAGAACACCCGGATGGTGATCGAGCCGGGCGGCGGGCTGTGGGAGCACAACGCCTACCAGAGCGACACCCAGTTCGTGGTCGAGGTCAAGGGCCTGCGCGAGGATCCCAACCGGCTCGTGCAGGGCACGCGGCAGGGCTACCGCGGCGAGAAGCTGTCGCTGAACTTCCAGAACGTTGACATCCGCGCGCTGCTGCAGGTGATCGCGGACTTCACCAACCTGAACATCGTCGTGCGCGACTCGGTGGCCGGCAGCCTCACGCTTCGGCTCAAGGACGTGCCCTGGGACCAGGCGCTGGACATCGTGCTGCAGTCGAAGAACCTCGACATGCGCAAGAACGGCAACGTGATCCTGATCGCGCCGCGCGACGAGCTCGCCACGCAGGAGAAGCTCGAGCTCGAGAGCCGGCAGCAGATCGCCGAGATCGAGCCGACCCGCGTCGAAGTGTTCCAGTTGAACTACCAGAAGGCCGACGCGGTCCTGAAGATGATCTCCGACGACAAGCAGCGCGTGCTGTCGAAGAGCGGCAGTGCGGTGGCCGACGCCCGCACGAACAAGCTGTTCGTGCGCGACACGGGCTCGAGGCTCGAAGAGGTCCGGCGGATCATCACGCAGCTCGACATTCCCGTGCGGCAGGTGCTGATCGAGGCGCGCATCGTCGAGGCCGACGACCGGTTCTCGCGTAACCTCGGGGTCAAGCTCGGCTTCAACGACCTGCGCAGCACGGTCTACCGCACCGGCAGTCAGATCGACCCGGTCACCGGGCAGGCGGTCGCGGTCAACGTGCCGGTCTACGGCGCAGGCACGCCGCTGGGCGGCAGCAACCTGTATTCGACGCTGGCGGGCAATCTGACCGGCGTGAGCGCGCTGTCGTCGCAGCTCGGCAGCAACCTGCAGGGCACGAACCTGCAGGGGTTAGGCCAGCCCACTCCGATCGCCAACACGAACTTCGTCAACCTGCCGGCCGGACCGATCTCGGGCGCCGATGCGGCGAACTTCGCGATCAGCCTGTTCAGCTCGTCGCTGACCCGCTTCGTCAACCTCGAGATCTCGGCGCTCGAAGCCGAGCAGCGCGGCAAGGTGGTCTCCAGCCCGCGGGTGCTGACCGCCGACCAGGGCAAGGCGGTGATCGAGCAGGGTACCGAGCTGCCGTACCAGAGCGCCACCTCCAGCGGCGCCACCGCGATCAGCTTCCGCAAGGCGAACCTCAGGCTCGAGGTCGTGCCGCAGATCACGCCCGAGGGCAACGTGATCATGCGCGTTCAGGTCAATCGCGATGCGGTCGGTCAGCTGACGCCGGCGGGTTTCGCGATCGACACCCGCGCGGTGCAGACCGAGGTGCTGGTGGAGAACGGCGGCACCGTCGTGATCGGCGGCATCTACGAGCAGTTCGAGCGCAACCGGATCAACAAGGTGCCGCTGCTCGGCGACATCCCCTACCTCGGCAACCTATTCAGGAACACGTCGCGCACCAACGACCGCACCGAGCTGCTGGTGTTCCTCACCCCGCGCGTCGTGTCAGACACCGCGGCCGTCCGGTGAGCACGGCGGCTGGTTCAACGATGAGTCTCGCCATGGGCATCCTCGACAAGCTCACTTCGCGGACGATCGCGGCCCTGGTCGCTCTGACGGCGACCGCACTGCTGTCCGGCTGCGGCGGCGCGGGTGCGGGTGCCGGCGGTACTGCGTCCGGAGGCGCCTCCGGCGCGGGCCAGGTCGCCGACATCATCCTGTTCGCCGACAAGGCGTCGCTGCCAGCGACCGACGGATCGACCGCGTCGACGATCACCGCTCAGGTCAAAGACGCGCAGAACAACGTGCTGCGCAACCAGACCGTGAGCTTCTCGACCGCGGACACCGGCGTGGCGTTGGCGCCGGTGGGCAGCAGCAACCTCACCGACGCATCGGGACGGCTGTCGGTGCGGGTCGAACTCGGCAGCGGCGCGGGTGCGCGTCGCAACCGGCAGGTACCGGTGGTGGCGACCGCGGCCGGCGTCTCGCGGACGATGATATTGGAGGTCGCCGGCACCAAGGCGACGATCGCCGGGCCGGATACGCTGTCGTTCGGCACCAAGGCCAATTACACGATCACGGTGGTCGACGGCGCGAACGTGGGGGTCGGCGACGTGCCGCTCGCGATCAGCTTCGATCGCGGAACGGTCACGCCGGCCTCCGCGCGGACCGCCGCGAACGGCCAGGTGACCGTCGAGGTCGAAGCGAGCCAGCCCGGCTCGGCCCAGGGCACGCTGCGGGTCGAGGGCATGGACATGGCCCCGCAGAAGTCGATCCAGGTGCTCGGCAACGACACCCCGTTCCTGTTCGTGACGCCGGCCGACGCCGCGCAGGTCGAGGTCAACCAGGACCAGCTCGTGCGCGTACGCTTCAGCCGGCCCGACACGGTGCTGTCGGGACGCACCGTGCTGATCACCGCGACCCGCGGGCTGTTCGGCGGTCAGACCAGCGTGACCGCCACCACCGATGCGAGTGGCGAGGCGACCGCGACCATCCGCTCCGGCTCGGCCGGTCAGTCGACGCTCACCGCGGTGATCACGGTCGAGACCGCGCCGTCGACGAGCGAGCGGTTGACCACCTCGAGCCGCGTCGCGTTCGTGTCGCGGATTCCTTCGAAGATCGCGCTGTCTCCGGATCCCACGTCGATCGCCACGAACGCGGTCGGCTCGTCGAGCAGCACCAGCCGGCTGATCGCCACGGTGCGCGATGCGAGCGACAACCCGGTGGCCGGCGCGCGGGTCGCCTTCACCGCGGTCGACCCGAGCGGTGGCCGGATCGAGCCGGGTGTCTCGATCACTGACGTCGACGGTCAGGCGACCGCATCCTTCATCGCCGGACCCAACTCCACCGGCCCGAACCAGGTGATCGTGCGGGCGAGCATCCTCGACACCCCGTCGATCGTCGACGAGCGCCGGATGACCGTGTCCGCGGTCGCGTTGTTCGTCGAGCTGGGCACCGGCAATCAGGCCGAGGTGCTGGACGTCACGTCCTACAGGATGCCGTGGAAGGCGATCGTCACCGACGCCAACCGCAACCCGGTGGTCGACGCCCGGGTGACCGCGTCGCTCACCGCGGTCTCGTACTACAAGGGCATCTGGGTCTGGAACGGGACCGCCCACGTGCCGGTGCGTGCGACCGACCCGACCGCCAATCCGGTGCGCTGCCTGTCCGAAGACGGTACGCGCTCGCCTGATCCGCGCGCGCCCGGTACCCCGGAGTTCACGGTGGCGCCGAACAACCTGCTGGACGCGGGCGAGGACCGCAACGCCAACGGCCGGCTCGATCCGGGCAGCCCGGCCGCGGTGGTGCTCGAATCGGTCAACGGCGTGACCGATGCGAACGGCTTGGCCAGCCTCAGCGTGGTCTACCCGAAGAGCTTCGGCAATTGGGTCGACGTGGTGCTGCGGGTGACGATCGCCACCTCCGGTACCGAGAGTTTCGTCACCCGGGAATTCACGCTGCCGGTGGTCGGCGCCGACGTCACGCAGCAGACCGTGGCGCCGCCGAACGTCGGGGCGAGCGTTCCCGACGGCGATCCTGACGTGCCCTCGGCCCTGTGGGGGGCGCTGGTCGGGCCCTACGGCTACCGGCCCGAGCAGGACGCCGCGACCTACGGCGGACGGCGCTACTGCATCCGGGCCGACTGAGTCACCGCGCGGGTCGTCCGTGCCGACGGGCCGCCTGCGGGCGGCCCGCTCGTTTATCCTCCCGGCGATGAGCGAGCGCGACGATGACGCGCCGGTGGTCCTCGTGGGCATGATGGGCGCCGGCAAGACCACCGTGGGCAAGCGCCTCGCGCGCCGGCTCGGCTGGCCATTCGTCGACGCCGACCGCGAGCTCGAGGTGCGCCTGGGGGTACCGGTGGCGACGGTCTTCGAGCTCGAGGGCGAGGCCGGCTTCCGGCGCCGCGAGGCGGCGCTGATCGACGAGCTGAGCCGCCGCCGCGGGCTGGTGCTCGCCACCGGCGGCGGCGCGGTGGTCACCGAGTCGAACCGCGCGGCGCTGAGGGCTCGGGGTCGCGTGATCTACCTGCACGCGTCGGTCGCGGACCTGTGGCACCGGCTTCGGCGAGACACGGTGCGCCCGCTGCTGCGCACGCCCGATCCGCGCGCGCGCATCGAGCACCTGGCGAGCGCGCGCGACCCGCTGTACCGGGAGACCGCGCACTGGGTGATCGAGACGGGCCGCGAGCCGGTCGAGGCGGTCGTCGGTGCTATCCTGCGCTGCATCCAGGGGCCGCCAGCGGCGGCCGCCTCCGACGACGGACGGACACCGGATGCGTGAACTCGAGGTCGCGCTCGGCGAGCGCTCGTACCCCATCCTGGTCGGCAGCGGGCTGCTCGCGCGCTGTGACCCGCTGGCGCGGCTCGCGCGGGGCCGCGCGGTCGCGGTGGTCAGCGACGACACGGTCGCGCCGCTGTACGGCGGGGCGCTGCGCGCGCTGCTCGCTCCGCACGCCGCGGCCCTGATCGACGTGGTGCTGCCCGCCGGCGAGTCGAACAAGCACTGGGGCACGCTGAACCGCGTGTTCGACGCGCTGCTCGAGGCGCGCTTCGACCGCGACGCGCTGATCGTCGCGCTGGGCGGCGGCGTGGTCGGCGACGTCGCGGGATTCGCCGCCGCGGTCTACCAGCGTGGCATCGACTTCGTGCAGGTGCCCACCACGCTGCTCGCTCAGGTGGACTCCTCGGTCGGTGGCAAGACCGGCATCAACCATCCCGCCGGCAAGAACATGATCGGTGCGTTCCACCAGCCGCGGCTGGTGCTGATCGACGTCGACACGCTGCGCACGCTGCCCGACCGCGAGCTGTCGGCCGGACTCGCCGAGGTGCTCAAGCACGGCGCGATCGCCGATCCGGACTACTTCGATGCGGTCGAGCGGACGCTGCCCGGGCTGCGTGCGCGCGATCCGCAGGCGCTGGTCGACGTGGTGGCGCGCTCGTGCGAGATCAAGGCCGACGTGGTCGCACGCGACGAGCGCGAGGGCGGGCTGCGCGCGATCCTCAACTTCGGTCACACGTTCGGCCACGCGATCGAGGCCGGCATGGGCTACGGCACCTGGCTGCACGGGGAGGCGGTGGGGGCCGGCATGGTGCTCGCCGCCGACCTGTCGCACCGCGTCGGGCTGGTCGATCCGGACGTGCCGGCCCGGCTGCGGGCGGCGGTCGCTTCCGCGGGGCTGCCGGTGCGGGCGCCCGAGTGGCCGCTGCAGCGTTGGGTCGAGCTGATGTCGGTGGACAAGAAGGCGCGCGCCGGCGTGCCGCGCTTCGTGCTGCTGGAGCGGCTCGGGGCGGCGCGGCTCGCGAAGGTGTCCGACGACGCGCTCACGCGCACGCTCGCGGCCTGCGCGGCGTGAGCGCGGCGATGGTGCGCAGCCTCGCCCCCTGGGCCGCCGATCCTGGCCGCAGTCGTGGCCGCGTGCACGGGGAGCCCGGGCCGGAGGGGCGCGACGACTTCCAGCGCGACCGCGATCGCATCGTCCACTGCGGCGCGTTCCGGCGTCTCGAGTACAAGACGCAGGTGTTCGTCAACCACGAGGGCGACCTGTTCCGCACGCGGCTCACCCACTCGATCGAGGTCGCGCAGATCGCCCGGTCGATCGCGCGTCGGCTGCGTCTGAACGAGGATCTGACCGAGGCGATCTCGCTGGCCCACGACCTCGGGCACACGCCGTTCGGCCATGCCGGTCAGGACGCGCTGAACCGGTGCATGCAGCCGCACGGGGGCTTCGAGCACAATCTGCAGTCGCTCCGCGTGGTCGACGCGCTCGAGCACCGCTACGGCGCGTTCGACGGGCTGAATCTGTGCTTCGAGACGCGCGAGGGCGTGCTCAAGCACTGCTCGCCGGCGAACGCGACGGCTCTGGGCGACGTCGGGCGGCGGTTCCTCGACCGCACGCGGCCGTCGCTCGAGGCGCAGCTCGCCAACGTCGCCGACGAGATCGCCTACGTGAACCACGACGTCGACGATGGCCTGCGCTCGGGGCTGCTCACCGTGCCGCAGCTGCTGTCGGTCGACCTCTTCGCTCGGCATCACCGCGCGGTGGTGCACGCCCATCCGCACGCTGGCGAGCGCCGACAGGTCGCCGAGACCATCCGCAGCATGATCAACACGCTGGTGCTCGACCTGGTCGGCGCGAGCGAGGCGCTGATCTCGGCCGCGGCGCCGGCGTCGATCGACGACGTACGGATCGCGCCGCCGCTGATCGCGTTCTCGCCGGCGGTCGAGGCAGAGAAGCGCGCGCTCAAGCAGTTCCTCTTCGAGAACCTGTATCGGCATTACCGGGTCGTGCGGATGACCTCGAAGGCGGCGCGCATCGTCACCGAGCTGTTCGACGCGTTCGCCGCGGATCCACGGCTGCTGCCCACCGAGCACCGACGTCTGGCCGACCGCGACCGCTTCCGGGCGATCGCAGACTACATCGCCGGAATGACCGACCGCTATGCGATCCGCGAGCACCGGCGTCTGTTTGCGGTCGACGAGAGCTGAGGCGGCGATGGCCCGCCGGCCGCGGCAGGCGATCGCCGCCTACCCGTATCACGTGATCCAGCGCGGCAACGACCGCCGCCGCGTGTTCGTCGACGACGTCGACCGGCGCCAGTACCTCGCCTGGCTCGCCGACGCCGCCGGAGAGCACGGGCTGGCGGTGCACGCCTACGTGCTGATGGACAACCATGTTCACCTGCTCGCGACGCCGGCCACCGACGACGCGCTGTCGACCGCGATGCAGGCGATCGGGCGGCGCTACGTGCGCTGGTTCAACCGGCGGCACGAGCGGACCGGCACGCTGTTCGAGGGCCGGTTCCGCTCGTCGCTGGTCGAGGCCGACCGGTACCTGCTCGCGTGCCAGCGGTACATCGAATTGAACCCGGTGCGGGCGGGGATGGTCGGATCGGTCGACGCATGGCCCTGGTCCAGCCACCGCCACCATGTCGGGCTGCGGGTCGATCCGCTGGTCAAGCCGCACCCGACGGTCTGGGCGCTGGGCAATACGCCATTCGAGCGCGAATGCGCGTACCGGGCACTGTTCGAGGAGGCGGTGCCGGACGCCGAGCACGCGTGGCTGCGTTCGCGGTTGCTCGGCGGGCGGCCGACCGCGAGCGCCGACTGGCAGCGCGCGCTGGAGGCCACGCGCGGGCTGCGCCTGCTGTCGCGTCCAGTCGGGCGGCCGCCGAAGAAGCGACCCGCGCCGGGCGGGTCGTGAGGCCGTGAGGGCGCCGGGCGGACGGCGGGCGGATCGTTGCCGGCGTGCCGCACCGCCATGGGGCGGACGCCGCACCGCAGTGGATATGATCTGACCCCGATTTGAGTAAAGCTCCAAGGCCGAGGCGGGAAAATGTCATCCGACCCCGGTTAAAGCGCTTGAGGGGCGTGTTGCGCTGCACTATGCTCGGGCGACGTTCGCCGTTCCGGAGCCTCGCATGGCCATGCCGCCCGCCCAGGGTCTGTACGACCCGATCCACGAGCACGACGCCTGCGGCGTCGGCTTCGTCGCGCACATCAAGGGCGCGAAGAGCCACGACATCGTCCAGAAGGGTCTGCAGATCCTGCTCAACCTGGATCACCGCGGGGCGGTCGGGGCCGACGCGCTGTTCGGCGACGGCGCCGGCATCCTGATCCAGATCCCCGACGACCACTACCGCGCCGAACTCGCCGCGCAGGGCGTGGTGCTGCCGCCGCCCGGCGAGTACGGGGTCGGCATGATCTTCCTGCCCAAGGAGCACGCGTCGCGCCAGGCCTGCGAGCAGGAGCTCGAGCGCACCGTGCGCGCCGAGGGCCAGCGGGTGCTCGGCTGGCGCGACGTGCCGGTGGATCACGCGATGGAGATGAGCCCGCTGGTGCGCACCTCCGAGCCGGTGATCCGCCAGATCTTCATCGGCCGCGGTCGCGACGTGATGGTGCCGGACGCCCTCGAGCGCAAGCTGTACGTGATCCGCAAGACCGCGAGTCACGCGATCAAGGGCCTGGGGCTGAAGCACGGCAAGGAGTACTTCGTGCCGTCGATGTCGACGCGCACCGTGGTCTACAAGGGGCTGCTGCTCGCCAACCAGGTCGGCCGCTACTACCGCGACCTGCAGGATCCGCGGGTGGTGTCGGCGCTCGCGCTGGTCCACCAGCGCTTCTCCACCAACACCTTCCCGGCCTGGGAGCTCGCCCACCCGTACCGGATGCTCGCCCACAACGGCGAGATCAACACGGTCAAGGGCAACTACAACTGGATGCGCGCCCGCGAGGGCGTGATGCAGTCGGCCGTGCTCGGCGACGACCTGAAGAAGCTGTGGCCGCTGATCTACCCGGGACAGTCCGACACCGCCTGCTTCGACAACTGCCTGGAGCTGCTGGTGATGGCGGGCTACCCGCTCGCCCAGGCGATCATGATGATGATTCCGGAGGCGTGGGAGCAGCACGCGCTGATGGACGAGAACCGCCGCGCGTTCTACGAGTACCACGCAGCGATGATGGAGCCGTGGGACGGCCCGGCCGCGATCGCGTTCACCGACGGCCGCCAGATCGGTGCCACGCTCGATCGCAACGGACTGCGCCCGGCGCGCTACCTGGTCACCGACGACGAGCTGGTCGTGATGGCGTCCGAGGCCGGCGTGCTGCCCGAGATCGCCGAGCACAAGATCGTCAAGAAGTGGCGGCTGCAGCCGGGCAAGATGTTCCTGATCGACCTGGAGCAGGGCCGGATCATCGACGACAAGGAGCTGAAGGACCAGCTCGCGGCGAGTAAGCCGTACCGGCAGTGGATCGAGCGCATCCGGGTCAAGCTCGACGAGGTCGACACCTCCGCGTTCGCGTCGGACGCCGGCACCGACGAATCCTCGGCGGACACGCGGCGGCCGCTCGCCGCGGTGCCGCTGCTCGACCGCCAGCAGGCCTTCGGCTACACGCAGGAGGACCTGAAGTTCCTGATGGCGCCGATGGCCCGCGACGGCGAGGAGGCGATCGGCAGCATGGGCAACGACTCGCCGCTCGCGGTGCTGTCGGACAAGAACAAGCCGCTCTACGGCTACTTCAAGCAGCTGTTCGCCCAGGTGACCAATCCGCCGATCGATCCGATCCGCGAGCAGCTGGTGATGTCGCTGGTGTCGTTCGTCGGCCCCAAGCCGAATCTGCTCGACATCAACAACATCAACCCGCCGCTGCGGCTGGAGGTGGGTCAGCCGATCCTGTCCGAGAAGGACATGGACCGCATCCGGCACATCGGCCGCTACACCGACGGCAAGTTCCGCAGCTACGAGCTCGACGTCTGCTACCCGGTCGCCTGGGGCAACGAGGGCATCGAGGCGCGGCTGGCCTCGCTGTGCGCGAACGCGGTCGACGCGGTGCGTTCGGGCTACGACGTGCTGATCGTGTCCGACCGGCGCATCGACCGCGATCATGTCGCGATCCCCGCGCTGCTCGCCACCAGCGCGATCCACCAGCACCTGATCGATCGCGGGCTGCGCACCTCGACCGGACTGGTGGTGGAGACCGGCTCGGCGCGCGAGGTGCACCACTTCGCGCTGCTCGCGGGCTACGGCGCCGAAGCGATCCACCCGTACCTGGCGATGCAGACGATCGCGGCCATCCACGCCGGGCTCGGCCCCGACCTGTCGGCCGACAAGGCGGTGAAGAACTACGTGAAGGCCATCGGCAAGGGCCTGCAGAAGATCATGTCGAAGATGGGCATCTCCACGTACATGTCGTACACGGGGGCGCAGATCTTCGAGGCGGTCGGGCTCAATCGCGACCTGGTCGACCGCTACTTCACCGGCACCGCGTCCAACGTCGGCGGCATCGGCATCTTCGAGGTGTCCGAGGAGGCGCTGCGGATGCACCGGGCCGCGTTCGGCGGCGACCCGGTGCTCTCCGGGATGCTGGAGGCCGGTGGGGAGTACGCGTTCCGCACGCGCGGCGAGGAGCACATGTGGACGCCGGATGCGATCGCCAAGCTGCAGCACAGCACCAAGGCGAACAACTTCCAGACCTACAAGGAGTACGCGCAGCTGATCAACGACCAGTCGCGCCGGCACATGACGCTGCGCGGCCTGTTCGAGTTCCGCGTCGACCCGGCGCGCGCGATCCCGATCGACGAGGTCGAGCCCGCCGCCGAGATCGTCAAGCGGTTCTCCAGCGGCGCGATGTCGCTCGGCAGCATCTCGACCGAGGCGCACGCGACGCTCGCCGTGGCGATGAACCGGATCGGCGGCAAGTCGAACACCGGCGAGGGCGGTGAGGACGAGCTGCGCTACCAGAACGAGCTGCGCGGCATCCCGGTGAAGACCGGCGACACGCTCGCCTCGCTGCTCGGCGTCGGCCAGGTCGAGGCCGACATCCCGCTGCAGGCGGGCGACTCGCTGCGCTCGCGGATCAAGCAGGTGGCCTCGGGCCGCTTCGGCGTCACCGCCGAGTACCTGGTGAGCGCCGACCAGATCCAGATCAAGATGGCCCAGGGCGCCAAGCCGGGCGAGGGCGGGCAGCTGCCCGGCCACAAGGTGTCCGAGTACATCGCGAAGCTGCGTTTCTCGGTGCCGGGCGTGGGCCTGATCTCGCCGCCGCCGCACCACGACATCTACAGCATCGAGGACCTCGCGCAGCTGATCCACGACCTGAAGAACTGCAACCCGCGCGCCTCGATCTCGGTCAAGCTGGTCTCCGAGGTGGGTGTGGGTACGGTCGCCGCCGGCGTGGCCAAGGCCAAGGCCGACCACATCACGATCGCCGGGCACGACGGCGGCACCGGCGCGAGCCCGTGGTCATCGATCAAGCACGCCGGCACGCCCTGGGAGCTGGGTCTGGCCGAGACGCAGCAGACGCTCGTGCTCAACCGGCTGCGCGGGCGCGTCCGCATCCAGGCCGACGGCCAGATGAAGACCGGCCGCGACGTGGTGATCGGCGCGATCCTCGGCGCCGACGAGTTCGGCTTCGCGACCGCGCCGCTGGTGGTCGAGGGCTGCATCATGATGCGCAAGTGCCACCTGAACACCTGCCCGGTGGGCGTGGCCACGCAGGACCCCGTGCTGCGCAGGAAGTTCGCCGGCAAGCCCGAGTACGTCGTCAACTACTTCTTCTTCGTGGCCGAGGAGGCGCGCGCGCTGATGGCGCAGCTCGGCATCCGCCGCTTCGAAGCACTGATCGGCGCGACCCACCTGCTCGACACCAAGGCCGGCATCACCCACTGGAAGGCGCGCGGGCTGGACTTCTCGCGGATCTTCCACGCGCCGGCGATGCCGGCCGAGGTCGCCCGCTTCCAGGTCGAGACGCAGGACCACGGCCTGGCGCGCGCGCTCGACCACCAGCTGATCGAGAAGTCGGCCGACGCGCTCGAGCGCGGCGAGAAGGCGAGCTTCATCCTGCCGATCCGCAACGTCAACCGCACGGTGGGCGCAATGCTGTCGGGCGAGGTCGCACGCCGTTACACGCACGCCGGCCTGCCGGACGACACGATCCACATCCAGTTCAACGGCACCGCCGGCCAGAGCTTCGGTGCGTTCCTCGCCCGCGGGATCACCCTCGACCTGGTCGGGGGGGCGAACGACTACGTCGGCAAGGGGCTGTCGGGCGGGCGCGTGATCGTGCGGTGCGCGAACGACTTCCGGGGCTTCGGGCCGGAGCACATCATCGTCGGCAACACCGTGCTCTACGGCGCGATCGAGGGCGAGGCCTACTTCAACGGCGTGGCGGGCGAGCGTTTCGCGGTGCGCAACCCGGGTGCGGCGGCGGTGGTCGAGGGCACCGGTGACCACGGCTGCGAGTACATGACCGGCGGCACGGTGGTCGTGCTCGGCGGCACGGGGCGCAACTTCGCGGCCGGCATGTCCGGCGGCATCGCCTACGTGTGGGACGCCGACGGCGACTTCGCACGCCGCTGCAACACCGCGATGGTGTCGCTCGAGCCGGTGCTGCCGGCGCGCGAGCAGCCCGCGAAGGTGCCGCAGGCCGTGTGGCACGCGGTGCGGCGCGGCGCCGAGGGCGAGCCCGACGAGACGATCCTGCGCCGGCTGGTCGAGGCGCACTTCCGCCACACCGGCAGCGTCCGTGCCCGGGAGATCCTCGCCGACTGGGCGAACGAGCGCGGCCGCTTCGTGAAGGTGTTTCCCAACGAGTACCGTCGTGCGCTCGGCGAGATCGCCGCGGCGCGCGCCGGCGCCGCCGCCCGCCAGGCGGCCTGAGCCGCGGCACGAAGGACGAGTCAGAGATGGGCAAGGTCACCGGATTCCTCGAGTACCCGCGGCTCGCCGAGGCGAGCGAGCCACCGGCGGCGCGGCTGCGGCACTGGCACGAGTTCGTCGTGCGGCTGGACGACGCGGCGGCGTCCAGGCAGGGCGCGCGCTGCATGGACTGCGGCATTCCGTTCTGCCAGAGCGGCTGCCCGGTCAACAACATCATCCCCGACTGGAACGACCTGGTGTACCGGCAGGACTGGCGCCAGGCGCTGGACGTCCTGCACAGCACCAACAACTTTCCCGAGTTCACCGGCCGCGTCTGCCCGGCGCCGTGCGAGGCCGCGTGCACGCTGAACATCAACAGCGACCCGGTGGGCATCAAGTCGATCGAGCACGCGATCATCGACAAGGGCTGGGAGGAGGGCTGGGTGGTGCCTCAGCCATCGGCCGCGAAGACCGGCAAGCGCGTCGCGGTCGTCGGCTCCGGGCCCGCGGGCCTGGCGTGCGCGCAGCAGCTCGCCCGCGCCGGCCACGAGGTCACCGTCTACGAGAAGAACGACCGCATCGGCGGGCTGCTGCGCTACGGCATCCCGGACTTCAAGATGGAGAAGTCGCACATCGACCGGCGCGTCGAGCAGATGCGGGCCGAGGGCGTGACCTTCGTGACCGGCACGTACGTCGGCACCGGCGCCCCGCCGTCGCCCCAGGTGACCCACCTCGCCAGCCGCTCCCTGTCGCCGGACGCGCTGCTCGCGCAGTACGACGCGGTGGTGCTGACCGGCGGCGCCGAGCAGCCGCGCGACCTGCCGGTGCCCGGGCGCGAGCTGAAGGGCATCCACTTCGCGATGGAGTTCCTGCCGCAGCAGAACCGCACGGTGGCCGGCGACCTGGTCGAGAACCAGATCAAGGCCACGGGACGACACGTGGTCGTGATCGGCGGCGGCGACACGGGCAGCGACTGCGTGGGCACGAGCAACCGCCACGGGGCGGCGAGCGTCACGCAGTTCGAGCTGATGCCGCAGCCGCCCGAGCACGAGAACAAGGCGCTCACCTGGCCGTACTGGCCGACCAAGATGCGCACCTCCTCGAGCCACGAGGAGGGCTGCGAGCGGGACTGGGCGATCACCACGAAGGCGTTCCGCGGCGACGCGCAGGGCCGCGTGCGCGCGCTGGTGACCGCGCGGGTCGAGTGGCGGCGCGACCCGGTGACCGGGCAGCAGCGGATGGTCGAGGTGCCGGGCAGCGAGCAGGAGGTGCCGGCCGAGCTGGTGCTGTTCGCGATGGGGTTCGTGTCGCCCGCGGCCGGCCTGCTCGAGGCCTTCGGCGTGGAGAAGGACACCCGCGGCAACGCGCGGGCCCCGATCGACGGCGAGCGCAGCTACCGCACGAACGTCTCGAAGGTGTTCGCCGCGGGCGACACGCGCCGCGGCCAGTCGCTGGTGGTGTGGGCGATCCGCGAGGGCCGGCAGGCGGCGCACGCGGTGGATGCGTTCCTGATGGGGGCGAGCGAGCTGCCGCGCTGAGCGGCCTCGCCGGGCGGGCGCGTGGCGTGCGCGCGGCCGCTCAGCCACGGACGATCAGGCCGGCCAGCCGCCGGGCGATCGGCGCCTCGGCCTCGCGGACGATCCGAGAGACCAGTTCGGCGCAGGTCGGCACGTCGTGGATCAGTCCCTGGACCATGCCGGCCGACCCGATGCCGTGGTCCGGGTCGCCGCCCTCGTAGACCACGCGACCGCGCGGGCCCGCGACCCGGTGCTTCAGCTCGTCGATGGTGGCGCCGCCGCGCCGCTCGATCTCGACCACCTCGCGGCTCACCGCGTTGCGGGCCACCCGCGCGGTGTTGCGCAGCGAGCGGAAGATCGGCTCGGTGGCGCGCTCGTCGCTCGCGACGATGCGCTCCTTGATCCGCGGATGGATCGGGCTTTGCACCGTGCACATGAAGCCGGTGTCCATGTCGATGCCGTCGGCGCCCAGCGCGAGCGCGGCCACCAGGCCGCGCGCGTCGGCGAAGGCGCCCGAGGCGATCATCGGGATGCGCACCACGTCGGCCGCCGCGGGGATCGGGACCAGCCCGGGCACGTCGTCCTCGCCCGGGTGGCCCGCGCACTCGAAGCCGTCGATCGAGGTCGCGTCCGCGCCGATCCGGGCATGGGCTGGGTCAGGCGGTGACGAAGCCGAGCGCGCCCGCGTTGGCCACGGCGGCGACCAGCTCGGCTCGCCCCACCCACTGCATGCCATCCTGCACGATCGGGTGCTCGATGCCGAACGGCTCGGTGAAGCGGGTCTCGAGCACGGGGGACTCCACGGGGCCGGGGATGCCCGGGAGCGGACCCGAGGCGGCGATCCGCCGTCATCCGGACCGCGGCCGGTGCGGACCGGACCGCTCGGCGCGGCTGCTCGCGATGCCGGCCGACCGCGCCCGATCCGCCAGCACGAGCACCGCGTCCGCGAAGCGCTGCGGTACTTCCTGCGGCATGTTGTGTCCGACGCCCGGCACCACCTCGTGGGTCCGTGGCCCGATGAACCGGTGGGCGTGCGCGGCCGCATCCGACGGCGGGCGCACGCCGTCGTCGGCGCCGTCGAAGGTGAGCGTCGGCACCGCGATCGGCGGCCGCGCGGCCAGCCGTCGCTCGATGTCCTCGCAGGCCGGGTCGCCCGCCACCAGGCCGAAGCGGTGGCGGTACGAGTGGATCACCACGTCGACGAAGTCCGGGTTGTCGAATGCGGCGGCGCTGCGCTCGAAGGTCGCGTCGTCGAAGCGCCAGGTGGGCGACCAGGTCCGCCACAGCAGCCGGCACAGCGCGCGCCGGTCGCGGGTCAGGCCGGCGCGGCCGCGCTCCGAGTGGAAGTAGTACTGGTACCAGAGGCGGCGCTCGTTCTCGGGCGTGTCCGGCGCCATCGCGCGCGCGATGTCCTGGAGGTTGTACGCGTTGAACGACAGCAGCCCCGCGCAGCGCTGCGGCCACAGCGCGGCCACGACGCAGGCCGCGCGCCCGCCCCAGTCGTAGCCCGCGAGCACCGCGCGCTCCACCGCGAGCGCGTCCATCAGCGCGAGCAGGTCGGCGCCGAGCGCCGCCTGCTCGCCGGAGCGCGGCACCGCCGCGTCGACGAAGCGGGTCGGGCCGAAGCCGCGCAGGTAGGGCACCACCGTGCGGCAGCCGCGTGCGACCAGCCGCGGCACCACCTGCGCGTACGCGTGGACGTCGTACGGGAACCCGTGCATCAGGAACACCGGCGGGCCGTCGGCCGGTCCGGCGACGTGACAGGCAACGTCGAGCACGCCGGCGCGGACGACGTGCAGCGGGCCGAGCGACGGGTGCGGTGCGGACGGGGTCATGGCGGCGGGGCGGTGGCGCGGGCGGACGGTGGCGCGGTCGGATCGCGGGCGCGCGGGTCGCGATGATCGCCGCGCGGCCGGTGGGCGCGCAAGCCGTGAGGTCGCAGGCGGCAGGCTGAACCGCGAGCTGCTCGCCATGCCCGGCGGCGCGGTCCGCGAGATCGGCGTGCGCGGGCGACCGGACGGCGAGCGTCGCGCTGGCGAGGGCCGCGTGCAACGACACCCCGACCCCGCTGCTCGACGACGTGCAGATCGCTCGCCCGTACGCCGGCGGCTGACCGCACGCCAGGGGCGGCCCGTCGTCCGCCCGGTCAGCGGCCCAGCCGCACCGGCAGAAGGAACCACAGCAGCACGGCGGCGGCGACGCCATAGCCGGCCAGCCGCAGCGCGCCTCGCCAGCCCGCGTTCGCGGTGCGCAGCACGCGCGCCTCGGTGACCCAGACGGTCTCGCACGCGCCGTTGCCCTGATCGTCGCGGCGCGTGCTGGTGCCGCGGCGGAACCGCAGGCCCGAGTCGTGCGCGTACTCGGCCAGCCAGCCGCGGATCTCCACCTGGTCGCCCCGACGCACGCCCCGCAGCAGCCGCGCGATGCGCGGATCGTCGGTCAGCAGGTGGTTGTTCGAGATCGCCTGCGGGTCGAAGCGTCGCCCCGCCTGCGGGGTGCGCGGTGCCACGTTGCAGGTGAAGGTGTCGCTCCAGTAGACCAGCTCGCGGTACAGCCCGCCGGCGAGGTTGTCGCCCCACACCACGCACAGGTCGGCGACGTTCAGGTGGTCCTTCCACCAGTCGCGGTGGACCACGTCCCACCAGGCCGAGGTGTCGTGGCGGCTGACCACCAGACCGCGCAGCTCGTACCGGTACAGCGGCGTGACCGTGTAGCGCACGTCGGCCACCGTGACCTCGAACGGCCGCCGGTCGGTCGGACCCTGCGCGGGCTCGACGCGGATCGTGTCCAGCACGCGCTCCGGACCGGGCAGCCGGTCGCGGTGCCACAGACCGCCGGCGATCGTGGCCAGGCTCGCGGCGAGCAGGAGTCCGTTGAGGGCGTGGAGCATGGTGGCGAGGACGGCTTCGGGCGACACGGTATCGGCGGCGGCAGCCGCGCCGTCGGCGCCGCGGACCGGCGGTCCGGCACGCCGGGCGGGCGGCCGCGCCCGCGGCGCGCTCGGGCCGTGCCCGTCCGGTCGCCGGTCCGGGCCGATCGCGCCGCCGCGACGCCGAAGCGCGCCACGGCGCGCCTTGGCGGTATGCTCGCGGCCTCCCGGCCAACGCCCCGGACCGCGACCGTGACCGAACGCCTCGTCCTCACCATCGTCTGCCCCGACCGCGTCGGCATCGTCGCCGCGGTCGCCTCCGCGCTCGCCGACAGCGAGGCCTTCATCATCGAGTCG
>Ga0169931_10005374_pt1 | contig 19522 bp, 18 predicted proteins | sample Kivu_15m_20L_FD_129675 | JGI IMG/M metagenome (GOLD analysis project Ga0169931, IMG submission 129675) | Freshwater microbial communities from Lake Kivu, Western Province, Rwanda to study Microbial Dark Matter (Phase II) - Kivu_15m_20L... | ecosystem: Environmental > Aquatic > Freshwater > Lake... | reverse complement strand
CAGGCCGCCTCTCAGCTGCCCTGGTTTTCGCCTCCCACGGGCTCGGTGCGCTTCGGCTTGCGCCTCGCTCTCCGCTCCCCTGGCTGCTCCGTTTCCGGCGCAGTCCAAAATCCTATCACCGGCCTTCGCCAAAGGGCAAGAGGGCAGCCAAACGGCTGCGCAACGCGTGCAGAGCCGGCAACCGTTCCCGACTCATCAGTCGCTGGAAAGGGCCGCGGCCCAGGGCATGAAGCGCTCGAGCGTGCCCGGCCGGTCGGCCACCAGCACTGGAAAATCAACGGCGCTCAGATCGGTGCCGGCCGAGATGCCACCCGGATCGCGCTCCAGCCAGCGCAGGGAGCAGTGGAGTTCGCTGAGCACCAGCCAGGAGGCGGCCAGATCCCAGATCTTCGGGGTGGCTTCGAGAGCGGCCACGGTCTGCCCCATGGCCACGCTGACGAGATTGAGACTGGCAACTCCCAGCAGGCGGATCTTTCCGGGAAAGCGGCGATCGGGGAGTTTCTGCAGCACCCGGATCGAGCGGCTGCAGAGCGAGGCGCAGCCCACCGGACGGTCGTGGAACGAGGGCGGCTCGAGGCGCCGGCCATTGCGCCAGGCGCCCCGGCCTCGCACCGCCACGATCCGCTGGCGCAGGGGCGGCACATCCAGCACGGCCAGCACCGGAACCCCTGCTTCGAAGCGGGCGAGCGAAATCGCCCAGTAGGGGATGCCCGCCGCGAAGTTGGTGGTGCCGTCGAGAGGGTCGACCACCCAGTAGGCAGGTGTGGAGGGCACGATCTGACTGCCCTCTTCACTCAGCACGCCATCGCCGGGATGGAGTGCCGCAAGACCCTCCACCAGAAGCTTGTCGCTCCAGCGATCACAGGCGGTGATCAGCGAACCATCCGGCTTGAGGCTGGAGGCCATCCGGCCGAAATCGCCGCGCTGCCGCTCGGCCACACGATCGATCAGCTCCGCCAGGGCAGGTTCCAGAGGGGAGTCCCTCAGAACAGGCTCGGACTGGACGGAGGGATCGCTCATGCTCAGAGGGTGTCGGCCAGGAACACCTGATCCAGGCGCTGAGCGGCATCCTCGCGGAACTGACGCACATTCAGGCGCTCCAGGGCGAGCAGCGCCGCCACGGAGATCAGGCACTCCACCACCAGCACCAGGGCGAAGGAGGGATAGGCATCGGCGACCGATCCTGTGGCTGACCAGGGAATCAGACGACCCAGATCGAGAAGGCCGCCACCGAAAACCTTGCCAAGAGCCCTGGAGAGGGCCTGGGCCAGCCCCCAGACACCCACGAATGTGCCTGCCACCTCGGGGAGGGTGAGATCGAGCATCAGGCAGAGGGCACTGTTGGTGGCGAGACCCGCCGCCAGACCGAACAGCAGCATCACGAGCCTGAGCAGCGGCACGCTCGCCGTGAGGCCGCAGAGCAGGAGCGCAACGAGCGACGCGGTGATCAGGCGGCAGCCCAGCCGTGCCGACGGGAGCTTGCCGAGACGAGGAACGACCACCAGACCGCCGACCAGCAGACCCAGCAGGGTGCCCACACCCCAGAAGGCATTGAGCTGGGCGGTGGCGGCGATCGGCATCGCGAACACCTGGGCGCCATAGCTCTCGAGGATGGGATCCTGGAGAAAAAGGCCGAGGGTGAAGAGCACCAGAAAAATGAAGAAGATCAGCACCTGCGGGCTGGAGCGGATCAGGCTCCAGGCTTCCGCCAGGGAGACGCCGTCTTCCCTGGCGCCCTGAATCCGCCGGGCCCCTTCCTCGCGGGGAGACTCCATGCCCCAGGTGGCGAACACGGTGATCGCGCACACGGCCAGGGCCACACGCAGCATGAAGGCGGTGAGGCCTGCCTCCAGCAGGGCCGGGTCGGAGACGCCATCGAGTGCGCGCAGGCTGGTGCCGATCAGAACGGCACCGATCACGATGCCCACGGTGAGAAGACACCAGATGATCCCCACCGCCCTCGGGCGCTCCGCCTCCTGCGTGCGATCGATCACCAGGGCCAGATAGGGGGTGCTGGCAAGCGAGATGGCCAGGCCATAGAGGGCGAACAATCCGCAGAGAGCGGCGACGGCGAGGACCAGGGAAAGCTGGGCCCCTTCACGCAGCAGGGCGCCGACCCGAAAGATGAGCGGCACCGAGAGCACCGCCAGAGCGCAGAAGAGGGCGGTGCCGAGCAGCACGTACGGCACACGATGGCGCCGCCCGATCGGCCGCGAATCGGAGATCTGCCCGAACAGCACCCGCGCCGGGGCGACGAACTGCTCACAGGCAAGGGCGAAGCCGACGAGCAGACCGGGGAATCCGAGCTCGCTGAGCATCACGCGGTTGAGCAGGCCCGAGAAGATCACGGCTAGGCAGCCCAGGCAGGCCTGGAACAGCCCGAGCCGCAGGGTTGCCGGCAGAGAGAGCGAGGCGGCAGGCCCCGCAGACGGCAACGGGGGAGCGCTGGCCGGCGGCATCAGGACCGGGGAACCGGCGACGTGGCTCGGCCCTTCAGGGAGGGACAGGCCGGCAGCAGCGGCAGGGGTTCGACCGGCACATCCGAGGCTCCCGGGACCTGCGGTTTGTTCGGTGGCAGCGGCGCCGACTCACAGGTGGCGATCCGATCGAGGCCGGTGCGCCGGCTGATCTCGATCAGGCGCTTGTTGTATTCGGCGATGGCATTGGAGTAGCGCACCTCGGCCTGGGTGAGATCGCGCTGGTTGTCGACCACCTCCCGCTGCGTGGTGACCCCGGCCTGAAAGCGCAGCCGGGCCAGACGCAGGGACTCGCGGGCGGAGATCACCTCACGCGAGGTGGTGAGGATGTTGCGATTGTTTTTCTCCAGCTCGTAGAAGCTGGTTTCCACATCCTGGCGGATCGAATCGCGCTTCTGGGCGAAGCGGTAGCGGCCTTCCTCGGCCTTCTGCTTCTCCTGCCGGTAGCCGGCACGGGCGGCACCACCGTCGTAGAGGGTCCAGCTGAGGTTGAGACCGACGGAATTGTCGACGTTCCAGCCGGTGATCGGCGGCGGCACGCTGGAGACGAACTGATAGCCGGAGCTGCGGCCGAGAGAGAGGTTGTTCACGATCCTCAGCAGCGGTTGCACCTGGGCCAGCTGGGCGTTGGCCGAGCTGTTGGCGATCGAGACGTCCAGCAGGGCGTTATCCAGCTCCTCGCGGAAGGTGAAGGCCGCCACGATGCTCTCCTGCAGCGAGGGCTGCCAGGTGCCGATCACCCGGGATGGATCGGCCGCCGTGGGGGTGACCTCCTGGGGAAGGTCGAGCAGGGAGGCCAGGCTCCGACGGGCCACCGCCTGCTGAGCAAGGGCGTTGGTGAGAAGCTGTTGATCGCGGGCGAGCTGGGTCTCGGCTTCGAGCACCTCGAGCTTGGTGGCCACCCCTGCCTGGAAGCGGGCGCGCGCATCGCGCAGGCTCACCAGCGAAGACCGCACGCTCTCCTGGCCGATCTGCACCTGATCATCGGCGGTCTGGAGATCGAAGTAGGCAGAGGCGGCCTGCAGGCGCAGATCGCGCAGACCGATCAGATACTGGTTCTTGGCCTTTTCGAATTCATCACGGGCCAGGGCGATCTGGGGCGTGCGGCTGGGGTTGATCAGTGCCCAGCTGGCCTCCAGCGTGGCGGCCATGCGCCAGATGCTGGTGATGGTGTTGCCGATCGGCTGACCGGTGCCGGTGAAACCGGAGCTGTACTGCTGACCGCCGGCGTAGATCGGCAGGCTGTTGGCCGTGATCCCCAGCTGCGGGTACCAGAGGGCGAGCTTCGCCCGGAGATTGGACTGGGCCTGATCCACCCGGCTGGCGATCGCCTTGAGATCAGGGTTGTTGACCTCGGCCAGGATCTGCACCTGGCGGTAGGTGAGTGGTCGCAGCTGGCGGATGCTCACCTGGCGGGGATGATCCGGCAGGGCGAGGGAGGGGGGCGCCACCAGATCCTTGAGTTCAGCCGGGAGCGTGGTGGCGGCGGGCGGCAGCACCGAGGGATCCGACTTCGGACGGTTGCCCTTGAGCGCCGGAGCCAGCGGCAGGGGCCTGTTGATCCTGAGCTCGGGCGAGCCCGCGAGGGAGGCCGGGGCTGCTCCGGAAGCGGCAGCGCCGGACGCCGGGGTGCCGGGAGCTGCCGCAACGGGGGCGGCGAAGGCTGACAGCACCAACAGGGGAGCCATCAGGGGGTGGAAGCGCCGCACAACGGGGAGCCTGAAACGTGCTGCGAGCTTAGGCATCCTCACCGGCAGCACCAAGGCACGATGCCACCAGATCGGCCGCCCCTGTGATCAGCCGCACCGGGACCGGCAGCGAACGACGCAGGCTGGCTAGGGGCATGTCGTCGAGAAAGATCTCCTCCCCCTCGCGCAGCATCACCCGGGGCAGCAGCAGCGCCTCGCCCAGATCGAGACCCGCAAGGCCCTCCAGCAGATCGGAGCCGGTGAGCAGACCTGTGACCACCTGCTCCTGCCCCCAGTAAGGGCTCGGCAGCCCATGCAGGATCACGGTGAGCCCCTCGACCCGGTTGAGCCGCTGCACCACAGGCTCCAGGGCCGCCGCCACCACCCGGCCCACCACCCAGCTGAACCGCCGCGGCTTCTCCAGCCGAGCCGGCAGGGCGGCGGTGGCCTGATCCAGCTCCTCGAGAAAAGCGCGGATGCTGCCCACCCCGTTCTCCCGCTGGGGCAGGTCTTCATACGCCAGCCGCGGTGGCAGGGAACGGCCGGCGATCAGATACCACTCATCCGAGAGCCAGGCGAAGCGACTGCCCAGATCGGTGAGGAAACCCTCCTGCAGGGCCTCCACCTGATCGATCACCGCAGCGGCATCGGCGGGAGCGACCGGACGCAGGCCGTCCCCGGCGGGGCGGAAGCGGGTGAGCCCCACGGGAACCACGGCGGTGGAAAGCAGCGCAGGCCAGTCGCCGGAGGCGAAGTCCGCCAGTTCCCGGAGCGTGCGATCGAGGGCGGCGCCATCGTTGAACCCCGGACAGACCACCACCTGGGCATGGAGCTGCAGGCGTCGCTCGGCGAACCAGTGCAGTTGCTCGAGCAGCCTCCCGGCCCTGGGATTGCGCAGAAGCTGGCTGCGCAGCTGCGGTTCGGTGGCATGCACCGAGACGTAGAGAGGGGAGAGGCGCTGCTCCTCGATCCGCTGCCAGTCGGCGCCGGCCAGATTGGTGAGGGTGATGTAGGAGCCGTAGAGGAAGCTCAGCCGGTAGTCGTCGTCCTTGAGATAGAGGCTGGCCCGATGCCCGGGAGGCTGCTGGTCGATGAAGCAGAAGGGGCAGTGGTTGTTGCACTGCCGCAGGCCATCGAAGAGCGCCTCGGTGAAGGCCAGACCCAGGCCATCGTCGGGGTCCTTCTCGATCTCCAGCACGTGCAGGCTGCCGGCGGCGTCCTGCACCTCCAGGGTGAGCTCCTCATCGCCCTGCAGGATCTGCAGATCGATCAGATCCCTGGGCATCACGCCGTTGATGCGGATCAGCCGATCGCCCGGCTGGAAGCCCAGCTCCTCACCGATCGAGCCGGGTTCCACCCCCGCCACCACAGCGGGCTGAGGAAGCCGGCCCTGCGCGGTACCGGCGGAGGCAGGGTCGGCCGGAGCGAGCTCGGCCTCCGCCAGCCCGGCAGAGGGCTCCTTCCACACAGACGATCACGGCAGCGTTCACAGCCAGTGTGATCGTGGCCGGCGCCGCCTGGCGAGGCCTTCAGGATCCGGCCGCACCCAGATCCCGGAACCAGACCAGCAGCACCAGACCGAAGAGCAGCCGATAGCCCACGAAGATCCAGGTGCTGTTGCGCTGCAGGAAACGCAGCAGCCAGGCGATCGCCAGCCAGGAGACCACCGCGGCCGAGACAACCCCCACGAGCGTGGCCAGGATGCCGCCGTTGGCGGACTGGCCGAGGGCATCCTTCATCTCCACCAGGCCGGCCAGGGTGATGGCCGGGATGCCGAGCAGAAAGGAAAGCCGCGCCGCGGCGGCACGCTCCCAGCCATCGAAGAGCGAGGCGGTGAGGGTACTTCCCGAGCGCGACACACCCGGCACCAGCGCCAGAGCCTGGGCCAGCCCCACGAGGAGGCCGTCGCGGGGCAGCACCCCGGCGAGCTGGCGGCGGCGGCTGCCCACCAGCTCGGCCAGGGCCAGGAGCAGCGCCATCACGATCGAGACGATCGCGATCGACGGGATGCCGCGCACCGCCGAATCGCCATAGCCGGGGAACCAGAGCTTGAGCGCCATGCCCGCCAGCACGATCGGCAGGGTGCCGATGGCGATCGCCACTCCGAGCCGGGCCGCGGGATCATCCCAGCGCCCCTCACGGAAGGCGCGGGCGATGCCGCGCACCACCTCGATCAGATCGGCGCGGAAATAGGCGAGCACCGCCACGATGCTGCCCAGCTGGATCACGGCCGTGAAGGCCACGCCAGGGTCGCCCCAGCCCAGCAGCAGCGGCACCACCTTGAGATGGGCGGTGCTGCTGATCGGCAGAAACTCGGTGAGGCCCTGCACCACACCCAGCACCAGCGCATGCCAGAGCGACGAGGCGAGCGAAGGCGCCTCAGCCGCGATCAGCAGCAGTGGGTGAGCGGGCATCAGCGGGGGGTCTCCTGAGCGCAAACCCTATGCCGCCGCACGACGCGGGCCCATGCCCTCAACCCTTAAGGTTGGCCATCTTTCTTCACAGGCACGTGATCGGGATCCCCGCCAGCGTTCCCTCCCGATCTGCTGCACCTGGTCTGCCTGCCCTGCCGAGCCAGCTCGCCCTGCCGCTGGTTGCGGTGGCCCTGGTGGCGCTTCCCGTGTTCATCCAGGCTCCTCTGGTGCGGCTCAACCCCGTGCCGGCTGCGCTGCTCACCCTGCCGCTCGTGGGGCTTGCGCTGCTGCTGGAACGCTCCGGCGATGCCCGCTGGAAGGACCTCGGCGCCCTGCTGGTGGGATTCAGCGGCAGCTGGCTGGCCGGCTGCCTCTTCTGGGGCTGGTTCCGCCTCCATCCCCTCTGTCACCTGCCTCTGGAAGCTGCCCTGCTGCCCCTGGCTCTCGGCGGCTTCGGGGGCCGCTGGCGCCTGGCAGCCTCCTTCTACCTCGCCTCCCTGGCCGGCACCGCGCTGACCGACGCCGGCATCGCCGCCGCGGGTCTGATGCCCCTCTGGCCCCGCGTGCTGGCGGCGCCCATCCCCGAAGCCCCGCTGCTGCTGCAGGAGGCCGCGATCCAGGTGTTTCAGCCGGTCCATCTCGCCCTGCTTCTGGGCCTTGCCCTCCTGCTGCTCCTGGCCTGCCGCGAGCTCTGGCAGCGCGGGCCCTGTGGAAGGCTCGCGGCGGCCACCCTGGCGGCGACCCTCGGGGTGGATGGCTTGTTCCTCGCCGCCTCGCTGCTGGCCCCCCGGCTGAGCGGCCTGATCTGAAGAACTGCGAAAGCCGGCTATCCGCCCGGGAGACGGACCGGGGGTCTTCTGTAACGTTGCCGTAGACCGCGGCCGTTCCGCAGGTCGTGCTCCGGTGAGCCCTTCCCTCTGTGCACCGGTCCTTTTTCCCCCATGAATCGGAGTGATGTGATGAAGCGGTTGCTTGCCTGGCTCATGAGTGGCGTGGTGCTCGCCGGCCTGCTGGCGACCCTGCTGCTCCCCGGCGCGGCCATGGCTGCGGATCGGCGCAATGTGGCCGACGACAAGATTGCCGAGACCGCTGGCAAGGTGGATCTCAACAACTCGTCGGTGCGCCGCTTCCAGCAGTACCCCGGCATGTACCCCACACTCGCCGGCAAGATCGTGCTGGGTGGCCCCTACGAAAGCGTCGACGACGTGCTCAAGCTGGATCTCACCCCGCGCCAGCAGGAGCTGTTTGAGAAGTACAAGGCCAATTTCACGGTGACACCCCCCTCGATCGCTCTCAACGAAGGGTTCGACCGCATCAACGACGGCGTCTATCGCTGAGCGACGAACCTCCCGCTGGGTTTTCCCCAATCACCGCCGCAGCTGCGGCGGTTTTTTTGTGCCCGGCGGCCCCATCGCTGTGCCCGGCACGCCAAGCGGTTGTGTGCCCTTTGCTTGACCAGCTCCGGCCGGATGGGGGGCGTCCCATAGGCTCGCCTGCAGCCGTTCTCGCTGATGCCTACAGAACTCGCCGGCGCCTGGGATGTGGTGGTGGTGGGCAGCGGGGCCGCCGGGCTGATGACCTGCCTCGAGCTGCCGGCACAGCTGCGGGTGCTGCTGCTCAGCAAGCAGGATGGGCCTCCTTCGGCCAGCCGCTGGGCCCAGGGCGGCATCGCGGCCGTGACCCGGGCCGAGGACAGCTTCGACAGCCACGTGGCCGATACCCTGCGTGCCGGGGCCGGGCTCTGCGACCGGGCGGCGGTGGAGCTGCTGGTGCGGGATGCACCGGCCTGCGTGGAGCGGCTGCTTGGGCTGGGCATGGCCTTCGACCGGGAGGGCAGAGACCTGAGCACCACGCTCGAGGCAGCCCACAGCCACCGCCGCGTGCTGCATGCGCAGGACCGCACCGGTGGTGCCCTCGTGGACGCCCTTGAACGGGAGGTGCTGCGGCGGGAGGGCCTGGTGCAGCGGAAGGGCCTGCCCGCCCTGCAGCTCTGGGTGGAGGGCGGCTGCTGCGTGGGCCTGCAGGTTCTCGATGGCAACGTGCTCCGCTGGCTGCGCGCCGGGGCGGTGGTGCTGGCCTGCGGTGGTGGCGGCCATCTCTTTGCCCACACCACCAACCCCGCTCAGGCCAGCGGCGATGGGGTGGCGATGGCCTGGCGTGCCGGCGCAGCGGTGCGCGACCTTGAATTCGTGCAGTTTCACCCCACAGCCCTGATGCTGCCGGGGGCCCCCCACTTCCTGATCAGTGAGGCGGTGCGGGGCGAAGGGGCCCGGCTGCGGGACCGCGAAGGGCACTCACCCGTGAGCCAGCTGGCAGGCGGAGATCTGGCGCCACGCGATCAGGTGAGCCGCGCCCTGGCCCGCCGCATGCAGACGCTGGGGGAGGACCACCTCTGGCTGGACCTTCGTCCGGTGGGCGAAGCGCGGCTGGAGCGGCAGTTTCCCACCATCCTCGCCCGCTGCCGCAGCCTGGGGCTGGAACCGACGGCCAGGCCGATTCCGGTGGCTCCTGCCGCCCACTACTGGATGGGCGGCGTGAGCACCGATCTCGACGCCGCCACCAGCCTGCCGGGCCTCTACGCCGTGGGCGAGGTGGCCTGCACAGGGGTGCATGGGGCCAACCGGCTGGCCAGCAATTCCTTGATGGAGTGCCTGGTGTTCGCCCGCCGCCTGCGCAACATCCAGCTGCAGAACGGCGCGACGGCCCGATCGGAGGCGGCCGAGACTCAGCCTCTTGCGCTGGAGCGGCGCGATCCCGGACCGGTGGAACGGGCGATCGGTGAGCTGCGTGTGCTGTGCTGGAACGCGGCGGGAGTGGAACGGCAGGGCGGGGAGCTCGCGGAGGCCCTCGCCACGGTGCGCCGGCAGCGATCGGCGCTGGAGGCCGACCCCGTGCTGCGCATCACGGAGGCCCTGGAACCGCAGGAGCGCCTGGTGCTGAATCCAGCGGCCCGGGAGACGCTCCTCGGGCTCCAGGATCTGCGCCAGCGGCTGGTGCTGGCCGAGCTGCTGATCGAGGCGGCGGGATTCCGGGAGGAGAGCCGCGGCGGGCACTTCCGCACCGATGCTCCGGAGCCGCAACCCTTCTGGCGCTGCCACAGCCTGCAGATCCGGGGGGAGTGGATCAGCACCCGGCCCGTTCAGGATCGGCTGGCCTGAGATCAGGGGGTGGGTGCCGGGCCGCGGTAACCGCTGCGGGCGGCCAGAACGCTCAGGGGCTTCACGCCGGAATCCAGGGTGCCGTTGATCTCCCAGGAGGGGTAGCCCTGCAGCTTCTTGCTGGCGCAGAGTTCGGCCTGGCTGTTGCGGCCATCCGGAGCGCACTCCACCACCTTCAGCCGACCGGCCGCCTCCTTGCCGAACATCTGTTTCTGCTCAAAGCAGTGCGGGCACCAGTAGGCGGTGTAAAGAACGGCGCCTTTGGCGGTGAGATGGTCGGCGAGGGCGATCGCGGCAGGCGTGCTCGCCGCGGTGACCGGGGGCGGCAGGCCAGGGCCGGTCTCCGCAACCGGACGGTCCATCGCCGTGGCCCAGCCGATGCCGGTGATGCCGACCAGCAGCACCGTGAGCACCCCGCGGAAGATCAGCTGGCCGCGGTCTTCCCACTGGCCGCTGAGCAGACAGAGCACGAGCAGGGCAAGGCTGAGGAGCGCCGACAGGATGCAGAAGGCGCAGATGGCCTGGATGCGGAAGAGCATCACCACCATCAGCACCAGGCTGAACACGGCCATGGCGGCGGTGAGCAGGAACAGAGCCCAGCGGCTTCGATCCAGAAGCTCACGGCGTGCATCGCCCCGCAGCAGCAGCGGCAGCAGGGCCAGCACGAGCACGGCCGCGTAGCTCAGGAAGCCGAAGAGGGAGAGGGGCTGCCCGAAGAGCGTGCCCCAGGCGCTGTTGAGCACCTTGTCGCAGTCGCCGCCACCACCCGGGCAGAGCAGGGGTCCGAGGAGCCCCCAGCGTTTGAGCGTGATCGCGCCGGTGTCGATGGCACCGATCGTGGCCAGCACAGACATCGCCACCCAGACCCAGCGGCGGCCGGGGTCGGTGCGGCGACGCTGGCTGAGGCGGCTGGCCAGTTGGGTGGAGGTCACGGCGGCTGAAACACTGCTGTGATTCTCGCAGTGACGCACCGATTCGGCCGGTCCTTCACGACCCAGCCAGCCAGCGTGGGCGGGCGCCCGCACGCCGGCCGCTGAAGCCGCCACCGGCACGGCCGCCGGGCACGGCGCTTCCATAGGGTGGGCGCCGGGGCCCAGCAGCAACCGGGAGCATGACCTCAGCCGCCAGCAGCAACCATCGCCGAGCGGACGGGGAGGCAGCCTCACCGGCACGACCCACCGTGGCCTTCGCCCACCTGGGCTGCGAGAAGAACCGGGTGGACACCGAGCACATGCTCGGCCTGCTGGCCGAGGCCGGCTACGGCGTGAGCGCCGATGAAAGCCAGGCGACCCTGGTGGTGGTGAACACCTGCAGCTTCATCCAGGACGCCCGCGAGGAATCGGTGCGCACCCTGGTGGAGCTGGCCGAACAGGGCAAGGACCTGATCATCGCCGGCTGCCTGGCCCAGCATTTCCAGGAGGAGCTGCTCGAAAGCCTGCCCGAGGCCCGGGCGATCGTGGGCACCGGCGACTATCAGCACATCGTGAGCGTGCTGGAGCGGGTGGAGTCGGGCGAACGGGTGAACCAGGTGAGCGACGTACCCAGCTTCGTGGCCGACGAGCACCTGCCCCGCTACCGCACCACCAGCGAAGCAGTGGCCTACCTGAAGGTGGCCGAGGGCTGCGACTACCGCTGCGCCTTCTGCATCATTCCCCACCTCCGCGGCGATCAGCGCTCCCGCCCGATCGCGAGCATCGTGGCCGAGGCGCAGGCCCTGGCGAGCCAGGGGGTGCAGGAGCTGGTGCTGATCAGCCAGATCACCACCAATTACGGCCTCGACCTGGGCGGACGGCCGCAGCTGGCGGAGCTGCTGCGGGCCCTGGGGGCGGTGGAGATCCCCTGGATCCGCGTGCATTACGCCTACCCCACCGGCCTCACCCCGGAGGTGCTGGCGGCCTACCGGGAGGTGCCCAACGTGCTGCCCTATCTGGATCTGCCGCTGCAGCACAGCCACCCCGAAGTGCTGCGGGCGATGAACCGTCCCTGGCAGGCCGACGTGACCGCCGGCGTGCTGCGCCGCATCCGTGAGCAGCTGCCCGAGGCGGTGCTGCGCACCACCTTCATCGTGGGTTTCCCGGGGGAGAGCGAGGCCCACTTCCAGCACCTGCTGGATTTCGTGGCCGAGCAGCAGTTCGATCACGTGGGCGTGTTCACCTTCTCGCCGGAAGAGGGAACCCCGGCGGCCGGGCTTCCGAATCAGGTGCCAGCGGAGGTGGCCGCCGAACGCAGGGACAGGCTGATGGCCCTGCAGCAGCCGATCGCCGCCGCCCGCAACGCCGCCTGGGTGGGGCGGATCGTGGATGTGCTGATCGAGCAGGAGAACCCTGCCACCGGCGACATGATCGGACGCTGCACCCGCTTCGCGCCGGAGGTGGATGGCGAAGTGCGGGTGCTGCCGGGGGAGGGGGGCCTCTGTGCCGCGCCCGGCACGATGGTGCCGGTGCGCATCACCGCCGCCGACACCTACGACCTGATCGGTGAGGTGGTGGGGGCCAGGGCCCTGGTGGATGCCGTGCAGCAGAGCCGCAGGGTGTCGTCTTGAACCATGCCCCCGGAGGGAGGCCCTGGCGCGCCTGGCGCCTCCCCCTGGGAGCGGCAAGCCAGCGACGGCTGTTTCTGCTGGCAGCCGGCCTGAGCACCTCCGGCTCCTTCGCCGGCCTCACCGCCAAGAGCTGGATCCTGCTGAACGGCAGCGGCAATGCCCTGGTGCTGGCTCTGCATTTCGCCACCCTGGCGCTGCCGAGCCTGCTGCTGAGCGGGCCGGCGGGTGTGGCGACCGACCGGCTGGGGTGTGAGCGGGTGCTGATCCGTGCCCAGTGGGCCCTGTTCGGCGCCGCCCTGCTGGGGGCCCTGGCGATCCCGCTGCTGCGCGGTCAGCTTCAGGTGCTGATGCTGCTGCTCAGCACGCTGCTGGTGGGCGTGGCCAGCACCTATGAGCTCACGGCGCGCAACAAATACACCGCCCTGCTGGTGGAGGATCCTGAGCGGCTGGGCCCCTACATCGCGAGCTTCTCGGTGGTGTTCAACGTGGGCAAGCTCGTGGGCCCGCCGCTGGGCGGCTGGCTGCTGGCCCTCACCGGCCCCAGCACCGCCCTGACGCTCGACGCCCTCACCTACCTGCTGCCGATCGCCACGGTGCTCTGGCTGCTGCAGCCGAACCGGGCGGCGGAACAGCGCAGCGGCGGTGGGCCTTCCACGTCCCTGGGCGTTGCCTGGCGCGAGTGCGGTCCGGTGCTGCGCCACGTGCTGCGCTTCACGGCCCTGGCCACCCTGGTGGGCTTCTTCCATCCGGGCCTGGCGCCCCTGATCGCCGCCCAGGTGCTCGGCCCCTCGCCGCAGGCCCTGGGTCTCTTCACCAGCGTGCTGGCGGCGGGCAGCATCACGGGCGGGATGGTGCTGCAGCGCCACAGCGGCTGGCTCAGCGCCAGGCCAGGGCTGCTGCTCGGCAGCAGCACGCTGCTCACGGCCCTGGCGCAGATCGGCATGGCGGCTACGAGGGGAAACTCAGCTGCCCAGCTGGCCATGACAGCTCTGATCGGTGCCGGAACCGCCTGCCTGCTGGCGGGCACGAACCTGATCGCCCAGGTGGGTGCACCGATGGTGCTGCGGGGACGGATGGCGGGACTCGGCCAGATCGCCTTCCTGGGTGGCGGCGGCCTGAGTGGTGTGATCGCAGCGCTGCTGAGCCAGCGGATCGGGCTCGGGGCCACCTTCGCGGTTCTCGGCAGCGCCGGGGCGGCGATCGGAGCCTGGGAGCTGATCCGCAGAGGCGGACTCAGGATCAGCCTGATCAGATCAGACGGATCCCTCGCAGCACCACGGTGAGCAGGAAGGCCGCGGTGAGGCCGCCGCCGACGAGAGCCAGATAGATCGCCGCACCCATGGGCCATGCCGAAAAACTCGTGCCCATTACAGCAGAGCCTGAGCCGCGCCCGCCCGGGCGACCCATCCCGGGGAACAGGGGGGGTTGAGCGGCGGGCCTGCGTGCTCCCTTCCGCCGGAGACGGGAAGGAGGCGCGGGGGATCAAAACCATCTAGTGTGGCTGCCACTTCGGGGCCGGCGCACCCAATGCGTACCCTCTTCATCTATCCCGAGTTCCCGAAGACCTTCTGGAGCTACGAGAAGATCCTCGAGCTCGTGAACCGCAAGGTTCTCCTGCCGCCGCTGGGCCTTGTGACCGTGGCAGCGCTGCTGCCCCAGAGCTGGGAGATGAAGCTCGTGGACCGCAACGTGCGCGAGGTGAGCGCAGAGGAGTGGGCCTGGGCCGAGCTGGTGGTGATCTCGGGGATGATCGTGCAGAAGGCCGACATGGCCGCCCAGATCGCCCGAGCCAAGGAGCGGGGCCTGCCGGTGGCCGTGGGAGGGCCTTTCGCCAGCTCCACCCCGGATGCACCGGAGATCTCGCTGGCGGATTTCAAGGTGCTCGATGAGGGGGAGATCACCCTGCCGCTGTTCATCGAGGCGATCGAGCGGGGCGAGAGCTCCGGCCGGTTCAGCGCCAACGGTGAGAAGCCGGATGTAACAGCCACCCCGGTGCCACGCTTCGATCTGCTCGAACTCGACGCCTACGACTCGATGAGCGTGCAGTTCTCGCGCGGCTGCCCGTTCCAGTGTGAGTTCTGCGACATCATCGTGCTCTACGGCCGCAAACCGCGCACCAAGACGCCCGAGCAGCTGGTGGCAGAACTGCAGCGCCTCTACGACCTGGGCTGGCGGCGGGCGATCTTCCTGGTGGACGACAACTTCATCGGCAACAAACGCAACGCCAAACTGCTGCTGCCGGCGATCAAGCAGTGGCAGATCGAACGCGGCTATCCCTTCACCTTCACCACCGAGGCCTCGGTGGATCTGGCCTCCGACCAGGAGATGATGCGGATGATGGGTGAGGCCCGTTTCGAGGCTGTGTTCCTCGGCATTGAAACCCCCGACGAAGCCAGCCTCTCGGTGGCTGGCAAACACCAGAACACCCGCAGTTCGCTGGAGGAATCCGTGGACCGGATCACCAGCTACGGCATCCGGGTGATGGCTGGCTTCATCATCGGCTTCGATGGTGAGAAGACCGGCGCCGGCGATCGGATCGTGCGTTTCGTGAGCCGCACCGGCATTCCCGCCGCGATGATGGGCATGCTGCAGGCACTGCCCAACACCGGGTTGTGGCACCGGCTTGAGAAGGAAGGCCGGCTGATCCAGGAGAAGACCGATGCCAAGGGAGTGAATCAGACCAACCTGCTCAATTTCGTGCCGACCCGGCCGATCCGCGACATCGCCAATGAGTATGTGGATGCCTTCTGCCGCCTCTACGAACCCAACGCTTACATCGATCGGGTGAAGCATTACTACCTCAAGATGGGCGAACCGCGCTGGAAGGCCTTCTACAAATCCGAAAATTCCGATCAACCTCCCCTGCCACCCCTGCGTGATCTACGCGCCCTTGCGATCGTGATCTGGCGTCAGGGAATGCTGCGCGACACCCGCTGGCGTTTCTGGAATGCCCTGTTCACCGTGGCCCGCCGCAATCCCAAGACGCTCGAGCAGTTTCTGGTCACCCTCGCTCACAACGAGCACTTCCTCGAATACCGCGGCATCGTCACCAGCGAGATCCAGACACAACTGGCAGCTCTCCCCCCTGATCCGCCCACGGCTCCACGCCAGCCCGACCGCGAACTCCAGCCTGTCTGAACGGCCGTGATTCTGCCCTCAATCCTGCACGTAGGGCATCCCTTCGCTCAGGCAGCGCTCCGCCTTCTGCAGCTCACGACCGAGATACAGGGCATGATCGAGGCAGCTGATCGGGGGAGGCCCAGCCCCCTCGGTGAGCAGGATGCCCAGCTCCTTGGCCGTGCGGCCCCGGTAGATCGCCACGGGGGTGCGTGGGCCGGCATTGCGGCAGGAGAGCACCTCGCCGGTTTCCGGATCAGTGGCGAGCCCTCGCTCGTCGATGCCGTTGCTGTAGTGCTCCGCCACCAGCTCCCGGGCAACGGGATCGACCCGGATCAGCACATAACCGGCGGGATCGAGGGCGATGAAGCGCTGCGACAGCCGCTCATCGAGGGCGGCAGCGCTCTCCGCCTGCCCGGCAGACGATCCCGGGATCACAGCGGACGCGGTGACATCCTGCGCCGGGCTGTCCGCAGTGCGGGAGATTTCCATGGCGGGATGTTACCGGGAGATGCCAGGCGGCATGCTGCTGGCCACGGCTGCGACGGGGGGCTTCAGGCCGGCGTGGCCGGATCCACAGCCAGCGGAGGCACCCTGGAACGGAAGGGCAGCTCGGCGTTGATGGCCTCGATCTGCTCGAGTTCGGCGGCATTGGCCTGCGGCAGCCAGCGCCGCAGGATCGCTGCGAAGCCCGGATCGCTCCAGAGGTGCAGGCTCACCCGGGGTTCGGCCAGAAAACCTCGCCTGCGCTTGTGGCTGCCACCGGCACCGGGATCGAAGCGGCGCAGGCCCCGCTCGATCGCCCAGGCGATCGGCGCGTAATAGCAGACCTCGAAGTGCAGGTTCTCGATCTCCACATCGCTGCCCCAGTAGCGGCCCCAGAGGTGCTCGTGATCGTGCACACAGAGCGACATCGCCTCGGGCTGCAGGGGATCGCCGCGATGGGCGCTGAACAGCACCAGATCCGGCCGCAGATCGAGCGCCTCGCGGAAGAAGGCCTCGCTGAGATACTTGCTCCCCCAGGGGCCCCAGCGGGCACAGTGCTGGGCGTAGAAGTGGTGCATGCGCTCAAGCAGCGCCGGCGGAATCCCCTCGCCCTCCAGCGCACTGACCTGGAGACCGGCGGCCGCCACGGCGGCGCGTTCGCGGCGCACATTGCGGCGCTGATTGGCATTGAAGCCAGCGAGATAGGCCTCGAAATCAGCGAAACCGGGATTGCTCCAGCAGGTCTGCTGATTGATCCAGGCCTCGCAGCCGGCAGCCTCGGCGAGGCGGCGCCAGTGGCGGTCGACATAGAGAAAGTTGCAGCTGAGCAGCTGGTTGCTGCGGCAGAACTCGCGGATCAGCTCCAGCAGCAGAGCGGTGAGCACAGCCTCGTCTTCTTCCGGGGCGAGCAGGAAGCGGTAGCCCTCCACCGGACTCAGCGGGCTCATCCCCACCAGCTTGGGGTAGTAGCGCAGCCCCAGCTGGCCCGCGAGCTGGGCGAACGACTGATCGAAGACGAACTCGCCGTAGCTGTGACCCTTGAGATACAGAGGCGCGGCCGCCACCAGCACGTCGTCGCGCCAGAGACTGAGATGGCAGGGCTGCCAGCCCTGCCGCGGCACGATGCTGCCACTCGCCTCCAGCCGGTGCAGCCAGCGCCAGCGGTAGAAGGGGGCCGCGGCATGGCCGCCGAGCAGGGCATCCCAGGACGCTTCGGCGATCTCCGCGAGCGATCGGTGCCAGCGGGCTTGCAGCTCGGCCATGGAGCGAGTCACGGAGCGGGCGGGCAGGGCGCAAAACTAACGGCAGCGACCGCTGCGCCGGGCTCCCGTGTTCCATCCCCATCGCTCCGGTTTCCTCCTGCAGGCAGCGCTGCCGCCCGCCATCGCTGCCGCTGCCCTCGGCGCCACCCTGGCGGGGCCGCTGCCGGCAGCCCGGGCAGGCCTGCTGGCTCCGGTGCTGCAGCTGTTCCGCCCCCAGCTCGAGGGCCGGCTGGCGGAGGTGTGCCTCACCACGACCGCCGGGAGCGATCCCGAGCTGAGGCGCCTGCTGGAGGATCCCTGCCAGAAGATCGCCGGACCCACGAGCCGCTGTCTGATAGAGGAGACCGACAACAGCGGCCGTGGGCTGGAGGTGGTGCGCGAGATGCTGGGCGGCCGCCTCGGCGAGGCCAGCGAGGTGGTGGTGAAGCGCTGCCTGGCGAGGCTGTTCGGCCTGCCTGCCGACAGCCTGCGCGATGTGCCGCTGCGGGAGCTGGGCCGCCGCCTTGCCCGTCAGGGGATTGCCGAATCCCGAACCCTGCCGGCGGCGCGGCCGTAGCGGAGCAGGAGTTCCTCGCCGCCGAGCGGCCGGCTTTCGACCAGCCGCCAGCCGGCGGCGGCCGGGAGGGGGGCCCCACCCGGCAGCCAGCTGTGGCCTCCACCCAGCAGGAGGGGGCAGAGGGTGAGCTGCAGCTCATCCACCAGTCCCTCCGCCAGCAGGCAGGAAGCCAGCCGGGCCCCTCCGAGCAGCACCAGCCTGCGCAGATCGAGGGCAGCCAGGCCGCTGAGCAGGGTGGGCCAGTCGTGCAGGAGGAGCTGGCGCGAGAATCCTGCGGCCGGGCAGCGGTGTGGATCGCCCGAGGTGGGAGCAGGGGCCACCAGCCAGCGCTCCACGGGCTGTCTGAAGAAAGGCAGCGCCGGGTCGAACCCTCGGGAGCGGCTCACGGCCAGCACCGGAGGTTGCAGCGGCAGGCCATCAGCCCGCCTGCGCTGCAGCAGATCCTCCTGCCGGATCAGGCAGGTGCTGCCGTGCTGGCGCAGGGTCTCAGCACCCACCAGGGTTCCATCGGCCCAGGCCAGGGCCTCCTCCAGCACACGGCGATCGCCGGAGCCGCCGAACCGGGCCGGGCCGCCGGCGGGGGGCGCCAGGCGGCCATCCAGGCTGATCGCCAGCACCAGGCGCAGGATCGGCAGATGCCCCTCGTGGCCCCCAGCCTCCTGCGACCAGCCAGGGGACTGGCCGCGGCTGCCGGCAGCGCCGGGGAGGAGAGGCTCCAGGAGCTCAGCCCGCGGAGGCCAGGGCTTCGAGCGCCGCAGGGGCCATGCCGAGCTGCGGAGCCTCGGCGAAGACCTCGGCGGCGTTGTTGGGGCTCTCCTGGAGGCGCACCTTGTGCAGGCGGGCACCGCTGGCGGCGATCGGCCCGGAGAGCAGATCGGCGATGTGAAGGGCGATGTTCTCCGCCGTGGGCACGCAGCGCGCGAAGTGGGGCACGTCTTTATTGAGGAAGGTGTGGTCGAACGGCTCGACCACCAGATCTGCCACGAGCTTCTGCAGCTCGGCCAGATCGCAGACCATGCCGCTGCGGGGATCGACCGGGCCGCGCACGGTGACATCCAGCAGGTAGTTGTGGCCGTGGCCGTGGGGGCGGGCGCACTTGCCGTAGATCGCCTCGTTCTCGGCCTGGCTCAGCTCCTCACGGGCGAGGCGGTGGGCGGCGGCGAAGTGGGTGCGGATCGAGAGGAAGGCTTCCATGGGATCGAGGTCGGGGCCGGCGAGCACGTCGGCCCACAGGTCTGGGTGTTCGTAGAGGCGCAGACCCACCACCGGCAGGTGGGGAGCCAGGCGGCGGCGGATGGCGAGGGCCAGGGCCTCGGTGGTGGGGAGGCATCCCTCCGGGCGGCTGAGGTCAAACTCGGGCCAGGCCTGGTTGAGAAAGCGGAAATCGAGCGGCTCGGTGACCTCACGGCGGATGGCGTGCTTCACCTCCGAGAGGTTGAGCACCATGCCGTCGGCATCGAGGGCACCGGCCATCGCCACGATCAGCTCGTAGTTGTGGCCATGGCCCGGCTCGAGGCTGCAGGCCCCGAAACGTGCGCGGTTGGCCGCGGCATCGAGCTCGGGAAGCCGGTAGAGGTGGCTGGCACTGAAGCGCGCCCGGCGGGTGATCACACAGCCGCGGCCGCGGCCATGGGAAGCGTGCAGCGCCGGCGGTGCGGCAGTGCCGGCTCCCGGGTGGCGGTCCGCCGCGCCCGGAGCGTGGAGCGGGGGCGCCGGGAGGGTGGGCCCGGGGGCTGGCATGCGTGGGGTGCCGAAGAGCTGCATCCTAGAAACGCCTGAGCTGGGAGCGGCCGGCCCCCACCCCTGCCTCCCGCCTGCCCCT
>Ga0169931_10005373_pt1 | contig 19526 bp, 14 predicted proteins | sample Kivu_15m_20L_FD_129675 | JGI IMG/M metagenome (GOLD analysis project Ga0169931, IMG submission 129675) | Freshwater microbial communities from Lake Kivu, Western Province, Rwanda to study Microbial Dark Matter (Phase II) - Kivu_15m_20L... | ecosystem: Environmental > Aquatic > Freshwater > Lake... | reverse complement strand
GCGCGCGTCTTCGCGGGCACTCCGGCCTCGATCGACGCGCTCGCGGCCGGATGGGCGACGACTGGCGCCCCCGCCGGCGCGGCGTGCAGTCGTGCTCCCAAGAAGGCCGCGCAGGACACGAGCATGGCCGCGCCGAACGCACGCGGGGCGATCGAAGGAGGGCGGAGGGACTCGTCCATGGCGGAGCGAGTCTAGGCGCGGGATCCGATCCGCGCCACGCGGGACCCGTTCAGCCGCAGGTGCGGCGAGCGTCCCGGGTCCACATGCGCACCAGCCGACGCGGAGCGGCGGGATCGTCGCGGAAACTCGTGCGATTGTGGGCCACCAGCCGGTTGTCGACCCACAGCTGCTCGCCTCGGCCAAGCGTGAACGACGACGCGAAGCGCGCATCTTCGAGCAACGCGTCGAGTCGATCGAAGGCCGAGCGTTCGTCGGCCAACAGCGGCTCGCCGACCATCTCATGCGCCCGTTCGATCCAGTAGCGCATGTAGCGGAAGACCAACTCGCCGCGACGCTCGTCGTAGGCGTAGATCGGAAAGCGGTTGGCTCGCACGGCTTCGAGGTTGCGTTCGGTGCCCGGCGTGACGACATCGCGCATGTAGGGCCGATACAACAAGCGCAACATCTCGGGCGCTGCGCGGCGCAGCTCCTCGTGCACCGCGACGGCGCTGCTGACGAGCGACTCGCCCCCCTCGACCGCCGGCGCGAGGCACAAGAGTCCCACGCGGTCCGGACAGGTGTCGCGCGCGCTGCTGTCGGTGTGGAACGAGGTCGAGTCGCGGGTCATCGAGACGGGCACCGCGCTCTTCTTGTAGTCCTCGCCGCGATCGACCACGTCGAAGAGCCGACCATAGTTGTCGAGGGTCGGTCCACCGGCGAGGCCGGTGGCGAGGTACGCCATGCGCAGCGCCAGATCGTCCAGCGCCGGGTCGAGCCCCACCACGCGAACCACGCCGAAGGAGCGCAACGCCACGCCGACTCGATCGGCGAGGCGCTCGAGCGCGGGCGTGGTCGCGATGCCCGGCGCGTAGGCGCCCACGGGATCGGCTTGCGTGCGCGCCCAGCTGGCCAACTGCTCGGCCTCCACGCGCACGGCGGGTTCGACTGCGACGATCCAGCCGCGATCCATGCGCAGGCGATCCGCCGTCCAGCCTTGGCGCGCCACGGACTCCGGCGCAATGCGTGCATCGAGCGCCTGTTCCATGTTCAGGTCTCCAGCTCGAACAGCACGTGCAGCGGCTGTTCGGCCAAGGGCCCGAAGAAGCGCGGATCGAGCGCGAGGTGTTCTTCCGTCGCGCGCAGCTCGACCACCTTGGGCAGCTTCGCGAAGCCCGCCTGAGCCAGGCAGTCGAAGTAGTCCGCGAAGGTCTTGTGGACGCAGCGCACCGGCACATCGACGCCGTCGCGGCGCCAGATGCGGCCCTCGAAGAGCTGGTTGCGTCCGCTGAAGTAGCCGTGCGAGCCGCGATCGAAGTAGAACGGCTCTTCCATCGGCCGCAGGAACGGCAAGGAGGGATGCGGCACGGTGTAGATGAAGCGTCCGCCCGGCTTGAGCGCGCGGTGCGCCGTGCGCATGACGCGCAGCATCTGCGTCGTGTCCAGGTAGTTGAACAGGAACACCGCGATGGCGAGGTCGAACGAGGCATCGGAGACTTCGAGGTCCGCGCTGGCGTCCGCGACCATGTATTCGATGCCGAGCGGCGCACGCGCCTCGCTCTCGCGCGCCTTCTCGACCATGCCGGCCGAGATGTCGCAAGCCAGGATCCTGCTCGTGCCCTTGGCCGCCAGGGTGCGCGCGACATAGCCCTCGCCGCAACCCAGGTCGAGCACCGACTTGCCCGCGAGCGGCTCGCAGGCGCGGAACACGAAGGGCCGCGCGGTGTAGTCCGACAACAGCACCGGTTCGTCGCGCGCCCAGTTGCCCGCGGCGCGGTCGTAGATCGTCGAAGTGGCTTCGCTCACGCTCGCGCCTCCGGGTCGATGCCCAAGGCGCGCTCGTGCAGGTAATCCCAGAAGCTCGCGCGCAGGAACAAGGCCTTGCGCATGCCGCGCTCCAAGTCGCGACGGCCCGACTCGGTGGCGGCGAGGTCCACGGCGATCGACTTCAAGGTCTCCTGGTGGGCGGCGTCCACATCGCAGTGCAGCGGGAAGAACACCGTGTCCTCGGGCGGAAGTTGCGCGCGCTCGATCGCCGGCAGGAAGTGCGAGTACACGAGGCGCACGATCGTCTCCGTGCCCAGTCCGAGGGCGCCCACCGCCTGCGCAGGACTGCCATGCGCCATGGTCTCGTAGAAGAGCTCGCGCCAACACGACACCTCGATGCCATCGAGGCCGAACTCGCCTTGCAGCCCGAGCGCTTCGCGGAAGCGGCGGAACAGCTCGGGGTGCGGCACTCCTACGATCCACTCGCGCCGCACGCCGCTACGCTCGAGCAGCCGCAGGTCCTCTTCGTGGTACTGGCCGGACTCCTCGACCAGGTTCTCCAGCAACGCGCGTCGGTGCGCGGGCGCTTCGAGGCGCGAGATGGTGGCCGTCAGGTACCTCGGGAAGTGCGCCGAGTACCCGTAGTAGTGGCGCGCGAAGTCGGAGAGCGCCCAGCGCGTGTCTGGCAGGTCGCCGGTCGCCAGGGCCTTCAGGTACGGATGGCACACCGCGCGGTGACGGCGGGCCTCGACGACCAGTCCCTCGACGCACGAGCGCGCGTCCAGGCTGGAGAGGACCACGCCTTCGACGGAGCTCGAACTGGCGGGTTGGAGTTGCACCATGGCGGCGGTCCTTGGATTCCGACTTCCTCGCTCTGCAGGCGATTCCGACCTCCGGCGCGCCCTTCGCGCCCTTGGGGGCGACGCGGGCCACGACCTAGTTTGTACGAACACCAAAGCGAGTCGGTCTGTCAAGGGCCAAGTTCGAAGATGGCCCTGGGCGCACCTTGGTGGCTGTTCCTGGCGCCGCAGAGGGTCGCAGACGGGCCGGTAGCGCGTCGGCCGTTTCCTCGGCTCGCCCGACACGCCCATACCGTGGGTGGACGTCCGCGACCTCACTCGTCTCCTCGTGCACATCGCCGACACCGACGGCACAGGATCGTTCAATCTGGTCGGCCCGTCGTCGCCCCGATTCGGCGAGTTCGCCGAGGTGGTCCAAGCCGTCATCGGGCTCGCCTGGTGGGAGGCGGAGCAAGCAAGAGAGTGTTCTGCGGGGGCGATTCGGGTCGGTTTGGGGCGTTCTCGGGGGTTGGGAGAGCGGTTTGGGGGAGACGGGGTGACCCGTTGTTGAACTGGGGTGACCCGTTATTGAGCGCAATCCCGACTACGGAACACGACCTGCTGACCAGCTACTTAGCGCCGTCCCGGATGCTGAATATCGTCAATCGCGTGGAAGATCGTAACTGACTGTTGTCATGCGCGAATCTGTACGTGATCCGCACCGTTGTTTAGCAACTGCGTTGACCCGCTATTGAGCAGCCCCTTCGCTGCGCAACGGCAGTCACGGCATTGCGAGGAAGGTCCCCTCCCGGAGCGCGGCCGAGGCCCGCATTGCCGAGAGGGGCAGACTGCGACCGGGGCGCAGGCGTCGAGACATGGTCAGGGACGAGGTGCTGCACGGTGCCCCGTAAGACGACGCGTCGGACCCCTGCGGTCGAGCACCGCAGGCCCCCTGGGCTGGCGAGGCGGAAGCCGACGCTATTGTTCCGACCGTCGGGGCTGCGGCTGTTCCGGTTGGCCGCACGCGCGCTCAGCGGGTAGTTGCCCCAGTCGCCGCCGCGAAGAACACGGCTCGAGCCGGAGCGTCTCGCTGCGTCAAAGCGCATCACCCGAGGCGCTTGACCCGTGCGTGCAAGAGTCCGCCGCCATCGCCGTGCATCCACCAGGCGAATCGACTGGCCGCCGGACGAGAGGACGGAGAAGCTACTTTGACGATGGTCGACCGACGGGCGTCGTGGGGGCTCCGCCGTATCCGTCGACTTCGACAGCGGCAGCGGTTCGCGGTCACGGATCCCCATTTGGAGAACGTCACCCAGGCCAACGAAATGCGTATTGACCGTGATGAGATCCATCACGGCGATGTCATCGGCGTGGGTGATACCTGCGCCGTGTTCGATCTCCGGGCAAAACTCAACGACGCACTGGAGACGGATCGCTCCCGTGCTCGGACGCCGGGCGAATTCGAACCTACGCGTCCGGGGTCGGATAACGTACCGGTGCCACCGACAGGAGCGTCCGGCACGGGCAAGCCTCACTCGGCCGAGCAGATCGATGCATCACAAACCGTCGTCGCAGCCGTGCTGCGAAGCTGTACCCTGACGTTCCGTGTGCTCAACGTCCGTCGCTATCAGAAGCTGACGCATTCGCCGCCCACGCAGCGCAATCCGTCGATCCCGCAGTCGCGAGAGTCAAAATCAATGTAGCCACAGGTTGCATCAATGCATGCCGGCAGGCCCCTCGGAGTGAGAAGTACCGACGCGTCGGCGCACCGCGGCGAAGAGTCCGTAAAAGAGCAGTCCGCGGCCGCGCCATCGACTTGGCCGTTGCAATCGTTGTCAATACCATCGCACAACTCAGGCGTCGGCTCGATGAGCGGCACGCATTCGACGACACCGTCACCGCAGACCGTTATGCCTTCCTGACACGGGCCCGAAAGCTCCGTGACGCAAGGCAGACCTACACCGACGGGGTTGAAGCTGCCGTCGCAATCATTACCGCCGCCGCACGCGTCGACGCCGCCCGGATACGCGGCAGCATTCAGATCATCACAGTCCGGGCCGGAACAACTCGCCCCAAACCCGTAGCCGTCTGCGTCCTCGTCCCAGCAGAAGTCTCCATTGTCCGCTGCCACGAATCCCTCGCTGAAGTGTTCCACCGATGCGACCATACGCGTACCGACCACCCTGCCCTGGATTGGCCTGAATCCGGTGCCCTCGCTCTCACGGACCGACCAGAACATCAACTCACCACCTTCGCTCCCGTCGAGCGGGATCGATACCTGCACTGGCTCAGCGAATTCCAATCCTGCCGGCTCGAACCGGTAGACCGGCGTGAGCAAGACGAGCGGTACAAGCGGCAGGGGCTCAGAGAGTACTGTGACCGTGATCTCGGTGTCTGCGGGAACAGCGCCCTCAGGCACTTCGATCGTCACCCCCGCGGCCTCTACCGTTCCTCCGGAAGATGGAATCAGTACCGTCTCGCTGACTTCTGCGTCCGCCGTATCCGCCGTGTCGGACGACCCTTCGACGTCGCCGTTCGCGGTGTCCTCGTCGGCGTCCGGGGAGGTTGTATCCGCCGTATCCGCCGTATCCGCCGTATCCGCCGTATCCGCCGTATCCGCCGTATCCGCCGTATCCGCCGTATCCGCCGTATCCGCCGTATCCGCCGTGTCCACCGTGTCCACCGTGTCCACCGTGTCCACCGTGTCCGTTGTGTCCGTTGTGTCCGCGCTGTCGCCCGAACACGCTACTGCCGTGAGCAACAGTGACGCGAACAGTAGGGGCGCTACGACGCGGCTGCGAAAGGAGAAAAGGGGCAAAGGAATGCTCATCGAGACCCCTCGGGTGTAGGCGTCGTGGGTCGGACGGGAATGCGGGCACAGATGGCCCACAAGCAAGATTCGCACCAGCTCATTGTTGGTCCCAGCCGTATCGGGCGGGCGATTACCCCGCAGGAAGCCGGAACTTCGTCCGCAGTGCAGTTTTCGCGTGGAGCGACCGATATGCCAATGTGCCATGACGGTGTGTCATTGGCAAGTGTCAAAATGCGGCCTGTTTGATGGGGGCCCGAACCGCCTGAATGATGGTCATCGCAGGCGAACCGAGCGGGCTAAACGATGGTCATCGCGGTCGTGCGCCGTTGGCCACATTGCGACGCACAACCGCGAGGGGGTTGTCGCCGTTGCCGCAAAGCACGCCCACGACAATGACCGCCAGAACATCGCCAAGACGATAGCGGACTCCCCGCGCCCGTCGCGTGTCACAAAGAAAGCGCGCCTCGAAAAGCAGGTAATCCAGCGCCACGAGCGACGACGAGGGACCAGCAACCACGGTTCGCCGTCTACCTGCACGACATGGTGCGCTACCTCGGTGATTCGGTGCCCAGCGCAGAACGCCACGAGTGTTCGATCATCGAAGCCGCCCAGGTCGCTCGAGAAACACAGGCTGAAGACACGGACCTGCATCAGCGCACCGCACCGACTGACCGCAACGCTTCGTTTTTGCGCGAGCAGGGCTCCTCCCTGCACCCGTATGGGCCGGCGCCCGCTCCTACACCGCTACGCTCCCGCCGAAGCCCGGCTACGCACGGGCTACTCCGCGGGGCTGCGCTCCACATGCAACTCACCATTCCGCCTCCGACAAGGGAACAAGGGGACAAGAGTCAAGGGACAGCCCGCCGCCTACGGCAGCGACCTGGCAAGGCGGAAGCCGAAGTTGCTGTAGCGGAGAGCGGGAGAGCCGATGCTGCGGCCCGCCGAACGCGCGAACTGCGCGTAGTAGTCCCAGCTGCCGCCGCGAACAACACGGAACGAGCCGATAGACGGCCCCACCGGATCCGTCACGCTCCCTGGGTAGGCGTCGTACCAGTCGGAGGTCCACTCCCATACGTTCCCCAGCATGTCGTACAACCCCCACGCGTTCGGAGACTTTCCACCCACAGGCTGCGGTGTAGAGAACGAGTTCCCGCAGAACCACGCGATCGAATCGAGACTCGGTTGTGGATCGCATGAGTATGGATTACCCGATAAATCGCCGAGGTAGGTCGCCGTCGTCGTGCCCGCACGCGCCGCGTACTCCCACTCCGACTCCGTCGGAAGCCGGTAGCCCACGCAGTCGTACACCGTCGCTCCTCCCACCACCGCGCCGCGCGCGTCGTAGCACGCCGGCAAGCCCTCCGCGACCGAAAAGGCGTTCGCGTACGCGATGGCGTCATACCAGCTTACAGACTCGACCGGGCACGACGCCCCACACGCCGTGAACTCGGATGGATTGAACCCGATCAGCGCCTCGTACTCCCCCTGCGTCACCTCCGTCGCCTGCAGAAGGAACGCCCGAGTCAGGGTGACGGTGTGCTGCGTTTCGTCGTCGTAACGGCCAAGCTCGCCCTCCGGCGAGCCCATCGTAAACGTGCCCGGCTCGATGCGCACGAAGCCGGGTCCGGGCCCCGGGTCGACCGAGCCGCCGCACGCCTCGGCGATGGCCTCGTCGCGGCTGTCGTCGTCGCCCGTCCAGGCTTCGCCGTAGGCGGCGATGCACAGGATGTGCAGGTCGGTGACCGCGCTCTCGGCGAACGCGACTTCCTCGTCGCCGACAGTGCGCTCCAGCACGCTGCCGGCCACCGCGCCGCTGGCGTCGAGGTCGATGGCGATGGCGGCTTCGGTCGACGAGAAGCCGTCTCCGTTCAGGTCGAAGCGGCTCCAGTCGCGAAACGGGCCGCCCGGCTCAGCGCCGGCGGCCTCCCAGGCGGCCAGCGCGGCGGTGATGTCGGCATTGTCCAGGGCTCCATCGTCGTTCACGTCGGCGAGCGCGCTGTAGATGTCGGCGCGGGCCGCCGCAGCGGCGGCGATGGCGACCTGGTACGCGTCGACCAACTCGCCGGTGCGCGCCGAGAGCAGCATCGTGCGCAGCTCGGCGGGCGACAGCGCCGGCGCGATGCCCCACGCGAGCGCCGCCACGCCGGCGGCGAGTGGCGCCGCGCCGCTCGTGCCTTTGTCGACCATAAAGGTCCCGTCGCAGGTGCCGCCGACGATCACACAGGGCCCGTCGAGAGTCTCGCCGGGGGCGAGAACGTCCTCGCCCGGGGTCGAGAACGCCGCGCGACCACCTCCAATGGCGGCCCCGCCCACGATCAGCGTGCTGCCGACGACCGCGCGCGGGTTGCGCAGCGCGGTCGCCTGCGCCTCGACCGCCTGCCACGCCGCCTGCGAGATCGCGTCGGACGGAACGAGCGTGCTCAGGTCGGCGATGCGTGCCTGCGTGGCGTAGGGCGAGCTCAGCGACGCGTCGGTCCCGGCGACCTGCCCGTCGTTGCCGGCGGCGGCCACCACGAGCACGAGGTCGGCGCCGCGTTGCTGCAGGATGCTCCGCCACTGCAGCGCAAACAGCGCGCGTCGCGGCCGAGCGTCACGCACGAATGTCGGATCGTTGTAGCCGATCGACAGGTTCAGGATGACCTTGCCCGACGTGCGGCGAAGCGCGCGCTCGATCGCGTGGTTGATCTCGCCGAACGACGCGAGGTTGGCGACCGAGAAGCCGTCGATCCGGAGTTGTGAGGCGGCGTCGAACGCCGTCCCCGACGCGCCGGTGCCGTTCACGTCGGCGCCGAGCAGGCCGGCGACCCAGAAACCGTGGTTGCCGCGGGGCGCGCCGCTCCTGGTGGTGCCCAGGTCGGGGATGAGCCCAGCCTCGAGCGTGAGGGTCGAGAGGTCGGCGGGCACCGTCGCCTGGCCCCACAGGTCGCCCACCAGCACCCGCACGCGGTTGATGCGCAGCGCGTCGGCGTTCCACGCGCCGTAGATGCGCAGGTTCTCGAGCGCGTCGGCGATGCCGGCGCCGTCGGCGCGCTTATTGTCGCCGCTCTCGGCCGCCCCGTCGAGCGGGAACGCGACTGCGAAGGCGGGGAACGCGTCGGCGAACGCGCCCGTCGCCACCACGTCGGCGGCGAACGCCTCGGCGGCGGCCACGTCGGCGAGCGGCGCGACCTCGAGCGTCACGATGGGGTCGCCCGGTCGGGCCGACGCCAGCGACGCCCCCAGCTCGGCAAGCGCCGCGTTCAGCGTGCCGACGGTCGTCTCGGCGAGCACCGCGGTGATGCGCTCCGGCATGAAGCCGCTGGCGTCGACGTCGCTCGCGAACGGTCCGACCACAGGCAGAGACGCCGAGGCGGAGGCGTCGTCGGGCGCGTCGACTTGGGCGACGGGCCCCTCGAGTTCGGGCGGCAGGTCGGGGTCGACCGCCGCGTCCGGCTCGGCGTCGTTCGTGGAGACGTCGCTGTCGGCGGTGGCGTCGGCGTCGGTGCCCACGGCGTCGGCGTCGGTGCCCGCGGCGTCGGCGTCGGTGCCTGCGGCGTCGGCGGCCGAGCCGTCGGCGTCGTTCGTGGAGGCGTCGGCGCCGTTGTCGGGCTCGTCGCCTCCGCAGCCGGGCTGGACGGCGAGGAGCGCCGCGGCGCAGATCACGGACAGGTGGAATCTGGGCGGACTCATGCGCATGGGACCTCCGGCGATTTGGGAACCGCAGCATGCATACTGCATACCCGCGAGAAAAACAACAGCGCAGCCGAGATCGACCAGGGCGATCGCAAAGTCACTGAGGCGGCTGTACGACTGACTCCCGCCAAACTCTATATCGTCCGAGCAAGAATGATCGATCACTACAAAGTCGAACCGTCAAGCCAAGCACCTTCCGACCTTGCGATCATGCTGGTTGAACTGCTCAGGGGCGACGACGGATGTTGCCACGTTGGCCAGATGTGGCTGCGTTTACCGTCACCATGATCGACTCGCTACCGAACTCCTTCACCTACCGTATCGCACACGAGCGAGGCATGTCGGACCGCCGCCTGCGCGAACTGGTCGCCGAGGGCGCCATCGACCGGCTTGGGCATGGGCTCTACCGCAAGGCGGACGCGCCGCCGGCAGACCTGGACCGGGTGGAGCTCGCGCTGCGTGCGCCAGAAGCAACCCTCTGCCTGACGTCCGCGTTGTCACACCACGACCTGACCGACACCATCCCGTCCGTCATCAACGCCGCCCTGCCCCGCGATCAACGACCGCCAGGCCTCAACGCGCCGGTTCGCTGGCATCGTTTCGACGCTCGCACCTTCCATCTCGGCCGCGAGACACTGCAGGTAGAACAAGGCATTGCCCTCGGCATCTACAGCGCTGAGCGCAGCATCGTCGACGCATTCCGCCTGCGTCATCAGGAGGGTGACGAGCTTGCGCTCGACGGGGCCCTGGCAAAGCGGCATGAATCAACCCGCGAGCTCTCGCAGCATCGACATCCTCGTCTCGACCTCGCGCTTGTCACCGTCAATTATCTCAAGCACCACCCGGCCGGCTGTGTCGCCGCGGCGCTGGACCATCACCGCCCTGCCTTCGCGCTCGTGGGCGTCTTGCTCGCCATCGCTGCATTCGATGATACGTGGCTGCGCCCGGCGCTGCTCTTGGCGGTCGTCAGCAAGGTCTCGTTCCTCGCGCTGTTCTCCATGACGAGGCCGCACGCCGCGCCAATGCGACGCGTGGCCGTCGCGGACGTCGCGGCTCTCGCGGTGCTGGCTCTGGTGGTCGCGCTGCACACGCGTTGATCACGGAGATGGAAGCGCTACCTCGACCTCACGCGCGAGCGCTCCTGCGAGCATCTTTACCCAGCCACGCGAGAGGATCATGCCGATGAGGCGCGGGCGGTCACAAACTCACTGAGGCGGCTGTACGACTGACTCCCGCCCAACCGTGCATCGGCCGAGCAGGGAACCTGAATCAGGTCACAGTCAAAGCACCAAACCAAGCACCGTTCGACGTTGCGATCTTCCTTAGCCCTAAACAGCCAACGCCTCTCTCACCCGGTCGCGCCGCAACGGCCGAAGCCACGTGCATCGCCGCCCTCTGACGTCGATCGATTCAATGACGGCGGTCGCGCCGTCCACGTCGCGAATCCAGAATCGCCCTGCCTCGCACGGCCATGCATCGGGAAGCGCCTGGGGACCAAACAGGAGCTCAATGTCTGCGACGACGTCACTGACCCTTCGCGGCGCGCGGTTGTGCGCCATGTGATTCCGGTCCACGACAAGCCGCTCGATCGCGGCACGAAAGGTGTTCGCCTTCCACGCTGCGGCACGGTCGCGCGCCCAATCGGGCATGAGGCGCGTGATGTCGCCTCCCACCTCGACGTCGCGCATGATGAGTTGAGCGATGGTACCGAAGCTAAGCGTTCCGGTTTGACTCTCGGGCACCCTGAACCGTCGGAAGAACTGCTCGATCGGGGCACTCTGAAGGTCCCAAAGCGTGCACAGTTCCACGAGAGTGGCGAGCTCTGCGAACTGGAGCAGCGCGTGCTCCTGAAGGACTGGGTCTGCGAGTCGCCTCGGGCGCGCGCGCAACTGCTCGACCACCGGATGCCCGCCGGCGTTCGCCAGCAGGCGTTCACCGCCATCGACGAGGCCAGCGAGCACCTGCGTGCCCGCACGCACGACCGACTCGAGCGTCATCTGGTCACGTACGACGAGCGCGACGCGCATTCTTGGCGCCGAAGCCCTTGCCCGAGCTGCCACGGCGGCAAAGAACAACCGCGCCGAAACCTGTTCCTTGAGCCTGAATGCTCCTGTTCCGATGAGGGGGAACGCCACACTGCGACGGTCTTCTGCCTCGATCGCCGCCACCGATTCGAGAATCTTCTCCACACAACGCTCGATGTTGGCTGCATAGTACGCGACTTTATCCTCAGCGAAGTCGGTCATCCACCCGTTCGGTGCGTGGAAACCGGCGTGGTAGATTCGATGTCCATCGGGCCCCGAAGTCTCAAGCACACTCCCCTCGGGAAGCCATTGATGACGTGTCTGCGCGTCGAGCTCCGCCTGCATGATCGGGTGCGCTCGGCGAAACTGTCCAGAGATGCTGCGCGTTCCACGCGCGAGACTGAACGCGGAGTTCTCGCTGTTCACGAGGTAAGTCTCAGGCGCCCCAAGCAGGTTGCCGACACGGACCTCCAGTTCGATGTTGCCAATCGCCCACTTCCAGGGTTGAGGAGCTCCTGAGTCGGCGTCAAAAGGGGCTGTCATGCAAACCGTCGTTTTGGGTGAAGTAAGCGCGCTACTCGTTTCGAGCGGTGACATTGTGCGTGCCTTCGTTCAACAAAAATGGCAATTGCTCGGGAGGATACTGTAAAAAGAACCGTTGGCCAAAACCGCACATGTTCCAACAGATTCCTGACGACGCACTCACCCTCGCCGACATCCCCGCGCCCGGCACGGCGTGGCAAAAGCAGCTCAACTTCTGCTTGTCGGTCGACGGGTACGCCCTGTTTCCGACAGAGCGCCTCGCCGCCTTCCGAGCAGGAAAACCGCCGAAAACGCTCACCGAACTTCGGGCCGCTTTGTTCTATGAGCAACGGCGCTGGCGTGATGCCTGGAATCAGCCCGCAGGCGAGGACCTCGAGTACATTCAGGGGTTAGTCGAGGCCATCCGTGCACACGTTGCCCTACGCGAAGCGCTTGCTCGCATTGCGGCTCTGAGCGAGCGGGAGGCTGCGGAGCGCGCGAACCGCGTCAAAGACACCGGCCGCTGACATTCTGAGCGCCCGCCCGCCGCCCGTCACTCCGCCATCAAAACCGACGACACCCGCGCCGAGATCGTCAAAGCGCGCCCGCCCCGCACCGCCGCGTCATCCACGCACCCCCCGGTGCACCTGAACCGCGATCAATGACCACCAAACCTCAACACCCATAACGCTGGCATTGAACTTGCTGTCCCACACCCTCGACAGGCCACGGAATCTACCCGCGCGCGTCAGGAGCAAGACTATGCAGACTTCTACGGCCATCTGCGTCACTCGGTACGCCCTGCTCGTTCTCATGGGCTTCTTCGCGGCCTGCTACGGTGACGGCGACGCCGGATCCTACGATTACTCCGGCGGTGCGGGTGCATGCGAGCCCTACGACTGATTCGTGCAGCCTGTTGCGGGCGTGATTCTGGGCATGTCGGTGCCACCGCAGCCAGGAATGGAAGCCACGGCAGCGCTCTATTCGCTGGCTGGCGTACCCACCGTAGCGGCGGTTCTGGTGAATGAGGGAGCTGCACCCGACAGGAGTGGTGCCGAGCCGCCCAACGTGACAGGATTCAACCACAACTCGCCGCGCCAATGCGACGCGTGCCCGTCGCGGACGTCGCAGCTCTCGCGGTGCTGGCTCTGGTGGTCGCGCTGCCTGGTGGGTCGACCCGGTCGGCCCATCCACCGGAACCCTGCGAAACATGCGCTGTGACGGCTACCACTACTCCGCCGACTAGTGCCGTTCGGCCAGGTGAAACACAGTCAACCCGACCGGGCGCAGCGCGTTGATCGGATTTTCGCGTGGCTCGCATCAGGCGGCACGACGTGAGCCACCCAAAACCCGATCACAAAATGCACCTTCTCCCCCTTTGGTTGAATCTTTCACTGGGCGCCCGCATCAGGTGAGTTGGTCCTTGGCAATCGAGACGCGGCTTTCCAATGAGACCCCATGAGCACGCATCGCCTCCGCAAGTCCGCTGCGCCCCTATTGCTTCTCCTCGTGGCAGCGCAGGGATGCGCAGACGAACAGGGGCTCGACGCTTCGGGGTCCGGCAACCCCGCTTGGGCCTCAAGCACCCCTGATGCACCTGAGGCGCCGGCGACCGAAGAGGCAACAACTGAGCCGGAGGGCACGGAGGCGCCGGTGGCCGAGGAGCCCGGCGCGACGTTGCCCGAAGCGGCCCCGGCCGACGGCGCCGACCCACTGCTCGCGCTGACGGGGCTCGTGACCTCCGAGCGCAGGTCTCTGGAGTCATCGCTCGAGGTCGGCGTCCTTTGGCTGAACCTGCTCGACGACAACACGACCGTGCTCGTGGAGGCGGCTCAGGTGGACGCTATCGGGAGCTCCCTGCCGGCGGCCTTCGACGTCTCCCTGATTGCACCTCCCAGCCCCACGCTGCGCGGCGTGTCGCTGGGCTCGTATTCTGACGATGGCGCGATCGAGCGTCCTGTCGACGACAGCCGCGTTGCGTTCGGCGTCGTGGTCGTCGCTCCCGAGGGTACGCTCGCGGCGCTACCGTCCTCGACAACGCTCAGCGACTTCATCTCCGGCAGCGACGCCTCGCCCGGGCCCCTGCTCAGCAGCTTCACGCTCGTCTCGCAGTACGCCGTTCGCTTCGTCGAGGGCGCCGAGGCCGAGGGCGTCGTGCTGCGCGACATTGATGGCGTCTCGTACGCGTTGCGCGATTTCACGCTGCTGGATCTGGGGGCGTGGGCACGCGGCACTGACGACTCGCTCTGCCGTGATCGCTTCGCTGGCGAGGGCTGGGCCACGCCTGAGGTGCAGGGCTGCATTGAGGCCAACGCCGAGCGCATCTCCGCGGGAGAGGCCGCGGCCGCCGCGTGCGCCGAAGCCTGCCCCGAGCCGGCAGAGGGCGAGTTTGACTACTGCAACTGGGACTGCGCGACGCAGGGCGACACGAGCGGCAACGTTCAGAACGAGTGCCTCTTCGCGTGGTTGGAGGAGCAGGCCGAGGCCATCGACGCGCGCTGTGGGGCGTCGCCTGACCTGAACCAGAGTGACTTCCGCAGTGCCCGCCGCCTCGACGCTGGCGAGGCCATCACGCTGACGCTCGGCGATGGAGATATCCGTTCCGCCTTGACGGCGGGTGGCTTCACCTTCCTGTACTGAGGCTCGGTTACGCCGAGTGAACGTCGCGGGGTGATCTTCGAGCCTGTCGACCCTCGTCCCGGTGGAACGTCTCCCGGACGCCGGCGTCGTTTCAACGAGATTGTGCCCTCCATGTGGCTATGCAAGGACGGTCGCGAAACTGCCATCGCTACCGCATCTCTTCGCTCCCCGCCCGGGTCTTGCGCGGGATCGGGCCAAGGCGCCGGCCCCCGCCCAGAGGCACTCATGATCGCTCGCGTTCGCTCGAATTCTACGTGGATTGCACTGCTCGTGGCCTCGTCGTTGGCCGGATCCGCCTGCGCGCCCGAAGACTCCGACTCTGCCGGCGAGGGAGAGCCGAGCGCCGATGCTGGCGGGGACGCTGCAGGCGCCGATGACGCCAACCCGGACGACGCTGTCGATCCCGACGGAACGGATGGCGGAACGACCGACACCGAAGGCACAGATGACGACGGCACCGACGGCGCGACCGACACCGAAGGCACAGATGATGCTGACCCTGCCGACGTCTCCCCGGGGACCGACACGGCAAGCGACACTGGCTCAACGCTTCGCTGCGACCTCCCGGCGGTGGTTGACACAGAGGTCGTGGTCGACACCGGCTGCGCGCCGCTCGCGAGTGACGGTGTGCGCGTGGCTTCCACCGGCCGCCTCGTGCTGCAACCCGGCGTTACCGTCGCGTTCAGCACCGGCGCCTTGCTGCAGGTCGAAGGAGGCGGCGAGCTGGTGGCCCAGGGCACGGCGGAGGATGTGATCACGCTCCAGGGCGCGGTCGCCGAGGCGGGGACGTGGCAGGGAATTTACGCGCGGTTCTCGGGAACGACCGGTTCGACGGTGCGCTTGTCACACACTGTCGTGGAGCACGGAGGATTTGAGGGCGCCGAAGCGTTGGGCTGCCTCACCTCGCTCAGCGGTGTCGGCGCGCGCAACACGATCGCCATCACCGACACGACGTTCGCCGACTGCGCCTTCTTCGGGGTGCTCGTGCTGTCGCCCGACTCGGACTTCGAAGTGTTCGACCGGGTGACCATCACCCGCGCCGACACCGCGCTCTCGCTGCATCCCGACGTCATCGGGAGCTTGCCGGCTCAGGTCGCCATCGATGACAACGCCGTCCTTCAGGTGCGTCCGGGAACCGTGAGCCGCACTCAGACATGGCAGCCCCAGCGCAGCCCATGGCGTGTTGCGGGTTCTGTCGCGGTCGGGTCAACCAACTCCGGACCTGCACCTGTGCTGACGCTGGCACCCGGAGTCGAGCTCCTCTTCGTCGCAGGCGGCGACATGCTCGCGGGTGCTACACCGGGCGGCCTCGTCGCCAACGACGTTCGATTCGCCGCCCAGGAAGGGGGCGACCGGTGGGGCGGCATCCGATTCCTCGAGAGCACCACTGAGGGTAACCTCGACAACGTGCAGGTCTCGGGCACCGGGGGACCAGAATCTTTCGGCCTGATCGGGGCAGGCGTGCTGCTGCGAGAGACCGGCGATCGGGTCAGCATCACGAACAGTGAGTTCTCCGACAACGTCGTCGACATCGCGGTCGATTGCGCCAGCACCCCGGCGCTCAGCGGCAATACGGCGACCGTGGTCACCGAACCGGGCTGCTGAGAAGCGGCCAGCCGGGAGGGTGCCCTACGCGGTCTCCCGCTTGTGCCCCCGCCCCATTCGCCGCCATCCACCCCTACCCCACAGCCGCGGCCATCTCGGCATACACATCTCCCGGAAGCGTGTGCTCCAGCCGCCACGTCACGGCCATCGGCCGCCCTGCTTCATGTGCCACATAGGTGGCCGGGCCCAGGAAGGTGAAGGCGCGGGTGTCGTTCGTCAGGCGGGCGAACAGCTGAATGGACCAGTTACGTTCAGCATGGCCGATGTAGCGCTTGCCGGTCTCGCTCGTGTCCGAGGTGGTCGACTGGCTTTCCCAGTGAAAGAGCGTCGGCGACACAGCGTAGTCGCGGTAGCGCGTGGTGGGTGAAAAGGTCCCGGCCGACTTGTCGAGGGTCACCAGTAGCAGGTCGCATCGATGGCGGTCGTCCTTGCGCACCCCTTCGCGCCAGGGCGCGGTCTGAGTGCCGTCGCCAGTGCCAAGCGCCGCCAGAATCTCGTTGCGTGAATACTGCGCGTGCACGAGCAGCGGCACGTCAGGATGCGACGCAAGGCGCGCCACTCGATGGCAAACGCGCTCCCCCAGAAGCGGCAACAACTCGCGCAGCTCGGCCAGCACCTGCTGGTGTGACCACAGGTCGCGCGCGGCGGCATCGACGCTCAAGGCCGCTCTTTCGGATGCGTACATGGTCACGAGCAACATACGTAGCAGGGCGTGGTTACGCACAGTCAGTTCGCTTACCACTGGCGCCGCGTCCGCATTCAGCCAGCGCGTCCACACATCCAGGCGCTCGTGGTCGTCGACGTGCAGCAGACGCCCGATAGCGGCACGCAGCATGCCTTCCCGCGGTCCCGGTGGTGCGATGGAAAGCCCTGCCGCCTCGCGCAGGTCCGACCACGACTTCTTTCCCCGCTCGTACACGTCATCCAGCACCAGGCCCGTCTCACGAACGAAATCGCCCAGCGTCGGCGTTGCGAACCCGCTCGCAAAGTCCCGAAGTTCCTGCACCTGACGGCTTCCAGCACGCTGAATTTGCGTTCGCACGGACTCGAGTACGGCGCTGCGCGACACAGCGTCGAGCTCGATGTGGCAGCCCGGCGGCAGATACGGAAACCCTGCTTCGACCTGACGTACCAGACCCTTGCCGCGCGCGCCCAGCAGCGCCTCGAACCGGCGCTCCAGCCGAAACTCGGCCCGGTGTTGCGACACAAAATCCAGCACCAGACAGCGCTCCTTCCCCGCGGCCCGCCGCAGACCGCGGCCCAGCTGCTGCAGGAAAATGGTCGAACTATCGGTCGGGCGAAGCAACAGCAGGGTGTCGAGCCGCGGAATATCGACGCCCTCGTTAAAGAGGTCGACCGCGAAGAGCACCGGCAGGCGCCCCTCGTCGAGGTCGCGCAGCGCTGCCGCACGCTCTTCACTGGGGGTCTCGGACCACACCGCCCGCGCCGGTAGACCTGCCGCTGTGAACAACTCGGCCATGAACCGCGCGTGGTCCACGCTCACACAGAAACCAAGGCAACGGATTGCGCCCACATCGTCCACGCGAGCGTGTAAAGCGGCGAGTACCTGCCGCGCGTACGCGTGGTCCGCCGTGTACAAACGCGACAGCTCGCCGGGGTCGTAGCCGCGGCCACGCAGCCAGCGTACGCCCCTCAGGTCGCGCCCATCGGCCACGCCATGATACTCAAACGGACACAGCCGCTGCTGCTCAATGGCGTCCCAAAGGCGCAGCTCGGCCGCGATGCGATCATCGAACCAGCGCAGAACCGATTCCCCGTCCGAGCGCTCCGGTGTTGCAGTCAGGCCCAGCAGCTCGGCCGGTCGCAACAGGTCCAGAAGCCTCGTGTAGGTCGGGGCGGCCGCGTGATGAAACTCGTCGACAATCACCACATCGAAGTGGTCGGCGTTGAGGTGTTCAAGACCGTTGGCCGCGAGGCTCTGAACCGACGCGAACACATGCTCGAAGCGCTCTGGGCGATTGCCACCCACCCATAACTCGCCAAACGAAGGGTCGCGCAACACATGACGAAAAGTCGCCATGCTGCGCTCCAGAATCTCGTAGCGATGCGCCACAAACAGCAGCCGCGCGCGCGGCAGCCTTGAACGCAGCCTGCGGTAGTCTTCGGCCGCCATCACGGTCTTGCCGGTACCCGTTGCGGCGACGAGCAGATTCCGCTGCCGCCCCTGATCACGTGCGAGTTCGATTTGTTCGAGCAGCCGCTCCTGAAACGGGTCCAGACGCACCTCGACCGGACTCAATGACAGCACGGCCGCACCGCCGGACCGCGCATCCGACCCTCGCCGAGCCTCGCGAAATCGCCGCACCTCGAAGGGCTCGAAATCACCGCTGCACCAGTAAGCATCAAACACAGAGACCATCTTCTTCACGATGTCCGGATTGCGCGCGCCCGACACGCGCACATTCCATTCACGCCCCGTCTCGGTACCGGATCGGGTCAGATTCGACGAGCCCACATACGCCGTGTGAAATCCACCCGGTCGATGAAAAATCCACGCCTTGGCGTGCAGCCGCGTGGCATCGTTGTCGTAGGAAATACGCACGTCAGCGCCAAGCTCCGCAAGCTGCTCCAGCGCCTCGGGCTCTGTGGTGCCGGTGAACGTCGTCGTCAGCACCCGGAACACGCGCCCTTCCTCTCGGCAGTGGCGCCGCAACGCGTCCCGCAGCGGCCGAATACCGCTTCGTACAATAAACGCCATCACCAGATCAACCTGCTCGGCCGACGCAATCTCCGCGCGCAACTGGTGCAATACCCGCGGTTCGCGCCGAGCATTGGTCAGCAGCACACTGTCGAGCAACGGAATCTCGGGGCGCTCGACCCGCGCAAGCTCACCATCGGGCCGCCGCCCTGCAATCTCGGTCAAAACACGCAACGGCTTGGGCAACACGCTGTCGCGCAGCCAGCTGTCGTTCGCCCCGTCACCTCCGAGCAGCTCCAGCACCCGGTTGGCGATGACACGCGCGCGCTCCACCCGCTCGCGATGGTCGACCATACGCAGCGACCGCGAAATCGCCTGCGCCACATGCAGCGCCACGCGGTCCACCACATCTTCGGCGTTTGGCTCATCGTCGAAACAGGCGAACAGCGCGCGATCCAGCGCCGCCAGCTCACGGTCCAGGTCAGCGGTCACAAGCGTCTCAAAGACGCCTCTGGAAGTTCTGGCCATGGTTTGCCCATCCTGCTCGGCAACAAAGTCAACGGACGCCAGGATGTCGACACGCCTGGCACTGTCAACCCTCCCGCCATGCATGCCGCGCCCTTGAAACAGCCAACATGGTCAAATCCACCGGCGTTGTTAGGCAGGGCTGCTCTACGTTTCAGCACTACGCCTGATCCCAGCTTTGGACGCTCGCCCCGACCATCCTGACCGACATCCGCACCAGACGCAGCCATGGCAGCCACCTGACGATTTTACGCACCGTTTTGCGCGAGCTGACGACAGGTATTCAGAATCGCGATTTCTGCGGTTTGGAATATCGCCTGTTTTTGTATGCGCACAAATCTGCACGAGGCCCTGCTCTGGGTGCT
>Ga0169931_10005372_pt1 | contig 19527 bp, 29 predicted proteins | sample Kivu_15m_20L_FD_129675 | JGI IMG/M metagenome (GOLD analysis project Ga0169931, IMG submission 129675) | Freshwater microbial communities from Lake Kivu, Western Province, Rwanda to study Microbial Dark Matter (Phase II) - Kivu_15m_20L... | ecosystem: Environmental > Aquatic > Freshwater > Lake... | reverse complement strand
GAGTATCAGTTGATACGCCGGTGGTTGGTGCTGGTTTGACCGTTCCACTAGCAGTTGTTCCTGGTGGTCTGGCAATACTTGCCTCTGCTTTTTTAATTAATTCTTGATTTGTTACTTGTGCGCCGCCTGGATGATACCATTTGCCATCACGCTTTGTTAAGTTGCCTGCTAAACGAGATAAACCTTGATCAAGAATTCCAAGATTTGCTTGTTGGCTTGGTGTTTCTGGCTGTCGACCAAGATCTCTATCAGTTGGCTCTGGTTGATAATATTGACCAGTTCCGGCACGAGGCATCGCACCACGTCTAGTATCAAATTGATTTCTTTGAATAGATGTTGTTGCTGGTGCGACGGGAGTTGTCGGTGCTGACGATTGTGTCGTGCCGCCAGATTGTGCTGCTCTATATCTTGCCCATTCCTCTGGTGGTGCATATATACTGGGCGTTCCAGGGCGTGGTACATATGTACGTGTTCCCAACGTTGTGCTAGATGTTGAAGGGGTAGCCGGTGTTGCCGATGCTGCAGGTGAAGTGACAACACTTGTAGCAGCAGCCTGTCTAGCGGCAGCCCTTGCCGCGGCAGCAGGATCAACCTGTTGAACTGGAGGTTGTATTTGAGATCTTGGTGCTGGAGGTTGAGGTTGTGTAACGGGTCCTGGAGTGGCGCTAACTGAGGCAGCACTTAACCTGTTTCTTTGTGCTTGTGCCGCGGAATCGGTACCCATCGCACGAGCTTTGTTTTCAAATATATTTTTTAATGTTAGATCTTGATTTTCTTTTACTTTGGTGCTAACATTTATTGCTGACCCACGACGTTCTGGATTAGGATCCTCACGACGTTTTTTACTAGCAGCACTGGCACGACCTTTTTTACCTAATGATTGTGCTTTACTACGTGGCAAACATTTTGGTTTACCTTCACTCTCACTACCACGCGCACAATCCCCGCGAATTTTGCCATCTGGACCAAATCTTACCCATTTTTCGTCAAACCATTTTCTTAGATTTTCAGTAATGACTTCGCTTTCAACATCTTTGGCGTTTATTAAGTTTTCAGTGATGTTTACTTTTTTGTTACTAGAATAAAACTCATACAAATTCATGTTTATTTTCCTAATTTGGCTAGATACGCAGCGTTTGATAGTGAGTTTTTCAAATTACTTGCTGTTTGTGGAGTTTCCGCTGCTTTGGCTATTAACGGAGTAAGAGCACTCATTGCTTGTTGTTCTGGCCCAGTGAGTGGTTTTTGATCGTTAATTTTTACAACAGCACTGGCTGCCTGATTGATATCAAGATTTGGACCCAACACATTTTTTAGGCCACTCATTGTATTTTTAGCAGTTGCTATATCTACTTGTTGAGCACGTTTTTCCGCCCTCACCTCTTTAGATCCAGTGTTTTTTTGCTGTTGTGGACTAGTGGTTTGTGTGGTAGGATCTTGTGCGTTCGGCGTAGGTGGTGCGGCTTCTACCTTAAATTTTTTTTTTTAGGAATGTAGTTGTTTTCTACGATATCAAACCTGTTATCTAGATAGTTTTCAAACTGTCTAGAAAGACGATTAACAATACTGTGTTTATTTTCTGCCATATTACTACCACCGCTTGCCCATTGATATGATCCTCTACTAGTACCTCTAGATGACACTCTTTCGGAAGAGTCAGTTGTTCGGGGCATTGGAGAGGTTATTTGACGATTAATTTCATCTCTAGAAAGTTGTGAAACTTCTGGTCTTAGTGGAATTATAGGTTCGCCACTGAAACCTAAATTCTTTGCTATGCCACGATCTTCGTCGCTCTTGAAATAAGATGCTGGTGGTTGAGGACCACCGACTTTTTTCAGCATTCTGTTTATAATGTAAGGATCTTGACGATTTGCCCCGCCAAGCCATGCCTCTTGCTCGGGTGTAAATTTAAATCCTTGTGGTTTAGGAGTTGTTCTATTTTTAAAATCACTATCGAGTGCTGGTCCACCCGTGTCAAAATCTCTAGTAGATATAGATGCTCCAGTGGAGGCTCTAAAACCTGAGCCAGAGGGGGGAGCAGCAAATGGTCTTTCTGGTTCTGCCGGAGTATCAACGGTCACAACTGGATCGCGTGGAGGCACTGGGGTAGAAGTAATAGTATCACTACTAGTTGATGATGAAGTGCTTTGAGATCCACCAGCTGGAGATCCACCAGCTAAATATCCGGCACCCAATCCTCCGCCCAAGACAGCAGCTCCGGTAGCAACAGATCTCCAAGGTGGCACAGGCGCTGGCTTTTTGAATGGAGTTGCTACAGGTGTTGGTCTGACCGCTACGGGTGTTACTGGCCTAACTGCTGGAACTTGTCTATCGCTTACGTCTTTTGCTTTAATATCTACTACGTTGTCAGTCCTACCTGGTTTTGTTGCCCCCCCAGCAGTGCCTGATGATTGTGTTGCCCCACCCGCTGGTTTCCCGCTCGGGGTAGGTCGGTTGGGTATAGGTGTCACAGGAGTAATACCTTTGTTTCCCTTAACTAGGTCCTTAACCCAGCGAGCGCCCCTGGCCCCATATTTAATAGCATCGCCGAACAAAGATTCATCTATCTCAGCATCATGTTTTTTGTTTTTTTTCTTGAGGACATTTTCTTCTTTGAATAGATCATCATATTCACCTGCTTTAATATCTCTGCCGATATTAGCAGCATCTAATGCGGTGCCTACCACTGCTCCTGGGCCAGGTACTAAAAAGGCAGTGCCAGCCGCTCCTGCCATAGCCGCTCCAACTTTGTCACCTTTTTGCCAACGATCCCACGCATCTTTGTAAGATAACGCAGCGCCTACGCCTGGTATAATTTTTGATGCTGCTTTTTTTGCTAATGTCTGACCTGCTAATGTAGCAGCACTGCCTTCTTCCATGCCTACCATTTTATTTTCAACGTCTTTGGCAGTATCAGTGCCCTTTAGATATCCAGGAAATTTTTTTGGTAAGGCGGCATCTTCCATGAGTGGAGTGCCAATAGTGTCAATTTTTTGGAGAAGTTTTTTAATGTCGCTCATGATTTTATTTATCTTTCTGCTGCTTATATGTTCCGCCAAACAGGGTGCCAACTTTGGACTTATTCTTTATTTTTGGATTCACAATCCCAGCAATACTACCCGCGTTGGTTTCATCCAGTGTGGATTTTTTTGCTACATCTTTTAATTTCAAGATTGTGGCATTATTGCGATCCGCCCAACGATTTGCTTCATCTTCGCTGCCAAAGACTTTTGTTTTTACTATTTTTTGATCACGGTTGTTATACATTTGAACCAACGCTTCTACCGAATTATCTGTGCCTTCCGTCACCTCTTGGTTTTTTACACTAACAACATCAATACCTTTTGCTTTTAACTGATCCCATACATCAGATTCATTGTTGGCTTTGATTGTTTTGGTAATATTTCTGTCTTTACCTGGGCTATAGTAAACAACTTTAAATGTTTTTTGTTCGGAGCCTTCCGCCACACCTTGACTGCCAAGTTTTTTCTTAATACTAGCGATTTCACGGGCAATAGCATTTTGTTTAGTCCAGAAACTGTAATCATCACTGTATTGATATTCTGGATCAAATTTGCTTTCTAACTCACGCAATCTTGCCTCTAATTCCTCTCTACTTTGTTCGGGCGCATATTTTGCTTGTGATGTAGATGAACCACCAGTTTTTAATTGACCACTCTTTTTCATATCACCAATCATCGCGGCAAACTGACTATGAAAATCACTTTCATTAACAGTTGATTCCGAAGCAGCACGTATTGATTTTAGATCTTTATCTGATGGCGCACCTTTGCTGCCGGGTTTACGCATACGTTCACCACTGCCGCCTTTTATACGTTCGCGTTTTGCTCTGATATTAGCCCATAAGCCAGGCTTTTCGCCCTCACTTACTGGTTGTTCAGTTGATGTAGTGTTATCAGCAGGTAAATTTTTAGTGTAGTAAATTACAGATTTTTTATCCGATGCTTCATCGTATTCACGCTTAATCTTCTGTGCCATTTCTGGATTTTTATCCATCATGGATCTGAAGTATGTTTTGGCGCCATTCAACCAATTGAATTTTTTCGGTACGCCATTAACAGTAACTGCCTTGCCCTTGAGAATTACGTACCAGGGGCCACGTTCAAAATCTTGAAACTTTTCTTCTTCATCTTCTGCTACTGGAGCGGTTGACTCCACTACACTATTTTTTTTTACTGGTTTCAAGCCTTCTGCTAGTGGAAGAAAATCATCTTCACCAGCGTCAACATTCATCATTTGATATTCAAGATGTTCTCTGACCGATTTTAGATAGTCATTTGCCAGTGTTATTTTGGAAGCGACCCAACCTTCTAAGCCTTGTTCTTCAGAAATATTACGCAATAACTTGTGTAGAACAATGGCGTGTTCAGCAGCATAGTAGCAATCTACTCTGGCCATTTGAACTTCGTGATCGCTATGGGCTTCCTGTGCGTCCTCTAAGAAGCCTTCCTTTAGAAACTGTTTACTATTCATTTCGGTTAATCCTATGATTTTATATATTTATCTACTGTTTGTAATTGCGTCTGGATGTTTTCGGTTATAAAGACGCATAATAACACCTGCTTGAGCGTTAGCGCCATTTTCCTCATCACTGCCTGTTACGCCGGAGTCGTGATCTAATTCGTTGTTTAAGTGTTGTTTGTAATGTACCAATTCGTGCGCTAGTGTTCTTAACACATCAACGGGATGTCTACCATGTACACCTACCAATATCATGTTCTTTTCTGGCATGAATTGACCAAAACTGCTTTGAATGCCATCGCCGCCTATCGTCATCTTGAATGAAATCTTGGGTAAATTCTTTATCTCCAACACCTTCATTGCTATCGGTAAAAATTGTCTAATAGAGCCTTTTAGCGCATCTATGGTTGATATATCTTCATTGATTTTACCACTGATTGGACTGGCTGTATCTGTACTCACTCCGACGATATCTTCAGTTGTTGCTGATTGAATTTTATCAAAAATTGTACCCAATTCTTGTCGTGGATATTTGTACATCTTAGACAAGAATTCAGTTCTCTCTTCGGGATTGTTACGAATTTTATTCCATAAATTTCTAGCATCAGTGCCATGACTTACGTCATATGTTTCGTTGCCGATGGTGATTTTCTTTTGTAGTTCTGGTATCACAACAACATAGCCATGCTTATCAGCAGTGACTGGTTGTTCACCGTCTCGCAGTGTTTTGTAGTAACTAGGACTGCCAGCGGGTTTGATGATATTTCCGTCTTTGTCTTTTTGATCTCTTTTAGTATATGTATCTGGGTTCAAACGATCAGCATCTGGACCACCTACTACTGTTATGAATACTGTGTTTGCTGGATCAAATTTTTGTGGTAGAACATACATCTTATTGGTTTCAATAATTCTGTCACCAGGAACACCAGCAGCGGTCATTAGTTGATATTTGTCGTTGAAGTTGAATGGGCTTTTAGGACTACTGGTATCATTGCTAGTGAGAATGTACACATTTTCACTGCCAAATCTACGTTGTAGTATTTCAAATACGCCAGCATGGCCTTGATGAAATGGCTGAAATCTTCCAGGGTAAGTAACAACTACCGCTGGCTTTTGTTGTTCGTAAAGTTCGTATGCGTACATAGTAATTATATGTTAATACTATATTTATTACGGAAATAGAAAACGGGACACTAGGTCCCGTTACGATGCTTTACGTGTACTTAACTATCAACTGGCAGGTTCAACCACTGCTGCTTTTTCGGCAAGTGCTGCCTCTGCTGCTTTCTTTTGTGCTTCTAGTGCTGCTTTACCTTCTGGACTATTAGCATCAACACGCTTTAGACCACGACGTTCTAGCGCAGATAGATCGCCCTTGAACTCATAATGTCCAATGTGATTTAGTAGTACTCTGCTATCTGCCCAGATATCACCGCCTAGTGCTTGCCAACGACGACAGAATGTCCAGTCTTCACTTAGGTAGTGTCCCTTGGCATCAATCACAGTATCAAAAATACTATACATGAATGGTTCATATTGCTTACCTAGGCCAATATCATCAACATACTTACACTCTGGGTGTGCGGTCATTAGTTGTTCATACACATGCTTCTTGAATAGTAGGAAACCTGTTCCTTGTGTATCTACTTGGAAGATAGGTCCTTCAATTCTGCCACCATTCTTTAGATTGATAACATAGTCAATAGGTAAACTCTTCTTAGGATACAGACCACCGATAACGTCCTTGTCTGCGGCAATCATGCCAAAAATTGCTTCTGGTTCAAACCGAATATCAGCATCAATAAACATAAAGTGTGTTGCTGCTGCGTTGGTCATCATCTTAGCACATAGATTATTTCTAGCACGAGTAACCAAACTCTCATTTACCATAGTGTCTAGGCTCCAGTTTAGACCTACTTTACTTGCTAGTAGCGTAAATCGTAGAAAACTGGTCATAGTTGGCTCACTGACCATACCGCCATAACATGGAACAGCAAAGTGTACATGAACTTTCTTGTAATCAAACGTGGTTTGTTGTGTGCCTGGTGTGGTTTTTGGTAGATTAGGCACGGGCATAATAGGCTTAGTTAACTTAGGTACTAGTGTTCCAGAACTTTGTGGTGTAATAAGTTTTGCGTCTACAGTTTCTTTTTCGCTCATTGATTTTTCTTTCATTCAGTTTCTATTTCTACAATGATATCATTGCCGACTAATTCTTGAACAATTTGTTCAAGTGATGCTAAAACTTCAGTACTAGCAAGTGATGTTTCTAGTGTATCTGAATTTTTAACTAGTTTATTAAGTTTTATAGTTATGATTTCTTCATGGATTTTTGCCATCTGTTGTTGATCCTAGTTGAATATGGATATTTATTATTCAGGATCAACCAGATTATAAATTTTATTGACGATTCCTGGTTGAACAATATTCAGCAACATTACGATTTTTTCATCATCTGTATAAAAATACCCACCGCCAAAATATCCCTTTCCGCGTCTTAATTGACGAATAAGATACTCGCTTGCGCTAGTTTCAATTTCTGACTTTGATATAACATCGGCAAGAGCACTAGCATTTTCAATATTAAACGCACGATTTAGTGTTATCTTATACTTGAAAAAATTGCGCTCACTGCGGATAATATTACCCTCTGTGATTAATTTAAGTTGAGCATCTGAGCCTGGAATAGATACTTCTATCACTCTTTCGCCATATAAATTTGCTACCTTCTTCAGTAATTCAATATCATTACTATAGAATATAGCATGTGGCTCTTCAACACGAAATCTTAGATCAGTAACTTTGTCGTAAGTTTTAATAAAGTTTGATAAATCATGTAGTTGAGTATCATCAGCATTTTCGAAATTACTACGTTGTCTGTTGTAAAAGTAACTACTACCGTAAAATTTGTTCGCCCTCGCAATCAGTTCAATGATACAATCAGAAAAACTAGTTACATTTTTACTTCGTAGTAGTTTACAACCAGGAGCATAAATTTTTACACTGTTAGCATATATACCATAAAATGCCTTTTTGGTATTATGAATATTAACAGTTGGATTTAATTGAGTCCAGAACGATGTATCCATTTTCATCTATTAGTGTCTTAGTATTGTATATTGTATATGCTTTTGGCTGAAAGTCAAACTCAATTTTACCATTATAAGTAACATTGACGTTACACTTAGATAACTTTTCAAATAATATCTTTTTACTCAATGGTACTTTGATTAATTCAGAAATGGTTCGGGCCAATGGCCTTGCGCCTAGTTTGCTATCGTAGCCAACTTCAATGATCCGATCCATAGCAGTGGTATCAAGATTAACGGTAATACTTTTATCTAGTAGCAGATCATTTAATTCCTTGACGAACTTGCCTACAATTAACTTGATATGATCCTTTGATAGTTTCTTGAATTTGACGATGCCATCAAGACGATTTCTAAACTCTGGCTTGAAGAAGTCTTTAACTGCTTTATCGTCTTCGTTTGTTTTTTCTAATTTAGGAACAAATCCCATAGTGTTAGTTTCATTTTCTGCTGCGCCAAGATTGCTAGTTAGCATCAATACACACTGACGACAATTTGCCTTCTTGCCATTGCTGCTGGTAACTATACCTTCATCCATCATGGTTAGTAGAATGTGAGCAACATCTGGATGTGCTTTCTCAATCTCGTCAAACAGAATTACTGAATTAGGATTCTTTTCAATATCACTGATCAACAGACCGCCACCCAAATTGCCGTCATCATAGCCAACATATCCAGGCGGTGCACCAATCAACTTTGCGATAGCATGTTTTTCTTGATACTCACTCATATCATATCGTATCAACTTCATGCCTAAATTTTCTGCCAGTAACTTTGCTAATTCTGTTTTACCTGTGCCAGTTGGGCCAGTCAATAGAAAACTGCCAACTGGTTTATTCAGTGCTTTTAGCCCAGCCTTACTAACATAGATCTTTTCAAGCACAGTATCTACCGCGCCATCTTGGCCAAATAGTTTAGACTTTATATTACCTTCAATATTCTCTACCAGCGATACATTCTGAGCATCCAATTGTTCTATTGGTACTTTGATATATTGACTGAGCACGCTGATAATATCGCTCTTCTTGATAGTTAAATTCTGACCTAGAACTTTTGCTTTGGCACATGCTGTATCAAGTAGATCAATGGCTTTGTCTGGTAATTTTTTGTCTGTTTGATACTTTGCGCTTAACTCCACAGCAGCCATTACGGCTTCCTCGGTTATTTCTACGCCATGAAAATCTTCAAAAATATCAGTTAGTTCGGTGATAATTTTCTTTGCTACATCAATGCTTGGTTCATCAACGGTCAACCTATAAAAACGACGCATCAATGCCCGATCTTTTTCAAAACTCTGATTGTATTCTTCCCAGGTAGTGCTAGCGATTACTTTGATATTGCCCTTTGTTAGAGCGGGTTTAATCATGTTTGAAAAATCTACACTACTATTTGAACCACTGCCAGCACCACGCATCTGATGTGCTTCGTCAATAAACAGAATGGTATCGCCCTTTAGTTCAAGTGCTTTTAGTACATGCTTCAATTTCTCTTCAAATTCACCACGATATTTACTTCCAGCCAGTAGTGATGGAATATCAAGGCTGTATACCGTATAATCCTTTAAATAGTCTGGAACTTCACCTTCAGAAATTTTTACTGCCAATCCCTCCGCAATAGCAGTTTTGCCAACGCCAGGATCACCTACCATCAACACATTACACTTGTTTCTCTTTGCTAGAACGTTGATCATTTCCTCTAGTTCTACTTCTCTGCCAATCACTGGATCTAATTTTTCTGATTTTGCCATTTCAGATAAGTTATCACAATAGTTTTCTAGCAGAGTATCCAACTGAGACTTGCCTTTTTTCTTTGGCTTTTGTTCAGCAAAAGTGTTATTCCAGTAATTGATTACTTTGTCTTTGTCTATTCCGTACTTCATCAAGAAATATCTCGCATGACTTTTGTCTTCGGCACAGATGCTCAAATAAATGTCAACGATTTGTAAGTTTGAACGACCACTAAACAACACTTGAGTAAACGCACGATTAAATACTCGTTCTAGTGTGTGAGTTTTCTTTGGAACAATATCGTATCCATTGCTGATTAGATAGGTTTGCTCGTCAATATAGTCTTCTAACTCAATAAGTAAATCATCGGATTTAATACCTAGTTTCTCAGTTAATTCACGGAATATATCGTGCGTAAGCAGCCCGTATAACAGGTGCTCTAGGGTTACATACTCGTGATTCTTCTTGATTGCTAGTTTAGTAGCCTCTTCAATGATCTTATCAATTTCTGGTTGTGTTTGTAGCATGTAAATATTTAGGTAGTTGTTTTGATTTGTCTCACTAATTCTAGTTGTGAGGCGTTTAGATTAGTTGGAATCGTTACATTGATTTTCACATAGAAATTTCCCTTGATATCTTTTTGAAATTCATATAAACCCTCGCCAGGTATTTTAAATTTAGTGCCTTGCTGAGTATTTGCTGGTATTCTCATCACGAAAGTTTTTTCGGATAGTGTTTGTACTTCTAGTTCACAACCAAGAATAGCGTCAAAACAATTTAATGAAATCTCTGATTCTAAATCTAGACCACGTTGTACGAATTTATTTGATTCATGGACAATTATCGTTATATATAAATCACCTGGTGGCACATTCGGAAAGATTCTTTCACCACCACCGCCAAACTTCATAACTGTGCCAGATTTTATACCTCTGGGTATCTTTATTTCTAGTGTTTTATTTTCGTTGTTTTTAGTACGGACTGATACTATTTTTATAGTTTCATCTAGTGTATCTGACAGATTTATTTCTATTGATGTTTTTATGTCTGGATTTCTACGTTGACCTCGCATAAAATGTGAAAATATATCGCTATCACCAAATGAAAATCCAAATGATTTAAAGACATCATCAATGTTTGGATTACCGCCAGCGAAATTACCGTTTTTAACGGCGTCGTATTCTGCGCGTTTACGATCATCCATTAATGTATCATATGCTTGTTGTATTTCTTGAAATTTAGCAGTATCACCGCCACGATCGGGATGATGCTTGCCTGCTAACTTTCTATATGAAGTTTTGATCTCGTCTTTGGAAGCACCAGGAGATACATTTAAAATTTGATAGTAATCCATGTTCACTATTGTACAATAAAAATGGGCAGAAATCAACTGCCCATCTTGTGTTTTGATAATTTATATTTTACTTTTTGGTTCCGTCAGGTACTTCTTTACCCTCTACCTTTTTGCGAACCTTGATTTCCTTACATGTTTGTTTAACTGTGCCGTCCTTGTTCTTTACAACTTGGCCGTTTTTATCTTTAACATCAGTACAAACTTTTTTGATTTCTGGAGCAGCATTCAGGGATAGTGATGCTGCCATCAATGCTATAAATAAGAAATTTTGTATCTTCATATCAATTTACCTTTCTTGGAATTCTTCGTCTGGAACTAACTTTCTGCCCTTATAATCAGATTGTGGAGCAACATATGGTGCTGGCGCACTAGAAGGCATCATTGATGATGTATAAGATTGTGGTGCTGGACTCATAGACATACTAGGAGTAGGCAATGCTGAAGGTGCGGCTGGTGTTGCTGCGACGCCAGCGATTTTTTCTTGACCTCTACTCCATGCGGAAATTCCAAGAACTGCGCCCATTGCCATGTGAAATAGGCCCGCGCCGATCAGCGTAAGTGGCTGCCATTGACGAAAAGCATCATTTACTGATTCCACTTCCCAGAATTGAACGATAGTAAACATTATCGGGAACAGAATGAAGTCAAATATACAAACGACCATGTACATCATTGCCATGGCCGGTCTCCACTTTTTCTGCATCCAATCTTCTTTTTCTTTTGTATTACTCATTTTTTCTTTCCATTCATAATCTTTTGTGTTTCTTTGTACCACTCTTGCCAACCATTAACACTTTCAGAGCATTGATAGTAGGTGCCATAGTTTTGTATAACAACTGCCATCAGAACCTTGATGCTATTCTGATCTTCTGGCACTTCTATTAACTGAGGGCACTTTTCTAATAGTATTTCTGGCGCCTCAGGAAACTTCTGCGTAACTGGCACTGTAGTAAAACAGCCAGTCAAGAATAGAGGTAGAATTAGTAATGCTAGTTTCATTTTTTACCTCTGGTCAATTCGTCTATAGTTAAGTTTATTCTGGTTGCCTCATTGTGTAGTTTGATGATATCAACTGGTATAGGACATACTTCCATGAACTTAACTACTTCTTCTTTCTTAACAACTTCACGATCTACATAACGTATGATTTCATCAGCCTTTTCTCGTACAATCTTATTCTTGTATACAACTTTTTCTTGAATTACAACTTTAACTTCTCCCGCCTTTGCTTCGGCTATCTTTAGTTTTTTCTCTACTTCTTCAACTTTATCGCGCCACAATTTTTCTGTGCTATAACCACCCTTTACATAGATACCAGCACACAGAATAACGATGCTTATAATTTGAATTACCTTGTAGTATCCAGCAATTGCAGGAATCATTCTGACCATGGGCGATATGAATACAAAACTCAACACCGTTAAGGTAATACCAATGAACAGTATTGAGTTTACAATGTATTCAAGCATCGTCGTGGGTAACAGATGTAACAACCACATTAATGAACCCCTAATACGTGTAAGGCGTGATTGTAATGTTTGATTCTATCTTCGAGTCCTATTGTCCCCCCATTAATTCTCTTACTTAAGGTGATAATATCCTTTTTATCTGCGAATTGATTTAACTTATTTTCATCCCAAAACCAGGCAGCACTCTGAACACAGCCTTCAAATGTTTTTAGATGTTCAACTGCCTCTTCAACATCAATTTCCAAACTCATTGCGTAGTTTGTGTAGTTATTTTTGCCGGTTAGTTGAATAAGACCACGTCCGCAATAACGGAATCCATCGCCACTTTCCTCTGGACCATTGCCCATGCGATTAGCATAAATTCTGTTAGCAATTGCTTCTTGACGATTAGGCATTGCCGCATAGCGTTGTGCTATATCGTCATTCGGGAAATATTTGGGAAATACTTTTCGTAGTGATTGCCAACGATAGTTTAAGTTTTCTTTGATGAACCTAAAGTTGCCGGATTCGTGAGCACATTGTGCCAAGAAAGCAGCAACCCGAAGTGGAGTTTCTATTTCGTATTCTGGAAGTATCGCTACCAGAGCATTGTACCAATCATCTATATATTGATTTTTTGGTACGATTTCTTTAAGTTGGTCAAGTGTGAAATCAAAACTGAATTGAGTAGCCATATTAAATCCTCAGTACTACTCATGTATTTATCCCAAAATACAAAAATAATGTTAGCGTATTCTGGCTAATTCTCTAAGACGATTTGTATAGTCGTTTATTGTTGCTTTTTTGGCTATATTAACTCTGGCGGATTCCTTCATTTGCTCTAGTTCTTTATTGAACATTTCATCACGATCATATTTCGCAACATACTGATCTGGAGTCATAGGAATGACCTGCTTTAATTTTCTAGCATCAACTGGATATTCATCTTTGCTTTTTTGATACTGAAAACGCCACTCTGAAAACTTTTGATTGGTAAGATTGATAATATCTTCAATCAACTCAACAATATGTTTAGCTGCTGCTGGTGTTCGTTCTAATTCCACGAACACTAGATAATCGCCATCATCAAGTTCACCCGTGCTGATATCAGCATCCAGTACCCATTCATAGCCACGCTCTATAAAGTTCATAAGATCTTCGGCCGCTTTTTTCTCAAGTGCTTTGATGCTCAATACCATGATATCGGCATCTTCACCCATCTTGCTCTTGAACTCGTCTATATGAAGTTTGTTATGAACTAGTCTGGCTAAATCGCCATGTTCAAGACCTTCAGAGAGTTGGTGCTGGTGGGATTCCTGGTGGCTGACCTGGTATTTGTCCTGGCTGTGCTGCATTTCCTTCTACCTTATTATTTTCATTACCAGTATCGTCATCTAGACCTTTCTCATATGCGTCATCAATTTCTTCAGCATTCAAGGTTTCGTTTTCTAGTTCAATACTGCCACGTTCAATATCACTCATTAATCTTTTTGGCATAGTGATCGTAACAACCCACACTGGTTTACTAACTATACGTGGTGTTTTTGTGCCTGGCTTAAAATCATCAGGACTCTTGACTTCAACTGGGTATTCAAATGTATCCTTTTCATATGAGATTTCACATCCGTAGTCCAGTAATCTTTTGCCACCAGATGGATCTGGCATCTTTCTGAAAGGGTACATCCATTTACAAGTGACGAAATACTTTTCGTAGATTGGCCCTTCTACTAGTTCGCCTATCTTCCAGTTCTTAAAGGTGTAAAGATCAAACTCGTCTAGAACTCGCTCATAATCCAGTAATGAGTTCAAGTTACTATCAGACATGTATATTGTCTTGGTGTTAGTTAGTATACTTTTAAGATCAGTTGCCATTTTTATAGTGTTTTAATTTATTTATCATGATTGAAGAATACTAGCAGAACTGACAAATTGGGACACGAAACTAATATTTAGTATGGGAAATAATTTCTAATATATGCTTTTTCAGAGCATAGAAGATGTTTAAATAATGATGTGAGGCAATTTCTTCACATCAACTCTATAGAATAGGAGAAAACTTTGTCAAAAAGAAATCGTAGAGAGTTTCAAGCACAAGCAATAGAAAACAATGTAGTCAGTCTAAGTTCATATTACACCAAAAAAAGACAGGTACATTTGTTACCAAAGACCCTAAATCAAGAATCCTATATAAATTTACTAACAGATCCATCAAAGTTAATAGTTTTCGCAACTGGTCCAGCAGGAACAGGCAAAACAATGCTAGCAATGTTGGCTGGTATTAAAGCACTCAAAGAAGGAGAAATTACAAAAATAGTTTTAACACGCCCAGCAGTGGGTGTTGATGATGAGCAACATGGCTTTTTGCCAGGTGACCTAAATCAAAAAATGGAACCATGGACACGCCCACTCTTCGATGTACTTGCGGAATACTATGATAAAAAAGACATCGTTAGAATGCTAGACGAACAAATAATAGAGATATCTCCACTAGCATTTATGAGAGGACGGACGTTTAAACATTCCTGGATCATTGCTGATGAAATGCAGAATGCTACACCCAATCAAATGAAGATGTTACTTACTAGATTGGGAGAAGGCAGTAAAATGGTAGTAACCGGAGATACAAAACAAGCCGATAGAAAAGATCCAGATAACGGATTACTTGACTTCAAAGGACTTGTTGAAAGTTACAAAAATTGTATGTATGTCAGCGGTATAGAGTTGACCGGTAAGGATATCCAACGACATCCTGCTGTAGTAGAGATATTGAAAATTTATAAGGAGATTGCCTAACCCCATTAATTACGTTTGACGTAAGAAACCAGAGCATCAATTTGACCCTGCATTCTGTTAATTTTTCTTTTTAAGAACGCTAGTTCGATTGATTGCTCTGTGTTTGTAGATGCTAGATCTCTGAATTGTTCACGCCATACTTTCATTTCTTTTTCATGTCCGAGTAATGTTGGACGAGGCGGCGCATTTGGATCTACCTCTTTTTTCTTCTTTGGCATACTGTACATACTCAGGCTCATGATCGCATCCTTACTTTATTTCGTTCATAACAGTATTTATGTACTCACTATAACCCTCTTCAAAGTACTTAAATAGTTCATCCCACGTTTTTTCAGCGTGCCATGCGTTTTTCACTGCACTTTTGGTAGATAAATTAAGAATAATTTTAGCATCACTATACAATTTATCTTTTAATCCACGAGTGATATTAACCATTTCGTCATAGTATACATTCTCTGGATTGCTCATATAACCACGGACCTTAGTCATCCCAGGATCACGCGGCTTTAGCGTATAAAACGCTACTAGGTAAATATCTTTATTTTTCAATTTGAGCTAATTCCACAATCATCGCACTAATGTTTATCTCAGGATCTGCTACCAGACTGTGATTGACCAGTGCTTTACGAATTACAAGAATGGCTTCATCTTGGCCCTCGTCAGAGGCACTCCACAATTGAAGATTATCATAACACCATCTGAACAGTTCTTCCATTTCTTCTGGTCTGGCCTGTGAACATAGTAATTTTCTTGCTTCGCGCAACTTTCGTGCTTTGATTAGTTCAACAAGAGCAAACTTGTAGTCCGCTGATCCACTATCACTATCACGCGGAGACAGTAGTTTTCCAGTGTTTGAATTGCTCTGTAGTAAATTTAAACACTTACGCAGATCTGGATAAGTTACCTTGATGTAGTTGTCCAGTGTTTCTAGATCAAAGTCAACACCCTCATTGACCAACACAGTGGCCGCACGGGCTGTAAATTCAGTCTGGTCAGTCTTATCTATGTGTAATTCGTAACAACGGCTCTTTAGTGGCGGAATGATTTTGTGAACCAAATTACAGGTAAAGATAAATCGTGCTTGTGATTGATACGTTTCCATTAAGCCACGAAGTAGACCCTGCGCGTTTGGACTCAGAAAATCTGCCTCGTCTAGTAGTACAATTTTTAGATCACCAAATGGCATTGTACTGATAAAGCCTTCTATTTTTGATTTGATGAAATCAACACCGTTATCACGGCTGGCGTTTACCTGCATAAAATCATAGTCATGAATTTCAAGTTCATTGACTAAAATTTTTGCTAGAGTAGTTTTACCTGTTCCTGCTGGACCGTACAACAATAAATGTGGTAAACTTTTTTCGGTAATCCACTGAGCAATTTGATCGTGTTGACGAGCATCGGTAAACACGTAACCGTCAGTTGTCTTTGGTCTATAACGCTCCGTCCATAACTCTATCATATTCAATCCTTTTTTGATTTAAAACTAATATTACATTATAGTTTTGTTTGACACATTCTGTCAATTTTGCTTTGTTCCGATTTTCAAGATCCAAGTCTTTACCACGTCTGTTCCAAGTCCACGAAGACTTAACTTCATAAACTGTATTGTCTATTAGAAAGTCACTAATGTAAAGTTTTTCGGAGCCGTCAATCGGATCTTGATACCATACACTTGGGCCTCGTGTGACATTTTCTTTAACCCATTGTAACCCATATTCTGCTTCAAGTTCTTCTAAAAATTCAAATTCATAAGTCCCTTGATATATCAACCCAATGTTTTTGAATTCCAAAATAGGACACTGAATGTTATTATCCCATGGATTTTGTGCCCAGTGTTCACGCATAGTATGCGCCAACATTTCATAATGATTGTTGGCCTTTCTTGTCGCAGTGGCTTTTATCTGTGAACTTTTAGTGATGCCTTTTTCTATGCGAGTCGCCAATGATTTAGAAGTCCGTTCAGTGTGATCTAACTTGGAAAACGCATCACGTTTTCCCTTGCAAGAGTTGGGATTTTTTGAACAGCAAAGTTTTCCATTCCAGAACTTGTATTTGGCCGTTGTCTCGCAACCATATCCACATAGTTCAGGTGTTTGTATTTCTTCTGCTTGGGGCTTTTTGTAAGACATACTGTTCTCCGTGTACTTTATTTATACACTGAGAACACTTTTCAGTCCAGAGTTCCTTCATTTGATATTCCAATCCTTTTTTGCTTGTTCAATAATTTTACATGGATTCATAATTGCCCACGCGCCTATGATAGCAGGCGCAGCGAGTAAAAACAATATCTTTTTAACCGAAGATATTTCCATCACAGGAGGATGATGCGGGCATCTGCCTTGATTGAAATCACACTTTGGTGAATAATTTTCACCACATGTATCACATTTCATAATTTTTCCTATTATTGAGATTTGTTATTTTTTGCGAACTCTGCATCCGCAACACGTTTACGAAGACTACTGGAACTAAAACTATGATCACGGCCATTAAAAATTAATTTAATATTACGTTTTTCACAGATTTCCTTGCCCGTAAAATTCTTATCAGCATACTCCACGCCTAAAATTCTAACATCTATTGGCAAAGTTAATAGTATATCTTCAAGATCTTTTTCAGTTTCATATACTATGATTTCGTCTACATATCTTGTAGCAGCCAATTGAATTTGACGTTCAACTATACTTTGTACTGGACGATTTTTCGTGTCTGGACGATCAATCGTTGGATTAGTTTGTAACCCAGCAATCAGATAGTCGCAATGATTTTTTGCTTCTGCTAGCATAGCAATATGGCCAGCGTGAGGACCTAAGTCAAATGTAGAAAAAGTAATTCCTATCTTGAGGCCTTTTTCCTTTAACTCTTTAACTTTGTTGAATATCATCTGTCTTCTTCTTTAGCGTGATAGTACCGTCGTCTTGAATATCCCACACCAGGGTGTCACCAATTTTCCAGTCCATTCGTTGAAGCAAATCATCTGGAAAAGTTAGCATCAAGTTTTCTGGATCTTCTGGATCTGATTCCACAGTTAGTATATATGAGTTTGTATTCATCGTGTTTTTTGATCTACCCCTAGTGCGGAAGAAAGAATATCATCACTGTCTGGCGTTTCATCGGATACTGCTATAATAGCGTCCGCATCTACACGTCTAATGATGAATTCTTGATTGTTAATTTCTACTTTGATACCACGAGTCCAACGACCATGCTCTACTAGAACCCATTGTTCTGGTACTACATCTTGTTGTTCTGGTCCAATAGCATATACTTTTGCCCATCGTGGTCTAATACCTGATGCTTTGGCATCATCACCCATCAGCACGATGCCGCTAGACAGTTTTCGCTCACCGAAGTTCATTTCGGAAACAATTACATGATTTTTGATTGGAGCAATGCCCTTGATTTTATTAGTAAACTGATATTTGATAGTCGTATCAAACGGATTGTTTAATTTCATTTTCGTCCTTGTTGGTTGTACTTGTCTTTGATTATATCATTCTTTTTCTTAACAATGTTACCATATTGGTCAACCACATCACCACGAGCATTGACGTTCATGTTTCCTACAGCAACTTCGCGTTCATGTAGCAGTCTTAAACGATCCATATCTATTGATTTGCCCTGGGCTGTTTTATATACTTTTGGCATAACATATCCTTACTTTAAAAATTCTCGTATATCAAGTTCGTACACAATACTGTTTACTTTATGAACACCTAGTAAATACAACACATAACTAGCAGTACTGGATCCACGTCCTATTCCATAAACAACATCATGTGTTTTGAATACGTCTACCATATATTTAAGAAAACGCAATAAATCAAAGAGATTTCTTTCTTGAAACAATAGCAATTCTTCCGCTACACGATATAGTTCATCATCTGTTTTACATAATCCAACTACGTAATCAACAATATTCATATCTTTATACTCTTGTGGCATATGCCAATTTGATGTATTTTTGGCATCAAACTCATCCAGAGTTAAGTTATGAATTTCTTCGTATTTGTTTAGTGGACTAAGATCTAGATAAAAATGTGATATAGCACTATTGTACAGATCTGGATCTTTTACAGAAACATCATCTAGTGACGTTTCTGGATTCTTATACAGTAGAGTACATAAATCATCGGTTGATAGATATGCTCTACCGTAGTCATCAAATTTCATTTGGTTTGAATCAAATCTTTTAATGCTTCGTTTTTCTTGGTAACTTCTTCAAGCGTCTTTTGATGTCTACGATTGGCCTCAGCAGTATAATCATCAAGTAGCATATGAATTTGCCCTACCACACTATAGTTTCCTAGGCGATAACTTTGTGTTAGATAATTAGTTAGTTCTGAAATTTTCTTGAAGAGATCTTGGTCATTTATGGCTGATAAATCTTCAACTAATGGATGCATCTTAGTTCTCCGTTTGTATTTTCAATAATTCTTCTAGTTTTTCTCTGGCTAGATAAATTCTACCGTCACAAAGATATTCATAGATTGACGTAAGAATTTTGTGAGTAGACATATCATACAATGCCTCGTCCCTCATAGATCACCTGCTGCTCTATTTTCACTACGATATACATCAAACTTGCCACCTGGATATCGTGCTTCCAATTTCCTAACGTTTTCAGCAAT
>Ga0169931_10005370_pt1 | contig 19531 bp, 15 predicted proteins | sample Kivu_15m_20L_FD_129675 | JGI IMG/M metagenome (GOLD analysis project Ga0169931, IMG submission 129675) | Freshwater microbial communities from Lake Kivu, Western Province, Rwanda to study Microbial Dark Matter (Phase II) - Kivu_15m_20L... | ecosystem: Environmental > Aquatic > Freshwater > Lake... | reverse complement strand
CAGTGAAACAATGTTCGATTTTTGCTATTTTTGCTGCTGCTTTTATAGCTGAATAGCACTTAATAGACTATTTTTTTGACTTAATTTTTTCTAAAGTTCAGTAATAGTACATTCTGCCCTAGTGAGATATAAAATGCACTTAGCAAAACTATAATATATGCCATATATATGCGTATAATCAAACCATTTCTATTACTTTTGTTCTTGAATTTTGTCCGTTCGACGCATAAAAACAAGCCAGTTGTCACCTTCATAACAATACTGATCAACCTAGGTGGTCCGAAGCGCAGCTACTAAACTTACCTCACACTGTTCAAAGATGTTCTCAGCATGCCATCAAACCTTATCGTTTTTGGTTAAAAATCTCTATAAAAATTTGTAAACTAGCATCGCTCAAGTGAAAATACTTTGTTTATATAGTTGACCAAAAATAACATTTCTTCGCGATGGTAGAGTAAAATGATCGACAAGGCAATAAAAAAAGCGTACCCTCGACGCATGGAATCACATCAAATCAACAAATGCATCAGATTTTACAATACTATTCCCTATTACCTACCTTTGGTTATGCAAAAAATACACTGGATGCACTATGCTATGAAAAAAGATCCTTTTCATTCAGACTTTTACTCGTGGATCGATGCAGGTATCACTCATATGCTCAAACCAGACTACTTCTCGCCTAGAAGCGTATTTTAGTAGTTTAGAATATACAATCAAGTGCCCTTTCATATGCATGAGTATGTATGGACGGCTAAAGGACTCTTCGATTCACTTTTGACCTCAGAAAAATAATTAAAATACGTAACAAAGAGCATAACTCCAAGGTAGTACATCTTAGCTGGGTACTTTGGAGGTCGTGCTGATGCGTTTCCTACTGCCGCTCATGTCTGGTAAAACTTTCTTAGAATTCTACTTAATAAGGGATAAGTGGGCTTTGAGTAGACTTTTTTTACGCTCATGAGGTATCGCTATCCTATTCTTTTCGGTTCAGTTACTCACAACAAAGTCACCAATTACAAGATTCAGATCAATCAACCAGTTTTTCTGTAAGCTTAGGAACAACGGAGATGGTCTTTTTAGTAAAATACAAACAAAAATCAAGAAAAGATAATATAATTTCAATAAAAAAATATTAGATTTGAGTCAACTAAAGATACAAATAAAAATTTAATCGATTTAAGTAGCAATGGTATTAGAAAAATAAAGTAAACATATTCTAGTTTTACTTCCATTTCTATTAAAGCTTTGATTAGTAAATAGCGATAATATTTGAAAAAAATACTTTTCGAGGAGGCAGTTTTTATGCTTTTTCTGCTTATTTTCACAATAGTTATTCATTTTTTATTCAAAATATAGAAGATCAGGATAAAAACAACTAAGCAAAATTACTACAGCATAGATAATAAAAAAGTTGGTAAAAAGTATGACTTTTTGACCAAATAGATCAAAAAATAATATTAAAATTCACTGAATTAATAATAAAACAGTCTAAAAGAAAGCGATTAGAATGTTGTGAATGAATGATATGTAAGTAAGTATAATTGTATGTAAGTATAATTCTAAATGTATGCGATCATTGTTGTTTGAGGCCATCGAAGTACTCACTTAGACTCGTAAAAAGTGTCTTAAAATCGTCTTAGGCTATGTTTTTGGCCCTACTTATCAAAAAATCTTTGATAAATTTGTCCTTCGAGGCGATCTCTTTGCCCTTGCGCTATATTGATTCTTCGAGAACATTCAGCTTTTTCTTGTGGATTTCTCTCTAGCCTTATAAACTCCTTTCTAGTGTTTCTACCTGGTCTTTTAGATTGTTCTACTAGTTTTTCTGCCGTCTATCGAACAGTGATTTTTAATCTCTAAGTTTCCTCAGCTCTCCACTGAAATAATCGCTTTTTCTGATGACTTCAGTGTACATTTGTGTCTTTTTAGCAAGCTCCTGTTTGAGCTCTTAAATTCTTCGTTCGTAGCTAGCGATTGAATCATTGATCTGGGCCATGTTCAACTCATCCATGACGTTAGATTGCTTGTTTTGACCCATCGCATCACTCAGTCGTTGTATCTCAGTTGTGGCCTTTGCAAGCTGCTATTATTTCTGGATGATGACCTATAACTGCTAAGTGTTTTTCTTTTTTAAGAAATTGTACTAATTCTGGGTCTTAATGAGTCGCATCTTGTCCTCTGAATATACATTAACAGCCTCGAACTTGAGCTTATAACCCTACAATACGCCACTAACACTCTTGATTTAGCTTCTTAGTTCTTCTATAGTCAACTCATATTTTTTGCGTTGCTCCTTCACGGTAAGAATGTACATCTAATGCTCATTAAACATTTTTTCGTTCTAAGTTAGGGCCTCCTGAAGTTGTTTTTTGAGAATATCGTAGTCCTTGGTGTGAATCAGATCGTCCTAGAAGAACATCATTTTATTTATTTCCTATTTTACATTCTAGTTTTTCTTTCGTTAGGTTTATACTAATTTCTTTTGTGATTCGTTTTCGACCAACAGTCTGTTCTTGTTGTTCTCTGTCTTGCGCATCTCATACTACAATTACAGAATCTGCATTTTGTGTTTCTTATCAGCCTCACTTGCTTGACCCTACAGTTACTTTATACGCATATTCTTCTATTCAATACTTTTTTAAAGAGTCTTCGTTTTTTATGAAAATTCTTTTTAGAGTGCTTTTTTCTACTAATGCCATCTCGAAGACTATTCTTCAGGTGCGCATACACTTGGAAGCGAGGGTGAAGTGGTGATCGCAAGCAGACTTAGAGCAGGCGGTTTCAGAAAGACCTCGATTGAAGGCTGTTTGTGTTAGGGCATGAGCTGGTTGATTGAATTTTAACGTTATACAGTTTTTTGTCCAGGTGATAAAGTCACGCTAGTTTCTTACTTTTTGGGCTTGACTATTCGATTAAAAGACTGCTACAGTAGTGGCACTGGTTGCTGACTTTTACTTAGTCTGGGCGTAGTATGACCACTTTGATGCAAAATATTGTTTCTTTGGTTGTAGTTGGCTTGTTATTGGTCAAGGTTGAGCTAATTTACTTTACTGGGTCTTTCGGTTAGATGACCGACTTGTTGACTGTTATTCCAGTAGTAGACTCCACTAGCCTGCAGATCCATCCTGTACTCCCTTGAAAAAGAATTTCCCTGCTGCTCTGAAGCACTTTCCTGACGCTGATGACTCATAATTCTGCTACGTCTCATCTGCAGTTATGTACTTTAGTTATCAAGTTTTACAAAAACTGGTTGATACTGTCCGGGAGGAGAGCTGGAATCAGTGTTTACATGCTAGGAAGAGTATGGTAGATATCCCGTATTAGCATTATGCTGAAAATGGTTGTTGTAACCGTGAGGTGCATAGGGTTTTCCTCTTTGGTAAGTATAGTTGGAAACGTGAGGAGCGGCTGGCAAAGCAACCGATTTAATGTCCTGAGTGTTCCTTAGCAACATGTTTTCTCGACGATTGTGGTCGGCAGGAGGGTTTAGAGATATGCCTTTTTTGACGAAAAAACTATTCATGCTTCTTTCTAACTAACTCGCTATATTTTATTACGTTAAGTCAAATACTGCCAGTAAAATAATAATAAAATAAAGGAGCAGAACGATCCACCATCACAAATCCACTATCTCTTATACAACCGTCTTAGATTCCATAGTCTCTTTGACTTACTCGACCTTGATTGCCTTCTACTCACTCTTAGCTGACTGTTAAGATGTTTCTTTAGGTTTCAGCTCATTATCTTATGATTTTTATGCTTTTTTGAGCAACTTGTTTTACTATTCGAGACCGATGTTGTCATGGCGACCAACTTTTGCCCATAGTTCAGCTTAGAGTTCGTTAAGACGTCTTTCTTCACTCCACATGTGCTTGAGCATCAAATAGTATGCTTTTTGTCTATTTTTTCTGAAGGCCTCGACTGATTCGAGCAACATATTGTTGACGATATTACACAAGACGATATAAGAGTCTTCCTCTTCCTTGAGTTTTTATACATCTCTTTTGTTTGCGCTGGCAAGTTCTTCCTTATCAGTCTTTTTGATTCTGCTGAAGAAAGATACGTTTCCTGCTTGTATTTTGCTTCCTTCTAGCTATGTATCTTTGACCTTAGCTGTTGCCTTGTGCACTCTGGCTTATATATCTTACCTGATCTTCATGGCTTCCTCGAAAGCTTAAATATATCTTCTTTCTCTTCTTATTTCGTCCTAAACTCTTTGGGTAGGCTGGAACTATCCTCCTTTTTTCCAGCTAGACACTGCTTCCTCGATCCCGTTGTTTTTTGCCTACAAAAAAAGCAAATTTTATGTTCGTTTTTTCTAGTCGTTTTACAATAAACAATTTTTTTCATAGTCTGGGAGAACGAATTCAAGCAAATTAAGTTTTTTCTATCGAGTTTTCCTTGAACTTTCGTGAATCTTGTCGGCCATTTCAGTCAGTTTATCGAGCATAGTTTTAGTTTGTGCCAGAGTGGTCGACAGAAGCAGAAACTGTGCTGCGCTTTATTTTGATAAGGACGCTTCAACCAGCTTGGGAAAGGCTTCTTTGTAGCGAGCTGCTAACGACAAGGTGCTTTCTTTCATGATCTGTCCCAGCTACTTTTAATGGTCGGGATTGTTGTTACGCAAAAATATTTGTATTTACTTTATTAAAAGCTAAGTACTGTGGAGTTCCAGAGAGTAGGTGAGCTGGCTAAATCTACCAAAAATCTTTACAGACCCCTTCTTCGGCTTTAAATAAAAACTTGTTCGGCAGACCCTATAGTTTTTTTTTACGGCAAAGGAGGGATAATCAAACCTGGCCACCGCTTAAGTAGAATGTCTCTGGCTAGACTGAAATCAGAATACCTTCGAACTATTAATATTTATCCTCAGTGTTATTTAAAGTACCTTGGTGGTCCTGGCCTTTGACGGTGTATACAAAGTACTTGTTAACTCCTCCGACTTCACTTTTTTGTTAAGGATTGATCACTGCAATACTGATCTGTATATTGAGATGATTACCTCACTGCTCTACATTATGTAAGATTTATAATCACAATCATATGCAAAAAAATATAGATAAAAAAGGTCAAATCTTTATTAAAAAAATTGATAAAAGATTATAATTTTATTAGAATGTCATTTTATTAGCTAAATTTTACATATTTTGACCTTAAAATCAATGAGTTTTAAACATAACATATCATAGATCTTTTTCAGTGAAATTCCACTGTATTTTGTCTCCCACTTTCACCAACCGTTCCCCATGAGCGAGTAAATGTTTGACCACAAATGATTTCGGATGCAGATCTGACATTGAATCGAAGTGATTGATGAGATTTTGATTGAGTAATTAAGTTTATTCTACGTGCATTTTGACATAAAAATGCACTTTTCCTATGAGACCCTACGAGTACTACTGTGAATAGTCGGTAAGCCATGCGTTGTATTTGCAGTTGGGGTCATCGAGATCTAAATGGTTGAGATAGAAGCAGCGGTACTTACTGATGCCCATGAGCATGTTCATGTACCAGGCTCCGTAGTAGTGGTTGGCATTGGCATACTTCTCGACTCCTAGTTGCTTCATCTACATGTTTTTTTCTACCACTGTTAATCTAAGCGACTACATAGCGATGAGATAGGTGTGTTCGGGTGTGGTCATTCGCATCGAAGTAAGTCCTGCCTCTCTAAGCATTGTTTCTGTATGATCGTATTTGTTTACAAGGTTCATTATGTACATGTTAAACCAGTCTTTGAGCAACTAGCTTCCAGGAATTGCAGCGATAAAAGAGTTTTAGTATCCTAGGGTAGATGCTTGCTTAGTGTTGTGCACCTCGTTGACCACCCAGTCTCCCGGGTTCATGTACCAAGGATTGTATGGCATCAGAATCTTAGGCAAAGTATCGAATCTGTTCCAAATGAAATTCGAAGGCATCTGAGCGATCTTAAGCAGCCAGTCTAAGCCGTTAACCAGCATGACCGAAACATCGATGTAGACACCTCCGTGCTTGTAAATCAAAGCGATTCGCATCAAGTTGCTTTTCAACGGCCTGTAGACTTGAAATTTGGTATTGGCTACGGCAAAATCAATTCTTTTCAAAGTGCTTGCGTCCAGATACAGGTGTACATTTTAGTTGGTTACTAAAGTTGTATTAAAACCCGACTATTTAGCCTTTTTTATGATGTTTTTTATCATCAGCTGCTTGACAATCGAAGTGTTTTCGAAGCCTTTGTCCCATATCAGCCACAGCTTTTTGGGTAGAGCAGTCCAAATAGGCCCCCTTGTGTTTGTTTTGGGTATTTACTGACTTTTCATTACGTGTTCTGGATCTTTTTAGTAAAATATCATTTTCTGAATAAAAGAACCCTCACTTACAAGCGTTGTCTTGTTATATATTTTTTTGAAAAATTTAGCTTAAGTCCTGATCTACTTGGGGAAAAAGGCACAGTAGTCGATTTTGCCAAACATCGCTTCTAGCTAGCTCATCGACACCTCAGTGAGGTATCTTTTTTGGAGCTGAACATAATTGAGCATGCCGTGCTGTAGCTTAGTGGGTCCGTAGGCGCTATTCATGAGGGAAACTCTGAAGTAGTTGAAAGTTTTGTCATAAATACTGACATTTGTATTTTACCCTGACGAATCACTCTAATTGAATATTTTTATTTGTTAGGAAAACAGTCTGATTGCAGATACAGTAAGAGAATAAGAAAAATGCATAGAAGCTGTTTTGGGCTTGAAAAGATGCACCATCGATGTGTCATTGACCATTTTATCGTATTATCCCTTAGGATCCTCCAGTATTCGCATCAGATAGACACTCAGCTAGTATATCAGGGCTGCATTAGGCAGAGCAGCGATGAGTTAGCTGGTCATCCCTGGCAGCTGCTTGAACATTCGGTAGGGCTTTGTCAAGTTGAAGTTGGTTTTGTAATTTTTGACAAAAGATTCTGAGCTGAAGGCCAGGTCGTAGAAAGCAAACACTTCTGTCCCGTTATCCCTTAGATCTCTGTTCACATAGGGATTATCGTGCACTTTGTCAAGCCAATCTAAGGACTCTGTGAGAAGCAATTATCTATCGACGACTATACCTCCATTTTTCAACAGAATTTGACTCATGATGACTTCTTTGAGCACTTTAGACCTGATGACTGCTCGTTGATCAGTGAAAATCTACTTGATTTTGTAATGTTTGCTGGTAAACTAGTGCATTAGTCTGGTTATGTTGGCAGCTATCTACCAATCTACGAATTCTTTGAAGTTTTCTTCGTTTATTTCGTGTATAGTTACATTATGTTGGGCTGCTAATCGTTTATGGTTTTTTGCTATGAGTTCTAGAAAGATAGAGTTGGACTCAGAGACGTTGAGCTACTTGTAAACCCACAGTTTTTTGGGAACTTTGAAGACAGGGGGTTTGGAACTTGCAATTGGCTTGGGTTTGTTAGCTGGAGGCTTACCATCTGTAGGCTTACCATCTGTTTAATTGCTATTGTTTTTAGATTTACTTATGCTTTTCTATTTACTCGCAGATTTCTTTTATTACGAAATCTTTTTGCCTTCTTTAGGCGCTTTATCGACCTTAGGGGACTTATCTGATTTAGGTGTTGTTTCTGGTTAATTCTTCTTAGGGGGTTCTTCTGGGTTAGACGGATTATTGTTATTATTCTACTCTTTGATATTTGGCATATTCTTGACTGTCTTTTAATCAGAATCATAAATTTTACTTTAATATTAACCTTACCTAGTATGCATACTGTTTGTCTTTTATCTTTAAGATTCTTATCTGTATGTATGCACACTTTATGCAGAACCATTCGACATTTTCCCCAGCAAAAAAGCACAGACCACCATGAGAGTGACGATACACACTGCCATAAGACCGATAGCTATCCATATTTTGGGTGAAAGTGACGTGATTTGATCGGAAGCTGCGGGTTAATATTGGTTGATTTTAAATTTGGCTCCGGTGTGCAAGATGGAGGCTTCTTATAGCTATGAAGTGAGCTCTGGCTGTATTTAAGGTTATGATTTGACGGGGGATGTTGGTTACTGCATCATTTGCATAAACAATAAGACTATATCTTTATAAACATGGAGCATCAGTAAACTTTCCTCAAGATCGAATGATAATCAAAGCAGACTTTGTTTTGCACAAATGTAAGTCATCATCAAAATCAACTTATCTAATACAATCATCTATACTTGTTTTCAATCATATACTAAAAATACTAAGACATATCTTCGAATTCATATCAAGTCACTATCAAAAGCAATATTAATATTTAAAAAATATATTTTATACAGTAATCTTAATACAAATAACTTAAATTGGCACTTCTACACCTTTTTTTACTCTTTTTATAGCCAATTTTATTTTTTTTTATGTTTTTTGGCAGTTTTCCGCCGCTACTAATCCTATTCTTCCATATCGAACATATAATTACATGAAAATCACTTCCATAGTGCTCCTTCTGCTGGTTCTATTCACCTCACAAGCAGACCAGGCCTTCTACGTCTAAGACGCAGACTTCACCAGTCTCGATCACGCGGGCTTAGGTCTCAGTCTGACCGATCTGATCACTGTGGCCAACTTCTATGGCTGCCATAGATGGGATAAAGAAACTTGTCTTTAGTGCTCAAAAGGATTCTTCTTTAACAAAAAAGGAGTCTGTTGTGAGATATCTCCCCTCTGTGCCTTCTACAACAGAGCTGAGGGAATATGTCAAGGATGCTACCAAGGATACTCAATCGTCGATGGTCGCTGTTAACTTGCTCGCTAAGACGCAGGATGCGCTAAATGGAACGGAAACGTATGCGTAGAGTGCTCTAGAAGATGGTACTTAAATGCTCAACAAATATGTGTAAGAGTGGATGATCAATGTGCCAGTTGGAACAATCAAGGCGTCTGTTTAAATTGCTACGGAGGCTATGCTTTAAGAAACGGAAGATGCGTGGTTGATCCAGACATCGATCGTGCCTTGGAAGATCCTTTCTGCGCACAGTGGGATGGAAAACAATGCAGAGCTTGTGCCAGTAGAGCATTTTTCAATCGACTAGGCAGGTGTCAGCAAGTAGACCCTCAATGCCAAACATTTGATCCTCTTGACGGGTAATGTCTAAGCTGTTATGGTGGATACGCTGTCCGAAATGGTCAGTGTATAAGAGTTTAAACTAAAGTTCCTTTGGATATCGGATGCAGTGTATGGAACTCAGATCTCAACACATGTCTTCAGTGTTCTACTCGCTACTTCTTCAGCTCTCTCTTACGCTGCTAGAAAGTCGACGACCAGTGCAAAAACTGGTAAAAAGACGGCAGATGTTCATCATGCTATTAGGGATATGCTCTAGCAGGTGGAAAATGTTTGCTTTCGATTCAAGACCAAGCTGTAGATGCCGGCTGTTTTAGGTGGGATTGGAAAAACAAAATTTGTGTTTAATGTTCTAAAAACTGGGTATTCAACCAAAACGGAGTCTGCGTGCCAGTGTCCAGCCAGTGCAGATCATTCGATTAAAAAGGGGCCTGTCTCAGTTGTTTTGCCGGTTACGTTCTTGCTTCTGGAGCATGTTTCTAGTCAACTCTCGATCAACTATCTGACGTAGGATGTGCTCAATGGGACTGGCCACAACGAAAATGTCTGAGATGTTCTCAAGGATGGGTGTTCGGATCTCTCGGAAGATGCGAAAAAGTATCAGATTTATGTGCAACTTACGATCAGATCGGTAACTGCCTTACTTGTTATGTTGGATTTACTCTCAGACAAGGCAGATGCGAGAAGGCTCCATAAGATGATAGAGTAATCGATCTAGGATGTGCTCTTTGGGACTGGAATCGAAGAGTTTGTCTTAAATGCTCTTTAAATTGGTTTTTCGATTCAAATGGAAAATGCGTTCAGGTTTCAGACCAGTGTAAGACATTCGATAGAGATGGAGCATGTTTGAGATGCTATGAAGGATATCAGTTGAATGCAGGAAGATGTTTGAACAGACAGAGTCAGGTTGTGATTGACCTCGGGTGTGCAAAATGGAGCTGGAAAGACCAAGTTTGCCTGTAATGTGCTAAAAACTGGGTCTTCAATCAGTATGATCAGTGTGTGATGGTATCAGATCAATGCAGAACCCACGATGTGAAAGGAAATTGCCTTAGTTGTTATGTAGGATACGTGCTTCAGAGTGGAAAATGCATTCTGGACACTACTGGTCAAAATGTCAATGACGTAGGTTGTGCTCAGTGGGATTGGGCTAGACAAATATGCTTAAAATGTTCTGAAAAATGGTTTTTTAACAGAGATTCTGTCTGTGTGCCTATGTCTGATCAATGTGCGACTGTCAATCAACAAGGCGTGTGCACTAGTTGCTACAAAGGATATAGAATCAACCAGGGCAGATGTGTATAGATCGTCCAGAGAGTTTCTGACCCTAACTGTGCCACATTCGACTGGGATAGATAACTTTGTCTTAAGTAAGCTACTAGACACTACTTCAACGCTCAAAGAGTGTGTGTGCCAGTCAGTGACACTTGTAGCACTTTTAACGAACTCAACGGAGCCTGCACTTCATGTTACGGAGGATACGTGCTCAGAAACAATCAGTGTGTTTTGGGCAACGCGCTCTGCAAAACAGCAAACAGCAGTGGAGCATGCACTTCTTGCTTCCAGGGTTATCTGCTCAGCAACGGCAACTGCCTGCCCCTTTCTAAGCTAGCCAACCTCGCTCTTTACTATGAACAGTGCTGCCCTGAGAAGCTAGCTGAACTTAATAGCAAGTTGTAGGAGCTCAAAAGACCATGATTCCCATAGATCTACTCTTATTTGCACCTATCTTCAATAAAACTTTTTTTATTGTTATTTTTTGTGTTTTTTTACAAGAAATTGCTTTCTAGATTGAAAATTTGTTTATTGAAGGTAAATGAGTTAATAATTAAATAATTTTATTGATGAAACTGCGAACCCAGCGAGTACACTACATGGGTCAGTCCAACCGCAGCAAATAACAGCCACAACTGCCAGTCACTGACGTATTCTAAAAAAGCTATATAAAGTCACACTCCAGCTACTACCAGACAGCCAATCAGCAACCCAGACTCAACCAGACAGCACACTCACTGCCTTCTAATCAATAAAAAACAGCATAACCTTTCAAAGGCACCCACAATGAACAACAAACAGTCAGATGGGATGCTCGCAGCAAACGTATGGGTTCGTAAAGAAAATGGAATCTTATGCAACCAATAGCTCCACTAGATCACTCGCAGCTACTCAATTAATAAGTCAAAGATATCGTAGATGAATTTGAAGGCAAATAGATCAATATGTTCAAACTCGATCAGCTCAAGCTCACCTTCATCAAGAACAATGCCAACAAACGCAATATACAAAACTATTTCAATAAATACGCAGAAAATGGCAAAGTGGGCGAATAGTAGCTTAAAAACATTGTAAAAGAGTACGGATACGATATCAGTGCAGACTAGGCTAAGCTCATGATGAGACTATCAGGTGCCAAAGAAGGTCTTTCTGCTAGATAATTCGTATAGCTGATGACAAAATAAAACGTGCATTTCGGCACTTTGAGACTCAACGGCAGCTTTGGTAAGCCTAGAAAACATTTTGAATAAAGAATACATATCGTGATAAGAAACAAGTTTCCACTTCTGCGTTAAGCTTTCAGAATACACATAATGAGAGGTTAACCAGTAGACTAAGCGAGGTTCAATTACATAATGAAAAAATTAGATATTAATGATTTAGTCATTAGTAAGGCCTAGCGAAGGTAACTTTTTAATACCTTTGCCGACAATTAGGGTATCGTCAATGTAGAGGCACTACTGGGAGCCATTGTGTAGCAAGATTTACTCAAACAGCCAACTTTTCCACCAAAACTTTCTGATTTTTAAGTCAACTTGAAGACGATGCGTGAAGCAGAAAACAGGCAAGATAGGAAACCCAGGGACTACGATTTCAAGAGATTAAGCAGTATTCAATACGAAAAACAACTTCAAAAAGCACAAGAAATACTAAGATAGCTCAAAAAACAAGGAGGATAAAAGCTAGTAGAGCAGTTAGGAGGCACTGTAGAGAAGAAACATTTCAGAAGCGAAGTCTAGAGATTTTTGCAAGAAAAAGGCATAAATTTCCAAAAAGGACACTACGACTGTCTCACTTCTTATCTCGATTTTACAGTTGACAACCACATCAACGATCAAGACTACCGTAAGTTCCTCAACTAGAACGAAAAACAAGCCATGGACAGGTTTGAACGCAGACTAAGAGTGCCACCCCCACAATTCGCACTATCAGCCACAGGACCACTATCAATTGCTAATGACTTCGATGAACTAGCAGCTTATGAGAGTCTAGGTCGGGTAAAAGCTAAGCAACTCGGTACTTAGATGCGAGTCCTTTTCAGATAGTTCGACAAAGATAAAGACGGTTACATCTCAACAGCCTAGTTCGGTTAAAAAATAAATCAAATGGGCGTACTCCAGAACGCATAAATCAACAATCTGATCAACTACTTCGATTCTGATGGTAAAGGATTTGTGACATTTAACTAATTTGCAAAAAAATACACAAGAGGCGACCAGTAGCCTTAGAAAATAACTGAGCCGATAAAAACAAAGAGTCAATCTGATTGGCTTGCCACTAAAAAATCGTACATTTAGTATGCAAATGCATCTTGTAAGTGTTTCTTTATTAAGATCATCAACCAACTGGAAAATATACGGCTTGGCCTTAGAGATTGACCCGTCCTGATTTATCGATGATACAACCACCACATAAAGCAGGTCAGTTCATAGGCGAATAAAACAGATTCAAGAGCTCATAGAAGCATGATGTGGGGCAGATGGCCAAGCAAGAGAAAAACAGAGTATACGAGAATCGATTGAGAAAACTGGCAGCTTGGAATGAGCTCAATCGATAAAGAGTGCTCAGCAAGACTCTTTTAGAGGAAAAGAGATCGCAGGCTAACGATTATTCGATGCGTTTGACAAAGGAAAAGTATTAGTAGCGCTGCCATCAGGGCTTATGATGATAATGTCACATTTACATGTATCATATCAAAATACAGCATTTAACTCCATTTTTGTGCATTCTATAACAAAAAACATTCAAAATATTATATATAATAGTATGTTCTGGGCTTGTCTTAGAAAAAACTTCAGTTTCAGTTCATCTTAGAGAGTTGTCTTTTTCGGATCAGGCAAAGTAGGTCTTCCTTCCTTGAGAACCCTTGCCGGAATATACCCACAACTGTAAGTGGTAACCCAGAGTTCACTTAATCAAAAGAAAGCATTTAACGAAGTGTAGATTGAAAGCAAGCAGAGTAGACTCAAGTGGAGTGCACCTATTACTAACCGCAAAGACAAAATATAGCGAGAAAAAGAGTGGTAGGTCTTCATCAATCAGATGGGGAAGGCAGATTTGGGAGTAGTGTGTTCTTTCGGATACATGATTCCCAACGCGCTTATTGATAAATTTTCAAGAGGACTGATCATAGTGCATCCTTCACTCTTGCCTAAGTACAGAGGAGGATCGCCCATTTTCCATGCAATTGCCAACGGAGACAGTATTTCTGGAGTAAGCTACTTGTAAATATCAAAAGGAGCTTTTGATTAGGGCAACATCTTGCATCAGGTTTAGACTCCGATAAGTCTTCATGATACTTACGAACAAGTATAGAGCCATCTTGCTGATTTTGCAGCCAGACACCTGCCTTATGTGATTTAAAGCCTTGATAAACTCAGACCAGGAAAGTCGCAAAAATAACTACAAAAAACAGTAGACCCCAGGTTTATAAAAGCACCGATTGTTAAAGACAAACACTTGGATTTAAACAGGCCTGCGTAGAGCGTGTTTCACATGTCAAGAGCTCTTATGTCTTCCAAAGTGACCTTCGCAGCCATAAACAAATAAATTTTTATAACTCTTTAGCCGAAATACCGTTAGTAGCAGGGTGAAGTGGGTGATCTAAAAGTTTTTGGGAAGAAACTTTATGTAAGATGTGCGGACAAGTATGTGCGCGTGCTGAGCTTTTACTAGCCTACCAGGACTCCCTCACATACTGGAAATTTCATATAAAAGTACATGAAAAGTTTTACCTATGCACCAAACGTGCTAAGATTTACATGATAATGCAAAAAATCATATAAATGCAATAAAATTTAATTCAATACTTGAAAAATTTTACTTTTTATACCATTTTTACTATAATCACTAATCTTATACCATATATTCTATTCTTCTTTTGTGTCAGATGAAGCATCTATCGAAAAAAATATAAATCATACCGAGAACAAAAACTCTTCAAAAAATAACCCTCAATCCAAGATCAAAGTTAAGTCAGTCGATGCGTGACATTACTCAGTTTTACAAACCTCAATAGATGCGCTTCAGATAGTTCAAAAGAAACAGTTTGAATAGATCGCCGCTTAGACATCAAGTGAGTATCAGTTCAGATCCCTGGTTACTCATGAAAGACTAACAAGTAAGAGAACTCATCGATAGACTGTAGGATCGTCCATAACAGCTGTATAGTACCATCTAGGCTAAGCAAAGAAAACTAAAGAATAAGTTCAAACTGCTAAAAGTAGATAGTTACAAGTAAAACAAGTCTCAGGTGGGTGTTCAAAAGTAAAACAGATCGATAATACGATTGATAGAGAGTAGAAAAAAGAAGTATGAGTAGTAACTGATTGGTATTATAAAGCAACCCAAAGTTAACGGAATCAACATAGTTTTGCCGAAAGTATAAGACGTTAGATACATTTTCAACGATAACCTACATAAGCTAAGCAAAATAAACAATAAAAAGTGAATTGTATATGATTTGTTTAATTAACTTCTTCAACTATGAGCATGCTTTTCGACTTATCTTATATCTTTTCATATTTAAATACATATACCTTAGTGAAAATGGATCTCGGCTCTAATCCCAAATCCCGAGAGTTTTCCTAGTTCGCAAGACTAGTCGAGGGCAGCAAAATGCAGACCAGTCTCATCTAGCGATCCATGGAGAACGAAATCACTAGAAGTAGGGAGACTTTTAACTTTCCAGCAAACATCGGCAAGGCCAAACTGCACAGACATGCTGCTAAGTTCACTTTTAAAAAAGATTTGAAGGGCTAGATTCCAGTGGTCAGTGCATATCGCAACTTGCGTATCGACGGATAACCTGTATCTTTGTGCTATGGCACCTCTGATGCCGGATTGTAGGTTTAACAAAACTACTAAGAATTCAAACTGCCCCCTGGAGTTGCTTTGTTCTTTTCCTTTATAAAAGCCTCACTTGTATACCTGTTAATAATCCTTCTTTTTTCAGGCTACTACCTCTACTCATCAGGCATATGCTACATCAAAGACTACTTCCCTGCTTTCACCTTCCCTACCTGTCAACAAAATAGCGAAAAATAACAAAATCCGACAGTGAAACTGATTTTAAGCATTTTGTTTCCAGTGTCAGTTATAGTCTGTATCTTGTTTTTCATCATTTACAGAAGAATGATGCAACGATGGAACAAACTCATAAGCAATAGACACTGCTCAGAAGACAGCTATACCATTATGGTAAGCAATATACCCATATTGGACTTCCCTAGACCCGGATAAAGCAAGTCAGTCAACTAATTTTTCTATAGAAAACATCTAGAACAGTTTTTCTAAGGAAAAATCAAGGATTGGTTGTAGGGTAGTAAAAACTGGCGTTCTGATGATTCTAACTAAGGAGATATGCTTGAGTTGTTAAAAAAGAATTAGGGAGAACTGAAATCATAGTAAATTGTAAAATCCATTACACTTTGCTACAACCTCAGCAGACTATAAATACTCGACGACAATATACAGTTTTTGATATAAGCCTATGACACTGTGGGCTAAGAAGATGACAACTGTTTAATATAGGACAACTAAGGGACTGACAGATAGGATAGATTTTCAACATTACCTAAAAAAGTGGCCTTTATGAACGATTGCAGAGTGATCCTCAACGGTCAATACGCATCAGATAACAGTTTTTTGTACAATTTGACTCATTTTGTAGGCACTGCTTTCATTTCTTTTCAATACCAACATTTCCGATAGTATTTTCTTTAAACATACAATCGCAACTCAAAAAGTTTTGTATACAATGGACACATATTGAAGATAGCCGCGGCCAACCCACCCAGCTCTATTTTGTGGAAAAATCTAAGATACAACTCAAGAGAGAAATAAAGAATGCAATTAAATACGTATCTTTTGCTGTTTCTGATCGTTGTAATTGAGTTTTTAGTGATATACGGTTTGGGCGTGCTTTTGTACAATAAACAATCTGTGATAGAGACTGCGTTTACACAAAATCCTTTTGTTTTTGTGGCAGTTAGTTCTATACTGGTTATGGTAACTAACTGGTTGTTGAGAAAAGTGGCAAAACATTCAGCTCACAGCTAAAATCACAAAACACAACTAAACGAGACCACTTCATATGTAAAAAAGGCCCTGATTGCCACTGTCATAAGCAGTACTCTTCCTTTCTATTTTTTAGATCTACTCAGAGGAAATATCTAGGGCAGCACTTCTAATACCATAACTACTCTGCCCAATCCGACTTTGCACTATTACGCACATTATTATCTTGCATGTTCTTCAATCATTTAGCTACTCATATAGCTGATCCATCCCTAATGGCTTTTTTCAAGACTAAAAACATGGTTCAGATACCGTTCCTTAAATAACTAATCAACCGTCGACAAGTTCCAATATAAATTGAATGAATAGTTCGCATACCCCTAGTTTTCCATAGCAGATCGATACATCTACTACCTCCACAAAGTATACGTAGCACTCTTTTTCCTCGACCCCGCCCCCTTGTGTCTTCCTATTGCCTTCATAACTCTTGCTTTGATGTACTGGTTGGACAAAATCAATCTTTTTAAGAGAAGTTCGCTCTACGACCACGGAAATATTGCCATTTCGAACTATCTGCTCAAAACTTTACAGTTTTCTTTATTGATATACGCTGCGGCTTGGTTTTTCTTCGAGTGCATGAAAAACAACAAATTTGATATAATTATGGCAGCTACTGTTGCAGTTGCCTTCCTCTATACAGTTTTCTTCCTTATCGCCCCCAGACCACTTTAGCAGCTTGTTTTCGGCAGATAGAGTACAGCTAGCAAATTTTTGTATGACGACTGTGTGTCCTAGGGTAAGTTTAGCTAGACTTTCTGGAGCACAAATCCTGCGACTTTTCTGGTATAGGAGAGCAGTATAACTAAGAAAAGAGTGGTGACTAATCCTGCGCTGTTGAGGAGATACGCACAAGCACAATAGTACCAGAACCTAATAGAATGATTGTTTGACTTAAAATATTGACAAAATTTACAAAAAAATCAACTTAAATTATTGAAATATAAAGAAAAACAATAATCTATACTTCATTTTGGTCATATATATTAAACTTTTATTGTTTAAATTAATAATAACAATAAAAAGACTAAGTATGAAAGGATTAATGAAGTAACTCACCAAACAGGGCATGTCGGATACCAAACATCAACTGAAAACAAACAAAATGACATAAATAGATTCGACTCCAATCAGAAAAACACAAAAAATTCTCAAAAGCGCAGTCAGCTTTAAACATTCTCAGAAAAATACACGAGTGACCTGTTTTGATACTAACTCACAAGCAATCTAGCAACCTTCTAGTTTAGAACTGGTGATTGATGTGCTAGAACGCAAACAGAGACAGCACTGCACTACGCCCTACCACGAAGGAAACCTCACTAAGTATATCAGTATACACAAACTTACTAGCAACAATGTGCAAAATACAACCAGAATAGGATGCAGCCACTGTTTTCTACAGAATCACAACACGCACTTAGCTCAGTCTTATTCTAATCAATCCTTACCATAGTCATAAATTAGTCAAAATCATACCGAAATAGGCCTCGTTCTGAAGTAGCTATTGAACCTGAAGAATACGGTTGACTTACAAAAATAACTTTTGTAGGCATAATCTCGCATTTTAAAGCAGTAAACGTTTAATAAAATATAAAAAATCTTTAAAAACATTAGATAAAATTTCATCAAAAATATAAAGTAGTTATAAAATAAGATAAACTAGGTTATCTAGTAATCGTTTGCGAAGGTGAAAACAAAAAAATAGTCATACAAGGCAAGAAATTAGTAACCAAGTAGGTTAAATGTATGCAAAGATTTGTAGCATTAGTATGTAGTCGATGACCCCATCAATACTGTATTTAGTAATATTAGACTATAAGACAATGATCTGATATCTAAGTTCATGTAAATGTCATCAAAACAACCGAAAAGCAATAAACAACATAATTTTACTGCTTAAAAACACACCCTTAGTAGCTCCAAATGGATACGCTCCTTTTCTCTGACTTCTGATTAGTAAAATTTTTTACTTTCACAACTTAGTAGGACCAATCTTACCTACGTCGACTAGTACTTGAAACAACAAAGACAATAAGCTGCATCTTACAGTCAAAATCTCAACATTTTTGATATTTTTACAAACGAACTCATAAACTCTATTGATGAAATCTTCAAAGATTTCAATAAAAATATTCCAAAAGCGAAATCCATAAAAAATGGAGTAAAACTGCCGTAAATTCTAGCACCTTACATTTGACTTTGAATACATACGTTTGATACTATTTTTGATTGATAATATTGTTCATTCTATACATCATATTTCATTTTCATATAAACTAATAATAATTTTCATTAAATATTGATAATAATTGTTGTTTATCACTAATAGCTCAGCTTCGATTTAGTATTCCTCTTCCTGAAGTAATCTTCAGATGATGAATTGTTCTAGTCCAATGCGGTAAACGAACTACTATTACGCATTCTTGAAGGCACCGTTCTCTAAGCCTACCCCAATCTAGGCTGCGACTTGGATGTTACTTTGTTTTTGGGAGTTTTTTATGATTGAATCAATAGCATCTAGCTCAGATCAGTGAAGAATTTGTGTATGTCTTTAAGGTAGATCTAACTGGTCAGATAGAACTTACACAAAGCCAAACGGATGTCTTAACCCTAGGGTCGCCAGGCTATCAATCGCCACTGTTAGTTTGTCAGGTACCACCATGACTAACTCTCACATAGTTTTGTTCGATACATTTCGATCTTTTTTAAAGATTTGCATAGTAGTGCTTAAAAGTTGGTTTTAAACGACTTGAAATCGACTGGGACTGCAAGAATGAACTATAATTCTTGTTTGAGTTTGAAAGTATTCTGAGATTGAATATAAATTTCGCACACTTTTTGCTAGATTTCTTTATTCCAGTGGTTATTATAGCTAATCTCTTTGGCTGATATGAGTATGCGAGTGTATAGCTATACTACTGTTTATGTTTCTATTGAGTGAAGTGAGTAAACGTTTGGATTGTTGCGCATGATATCATGGAACAGCATTTTTTGTTATTTGTTTAAGTACTTGTGATGATTAAGCATCACATGGTAGACTCTTTGAGCTTATTTTGCATTTATCGATATTATTTTTTTATTGTTTTAGCTCAGCAAGTGCTATATCTTTTT
>Ga0169931_10005368_pt1 | contig 19538 bp, 19 predicted proteins | sample Kivu_15m_20L_FD_129675 | JGI IMG/M metagenome (GOLD analysis project Ga0169931, IMG submission 129675) | Freshwater microbial communities from Lake Kivu, Western Province, Rwanda to study Microbial Dark Matter (Phase II) - Kivu_15m_20L... | ecosystem: Environmental > Aquatic > Freshwater > Lake... | reverse complement strand
TAGGTGCGGCTGTTAGCAGGAAAACACCGGCCGCTCACGACAAAACCACCTAACCTGCCAGCACAAACCTCTTTCGCCCCTTGAGTAACTCTTCTAACCTCACGCTGTCCGTCTATCAACCCTGCCTATAACTGCATAGAGCGCTGATATAATTGGAAATTTAATTGATTTTCCTATTCTTTATTCTTGATTGGTGATTCGGGGGAGGGATGCCTAGTTACGGGCGCTTACAAACGCAGAGACTTATTCAGAAGCTCCTTAGATACCCCGAAGCATGGTATAAAGCTCATCCTTCAACTCGAGGCGCTTCCTACGAAGCTGCTCTTCGTCGTCTTCTGACATCAGCTCGATGCGCGATGCTGCTCGCGCGATCCTCTTATCGAGCTCCTCCCAATTCCTGAGTACTCTCGCAAAATGGGTGTCTCTCATCTTGAGGCTGTGGATCTGGTCACGATACTCAGGAAATTCTTCGCCTATCTTGTGGTGATGACTTTCCATGTCTCTCCCCGACTATGTGTTTGCCTTATGCCCCAAGTATACCGAAAAGCGACTAGGGGTCACAAGTCAAAGTTGAAGAAATCCGCATACTTGAATCGCGCGTTCAAGTTAACAAGGCGCCACATATCAAAGCTCGCTCATCACGTTTGCGAGTGGGTGGCGTGGCTCGCCGCTTGGGCAGAGTTATGCAAACAAGAAGGGGGGAATACAAACGGTCTACGTGCGCTCTCCGAAAAGAGCGGTGCCGACACGGATCAGATCGGCACCTTCTTCGATCGCCACATCAAAGTCGGCGGACATACCCATACTCAATCTAATCGTACCGGCGTGAAACACAGATGCGTAACCTTCTTTAATCAGCTGTGATCGTAGCTGCGCCATCCTCTTAAAGTCTGGGCGAGCATCGTCTGGTAGATCGTAGAATGCTGTAATCGTCATCAATCCTTCGAGCTGCAGGGCGCTATTTAATAGTTGTGCCAGTTTGAGAGCTTCAAGCAACTCATCTTTTTGAAAACCACTCTTCTGCGGATCTGAGGAGATGTTCACCTGTAGGAAGATCCTCTGCCGCTTTTCTCTGCGCACTGCCTCCTTTGCAATCAGCTCGATAATCTTGCGCGAGTGCACTGATTGAATGACATCACACAATGCAACCGCATCTCTTACCTTATTACTCTGTAGGGGCCCTATGAGGTGAATCTCAAACTCTTGGCCGAGCTCCTCTCGCTTAGCCTTAATCTCTTGAATATAATTCTCGCCATAAAAAGCTCGAAGCCCCCGCTCCTGCGCTAGCTCGGCGAACTGCCGTAAAACAGCAGTCGGATGAGTCTTTGTAACGGCGATGAGATCAACTGCATCGGGGTCTCGTCCTACCTTACGTGCTGCCGTGGCGATTCGCTCAAGAACGGAGTCGATTTGATCGATCACACTCATAGGCCATGCTGCCGTTGAACACCGAGCTCTTCCAGCACACACATCAGGCTCGCCACATTCAGCCCAACGACATTCGAGTACGACCCCTCGATACTGTCGACGAATTGAAGCCCCAGCCCCTGAATCGCATACGAGCCGGCTTTGTCCATCGGCTCCCCTGACTGCGCATACCAGGCTATCATCTCGGATGACATCGCTACCATCGTCACCTTAGTCATGTGCGACCACACGCGCGCAAGACCCGCTGCCTTCTCGACGATAGCAACCCCTCCCCACACCTCGTGAGTTCTGCCCTGAATCCTCTTGAGCATCTGCCGCGCTTCCTCAACAGAGGATGGTTTGCCCAGAGCCTCACCATCGATGAACACCGTCGTATCAGCTCCGATCACCAAGGCCTCCTGCTCCAGGTCCGAAACTGCCTGGGCTTTTAGGAGCGCCAATCGCTCGACCATCTCTTGAGCAGATTCACCGACGATCGGAGTTTCGTCACAGCCAGAAACGATCACATCAAAGGGGACACCGGCTTGCGAAAGAAGCTCTTTGCGCCTCGGCGATGAGGACGCTAAAATAACTCGCGAAGTAGTTGTGCTACTGAGCATCAGCTTCTCCGTCCGCTTTCGTAAAGTTAGCCTTACGAACCTGCCGTAGAGTTCTTAACACCGCTTCATGCAGCGAGCGTGCATGCTGCACCTCACATTCTCCGTGATAGTGCGCCTCGACCCTCCACTCGCGGGCGTCGATGCGATCGCATCGAAGACAACTCACTCCCGTACTCTCAAGCAGTGTCACCGCCTCATCAAGGGAAGGGATCCAAAAAAAATGATGTCGATGCTCCTCTGGAAGGGGACTCGTAGTGCCAGCCGTGAGGGAAAGCAGGCGCAGACCGGGAAGTACTTGAAACTCCTCGTAGCCGAGATCCGCAAATCCCCGCGCCACGAGATCCCCCGGCTCAAAACGCGGCTCAAGGCCCCACGACTTAAGATCACTGCAGATCTCAAACTGCGCGCGCGAAAACCACATAGCTACGCCTCCTCTCTAGCCGATACTTGGCTGCATCCGATCGAGCATCTCGACGGTTGAAGTCCCCCCCTCTACTACCGTCATCTCAGACACGCGGGTAAGGCGTGCCTTTTCATGGAACTCCTTGATGGAGAGCACGCCGACGTTACACATGGTTGACTTAAGCTTGACGAGTGATACGTCCATCTTATCTGCTAAGGGCCCGCTGTATGGCACGTAGGCATCAACACCCTCTTCGAATACGAGCTGATTCGCCTCGCTCTGCTTGTAGCGCTGCCAGTTACGCGCTCTATTTGACCCCTCTCCCCAGTATGGTTTGTAGAGACGCCCGCGGTAGCTTATCTTTGCGGTCGGGCTCTCCTCAGTCATCGCAAAGTACTTACCCATCATTACGAAATCCGCTCCCATCGCGAGAGCCACTATTACCTGAGTATCTGAGTTCAAACCTCCATCCGAACATATCGGAATGTAAACCCCAGTTCCCTTGAGGTACTGGTCGCGCTCGCGAGCCACCTCCATCACGGCACTAGCCTGCCCGCGTCCGATTCCCTTCTGCTCGCGCGTGATACAGATGGAACCCCCTCCGATACCGACCTTGACGAAATCGACCTGCGCTTTCTCTACCAAATAACGAAAAGCATCTGCCGCTACGATGTTACCACCACCTAATACGATCGAATCACCGAACTTCTTACGCAGCTCAATAGCTGCCTCTCCCTGCCACTCAGTGAAGCCATCCGAAGAGTCGAGGCACAAGCAGTCTACCCCGGCTTCTATTAACGCTGAGGCCCGCTCCATATAATCATGGGTATTGAGAGCCGCTCCAACGAAGAGCCGCTTACGCGCATCGGTGAGTTCGTCTGGATACGAATGATGATCGTAATAGTCCTTTCGAAAAACGAGGTACTTCAAGTTTCCTTCGTTATCAACGACGGGGAGGCACTCCTTCTTATTCTTCCACAACAGGTTGGTGGCCTCTTGAAGGGTTACCCCCTCACGCGCTAGGACGAGCCGCTCGGTTGGTGTACAGAAGTTTACAACAGGCTGGCTGAGGTCGTCTTTGTATTCCCAGAAATCCTTGCTCGTAAGGAGCCCCAATAACTTTGAGTGTCGCTCTCCGTTGTGTGTGATAGCGATCGTGGAGTGACCAGTTTTCTTCCTGAGCGCGAGAGCGTCTCGCAGCGTAGCTGTTGGAGACAAATTCGAGTCGGATTCCACAAAGCCTGCCTTGTGCTCCTTGACCTGTTTCACCATCGCTACCTGCTCGTCTATCGATTGCGAGCAGAAGATGAAAGCCGAACCACCCTTTCGAGCCAACGAGATCGCGAGCTCAGAGCCGGAGACGGCCTGCATGGCGGATGATACGAACGGAATATTGAGCGCTGCCCGCATACCCTCGTTCGGTCGGAACCTCTGTACCGGGGTCCGTAAGGACACGTTAGAGGGCACGTGCTGCTTCGTCGTCAGACCGGGGAGGAGGAGGTACTCGTGAAAAGTATGAGATACGTCGTCGATAATTATCGCCACTAGGATCCCCTCTAGAAATTGTACACGTGATGGACTTACGAACCACTGGGGGCTAGGCGGTCGCGCCCCGGCCCTTTTGGTGGCCAACAGGGTATCCTACTCCGACAACTTATTCAAAGGCCGCGACTTAAAAACTGGCGGGCACCTTGTCGTATTCCATCCAAGTGTTGGCCTGCTCAACTACTATGTAACACTCACCCGTATCGTTAACCGCACGCCCCTCGGTGAGAAATACGGGAACACCGGTCTGTTCTTGAGTCCTGTGAAGATACAGGTATCGACTGAAGAACTGCCTCCGCAGGTAGCCCGCCCTGTTGTGGAGCTCAGTTATTACTAACGCCCCCTGCTGCACACTGGTATGCGGTTTGAACTTAAAAAAGTCAAAGGGCAGCTTGGGTTTATACTTGACCAACCCCCGCGGCGACGCGGATATCGATTCATCGGTTGCTACTCTACTCGGGGGCAGATCGTTGGATAGGTCAAGAGCGACCTTGACTCTACCTGGCTGTCCACTGGTAGATATGCGCACCTCGGCATCCACCTCCATACCCACCTTGGCCTCAAAGAGCTCGTAGAAGGAGGGATTCAAATGAATCGCCTTTTTTTTACCCTCGCGGGAGACACCACGAGGGCACACGAAAACCCCCCAATTATTATTCCTGTCTTCCGTTTGCAGAACCGCAACGTATACCCCTGAACCTTTCTTGCCCGGTATGAAAGGAACTAGTGTCTGCGGGTGCCTCGAACGAATTGGCACCCATACACCCTGCGAATCATACGCTCGCTCAGCGTGGCTATGTCGAAGCTCGATTCGGTCATCTTGTGCTTTCAATACCAACTCAAAGCTTTCGAGCAACTCGTTCGTCAGATCCTTGCCAGTTTGAGCTGCCGCAACCAGCTCCTCGACCTTGCGTCTGAAGCGCAGTGTCACTTCACTCATCTTCATGACCACGTTGGTTTTACTACCGGCCCACACCCCAGAGGTGTTTGGGTCGACGACCTGAGAGGTCTTCAGCGGCGGCAGCGCCAGCACAGCATCTGACCGCAAACTATCAAACAGGATATCCTCCTGTAATTGGGTGAGCGGGGCTATCTCAAGTGCCGGTCGCTCCTCTGATTGTACCGGTACTACTGCCGACCCCAGAACAAGCATGAGAAACGCAACGGCAACTCTAAAACGCTTCATAGCACCCATATACTCCTGTCCTAGTTCCCTGACCTTTGCTTCACCCTACGGCGAAGCTCGAAACAGCATCCTTCTCATACTGATTCCTTGCACTATTCCTACACCAAACATCAAGGACAGCATAGACGAGCCCCCATAACTTACCAAAGGCAGGGGGATCCCCACGACAGGCATCAAGCCTATCACCATACCGATATTGATCACGATGTGTGCAAAAAACTGCACAGTGATTCCGAAAGCGAGGAGACACGCAAAGAGATCTCGGCTTCTATGGGCTACGCGCAACATAAACGAGAGGAGCGCAAAAAAAAGCATAATCAGAAACACCGTCCCAACAAACCCCCCCTCCTCCGCCAACACCGAGAAAACGAAATCTGTCGTGTGCTCAGGTAGGAATTCAAGTTGCGTCTGCGTACCCTGACGGTAGCCTTTCCCAAAGAGCTCTCCTGATCCGACCGCTATCTTTGACTGCGTGATGTGATACCCGCTCCCTTGTGGATCGGCCTCGGGATTCAAGAGCACGAGGATGCGTCGCTGCTGATAGTCGTGCAACATGTGCCAGGCGGGGTAAGACAGCACCAAGGCACTCATCACCACTACCAGGAGCACTCTAAACCTCACACCAACGAACAAAGCCTGCGACACACCTACGATACCGAGCGAGAGCGCCGTACCTAGATCCGGCTGCTGCATGATGAGACCCATTGGAATCGCTATCAAAACTCCAGGCAAGACGAGCTCAGTAAAACGATAGGCATGCCCGTCTTTTGGGGGCGCCTTCGATAGAACTCGCGCCATTGTCAGGATCAGGGCGAGCTTCATAAATTCGGCGGGCTGTAAGTTGATCCCGCCCAAACTAAGCCACCGTCGCGAGCCATTCACAATAACTCCAAAGCCTGCAACGGCACACAGCAAAAGAAGTGCTGCGCCATACACTATAAATGCGTATCGATAAAATACCTGCGTTGGAATACTCATGCCAATTACCATGACAATGATTCCAGCAAGAAGGTACACTGCCTGCTTTAAACAAGCAGCACTGGCGAACTCGAGCGAGAGCAATCCGAAGAGGTCGACCGTTGCATCAGCGTCGTATCCGGCACTGTACAAGACCACCAAACCGCACACAGGAATAATCAGGGTCAGCGCAAAGAGCCCCCAATCGAAGTTCATGAGTAATCGTCTATCGATATTGAGCATACCGTTTTCCGAAAATCGTCGAATCTATCATGACGACCCGCATCAATCATCCACTACAGAGGTCTCATCTCCTACCGTCCCAACCTTCACATCTGCTACGCCAAAATACGCCGCCATGACTTCGCGAACGATCGGGGCTGCAACTGCCCCACCGTGGCCTGAATTTTCGAGTATCGCAACCGCTACAATCTGTGGCTTATCCGCCGGAGCATACCCCGCAAACCAAGCGTGATCCTCCCGTTTGCTCCCGGACTCACGTGATGCCACTTGAGCAGTGCCGGTCTTACCCCCGACACTAATCCCGCTTTCCTTGGGCAGCGCAGCTCGATGACCCGTTCCTCTTTTGTCCTCAACCACCCCAACCATCGCTCGCTTCACCTGCTCGAACACCCACGGCTTGAGATTTACCTTTCCCACATCCTCTGGCTGGTCCGACACCTGTTGAATCACGCGCCCGTCACTTGCTACTAGCTGCTTTACGATACGGGGCTTGAGTAAATTCCCCCCATTAACGAACGCTGCCAGGGCACGAGCTACTTGAAGAGGAGTAGTCGTTACAGCTCCCTGACCGATCGCGACCGGCAGAGTCTCACCGGGGTACCACCGTTTGTCCTCTGGATTACGAAAGTACTCCTGCTTCCATTGCGTAGAGGGTATTAGCCCAGCACTCTCATCACCTAGCCCAAGACCAGTGGGCTGGCCAAAACCGAATACATCGCGCGCATAGTGATGAATTCGATCTACCCCAAGCCGTTGACCGATCGTGTAAAAAAATACATCACACGACTGCACAATTGAATCGAAGAGATCAACTGACCCATGGCCACTATGCTTGTGGCAGCGAAATGAGCGCGTCCCAAACTGTAACGCTCCGTTACAGGTCATATGTTCATCGGTCGTGACCACACCATCAGCAAGTGCCGCAGTTGCCACAAATATCTTGAACACCGATCCCGGTGGATAGGCCCCCTGAACGACACGATTCGACAGCTTGTCCTCCTTTGAGCTGGTCAAATCACTCCAATCCTCCTTTGAGATCTCGGAGGTGAATATGTTGGGATCAAAACGTGGGCCTGATGACATCGCCAGAATGTCACCAGATCTGACGTCCATCACCACAATCGCTCCCTTTTTGCCCTCGAGAAGCTTATCAGCGACTAGCTGAACCTTAGTATCAATCGTCAAGGTTACGTTGGTACCAGGTATCTCAGGCTGAAAGAAAGCCTCTCCGATCTTGTTACCCATAGCGTTCACTATGACCGCCTGAGAGCCACGCTCTCCTCGCAGATACCGCTCCAAATCAGATTCGATTCCTGCCTGGCCAACGTCGTCCCCCATCCGATAACCTCGATAAGTCTGGCTTTTGAGTTGTTCCTGACTGATCTCCCTAATGTAGCCGACCACGTGCGATGCGAAGTCTCCACGCACATACTCACGCCTCGGAACGACACTCACGATTATACCAGGCAGACGATGTCGTTGAGCAGAGATGCGGCCCACCATGTCACGAGAGATATCTCGCAAGAGAATCTTCGGCTCGAATCGTCTCCTCTTCGTCTGCTTCGATAGTCGCTCGAACAAGAGCTGCGGATCTTCACCAACTATCTCAGCCAAGACCTCGACCGTCTTCTTGGGATCCGGGCTGTCCTCGACAACGAGGTCAATGTTGAAGGAAGGTCGGTTACGAACCAACAACTCCCCGTTTCGATCGAAGATCAGACCTCGCGGGGACGGAAGATAGATCGTTCGTAGTCGATTATTTTCAGACCGATCCCTGAAGAACTCTCCGTGAATGATTTGGAGGTACCATAACCGTACCACCAGGATGAAGAGGCAAAAAAAAGCCACCCCGAGCGCTGCCCATATCCGGAAGGTGATATTGAGAGCTGATCGATCGAGCGTCGGCATGAGTTATGAGGCTAACGAGGCTGACAGTGAACGACCAAGAGCGGGAGATGAGCGTTTTTTGAGCCGCCTTGAGAGAAGTCCCAAGATACCAGGTGCCAAAACTGCAGTACACAAACCCTGTCCTACAATTCGACATACCCCTTCCCAGGAGATGCTTCGGTATTCGTAACCCAGCAGCACGTATATCACGCTCCCAGTAATTGAAGCAGCAAGAGCTATAAAGGCCGCCACTATCGGGGACTCGATGAACAGCCGCGACGACAGAACAGCAAGGATGCCGTAAACCGTAACAAGCGCGCCGGCCCATGGCCCAAGCAGGAGGGCCGATGAAAAATCAAGGAGCAATCCCAAGACAAAAGCGATGAAGCATCCAAGGACACCGATCTCGTTGAAGCCGAGATAAATCACAAGCACCAGAACGAGTTGAGGCAAAACCACATCAGGTAATCCAAATCGCAGGAGGAGTCCTTGGATCATAATTGCGATCAACCCGAGGAGGCAGAAGAGGAGAGCGCGTGTCATCTAGCGATACCCCTCCTTTTGCCGGAGCCGCTTCACCACAGAGCTCAGAGGCTCTCCTGATTGCTCCGCCGAAGCCGGCTTCGTGGTCACGATTAACACCTCCTCAAGTCGAGCAAAATCAACCGCCGGCGTCACCTCTATCGTCTGAAAGAGGGTTGCACCACCTGCTTCAACAGCAGAGACGGTGCCGATGAGAAGACCTTTCGGGTACACACCATCCATCCCGGAAGTAAGAACTACCTCTCCGCGCTTGACATGGTAGTCGCGGGTAACATAGCGCAATTCGCAGAGTTGGGAACCCGAGCCCTCGACAACACCTCGCACCCTACTACCCTGAACGATCGCGTCAACCCCACTGGTTTGATCTGCGATCAGCAGGATGCGAGATGCATTGACACTGGTAGCCACGACCTGCCCCACAACTCCTCGAGCTACAACTGCAGCCATACCCACGGAGATACCACTCGAACTGCCCTTGTCGATGGTAACCCCTTTTACCCAACCACTCGGATCACTTCCAACCACGCGCCCCACAACGCCTCGAAGGTCGGTATCTGAGACAAAATTAAGGAGGGAACGCAGCCTCTCGTTTTCCGTCCGGAACTCTGAAATAACACCGAGTTCGCCCTCGACATTACGAAGCTGCACCCGCAACTCCTCGTTTTCTCGCGATACACGGGTAAGAAGAACATAGCGTTCGAGGAAACTTCTCGCCGAAGAGCTAAGAAAGTTGGTACATGTCTGAAATGGCGTGACGACCTCCGAGACTACCACAGCGCCGAAGGACACCAGCGAGGGGTGCTTCGAACTATATGCAGTCAGGAACAGCGACACGCAGAGAAGCGAGAATGAGGTTATTGCGACACGCGCCCTCGCCGAGATCCCCTCCGACATGCCCACCATAGTTACGCCTACCAGAGCCCCCTCGAGGTCAGGCCGCGTAAGCCCTCTCGAGCGGCATTACTATTGAATTACGACATCCTTAAGAATTTCGAGCTGATCGAGGACGGCACCTGATCCGATCACCACCGCCGAGAGAGGGTCCTGGACGAGCACAGTTGAAATACCGGTCTCTCGGGCGATAAGCTTATCGAGGTTACGCAAAAGAGCCCCACCTCCTGCCATCGCAATGCCTCTGTCGACGATATCTGACGAAAGCTCCGGCGGACATTTTTCAAGCGCTATCTTAACCACCTCAATGATCTGGTTGAGCGGCTCCGCAAGAGCTTCGCGAATCTCCTCTTCTGAGATAAGAACCGCCTTTGGAATCCCTTGAAGGAGATCTCTGCCTTTTACCTCGAGCATCGTATTATCGCCGGTCGGGAGCGCGCTGCCGATCGATATCTTGATCTGCTCAGCTGTGCGTTCCCCGACCAGTACGTTGTGCCGGCGGCGCACGAAGTTGGCGATCGCTTCGTCCATCTTGTCTCCACCAACTCTCACTGATCGGGAATAGACGATACCCTTAAGGGATATAATTGCGATCTCTGTGGTTCCACCACCGATATCAAGGATCATACTGCCACACGCCTCGGTAACCGGCAGCCCAGCTCCAATTGCAGCCGCCATCGGTTCTTCGATCAGGTACACCTCACGAGCCCCTGCGGATTCTGCCGACTCGCGCACTGCTCGCTTTTCCACCTCAGTGATCCCGTGTGGCACGCAGATAATAATACGCGGCCTGACGAGCGTACGACGGTTGTGCACCTTGCGAATGAGGTAGCGCAGCATCTCCTCAGTAATTTCGAAGTCTGCGATAACTCCATCTTTCATCGGTCGTATCGCGGTGATGGAGCCAGGCGTCCTACCCAGCATGTTCTTCGCTTCAGTGCCTACCGCCACGACCCGCCTGCGCCCCGACGTACCCTCGTTTTGCACAGCAACAACGGAGGGTTCGTTACACACGACGCCGCGCCCCTTCTGGTAGATCAGGGTATTTGCGGTCCCGAGGTCTATCGCTAGATCGTTAGAAAAAAGTCCGAGGAGCGAGTCAAAAAGCATAACTACCTTACCAAAGAGAGACACCTGAGGAGCAAAAAACGGAGGCCGCGTACCGATCCCCCTTACGATATAACAAACTGTTAAAAATGGAAGGTTCAGGTGGTGAGAAAGCACACACAGATACCGTTATCCCATCCGGATCTCTGCAGATGCTCGACTCCTTTCTCGATCGTGTGAGCTTTTTCCTGATCCTTTAGGCAGCAGAGTCAAAGCCAAGCGCAGGCTGTTCAACTGGCTTCAGGGCGAGCCCAAGCTCCTGAACCTTCGCACTCAAGAACGCAATCTGCTCGTTAGGTGTGAGCCTACTGTCGACAAATACATACCGATGCGTGTGAGATCGACATGAGCCACTCACCACCTTCCAACAGTGTCCACGCTTAAGCTCTTCCCTGCGCACTGTGAAGCCTGCGTGTTCCAAACATGCCACGCACTCTTTGTAGAGCGATTCCTGCGCCTTGGTCCACAGGGCGCGGGTATTCCTCCTCGCCTTGACCTTACGGATTATTTCGAAAGAGCGCTTAGCCGTCATAAGTACATCAAAATCAAATAGTTACCCAACCAAACGGAGCTTGCACGCACGACATATCCGCCCTACGCGCCTTGCAGTCCGACACCAGAACACCTTTAAAAGTGGCTTGATTGAACTGCTCGGCTCGATGTGCTACAACCGCCCCTCATTGTTTGATTGAACTGTGGCTTTTTGGCAAGTCTACAAGCAGCGGTAAAACAGAAAATCCTTGTAGGGATGCCGCGTTGCAGACTCCAGAGAGGGTGCCGTCGAGGGGAGATACCTTCGGGGCGCAGAATCCTCCGGGCACCGGGTAAAACAGCCCGCCGCCGAGGGTGGACCTCTTGGGGGTTGTCGCCCGCTTGGCACGCAGTAGTAGTCACGATTTGCTTTATCGGAGAGCGCGTATGTCAGCAGGCGAGGAAACCGTTTCGAAGAAGTCTACAAAGGTATCACTGAATACTGTGGTTAAGAGCCTTGCAGGTGCTTTTGAGAAGTCGGGCTTACCGGACTTCAACACTGGTGATTCAATCCGTGTTCACGCGAAGATCATCGAAGGGAACAAGGAACGAATACAGGTCTTTGAAGGTGTCGTGTTGAAGCGCTCCAAGGGCAATCACGCAGATGCAACCTTCACTGTTCGCAAGATCTCGTACAACATCGGCGTAGAGCGAACCTTTCCCCTCCATAGCCCTCGAATCGACAAGATCGAGGTGGTTAGCCGTGCCAAGGTCCGACGGGCCAGGCTGTTCTACCTGCGACCGCTCCGCGGCAAGGCAACCCGCATGAAGACCCTCTTCGATACCAACAGGGGCGATGCAGCGGCTAAGTCACAGGAAGCTTCCGACGTAGCGTAAGAAACCTAGCTCTGCTGAAGAAACGGCGCCCGGATGAGTCTTTATTGGTCCGCACGGCGAAGCTTCGCCTAATAAGAAGGCGCAGCAAAGGTGCAGAGACTTGTTCCGTTTGTGCGGTTAGGCAGGGACCCGAGAGGTGCGATGTTCCCCGACCGCCACCACGCAATCAGACAGAACCCCCCCACCATCAACTCGCAAGACCGGGCTATCAATCTCCCCGCGGAGCTCGCCACCCGCCCTTAATTCGACGCTCCCTCGAGCCTTAATCGGAGCGGTCACGCGCCCCTCAACGATGAGCGACTCGACTTCGGCAGATTGCTTGAGCACCCCTGTAGGGCCGACAACGACCTCTCGAGCAACGAGGCCTCGTCCTGCTAATTCCCCGTCGATACGAACGGGTCGAGTCGTGAAGATCGGACCAGCGATTCTGTAACCCACCGGAACCACGTAGGTACCAGGGGAAAACTGCCGCACCCGCTCCGGTTGTAACGATACTGCCGATCGTTGTTGTGCTACCGCTACGAGATCGTCTGAGTTGGCACTACGCGCTAATTCGTTACTAAGTGAGAAACCGCTTGAGGCAACGGGAGTTTGGGAGGTCTGCTTTTTATTTCGCCAAAACATACAAACCGTGTACTGCAGTCAGGGATCTTCAGCAAGAGCCTACATACTCTTTTGGGATTGTCCAAATACCAGATTTCAGCCACATTTTAGGGCTACCGACGAGCTTACCAGCGCGATGCGCTTGAACCGCAGGGGACGTGGAACGCAGTATGAGCTCGGCCGTAGAGCGTCCTTCAAAGCTTTGGCATACGGGTTATGAGCCTCTTTGGAGACTAAGGCCTGGTATCAGCGCAAGGGAAGGATAGTTTTTTGTGGCGCGGCATCATAACTCTTACAGGGGTGAACACGCGAAATCTTTCGAATTTTGCTAAGAGTTTGGGGATCTCGTGCCGACTGTAACAGATAGGAAGGTCGAAGCAATCGTAGCCCAAAAGGATCACTGAAATCGATGTTTGGCTCAAGCCCAGGTTTGAACGAAAAGAAGGTTTTTGACTTGCACACAAAGGCGGCTCCTCCCTCACGCGCACAGCTTTCCGTGGCCGCCACGTTGGCCATGACCGTGCTTGGGTTCGCAGTGGTCCTGGGGCCTCGACGAAGCGACACCGCACTAGCAGCTGATCCGTCGCGATCCCTCAAGGAGGTAGAGCTCTCCTTAGGGGACATTGAGCAGCTACAAATCTCACGCAACCTGTCGCAAAGTGTCCTCACGGACAGCCCTCCTCCGTCAAAGCTCCAAGAATCAAGTCAGGTGTACCCGCTGCCGAACCTGCGTAAGGTTGTGGTTGAAGGGGGAAAAGACGGTCGCGTAATGCTCGGTGAGAGGCCCTCGTTCGCATCAAGGGTCGGAGACCGTTACGCCAGCTTGACGCACGGCAACAACTTCGTGTTCTACACGGTGGACCCGGACCTGCAACAATTCGTCGCCAACCTTGTTAACAAGGCACAGGCCAAGCACGTGGCAATCGTTGCCATGAATCCACGCACGGGTGCAGTTTTGGCGATCGCGGGCAAGTCACCGACGATCGAGGATATCGAGTATCACGCGGGCTTTCCGGCAGCGTCACTCTTCAAAGTGGTCACAGCAGCTGCTGCTGTCGAAGAGGCGGGTATTCAGCCTGAGTCACTTATCCCATTCCGGGGTGGGACGTACACACTCAACGAATGGAACTACCTGCCGGATGCCAAAAAAGACCGTAAAACAATGAGCGTCGCTGAAGCATTGGGGCGCTCCTGCAACCCGGTATTCGGACATCTTGGAACGCGCTTCCTAAACGGTAGTATCTTGCAGAAATACTCTCGCCTGTTTGGGTTTAACCGATCGTTACAACTCGAGGCCCCGCTTCCCACATCTTCCGCCGAGATCCCCAAACAGGACCTGTACGGACTTAGCAGAACAGCCGCCGGCTTTGGTGATGTTACGATTAGCCCCGTACATGCAGCCGCTCTCATGTCAGGAGTGGCCAACGGCGGTCTACTACCGAGGCCGTATCTCGTACAGGAAGTAGTGTCCCGCGATGGAGAGATCCTCAATCGCACCAAACCTGATGTGCTCAATCGGGTAGTTCAGCCAAGCACCGCCGCCTCGCTCATGGAGATGATGCGCTACACGACTACCGTCGGCACCTCACGCCGGGAATTCATGCGTGGCTCTCGACCTACGCTCGGAAATATCGAGGTTGCAGGCAAGACCGGAACCCTTCGTGGGGAGAATCCGCTCGGGCTCAACAACTGGTTCATCGGGAGCGCTCCCCTGAACAATCCTGAACTATCCTTGGCAGTGATTACGGTCGACGCCCCGTATTCAGGCAAGGCCTCGCGACTCGGCCGCAAAGTTTTCGAACGATACTTCAATATCGAACCCGTCCCTGACGAGCCTGTCTACACGCGAGTAAGTCAGAAAAAGAGATTTCAAACGACCCGCCGCAAGGCATCCCCCACTGTTAAAAAGAAGACGGTGGTCGCCAAAAAGCCATCGAAGAAGGCCGCTACGGCTGCATCCTCTACGAAGAAAAGTAAGAAGAGCGTCTCTAAGCGCTGAGCTTCCGCGAGGCAAGGAGGTTTGCTGCTGCCTGCAGATCTGCGACAACAAAATCTGGCGTAGCACTGTACAGCCCGTCGTCCCCCCCCCTGCCACTCTGTACGAGAATAGTCCCGCACCCCGCATCTTTACCGAACTGAACATCTGAGGTCATATCGCCGATCACAAAGCTATTTACGAGATCGATATTCATCTCCTTCACAGCGCGATCTATGAAATAGGGGTTGGGCTTGCGACACTGACAGGAGTCACCTTTGGAATGCGGACAAAAATAGATCTTATCGAAGAAACACCCCCGAGCAGAGGCCTGTCGCATCATCTCACGATTTACGACGAAGAAATCCTCCTTTGAGAAGTATCCCAAGCCTATACCCGGCTGATTCGTGACTATGACTACGCGATACCCCAGGGCTCGGAGCGTCTTGAGTGCCTCGAAGCTGCCTGCAATCTCCGTAAATTGCGCCGGGTCACTCAGATACTCAACATGCTCATTGATCGTCCCATCCCGATCAACAAACACCGCAGGGCGCTGCTCATATGCTAACTGCTCTCCCTCTGAGGTCTTGAGCATGGAAGAGATCTTTTCGATCACCCCGCTCGTTGAGAATCCAGCCTTAAAAGGTACTATCTCGACCCGACCACCGTACGCATCAACGAGGGCCTTCGAAGAGAGCGCCTCAGGCTTGTAGTCTCCAGCCTTGATGTACACGTCAGGCTTAAGTAGCTCAACATTGATATTGTTGTTCTGCTCGCCAAATATGAATACGTAATCAACAGACTCTAGCCCCGCTATTACCTCTGCTCGCTCAAGCTCCCCGTTAATCGGTCGATCGGGACGCTTGTACCCTCGCACCGACGTATCGGAGTTGAGTGCGACAATGAGCACATCAACCAGACTTCTCGCATGCTCAAGATATTCGACGTGGCCTGCATGCAGAATATCGAAGGCCCCAGAGGTCAAGCCAACTCGCTTGCCCACTCTGCGAAACTCGTCGCATAGCTCCTTGAGCTCCTCACGGGTTCGGATCTTGGTCTTCATTCATGCACTCCCAATCGGTATATAGTATCAAGACCTCGCCGAATCCTGCGACACCTTGAGGATTTTTCCCCTTACGAAAATCGAAGAGCACCACACGAGCCGATTTCGCAGCGGGGAGGGTTTTGCCTCACTTCCCTCGGGTATATACTACACGCCAAAGATTTCGTAACGCCCTACGATGCTACATCAAAGGAGCTTTGTCGTGCCCAGTATCGCGCATGAAATAGAGTCTCATGTTGCCCGAATAATCCTATCCGAACGAGGATGGGCCCAGTACCAGCACGGCGACGTAGGGCACCAGGAGCTTGCGCCTTACAGAGCTGCCCTCGATCGACTCTCCTCGTTGTACGTCGGCCATACCGTCGGCAAGCAGCTCACTACTTCGATTTCACATCAGATTGAGGCTGAGGCTTATGCGCTCTACTACCTCCCGATAAACGCGGCAAAAATATCAACTCTGCTACCTCTTCTCGATCCTGTACCAACCCCCCTGCGAGTGCTGGACTTTGGGTGTGGCCCTGGAACAGCCTCGCTAGCCCTTGCCTTATCGATAGGTCGTCCGCTCGCCTTGACGTGTGTCGACTCGGCACCGCACATGAGAGCAGTTGCTCAGCGACTCTTAAGCACGCCGCCTTGCGCCGAGAAGCTTCTCTCGCTTTCCATTGCAGATACCATCCCTGCGGGGCAGTACGATCTGATCGTAGCAGCAAATGTCTTCGCAGAGCTCGATGAGCAGGAGCAATCGCGGCTTCTTAGAACATTTTTATCTCAATTAGCACCGAAGGGCTTCATGCTCTTTATGGAACCGGGGCAGCAGATGCACACGCGTCGGCTCATGACCGTTCGTGACCAGGTTGTGCGAGAGCGACCGGATATTCGGCCGCTATTCCCATGCCTGAGGGGGGATCCCTGCCCGATGCTCAAGAGTTCCTCGGACGATTGGTGCCACGGAGTAATTGAGTGGCAGCAGCCGCCGTTGTCGAGACAGCTCGACACCCTTCTCGGATTTAACAAACATCGGATTAAATACAGCGCCTTTATCTTTCAGCAGGGTGCCACGCTACGCTCTGGGGTCAGGGTGCTCACGAAACCACACAAAACTCCGGGTGGCATCAACACCTTAGTGTGTAGCAACGACTTCTATGGACTCGTGACTATTCGCAAGGGACGCCGCAGCCAGCACACGAGCTCTCTGACAAGAGCTCGAGTTTTTGATCGCCTCGCGTTTTCGGAACCAGCCCGCGAAGAGCTTCCGTTCGGAATTACTATTGAAAAGCTCTCAACGTAGCCCCGAAAGGGGCCGATATCCGTTTTGACGCAGGGAGGCCAAGGTCTATGGAAGACTATCGCAGAGCAGGGAGCGGGAATCGGTTTTTCCCGAATATAAAACAGTTCATGACACTCTATGCGGCCGGTTCGGGGGATGACCAGAGGGCTGCGCAGACGTTTATGGACTGTGAAGCTTCTGAGGCTATCAGCAGCCTTAGAAACGAGCTGCGCGCAATCTCTTCCGGGAACTATAACTTAGACAGCCTCAACCAGGTCGTCGGAAAGGGTCGCATAGGAAAACACGGCAGTTATGAGGCCTGGGCGAAGGCTATCCTTCAATGGATGGCCTCATATCGCCAAGGATCGTGAGCGACTATACGTGACTCATTACGCCTATTTACGACACTCTCATGAATTTCCGTAAGAAATCCGATAATCAAATGAAGCGTGTGCCGGGATTTGCGGGAGATTAGTCCAGGGCACAAAAGTGCGTAGCATGGGGGACATGACTAAGAAGCTACAGATCAAGATGCTTTCGAACTCAGGCGAGCTTCTGAGCGTTGTTACCTGCCATGCCGGCCAAGTGTCGGTTTTCCGGGCTGCCTCAGCCAGCGATATCCGTCCCTATCAACGAGCGCTGAGCGGCTCATCTGGAGGAGAGCGGTTCTCCGTATCCCTCGACGGTCACGAATACGTTGCGGATGAACACACCTTGATCGGTTTTGGTGAATCAGCCCCTCACCGAGATACAACTGTGCGAGACTTACTACAGCACGCAGGGATGCTTGAGGGCTCAGTCGACGGGCTCCTGATCGCCTATGGACTCTCTCACGCTGGCGACACTTTATGCTCCGAACTTACCCAGGATGAAGAACGCCGAGTGCGCTTACTTGCCGCCACCGCCACCCCAAGCAAAGTAGTCATACTAAACGAGCCATTCGATCCAATAGCCAGCTCCTGGCGAGAACGTTTTGCAGAGCTCTTGGTATCCTTCGCTCGCTCCTCTGGGGGAATGGTGGTTGTGACGAGCCTCTCTTTCCGCCCGGAAGGCTGGATCGACAATGATTCCGTTGCTCGTATCCAGGTGGGACAGACCGCTCAACGCACAGTGGGCTTTCGCGCTCGTAGTGCTACCACTACCAAGTTGGTAGAGCAGCTCCGGCAGATGATCGGAGACGATAGCAAGGTACAGCAGCTACTCTCCCAACAACCGGCAGAATCCCCACAGGACTCGACTCATCCTACGGCAACGATAGCAGCCACAGCTTTGGCTGCATCATCGGTATCTACTGATTCACTTCACGATGCTGTCTCGACAGTAGAGAAAACAACGACGCCTCTACTCCCATTTTTGTACCAGCTCAAAACGCTCTGTGTCCTAGGTCTCAGTGTCCTCACGATCGGCGGACTGTATCTGTGGCGCGAATCTTCGATGACGAATCAGCTCCCCCTGGTTGCATCACAGAATGAGCAACCAGCCAGTAGCCAACCGAACCAATCCATGCCTGACTCGGCGACAGGCGCTCCACAGAGTGTGGAAGGAGGACCCCCTTTGCCACCTGCTGTTGGTGAACCGTCTAACGCCACGGAAGGTGTACAGCCGAGCGCAGCGCTTCACCCCGCTCACATTGAACCCGCGCCCGCACCAAAACTCTTGGTTGATGAATATGCGGAGCCGATCCGAACCTCGCTACTGAACACTGCACAGGGAATTCTACACATCGCACCGTCTGATGGCGATTCACCCGCGGTAGTATCAGACCCTACCTCGCCTCAAAAGCCACAAGCCGGCAATCTTTTTGCTCTTCTCGAAGGTGCGAGCGCGAAGGATACAAGTGGTGGGAATCGGCCTCCAAACGCACCTTATTATGACGATTCACAGAGTGCGTCTGATTCCGTCCTTGAGCCCGAGAGCTACAATCCAAGCCAAGAGGAGATCGAGAGACAGCGCGAAGAGACCAGGCAAAAATTCCTGGAAGCCATCCGTGCTGCTGCTGAGCGTCGTACTCAGGAGAACGAGCCGTAGAAGGAAACACCTACTTGTGAGTAAATTAGGGCGTTAAAAAATGAGCGACCAGCTCCTTAGGGAGCCTCTGAATAAGTCTCTGCATTTTGCTATTGATTAGAGATGAATTGATGTCCGACGCTGAAGGAGTACGTTGACGCCGGACGACGAACGGTAGACGCGGGCGCCTACCGTCCATCGTTTTGCGGCAGCGTGGGCGGCAAGAGGCACCCACTAGTCACCCACTAGTTCACCCACTAGTCTCACCCACTAGTCTCACCCACTAGTCACCCACTAGTTCACCCACTAGTTTCACCCACTAGTACAGTGTAGATTTACTGCAAGTAAGTTTTGGTCTCTCACCCACTAGTACAGTGTAGATTTACTGCAAGTAAGTTTTGGTCTACCCCTTCGGATTTATTACCCCAGAAAATCGTCTGAGATTGCTTAGACATCGCGACAATTA
>Ga0169931_10005367_pt1 | contig 19539 bp, 26 predicted proteins | sample Kivu_15m_20L_FD_129675 | JGI IMG/M metagenome (GOLD analysis project Ga0169931, IMG submission 129675) | Freshwater microbial communities from Lake Kivu, Western Province, Rwanda to study Microbial Dark Matter (Phase II) - Kivu_15m_20L... | ecosystem: Environmental > Aquatic > Freshwater > Lake... | reverse complement strand
TGGACTAGAGATTGTCACATTATAGACTACAGTGGCTAATCTGGATTCTACGGATTTTTCACGGAAGGCAGTTATATTGATATTTGATAGATCTGCTCTGCCTAGAGATATTCCTCCTTTTATACGTCCATCAAATAGGCGCAGAGTATCGAAATTTTTATCGACATAAATTTCTCCGTCGGATCCGGATGTTCTATTTAGGTACTCGCTTTCGCGGGGAATGATTCGGAAGGCGTTGAAAATAGGAATTTTTGACATAACATTATTTATGTTATGTAAATTTTAGAACGTCTCCGACTCTAATAGAATTAATAAATTGAAAATTTAGGACATTTCATAAACTAAGCCGGGTAAGTGGCAGATTGTTTATTTTACCTTTTACGAATGTATTAAAACTCAACGATATTCTTGGAATATCTCCCTGGTATTCGTCGACAAGATGTTCTAAGTTTGACGGAAATAGTATTATAGATCCCGGAATTCCAGGAGAAGCCCAACTTTTTGCATTATATATATTTGTTTCAGCTATTTCAAACTCCAAAGTATTATACTGGCTAGTAATAAATCGTAAATGCCCTGACTCAGAATCGCCTGTCAGAAAAACTACGCCAGAAATCACAGAATTTGGATGCCAATGCCTATGATGGCTCTGCCCTTTTTCGGTTTTATTTAACCAAGATTCTGAGATATAAATCTCAGTCTGCTGGCTTGTCTGCATTATTCCGTAAAAATATTCTGCGACCTTTTCGCATATCTCTTTAGATAGCTTATTGAAAATATCTAAACTCAATACATCTTGATTTGAGCTAATGTAGTTTTGATAATTTCTATGCCAAGTTATACCGGACAGATCGACATCGACCGTTGTTAACTCTGATTTATAGACCGGTTTAGAAAATAACGGTATCAACTCGTCACGATTCATAATTTAACTCCTAGTTTATGATATATAGCATACTACCTTACTAAACAAAAAATTATGAAATTAGAAAAAGACATTGCTGTGTGGGAAAACGTGCTGTCGAGTGAAGAATGTAGTCTGCTGATTGATCACTATGAGGCGCTGTCAAAATTAAATCTCACTTATTCTAGAATACAGCTAAACGATTCTCTGTTTCACAAAAAAGCCGATCACGCTGCTTTTTTATTGGAAGAAAATAGTTTGAAATTGACCACAGATCAAACCATAATGACAAACTTTTTGAAAAAATTCTGGAGCTGTTATGAACAATATACAGATAAGTATAGTGTATTAAGAGAAGCTGAGAAACATCGGATCCGTTCGATGAAATTACAAAAGACCCTACCGGGCGAGGGCTATCATATGTGGCATTTTGAATCCGATTCTTCCGAAAGGTCGGACAGAGTATGTGCTTGGGGAATCTACCTAAACACCATCGATGTTGGAGGAGAAACAGAATTTTTATATCAAGGCATTAGAATTCCAGCGGTGCAAGGCACACTGGCATTGTGGCCCGCTGGATACACCCACACACACCGAGGCAATCCTCCTTTGTCAGGTGAAAAATATTTGTTGACTGGATGGATAGAATATTGATGCAGAAGTTAGATCTATTTCCCACGACTTTTTTTGTTTTTGATAACACAGAATTAGACAATAAAAAACTAATAGCGGATTTATCAAAGTACACCGATCGTATGAAATCCGGCAATATTCTTAGTTCACTACATACCCTACACGACAAGCAGGAATTCGTAAATTTATTTTCATGGTTTGATCAGTGCCTTGAAGAAGTACGTGTGGATCAACATTATGATTGTGAGCAATTCACGATCACCAATAGTTGGTTTAATATTGCAAAGTCTCAATCTCAAATGCACATACACAATCACCGGCATTCGATGAGTTTTTTCAGCGGAGTTTACTATCTCACCGAGGGTGCTCCTACTGAATTTGAAGACCCTGTAATTCATCGAACGCAGGCCCAAATAGAAGTATTGCGATTCCACTACAGTCCGTATGAAAGAATAACTCCTCAGCCTGGTAGGTTAGTGATATTTCCTAGTTGGATGTATCATCGCTCTATTCCGCATGTTGACAATCATGATAGATATATTATCAGTTTCAATACACTGCCTAGCGGTGCTATAAATTATAACATAGCTTCTGATTCTGTTGCCGATATTACAATTAATTTAATAGAAAAATTAAAATGATAAAAAATATCTGCATTGTGGGAGGTGGTACTAGCGGATGTATTTCTGCACTGATTCTCAAACAAGCATATCCCAACATGGATATTACTCTACTAGAATCTAGCCGGATTGGGATAATCGGAGTAGGCGAAGGCACCACTGAACACTGGAAAAAATTTATACAGCATGTAGGAATCACAGTTCCCGACCTGGTAAGAGAATGCGATGCTACGTTTAAGATAGGTATCAAATTCACTAATTGGCACGGCGATGGTACTCATTATTTCCACAGTCTCAGCGAACAATTTGGAATACATTCCGAGGCTAATAGCTGGCCTACAACTTGGTTGAGGATGGTAGGTGAAAATTGTGATCCCCTAGACACTGCATGGTCACTATCTATGCAGAGTCGACATGTAGAACCACTGCATGATATTATAGCTCAGTATCACTTTGACACTAATAAACTAAATCAATTTTTACACAAAGTGTGCATCGATCGCGGAATAAAGATCGTAGATACTGAAGTGGAGCAGGTTATATTAGACGATCAAGGCAATGTTTCTAAATTAATAGATATTGCAAACAAATCTTTCACTAGTGATTTTTTTATCGACTGTAGCGGATTCCGCCGAGTTATAGGCAGCAAGCTAGATGCCAAATGGATTGACTGCCAGCATCAATTGCCAATGAATTCTGCTATCGCATTTCCTACTGAATACACAGAAGAAATACCGTCTTACACTGAAGCAACAGCATTAGGCAGTGGTTGGTGTTGGCGTATTCCTACCCAACAACGCTATGGCAACGGATATGTATTTTGCGATTCTTTTATTAACGAAACTAAGGCATTTGATGAAGTTGAACAATACTATAAGAAAAACTTAAAAATCGCTCAACCTCTAGAAATAGGGAAAAAAATAAAGTTTGGTGCAGGCTACGTTGAAAAGTTTTGGTTAAAAAATTGTGTCATGGTTGGCCTCAGTGGTATCTTTGTTGAACCGTTAGAAGCCTCTAGTATAGGAACTACCATACAACAGATACTTTTGTTGTGTCCTAATTTAATGTCTTACAAAAAAGATGACCCGCGCACTGCTAAAATTTATAATGATTACATGCGAGTTATTAGTGAGAATGTCGTAGACTTTATACAACTCCATTACATGTCCCAGAGAAACAACACTGAATTTTGGAAGTGGTGTCAGCATGGTATTTCTCAAACAGATTTTAATAAACAGTACATAAATTATTTTAAAGAAAACTTTTCAAATCTAACATTATTTTCGTCGCATCCGATGAAATTGTTTTCATATCTAAATTTTGCGCAGGTGATGCACGGCTTGCGTATGTTTGATACCAAACAAATAAAATCAACCTACGATTATCATTTCAGCCATTATACTCCAGAATCTAATAGAGTAATAGAATCATGTGCTGCTGCATGTAAAAATATAGAAACATACTCTCACAGAGAAGCATTAGAAATTTTAAAGGATCGATTCCGTGAACAGAAATACAGTTTTTAAATCCGTAGTCCTCGGAGGAGGATCTGCAGGATGGCTTACTGCATTATATGTCAACAAACTTCATCCGAATTGGGATATCACAGTAATTGAAGATCCTAAACGTCCTCCGATCATCGCCGGCGAAAGCGGCACTATTACATTCGTTAGTTTTTTAAAAACTTTAGGGATCGATAATGAGGATTTTGTCCGGCAAACCAATGCTACTCCAAAGCTAGGTGGAAAATTAAAAAACTGGAACGGTGTGGGAACTGAATTCTATCATGCGTTAGTGACTGATCATGCTCCTTGGTTTGAAAATTTTATTCATGCAGTTGACGAATTACCTAACATAGAGTTGACGCCGGGAGGGTCAATAAAAGATCTATTAATCCATCGCGAAAAAGATCTTTATGAAACTGCATGTTTAGCTAACGATATTCCGTTGGCCGAAGCATTCTATTCTTATTATTTTATACAACAAAATAAAGTGCCTCTGGGTGCGAATAGTAGTATTCCTATAACACCCATGTGGCATTTTGAAAGTAGGTCGGCTGCAAAATATTTTAAAGATATCGCATTATCTAGGGGAATTAAACTAATCGAAGATGAATATAAGTCAGTATCCCAATCTTCTAATGGTGACATAACTGCGATATTATTTGATCAGGGTAGATCAATAGAAGGGGATTTATTTTTCGATTGCTCTGGATTTGCAAGGCTATTGTTAGATAAAGTTATGCACGAACCTATTATTGATTATACGAATTATTTTCCTGCAAGAGCAGTAGTGGCATGGTGGGACGAGCCCATCCCTTCTCTCACTACTAATGCTAATGCAATGAAATACGGATGGTCATGGAACATCAATCTTCGTCATCGATCAGGAAACGGTTATATATATGATCCAGATCATATTTCGTTAGACCAAGCTGTGGCAGAAGCGGAACAATTTTATGATTATAAAATAAACCCCATAGCTAATTTTAGTTTCACACCAGGTATAATGAGGAACTCTTGGAAGAATAATGTAATTGGCATAGGATTAAGTGCTGGATTTTTAGAACCGTTAGAGGCTAATGGAATACAAGTTATCATAGAGTCTCTGTGGGCGTTTGAAGATCTTTTTAGAGTTGATAAAAAAGATGATGTTGTTAGGAAACAACGTTTTAACGATAGAGTGTTTGCACTTACTGATGATGTGTTAGATTTTTTAGCCTTGCATTATCGGGGACATCGTAGAGATACAGAGTTCTGGAAGAGTCATGCATATGATAAATGTAGAACTCCGGATACATTGACTGCTAAATTAGATCAATGGAAAAAGTATTTTGACGGTGATCTAGGAGCGAAATCAAGAGCCGGTGGGTACTCATCAACGGCATGGTTACAGGTGCTGCAAGGACTGTCTATATTTGACAGCGAAAAACTTAAAAAACAGTATGCATTTTTAGAGAAGCCTGGTAAACAAGCACTACGAGAAAATTCAAATAAATATATTCAGTTAGTAAGCGGATTTCCGTCTGTTGAAGAATGGCTAAAAACACATAAATAAAGTATAGAGGAGATTATAATGCATATTTGGAAGATAATTTTACGAAAAGCTGAGCCAGTCGGTACGTTGGCTGTTGAGGTAGACACTTGTGAAGCCGCTACTCAAGAGGCAGCACGTCAAATTTTCGAAGCAAAACACGGCGTTGGACGAATAGTAGCTGGCCCGTTTCGTGAGTAAGGCTAATTTTTACTCTTATTTAAAAGCTCATTCTCTGCTATCTGTGCCAGTTCGCGTTGAACTCGTTGATCGGTCCATTCAAACGGTAACCCTAATTTAGGTCGGGTATCCCATTTAAGCCAAGCTTCACCGCCGTTAGCATCTACATATTGTAAAAATGCTTGAATTTGAGAGGTCCCTGTAAACGGGTCTCTCCAATGCAGATGTTTGCTTCCACTGTATATTACCAGATCTCCTACATCTAAAAAAATCTCGTTATCGATTCCCTTAGAATCTTGGATATGCAAGGGCCAGTTTGTATCGTCTTTGGTTATGCATATTGATACTGTTACTTCACTACTAGGTCTATCAAGGTGTTTTTGTAATTCAGAATTTTTGTAATAAATCCTAGCATACGAATATGTGGGATACAATGTGAGATTTGTTAACTGTTCAACCATTGGCAACAACTTGACACTTAACGCTTCAAACATCAAAGGGCTGTATCTTGCAAAACTATTCTTACACAAATCTGCAAGATCTACACCTGGATAAAGCATACCGCAAACTTCTGACATCATTGAGAATTCTAGAGCTAGGAATTCGCAAAGTTCTGTAGAAACAGCATTCTTCACAATTTGAAAATCTTTGTTCATAACAACGGCATCATTCCTAAATTTATAAACGGCTTTTCTGTATACGTAACAAATTTACTGGTAGGCTGTCGAAATACATCAAATCCTATTGTAGTTCGAACTCCTTGAAACGGTTCTACCACCTCTACCTTGTGTTTCCTATAACCCGGACCAAAATAAATTTGGCCTACTTTGTTTTCGATGGAATAATTTTCGAACACGGTGCGAGTATTTTTTGGATCTATAGAAATATATCCATGGTAATCAAAATCATGGTGGTGCCAGTCTAACACAGAATCCTGATCCTGGTGGTTGAGCCATGCTTGGAACCAAAGAGGTTCGCTGTCACCTAATTGTGTTCTAATCAGAGTTTTTAACTCAGTATACATCTCGTGAAACGCTCTTGACGGTGAAGTTAGTGCAAAAATATTATAATGCTTGTACAATGCTGTGCTGTCAACGTCGGGAATCTCAGCAAATAGTTTTTTAAAATTTTCATGCGCCACACGTATATCGTCAATCAGTGTCCATTGATTGTCTACGATAGATTGAGATTGGTATAAAATATAGTCAGGTCTCATATAACAATCTTATCTAAGTTCATATTAATCACGCATCGGTATTTTGTTTCCTTGGCAAAACTCGATGAATGATAATACTTTCCAGGAAAAATTATCACTTTTCCTTTTTCCGGAGTGATCCGCTTTGCCACAGTAAATTTGTTTTGTTTTATTCTGATAACATCATCAAGTCCGGGATCAAATGTATCATTGGTTTCGTTAAAAATCACAGTGTCCCCGTCGCTGTCATTTACATAATAGATAGCGTTCCAATGCGGGAAGAAACTATCAATATGCGGCATATGGTTTTCTAATTTACTGGACGGATTAGCTAATGTTAAATTTGCTCGCATCCTAGTCAGTCTATTAAATTCTGAATTATTCTGACTGGTTATGCTCAATACCAAGGGATATACTATTTGAAAAAACGCACTTTTCACTTCGCTGTTTTCAAGAAATAAATGATTAAATCCAGCATGATTATTTTCTTGTTCAGTAAAACAATCATCATCCGATACCATATTTTTATTAAACACCCACGGAAAATCCCAGCCAGTCATTAATGTTAATAAATGGTCTTGGTAGTCAACTGGAATAATATTTTTAATTTCTATAATATCGTGCATATTTTTCTTGTTAAATTTCCAGAAATTGATATCCGTTGTTTTTCTGATGTCTGGAATGGATATACCATATGACTTAGACATCCCGGAAATAAAAAAATTCTTCCTTCATATGTATTATCTACCGGAAATGCTGCCTCTCTAATTTCGCCGAATATGTTTGAATAGAAAAAACTAAACATGCCGTTTCTAGGAGAGTTAGAATGTATGGTGTTAAAACATGCATGTTCTTCTGTGATATTATATGGAACAGTTAGCCATATTACAAAACTAAAATCTCCATCATGTGAGTGTATAGGATTAAATTCATTTTTCTTTTGTATATTGACCCAACAATTATCTAGAGCTAAAAAATCAGATGCTACATTCTTTGTTGTTTGACTTGGATCGTTGACGGCACTATATTGTTGGCACAGATTTATTAGATAGTTTTCTAGAGTTTGAAGATTGGGCAACTGGAATGTTGATTCTATATTTCCTGCAAGTTTTTTAGATCGTATTCTATATTCGTCTGTTTGACAATCTGCAACCACTTTGTGCAATTCATTTAATATATTTTCAGGTACAGCATCTTGTATAAACCCAAAATTTGGAAAGATATTATGCATTATACAACTCTACCAAAAAAGTTTAGTGTAAGTCTCGAATCGTGTTTGCTGCTTCCAAAAAATCTATCGGCACTGTGCCAAAGCAACGGGCTATATAATGCACATCTGTTAAAAACATTATGTATTGTCATATTTTTTTTGAATAACGTCTGCTGTTCTTCTTTGTATCTATCAAATGTGTGCCTATCCTCCGGCAAACTTGAGAATTCTTGAAATTTATATTCTTGATAATACTTATCAGAGTGTTCTTGCATTGAATAAATGATCGTTCCCGAATCAGCAGGAGGAGCATCATTTAAATAAATCAAACCTGCCACATTAAACTTGGGATCGTCGTGATGTATCCAGCCTCGACCATAAGAAGCATCGGCTAATCTAAAACTTGTTTCTAATAACTGAAAGTTTGCAAATCCTGGTAAATGTCGGATAAGTTTGCTTGCCAACGAATGAAACAATTCTGTATCTAGCTCTCCTAATAGCTTTGAATACTGTCCGCGAAAATTTGAAATTTCGTCGTTATAAAACTCTTGCTTCAACGCAAAATTTCTCCACAACTGCGGAGATTCAAAAAAGTTATCAATTACTTTAATAGGAATGTTAGGCGGATTGAATTTTTTCATATGGCTCTTGCAAAAAATACCTGCGTCAGTCTTGTGTCATTTTTTTCAATTCCAAAAAATGTGTTAGCACTATGCCATGTTCTAGGATCAAATATTATACAACGATTAAACACACTCTCGATAGTTGTTGTCGGGGTAAAGTGCATCCGTTGCTCTTTTCGATATTTGGTATACTGTTCTCTTTCTTGATCACTTGCTACCAATACATCATTCATAAAGATCTCACCGTAGACCTCTCCATTAAAATCTGTTTGATTACAATACAACGTGGTTCCGGCCCCCACAGGAGCATCTGGATTTAAATAAATCAGTCCAGCTATGGTAAAATGAGGGTCATCATCATGCACCCATCCCTCGCCGTATGTCTTGTCTATCAATTGAAAAGAAGATTGCAGCTCATCAAATTTTGTAAACCCGTAAGTTGTTAATTCTTTCATTAATTTTTTGTACAACAAATCATATAGTCCTGTATCAAGATTCTGTATGTAGTTACTGCGTAGTCCCGGCCAACTTCCGCGATTGCCTTTGTAGTACTCTAACTCTAACGCATAGTCTCTTACCAACGTTGGATCTTCATAAAAGTCATCAATTACCATTGTAGGCAAAAACGGATACAAGAACGGATCTTTTAGATTGTGCTTATGGATTAGATCAGCACTCGCCCTTCCTTGATCCATTAATTGATTAATGTAATCTTTAGACATTTTCAGCAGTGAAATTCAAAGTAATTGTTATTCTTTTTGTCATAATTTTTGGGCAGGAACTGGCATGATAATGCCATCCGTTAAACAGCAGCGCCTTGCCCTGCTCTGGGGAGCTTTTCATCATCATCCTATATTGCTCGGCTTTTTCAATTTCGTGAAATACCACAGTATCGCCATCGGCATCGTTTACATAATACACAGCGGTATAATGATCTTGGTCGTAGTCCCTGTGGGGAGTATTATATTTGTAAGGCATGCTTGGTAATACATACTTGGTGTTCAACAAGAAGCCGACTCGTATTCTCAACAATGTATGCAATTTGAGATTTGATTTTTCTAATATGGCATCTAGCAGTGGTTTAAAAAAATCATAATGCGGGTTAGCATCGTTGTTCGGATGGAATATTAAATTTACAAAACTAGGAGTAGAGGTCATAGAGTCATTGGCATATTCTCTGGTTGTATCTTCTAAAAAATGCCAATTAAAGTTTACATTGGTTAACAGTTTGTAAATTTGGTCTTGGTAAGTCTCGTCAACTACATTTTTAATTTCAAGAGGTTTAAATGTCATGATTAATCCTATAAAAATTTCTGTCTATCTGATAGTTTGGTGGGTCAGTGGCAAATCTGTTCCAGCAAGGAATACTAATACTTAATCTTTTTTCATCGGGGTATGCTACGTGATACGATCTCGACGGAAGGTATAATGCATCTCCTGGTTCTAGAACAACATCAATAGCAACATCTAGATCAGCTTCATTTAATTTGTTATTCATTGTTCCGGTTTTATACAGATAGGAAATCTTATTATGAAATACTTTCCATCTAGTTTTGCCTTCAACCTGTATGATAAAATTTGCAGGGTAGTCATCATGGATACAGAAAGATTTTGATCCTGCAAGACCGCCATATACGTGTATGGCTGCGTTTACTTCAAATAATGTTTCGAATATTTTTAACAGGTGCATGGTTTTTTCGTTATAAAAACCATAATTCATTATGATTAAACTATTTCCCTGTTGCAGCTTTTCAAATAAAAATCCCTTGTCCTGTATCGTGCCTTCCCAAATCCATGCTTTTCTACTTGCTGGTATATCTATTTTGTTATTATATGAATCAATCATTTCAAATTTATATAGATAGGGATTGTTCATACATTTTTCAACGTCATTCCACGTCAGCAGTTCACTAGGATCTTTGATTAGCGATTTAAAGTAGTGGGGCTTATCATCAACTAATAGATTAGTTTCGTTGAGTAAGCGTTGGCCTATATCTATCATCATCTGTCCTAATTATCTTAACATTGAAAGAAACACTTATTCTTTCTTCGTCAATCTCATTTCTTTCAACACCGTGGGGAAGCCAGCCTGGAAAAATTACTAATTTTTTCGTTTCGGGAGTGAATGTCATACATGCAGCATTCAACGGAGTATAATGATCAATAGCTGCTTGACTGGCTACTATAAAATCTTGATTAAAACTTTTATAAAAATTAATATTGCCTTGTCCAGGTCGAGCTTTCAAATAAAATACTCCAGATACAAAACTGTTGTCGTGTGTATGCACTGAATTAGTATTGTTTATGCCGTTGACATTAAACCACAAATTTTCTATGTCTACAAAACAGACATCTTCTTTATATCCAAAATCTCTAACACACTGTTCTGCCTGTAGTAAGATTCTATTTTCTAACTCTTGCATTTCTGGATGTACTCGAGATCTAAAATCATGGCTCTGCCAACCGCCCTGATTACTTAACTTTCTACCGATTGGATCTGTATCCCTGAGACGCTGACACAATTCCAACATTCCGTCAATGTCTATCTGAGTCTGTTCCCACCATACCGGTGTAGGAAAATAAAGATCCATATTCATACGACTATCCTTTCTGTTGATATATTGGGCACTAGATGAGAAAATCCAAAAGTATGGCTCCATCTAAAATCAACATTGTTTGATATAAATGCAGAATGACAAACATTAGAATTATACATAGTCATTGTTCCTTCTCTGCTGGGAGCTATGCCGAGACATTCAAAGCCCCATCTAGATAACTCATCGTCGGCCATATTAAACCAGCTTCCAGCTCTAGTTGGTTTATCTGCTAGTTTTTTCCATTCCTTGTGCATCTTATGAGTCGTGTCGATTTGAAAGTCGTAGATTGTATCTTTCATTTTTCCGTGATATTTGTATATCTTTGTTCCACTATCCGTTACAGCATGATCGGTAAACCATAAATTAGCTACAATGCCATGGGTGTAGTCTACATGCGGAATTCTCCAACACGAGATCGGCCTGGTCCGATTTTTAACGTATACATTACCCCATTCGTGTATTTGGGGATCGACAATATATACCTGTGAATTTCTTAAGTAAAATTCTTTCAGTAAAAAACATAAATTCTTATATACCCAGTCTGGTAAATGTATAGTATCAAATGGGTTTGGGTCAAAGTTTGTAGGATCGTTATTATCTTTTTGTATTGGGAAAAGAGAAACTAAATTTTTAAAAAGTTCAAGACCGTTTCCTACAAACGGGTTTTCGCTAATCCAATATCCTATGTTATCGTCTAGCTTAACATATTTGATATTTAGGTCATCAATGCTTTTAAGTTTGATAATATTATCAAAATTATTTGCATCAGGATAACAAATTTTAAAATCTATCATTTTATATTGAATGTGATTACAATTCGCTCGTCATCGATATCGCTAGCCTGTGTTCTATGCTTCAACCAACCCGGAAATATTAATACGTCGTTGGTCGCACAAGAGACCTCTCGGTAAAACGACTCATCAGACACTATAGGAAAACTTTGTTTATGATATTCTAGTGGATCCTTAAACTCAATATTTCCAGAACCATCTGGACATTTGATATAGGCGCTTACAACAAACGTTGTATTGGCATGTGAATGCTCGACAGTTTGTCCAGTCTTATAGTGCTTATTTGCCCAAGAATTAACAACTTGAGAATGGTCGATCTCAAAAGACAGTTGGTTTCGAATGTAGTTAATTTTTTCTCCTAGCCAGAATTGAAAATTTTCTAATTCTTTCCACGTATGCGGCTGAATTTGTATCGGCAATGCTACTGTTGATACTGCTGCACCTGTTTCTAATTTTGAATTAACTTCGACTTGATTAAATAAATTGTCAATTTTAGGATATAGAGAATCTAAATCAAAATCGTATTTGAATTTCCAAACTACTGGCGGAAATAATAGTAAGCTACCATCATTCAACTGTAACATTCGTAGTTTCTTCAAAGGTTTCAAGAGCCAATTTTAGTCCCATTATTGCTCCCTCCATCTTTATAACATCCGTGGATAATTCTTGTCTTTTAGCAAAATCGATACTGGTAATTCCGTACGGATTAAGTTTTACATTGGCTAATTCTTTTTCAAGAGATGCTAATGTTTCGTAGGAATTAGCGAGTTCTTGTTCTACTTGCTTGATGTTGAGTAACAATTTTTCTCTGTAGTTCATTTATTTCCCCTTTTAAATTTACTGAAAATCTTAGTTGCTCTAGCCAACCGAGCTCCTAGATTGTCTTCATTCAGTATAACACAATTAGCAGAATAATTATATGCTGCTTCTCTTTGATTATCTAATTCGGTAGCAATTTCAATTTTTATGTCGTATGCATTTAAATTAAGGTCATCTCGCCGAATTGGAATGAATTGACAAAGAGGCGTGCCAGCCCTGACTAATGTTTTACCATTTATTTTCTTCCAAAATAGCTGTATATTTACTGTATTGGAATATCTAGGGTCTAAAATTCCGGTTGCTGCGGAAAATCTATCTTCATTATTATACTGTACTGGTAAAACTAACATGACCATATCATCTGAAGTTTCAAATCGCCAAGGAGTTTCTATCTTAACCACTGTAGTTAGCGTATCATTAAAGTTTGACAATAACGGAGCTGTTTGTTCTTTAGAATGTGAATTGATATATCCTTTCGAATCAGGAACACCTTTGGTAAATTCGACAGGTGCTAGCCATTCAAATGTACTTAGATCGCCGTTGGTTGAGATTTCAAAATCGGCGGGAGCTGGAATAATAAACCCACATGATACTATTTTACGCAATCCTGGACAGGTAGAAGTTGGTAACACATGTTCAGGATATTCCGACCTATCTAAAAATTTCCTCGGAACATCTTTTGATTTTATTATCGGAAATAATTCTAATACGCCGAGCGTTAGAGAATAGAATCTCACAAATGGTTTCTTTTTTTCTAATCCTAACAGCTTCTTAAACTTGGTAATCATCTTTTCCGCCATAGATATTATCTTTCAAAAATTGATAATGGCTAGGTAACGTCTTAACATGTTCTATTACATAATCTCTATATTGTTCATATGCACGTTTAGTAAATCCAATTTCTTCATCGATGTCGATTGCACGACGATCAGTAGCGTAGATTAATGCTTTGGTAGAGATTGCCTTTACTCCTAATCCGGCCAGAATATATTGATTGCCGATTCCATCCTGCCAGTAATGCTGACCTTGAGTTAAATTACCTAACACATTAGGGTATTGTGCCTGTATCATCATATATGGTCCCATCATATCCGGAGAATATTCATTTATTTGTGTGCACCATCTCCAATATGGCGTATCAGTTCTATTAGAAAACGCATAGTGTTGGCTCACAAAATCTCTGAACTGATCAACTTCAACTGCTACTGCAAAATTAAATCCTTCTTGTTCTGATCTTGTGACGTATCCTTTTCTTCTATTAAGGATTTCTATTAGTTTAATAATATTTTCGTGGGTGGTCAACAATCCTGTTGATTCTAGAGGTTCAACAAATCCGTAACTCAATCCAACTCCAACAACATTCATAGCCCATGCTCTTCTTCTTTTTCCGTGTTTAATATTAATATTAAACATTTCTGCTTTTTCTGCAATTTCCAGACTGTGTTTTTCTGCTATATGTTTTCTAAATTCTCTGCCAGCTTCCTCGTCAGTGCAAAATCTGCTCGAATACACGTATCCGGTGCCTATGCGATTCCATAGCGGAATAGTCCAAACCCATCCGTTATCTAAGGCATGACAATCTGTGACGTTGTGCATTTCACGTTCCCTATCTATGTAAGGCAATCTGCATGCCCATGCACGGTCGTTGGCTAAAACTTTGCTAAAGGGTTGAAATTCTTGCCCCATCCACTGTTCTAATAATTGAGATCTAAATCCAGTGCAGTCCACCCAAAGATCCGAGGCTATACTAGTGCCGCTCGTTAGTAGAATATGTGTTATATTTCCCGGCTGGTCTTTTTTGTAGGAATGCACTTCGTCTTGTAAATGTTTCACGCCATTTGGAATCGCTATTTTTTCTTTAAGGTATTGCCCAAATAGTTGTGCATCCATGTGATATGCAGTATCCCATTCGAATCTAAAATTCCTCAATATGTCTTGTTCGTTTTTGGTAGATTTATTATATTTTGCCAGCATGGTGTTACCGGTACAATAAAATTCAGCGAATGTTTCTGGAGTATATTCTTCTGGGTACAGTGTGGCTAAATGATGCCATGCTTGTAGTCCAGCTGGTTTGTCAGTTAAATCCAATCCTTTGCTAAACGGATATTCAAAATGTGTGCCGTCTTTTTCTCTAAAGTTTGTGAATCTTATTGAATTTTTATACGTAGCATTACACGCAGCCATCCAATCTTCGTCTTTTAAGTCTAGCAATTTTAAAAATTTGTTGATGTGCCCTAGAGTACTTTCTCCGACCCCAACTGTTCCAATTTTAGGTGATTCAACTAATGTAATATCCAAGTGGGGACACAATTTTGATAGAGCAGCGGCAGTCATCCAGCCCGATGATCCGCCACCTACGATTGTAACTTTTTTATAATGCATGTCTGTTAGTTCCTTAAAGATCTATAATCTACGCACATATTTAGCTAACGATATTTTCATCAAAAAAAAAGTGTCTACAAGAGACACTTTTTATGAAAGTTATATCTTAGCTGCCGTAGCCTTTCCACCCTGGGTATCTTACCCAAGCAGGCAACTCTAGTGTACCGTGAACGTTTCTTTTGTCTTTTGATGGCTCTTCTGTGGCAGCTCTAGCCAGCAATTCTTCCATAGACCATGGCTCTTCAGGAGGGGGAGGTTTTGGAATCACAGATTTAACTGTTTGAATATGTTGAAACCAATCACCTTCCTGGGAAATATTACCATTTGTTTTAAGCTCATGATACAGCATATCTAGTTGGGCACCAACTTGTCCGTAAGCCACTGATCGTGCCACTGAAAGATCAGTGAAGCCACCTTCTCTTTCAATCCAAATTGACCTGCCCTGACTTGGACTGTATTCTAATGTCCAGTCAAGTGTGATTTCATCTGGGGCATCAACCCATACTATTGTAGCATCCGGTCCTTCATAGATTTCATATTCCTCCCCGGGTTCTAATATTTGTTGGACCCATCCCTGGTATCCTATAAGTACTTTTTTCATATTTGACTACTCCAAATTTATCTGTATTCTTCTATTACGCATAGGCCAGGTTTACCGTCTGATCCTCGATGTCCGTGAAAATACCCACCAGTACCCCCTGATCCAGGGGCTGAATGTCCTTGGTGGTTATGTGTAAAATTACCTCCCTGCGGATGTCCGCTGGGTGCTGAGCCACCGAAATATCCGGTACCGCCTGGTCCAAAACTGTCATGGTGTGCGCCGCCGCCGCCGGTGTGTAAGTTCAAATTACCACCGCTGCCAACACCACTGACACCGCCACTGTGTTGATTCTGTCTATTGGCTCCGTGACCACCTGAACAACTCAAATAAGGCCCAAAACTCGAACCACCGGCATTTCCGCCAGGACCGGAATAAAACGTGCCACCAGGACCACCGGCTATGGTCACGCTCACAGATGAAATTGCTGTGACGTCTAATACCCGCTCAGAATAGCCGCCAGCAGCGCCACTTTCGCCATGTCCTGAAGCGCCACCTCCAGTTCCCTGTAGCTTTACTCTGATGTATCTCACTCCAGCTGGACGATTCCATGTGCCGCTTGACGTGAAAACTTGCATGCCACTAAATCCAGCAGTAGCATACTCAAATGCATTACCGGCAGCATTAACCCGGAGGACTGTGTTATTTGCTCCTACTGAGGATAAATTTGTTCCACCTTTGGCAACTGGCATTGTACCGATAACTGTTGCAGTCGTTAGATCTACCGCACTTGATGAAATTTTTGTTGAGGTAATTGCTGAACCTGCTAGATTTGTAGTGTTTACTGTTGTATCAGCTAAATCTCCAGCAACTACAGTTAGGTCAACTAATGATGCTCCAGTGAGTCTTTTTAATGTTTGATAGTTAAATGGCATATTTGTCTCGGATTAAAAATATTCTGTTATCACAATCATTCCAGGTCGACCGTCTGATCCCCTATGCCCTGAAAAATATCCACTAGTGCCACCGGTTCCGTTTGCTGCATGTCCTTGGTGATTGTGCGCAAAGTTGCCGCCCTGTGGGTGGCCTGCAGGTGCTGGACCTCCAAAAAAACTAGCACCTCCCATGCCTGAGGATCGTTGTTCGTGACCGCCACCAGCGCCACCATATATATTTAAATCTCCGCCTGACCCAACTCCAGGAAGGCCGCCATTATGATTATTGTGTCTGTTGGCTCCATGACCTCCCGAGGCCGATACGTATGGCCCGAATGAACAACTGCCGCCTGCATTACCACCTGCGTTGTTATAAAATGTGCCACCGCCACCACCATTGATAGTCACGCTGACTGTGCTGATTCCGCTGATGTCTACTAATCTTTCTGCATAGCCACCAGCAGCGCCACTTTCGCCATGTCCTGAGGCGCCACCACCTGGTCCTTGAACTTGGACCAGTGCGTATCTAGCTCCGGCTGTTTTGGTGTATGTGCCCGAACTAGTGAATACCACCATTCTGCGTATGCCGGAGTCTGAAAATTCCAGTGCATTATTAGCTGCATTTGTTCGTAACACATGATAAGCACTGCCTAAAGCTGCTACTCCGGTTCCGCCTTTGCTGAACGGAGTAGTTCCTGTTACTGCTGCAGTCGTTACATCCACAGCACCAGTGGCAAATTTTCCGCTAGTGATAGTTGTATCGGCTATTTTTGCATCAGTGATTGATGAGGCTGCTAGTTCAGCATTGGTGATGCTGCCATCGATAATAGCTGCACTGGTTATGTTTTTTAATGTCTGATAATTAAATGGCATCTATTTCTCTATCAATAAAAATTAGTTATCACGCACATACCAGGTCTACCGTCTGATCCTCGATGTCCGTGGAAGTGAGCACCGGCACCGCCGGTACCAGGAGAAGTATGACTCTGGTGATTATGTCCAAAGTTGCCGCCCTGTGGGTGGCTGCTAGGGGCGCCGCCGCCAAAAAATGTATTTGCACAACTTTGAGCACTGCGGGCATGATGACTGAATCCACCGCCTTGATGTATGTTTAAATTACCACCGCTGCCAACACCACTGACACCGCCACTGTGTTGATTCTGTCTATTGGCTCCGTGACCACCTGAACAACTCAAATAAGGCCCAAAACTCGAACCACCGGCATTTCCGCCAGCATTGGCATAAAACGTGCCACCACCACCACCGGCTATGGTTATGCTCACAGATGAAATTGCTGTGACGTCTAAATATCTTTCAGCATATCCACCAGCAGCGCCACCTTCGCCGTGACCAGAACCACCACCTCCAGATCCCACAAGCTGCACTCGAATATATCTCACTCCAGCTGGACGATTCCATGTGGTACTACTTGTATACACTTGAAGGCTTGCAATACCGTGGAGTCCAGCGGTAGGAACGGTCCCATTACTGAAAAATGCACGGTATGCTCCCGCAAAACTATTGGTTGCGAGTCCTCCCTTGGCCACTGGCAATACACCAGTCACAGTGGCAGCTGTGGTATTCACAGCACTAGTAGCTAGCTTTGCAGCGGTAATTGCTGAGTTTGCAATTTTTCCGCCAGTTACTGTGAGTCCGGCAATATCAGCTGAATCAATACTCGCGGATACAAACGAACTATTGGTTAGATTTTTTAAACTTTGATAATTAAATGGCATAGTATTTTAAATAGCATCCAATAACCAGCCTCTATCGGCATCGTAATATGTCATAGACAGTGCTGCACCCTGTGTACTAATGGTCATTGTATCATTAGTCCTCATAATAGGAGCACCGTTGGGTACCACTGAACAATTATTGGTTTGAAATGTACCGTGGGTGTCATAGATTTTAATGACATCTCCTTGTCTTGGACTAGCCGGTAGAGTTAAATTTACTGCTGCTGACGTGGTATTGACCCAGTAGGCATGATTAGATCCCATGGTCTGGCTACTGGTTACTGCTAGATTTGGCAATGCCCCTATAACAAACCAATAACTGCCGTTCCAAATTTCTAGTTGATTAACGTCAGTGTTGAAATATTGAAAACCTTTTTGGTCTTCAGCTAGTGTTGGTCGTTGAGCTGTGCTACCGGTACCTACTAGAGTAAACTCTTCGGTTAGTGGTTGGATTCCGACTCTTGTGTGACGTCCCATAATATTTTCCTCTTATGCTGTAGTGGTTTCGATACCGTAGACCATAGCACTTACGTTAGCAGCATTAGAACGTACCACTATCAATTTGCCTGCATCTAATACTATTCCGGTTCTTTCTAAAACGCCACTTGGTCCTATCTGAACATCATATTCTACGAATTCCGCATTGCCCGGAGTAGCTGTTGTAGCTACTGCTAATCTTACTGTCACCTGGGTTGCATTTCTATTGCAGATGCTTACTGTGACTACTGCAAATGTAGTAGCAGGCACCGTGTACAGTGTGGTATTGGTGGCAGCAGATAAATCCGCTGCTCCTAGTCTTCCTGTTGCCATAATTTATTCTCCATGTTTATATTTATGTTAAAAAGTAATTGAATGCTAAAGGAAGGCCCGTTACCCCGCCTCTAAAATCAAAAGTTGCATTCATCTTAATCGCACCGCCTGTGGTGGTTGTGATTATGTTCGAGCTGATAAACACCGATCCTGCAGTCACTGAGTTTACGTTCAAGCTAGCGCCACCGCCACCGATTTGGCTAGCGATATAGGCCTTGATCGCCCGCTGTGTCGGAACTACGTTATCGGAATCCGCGGTAAAGAACGGATCTGTTGAAAACTCAGTGATCGTCGCTGAACCGCCACCTAGAGTCACGTTGCCTAGATTCAGTTCCTGCAAGCCCGAGATGTTAAACGCATCAGCATTTAGGGTAGCGATACCAGTGGATTGTTCGATGTTGAACAGATCACCCACCCGGAAATTACCGTCCTGGTCAGTGGCTGTGAAGAACACCCGTCCACCATTGCTTTCCACGGTTTCGTTGGCCGGTATGGGATCAGTGGCTGGTGCTCCGGGATAGTTGGTTTCCACG
>Ga0169931_10005365_pt1 | contig 19547 bp, 17 predicted proteins | sample Kivu_15m_20L_FD_129675 | JGI IMG/M metagenome (GOLD analysis project Ga0169931, IMG submission 129675) | Freshwater microbial communities from Lake Kivu, Western Province, Rwanda to study Microbial Dark Matter (Phase II) - Kivu_15m_20L... | ecosystem: Environmental > Aquatic > Freshwater > Lake... | reverse complement strand
TTCAAATGTGTGGCTTTCGATAAATCGGCAGTATCAGAAAAATCGCGCAATTGTTTTTGTAGCCTTGGTAAGCTTATTGAACCAGAATGGGGATTGAATTTAAACGACTGAGCTACAGTTGTAAAAAAAAGACCTGCTGAAATCAAAAGGCTAAATATCAGTTTCTTCATATTATTTTTTCTTTGTGCCCTCTTTAAATGGTTTAACCAATTCATCTACCTGAGCCAATATAATTCGTGCCTGCTGAATTATTTCCTCACCTTCCGAACTCAATTTTAAGGGGTACCGTTCTCTCCGAAAAATCTGTACACCGAGCCTGTCTTCAAGCAACTTAACCTGCTGACTTACTGTACTCTGGTCGGCAAAACACACCTCTGCAGCCTTTGAAAAACTACCTGTATCGGCTACAGCAACTGCATATTGAAGTTGACGAAGGGTTACCAGCATAGGAAAACAAAGATACACGATGCGAGTTAAACCATCAGCATACCGCCCAGAAATAACGACGCGTAATAAGAACCACTGAACAATACGATTCAAATCCTGAATAATTTGATGCTATCTTTGATGCCGTAATGAAAATACGAATCATTCCATCCATCGTTTTTTTATTTTTTGCAGCATTGCTGTCGTGCAAAAAAGTTCCCGAAACAGGGTTTAGCGGTATTATTTTATGGGGAAAAGGAAGTTGCAATGTAATTTTCGATCAAGGCTTTGGAAGAACATATGAAAAGTATACCGGCGATGTGTATTTTGTGCCTTATTCAGTTGTGCAAAAATCACCTTTGAAAAAAGCCGATGATCTTCAAAAAGAAGGAATCAAAATAAAGTCTATTAAGGGAAAAGTAAACGTGGAGCTGAAGCCCGGAATTTACATTTTAATGCTGGAAGGTTTTTATTCGCCCGAGACAGATAAAGTCATTAAAATTTCGAATGGCGACCTGGTTCAGGAAAATATCTCATTCTGGATTTGCGAATGATGAATAGCACCATCAAATCTTAAAAATAAAATTACTGCTTGCTTTCAGGCTCGAATTCGATGATGGGAGAGTTGATGCAAAAGCGTTTGTACGTGGGCGCAGGACCATCGTCGAACACATGCCCCAAATGAGCATCACAACGCCCGCACAAAACTTCTGAGCGAACCATTCCGTGCGAAGTATCGAGTTTATAAATTACACTTGCCTTGCGAATTGACTCAAAGAAACTGGGCCATCCACAAGAGCTTGAAAATTTGGATTCAGACTTAAAAAGGGCGTTTCCGCAAGCGGCGCAGTAATATGTTCCAATTCCATCAAAATTCCAGTACTTTCCACTAAACGCGTATTCTGTACCCTTCTCTCTTGCAATGTAGTACACCGTTGGATCTAAAATTCTCTTCCATTCAGCATTTGTAAGCTCAATTTTGCTTGTATCGGTTCGGGAATAGTAGGGATTTTTTTCGCTGGTAGACATATTTTTGGCATTTGCTGCAGTGGAGTTGGTGTTAATTTCCGACTGGGCGCAGGAGAGAAATGAAATAGATAAAAATAGAATGGTGATTGCTTGAAGCATAATTTCTAAACGCCTCACACTTCAATTTGTTCAAGTATCTTCTTCAGGTGTTGGAATGTATCTTCCAAAAACGCGCAATCCAATTTCTGAAAAATTTTGATTGGTTGACTTCCCATTTATGTTTGATAATTCTTGTGCTTCATGCCAATACTTTTCGATAAAAGTTTGTTGTTCCAATAAATTCGAAACAGCAAAGCAAAAATGAACTGAAATAATCTGAGATTCTAAAATTTGAATTGCTAGACCTGCACGCTGATGGTAGCTTTTTAAAAATGGAATAAACGGAAATTGCCCTGAATCAAAAACCAACACACCATTGTTTTGTTCGCAATTATGACAAGAAGTACTCGTAAAGCTAAATTCAGATTTTGGATATTCTAATTTGCGTAATACAATCCAGGATAAAAAATGCGCTTTAGCTCCACTAACAATTTCCAAATCTTCTGCTTGATATTGAAAAAAACCTTTGTCTGAAAGAAAATCGCCTACAGTTTTGACATCACCTTTGCAAATTGCGTTGCCAAATGCGTTAAAAATCTGATGATTCAGTACACTCTTTTCGTCCATGATTATTGCCGATAAATTATAATTTTTTCAGTTTTATAGGCGGTAAAACGGAAATATATTTATATGAATTAAATAAATTTGGTTTGAAATTAAACAGCGAAAGTGGGCGTTTTTCTCGATCAATAAACGCATGATATTTTATTTGCTGATATTCGAGTTGCATGTTATCTAGAATAGGCTGTTCAACAACAGGTAAAAAATCAATTGCCTTATCAAACCGAAACCTTGAATATCCGGGAGCGGAAATTTCATAGTGAAAACACTTGTCGTTGCTATACAATTTAAAATTTCCGTCCGACATGCTGAACGAATTTAATCCAACAGACCAGTTCTCGTTCCATCCCCGAATTACGGCTCCTTCAATGGGTGAACCTGTATCAAAATCGAATACTGAACCATTTAAAAGATAATTAGAATAGCCAACTATATTCTGGTAATTTACCATACAGTCGCATTTGCCTTTTTTCGTGATGGATGCAGCTTTTTTTATAGTGTTTACAACAGGCTTGGGCGTGCCTAAAATTGAAAATTTACCATCTTGCGTAAGTGTAACGCCTTCCCTGTTTAAAATTCCGGCGTACTGTGCTTCGAAATGTGCTCCCGGTATTTCCTGAAATTCCCACCAGCCTAAGCCAATACCATTACAATTTTTTACCCTTTGTAATACATCGTTAAAAAACAATGCCTGATCGGCATAACTTACTGTTTCGTTGTCGGCTGGCAGCGAGGTTTCACCAATCATCCAAGGCTTCCCGGCATATTTAGAAAACCAGTAAATTTCATTGGGTACGCGTAAAGGATGGTAAGTATGAAAACATAAAAAATCAACATCCAACACAGACGGATCCCACTCAAACACCTCGATTGGCTCCGAAAAACCAATGGTAAACAATTGATTCGGTGCAAATTCATCCATCAAATTTCGCCAATTGGCAACAATTTCAATTGCTTCTTTTTTTGGACGCTCGTAGGCATTTCCGGAACTATCCCGTTGACGATCGAAATAAATGGGCTCATTAAAGAAATCGTATGCAAAAAGTGTTGGATTGTCTTTAAATCGGGTTAAAAGCACCTTTGTGAATTCGGTAACAGCATCCACTTCATACGGAGCTTTAATCAGCATCATCACTTTTAACTTTTCTTCTTCGGCAATGCGTAATAAATCGCTCATGCAATTCAATACAACATCGGCATCATCGTCGATAGAAAGTGGCCTGTAAGAAGCTGGATAGTAAAATTTGTTATTCACTGAATCTAACCGATCAAGGCAAACACGAACTGTATTAAACCCCATTTCGCGTATGAGCCTAAAATGACCACGTAACTGATTTGCCGATCCCAAAGAATCATCATGTTCATAGTTCTCAAGATTTTCGTAGGCTTTGAGAGGCGAAATAAAATATTGGTTTTGGGAATATCTGAACTCGGCTACATAATTAAGCATCACTGGAAAAAAGCCACTTCCTTTAAGTGCGAAACCATTGTCTGCGAGCTTCACAAACTCATCCGCCTGCTTGGTTTTGCAGCTTTTTAAACCCCATACGATGGAAATTGCAAAAAACAAAAACTTTGCACTATTTAGAGTATGCGTACCGATTTTCATGCACTAATTCAGGGCGGCGTAAATGTACTTAAATTCAATTCGGATATTCAAAACCTGCATCTACTTCTATTCTACTATCTTTGAAAAATGGCAAGAATTCTGGCAATCGACTTTGGCACTAAACGAACGGGGATTGCTTCTACCGATGCTTTGCAGCTAATCGCATCGCCATTGACAACCGTAACGGGTGCCGAACTAATTCCGTTTCTTCAAAAGTATTTAAGCACGGAGTCGGTCGAAACCATTGTTGTTGGCGAACCGCGGCATAAAGATGGTGAACTAAGCGGACCAATCGAAGCGCTGAACAATTTCGTCGCCTTTCTAAAAAAAACATATCCGGCTATTGAAATCGAACGAGCCGATGAACGATTTACATCTAAATTGGCAAGCATGGCGATTGGAGAAGCCGGCCTATCGAAGAAAAAACGTTCCGACAAATCGCTCAGCGACGCAATTGCTGCGACACTAATTCTTCAGGGCTACCTCGAGCAGCGGGCATTTCGCTCTGAGCGACAAAATCGCGAAGGCTCAACTTGATTTCCTTACTTTTGCACCATGATTTTACCCATAGTAGCATACGGAACGCCTGTTTTAAAGCAGAAAGCCGCCGATATTGCCGCCGATTATCCCGATCTTCAAGGGCTTATTGGTAATATGTTTGAAACGATGTACAATGCCAACGGTGTTGGCCTCGCTGCGCCTCAAATTGGTTTGTCGATACGCTTGTTTATAATTGATGCCAGTCCGTTTGCCGATGAAGAACCAGAACTGAAGGGCATGAAAAAAGTCTTCATCAATGCCCACATTGCAGAAGAAAACGGCGAAAACTGGTCGGTGAACGAAGGATGCCTGAGTATTCCGGGTATTCGGGAAGACATAAGCCGCAAACGCGAAATCAAGATTAAGTATTGCAACGAACAGTTTGAAGAGCAAGAGCTTGAGTGTTCGGGATATCTCGCGCGTATTATTTTGCATGAATATGATCATATCGAAGGAAAATTATTCACCGATCGCATCAGTCCCCTGCGTAAAACGCTGTTAACATCGAAGTTGAACAACATCAGCAAAGGGAATGTGAAAGTTGATTATCGGATGAAATTTCCAAATTTTAAACGCTAAAGGCAATCAATTTTTTATATTGCGACCTATTCTGAAGTATATACAATGAATGCACTACGCTTAATTTTAGTATTAATTTGTCTTGCCACATTTGTTGCATGCGACGATAGTAAAAGTAAATCGCTCGAAAAAATAGAAAAACTTGAAAAGCAGTTGCTTGATGCGAACGGCAATCCCAAAGATGAGGTGAGCGCCTACAACCTTCAAGTTGAATACGACGATTTTGCAACGCGTTTCCCAGATGATCCAAAATCGCCTGATTTTTTATATAAAACCGCCACAATTAGCATCAACCTGAATTGGGGCGAGTCGGCAGTTAAAGTTTTGGAAAAATTTCTGCAGATGTTTCCAAACGACAAACGAGCGCCTGAAGCCTTATTCTTCCTCGGTTTTGTTTACGACAACCAAATTAACGACGACACCAAAGCCGGAACGTATTACAACGATTTCCTGAAAAAATATCCCAAACATGTTTTGGCAAAAGATGTGGAAGCCAGCATCCGTAACTTAGGTAAAACAGATGAAGAACTAATTCGCGAGTTTGAGCGTATGAATGGCGACTCGGTTCGAAAAGATAGTGTTTCCTGATTCGTTAAAATTTCATGCCGGGTTCGGCAATAGCATCTAAGTTCGACCGCATTCCATTTTTGAGCAGGTAATATCCGGCAATACCAATCATAGCTGCATTATCGGTGCAGAATTCGAACGGTGGAACATAGGTTTTGAACCCTTTTTCTTGCAATTTCGAAAACGCATTTCTTAATTCGCTGTTTGCCGAAACGCCCCCGGCCAAAGCCAGGTGTTTTATCCCGGTTGATTTCGCAGCCATTAACAGTTTGTTTATCAAGATTTTTACGATTGTATACTGAAGGGATGCAGCGAGATCTTGCTGGTTGGCAGCAGTAAAGCCCGGATTAAATTTTTCTTCGCGTTGAAGTAAATAGAGTAGCGATGTTTTCAATCCGCTAAAACTGAAATTACACCCTTCTGCCTTGGGTTCGGGAAAAACGAATGCGTGCGGATTACCTGTTTTCGCGAGTCGGTCGATATGCGGTCCGCCGGGATAGGGCAACCCAAGCATCTTGGCAGCTTTATCGAAGGCCTCGCCTGCCGCATCATCAGATGTTTGCCCAAGAATTTCCATCGACACAGGCGAATCGACACGCACAATTTGTGTATGTCCGCCCGAAACGGTTAAACACAAAAACGGAAATTCGGGACGATCATTTCCTATATCAATTAGATGCGCCAAAACATGTCCTTGCATGTGATTCACACCTATAAACGGAATGTTTAACGAAGCCGCGAAAGCCTTGGCAAACGAAACCCCCACAAGCAAGGAGCCTGGCAAACCGGGACCTTTTGTAAAGGCTACGGCATGAAGCTGTTCTTTGCTTATTTTTGCCTTAGTAAGCGCTGCATGAACCACCGGAATAATTTGCTGCTGATGAGCACGAGAAGCCAGTTCGGGAACTACACCACCCCAAATTTGGTGGATATCCTGACCGGCAACTTCATTGGCAAGCAATTTGTCGGCATCGAGTACGGCAGCCGCAGTGTCGTCGCACGACGACTCGATGGCCAATATGTAAAACGGACGCTCAAAGTCCATAATTTTTATCGCAATTAAAGTAGTTCGCAAAATAACGGGATTTTTTTTGCTTAGCATCCTGCTATTGCTTGCCGCGTCATTTATTGTGCTTCAATTTCCCATTGTACAAACTTCGCTGGCAAAAGCGCTATCGAAATATGCCTCAGAAACGATAGGAACAAAAATTTCGATCGATAAAGTAAATATTCGGTTTTTTGACCGGGTTATTCTGGAAGGACTGTATGTAGAGGACTTGCACCGCGATACCATGCTTTATTTAGATAAAGTTGAAGCCAATTTCGACGATATTTACCTGAATGCAAAACACATCGATTTCGATCGGGTTTTGGTGCAGAATGGCCAGTTTAACGTAAAACAATACTGGAACGAGGATGATTTAACGATTCAATTTTTGATTGATATCCTCGACCCGCCGCGCGATCCGAACGATACAACACGATCGGCTCCTTCAAAAATATTTTTCTGGAAAGCCGAACTGGATAACATCGACTTTACTTACGAATTCCGCGACAGTATTGCAAAGCCTGTTCAGGGAATGAACTACGACCATTTGCAAATTCGCGATATACAAGCTCAGCTTGATTTATTCACCATTATAAATGATTCGCTTAGTGGTAAAATACGTTCAATGAAATGCCGGGAAGCATCAGGATTTGGATTGAAGGAATTTAGCTCCGATTTCATTATCAGTTACAATGCGATGGAATTTGCCAATCTAAAAGCAAAATCCGATAAAAGCAGCTTGGAAGGAAAAATACGGTTTGATTATACGAGCTATGCCGATTTGAGCGACTTCATCGATTCGGTCGATATTCAGGGAAAGATTAAAACGAGCACAATAAATCTGGATGAATTGCAAGTGTTTTCGGAGGAGTTGAACGGACTAAAAATGAACGTGCAGTTCGCTGGTAATCTGAAAGGAAAAATCAATAACCTGAAAGGGAAAAATGCGCTGATTGAATGGGGAAATGGCAGCAAACTATCAGGCGATCTTCATTTCATCGGATTGCCCGATACCGACAGTATGTATTATTCGCTGAAGCTGAATCAATTCAGAACCGATGCGGCCGATATTGCGTTAATTCCATCCTACCCTTTTTATAAAGGAGAAAAGCTTAATGTTCCGAAAGAAATTTACACGCTCGACAAATTAAATTTTAAGGGTAAGGTAAGCGGAACACTTGATAATGCATCGCTCGAGGGAGAAATAGAATCATCCATCGGGAAAATCATTTCAGATATCAATTTACGATACGACAAAGAACTGAAGGATTACCGCTACGATGGATACGTATCGACTGAATCGCTCGAATTGGGCAAAATCATTAACGTAAATCCGCAGCTTGGATTTGTGAAGGGAAATGCACTTGTGCATGGACAAAGTTTCGACAGAAACAAAGTGGAAGCGTTCATTAGCGGGGATATTGGCTATATGGATTTGGGAGGTTACCGCGTTCAGAACATTGAAGCCAGCGGCGAAATTGCGCGCAATGTCTATAACGGGAAATTCAACATTGCCGATCCAAATCTGCGAGTTTCGTTCAATGGTTTTGCAGATTTATCGAAGAGCAATGCCAAATTTGATTTTTCGTCGTCTGTGGATCGCATTAACCTAAATGCGCTAGGATTAACTAAGCGCGATTCGACACTCATTATTTCAACAGAAGTTGCTACCGAATTTACAGGAAACTCTATCGATAATTTGAACGGGCAAATAGAATTGCTTGCCTCAAAAATTAGCTATGGAAACCAACAATACGTTGTTGATGACCTCCTGCTTGAGGCAGAAGGGGGCATCTACGACAGGGAGATTAAATTGTACAGCGACATGTTCGATTTGGATGTTAAAGGAGCATTCAGACTCGAGGAGCTGCAAGCAGGCATTACGGATGTCTTGAATTCATTTTTGCCAAAATTTTCATTGATTCCCGATGCTAAAAAAGAAAGTGATTTTGTTCAGAATTTCAGGTTCAATGTGAACGTTAAGCATCCTGAATTATTACAAAGTTTGTTTTTTCCTGAACTCGATTTTTTACCCGGGACAACGGTTACAGGGCGCTTTGATGCACAGAGGCAGTTCGTCGACATTCAGGCAAACGGGCCAAAATGGATTGCGTCTGGCATTGAGTTTATCAAACCACATATAAGAGCGAAAGCAGAAAATCATGTACTGGGCCTTGATTTCAATTCGGCAAGCGTTAATCTAAGCGATAGTCTGGCCATAAGACATGTATCAATGCGTTCAAGCGCTATTTCAGACAGTATGGACTTGAGTCTCGAGTGGGCATCACGCAGCGATTTACGAGAAGCAGATGCGCAATTGAATACTCGTATCTGGTTTATCGATGATGTTATTCAAATGAACATTCTACCATCCATTATTTTGGTAGGCGATTCGCTCTGGCAAGTGAATGAAGACAACTACATTGCCTATCAAAAAGGGATTTGGGAAATTGAGAATCTGTCGTTTATTCATAACAATGAATTCCTTCGTGCGGATGGAAAAATCAGCAAAGATCCGAAGCACGAAATTGATATTAACTTGGATAAATTCAGTTTGAGTAACGTAAATCCGTTCATTTCCGACAACGATATTCGCCTCGATGGACTTGCGAGCGGTGTGGTATCGTTTTCGAACCTGTTCGATAAACCACTTTTTACATCGAACCTTGAGTTGAATGGAATTCGAGTGAATAAAGATTTCATTGGCGATGGAAGTCTGGTTTCGCGATGGGATCCGGAAGAAAAAAAGATTAGTCTAAATGGCTTTGTTGGGACAAAGGAATTTAAGAAGATTGATTTCAATGGACACATATTCACAGCTAAAAAAGACAATAACCTCGACCTTCAATGTAAAATCAGAAACCTGAAGCTCGAATTAATCAAACCATACGTGAGCGATTTGTTTTCGAACGTAACCGGTTTGCTCGACGGCGATATTCACATTACCGGCTCACCCGAAAAGCCGGTGGCCGATGGAGAACTATCGTTCGATAAACGCACATTTGTTACCGTTGATGTATTGAATACCCGGTACCAGGTTCTCGATAAAATTCAACTGCGTAAAAATTTAATTTCCAGTAAAACACTGTATTTAAAAGACATTAATCAGAACATTGCCCGTTGCGATGTAAAAGTAACACACAATTATTTCAAAAACTTCAACCTCGATATTCGAATTAATTTCGATAAAATGCAGACTCTGAATACAAACGAGAATCAGAGCGACCTCTTTTTCGGGACAGCCTTCGCAAGCGGCAACTTCAGGGCATACGGGCCAATCGACAATATCGTAATGGATATCAATGCGCGAACTGAGCGCGGTACCGTGTTTAACTTGCCACTTAGTGGAACCTCGGATGTGAATGAGCAAAATTTTGTTACGTTTCAGTCTGTAGCTGGTACAACAACTGCCGCGAAGAGAATAAAAACACGAAAAATTGAAGCCAAAGGGTACGAGTTAAATTTTAACCTAGAAGTTACACCCGAAGCCGAGGCCAGACTACTTTTTGACCCCAAAGTGGGAGACATCATCAGTGGAAATGGCAATGCGAATCTACGACTGGTGGTTACCGAGGCAGGTGAATTCAATGTATTTGGTGAATATCAGATTGATAAAGGAGAGTATTTGTTCACGCTTCAGAACATCATCAATAAAAAATTCCTCGTACAAAAAGGAGGACTCATCAGTTTTAAAGGCGATCCGTACGACGCCGATATCAATTTAACCGCTGTTTACAGAGTCCGTACGCCACTCTATCAGCTTGTAAAAAACATCGATTCTACAGCAACGGTAAAAAGGCCGATTGACGTTGATGCAACCATGATGCTTACCGATAAGCTCATGAAACCGCGTATTTCGTTCGACATTCTTTTACCCAACTCGGATGACCAAACACGAAATCTCTTGAAATCGCAAATTGTAAATGAGGATGATTTAAACCGGCAGGTTTTCTCGTTGGTGGTGTTCAGGACCTTTATGCCCAGTCAGAACGGAGTGGCCAGTGTAGCACCAATCGGCAATGTGGGCAGCAATGTTTCGGAATTACTGAGTAGCCAGCTCAGCAATATGTTGTCGCAGCTTAGCTCAGATGTAAATCTGGGTGTTAATTACGTTCAAGGCGGAACAGGAATTGGCGACCAGGTAAATGTAAATTTATCGACACAGCTTTTCAACGATCGCGTGCTTATTGATGGCAGTTTGGGTACGACCACGGCGGGCAACACCAATTCCATAAACAATACAACGGGAATGGTAGGAGAGTTTAACATCGAAATTAAAATAACCGAGGATGGTGCTGTGCGCATTAAGGCATTTAATCGTTCGAATCAATATCTCCTTATTACGAACGACGTTCCATATACCCAAGGGGTTGGGGTATTTTACAGGCGCGAATTTGATGAATGGAAAGAATTTAGGGGGAAATCTAAACGTAATGTTTTGTAAAATTTGAAAAAGGGATGAAAATGAAACAAGCGAACTATCTAGGCACATTGCTCACTATTTTACTGGCAATTGGATGTTTGAGCGCACAAACTACCAAGCCACAAGCCCTTTTCAGCTACCACACCTTTCGGGCAGCGGGTAAGGCCCCCTATATCGAAACAACCTTGATGGTTAAAGGCAATAGTGTTCGGCATGCAAAAAATCAGAACGGCGCCTACCAAGCCGCTATTGAAGTTCTTATTTCGGTAACTCAACATGGAAGAATTAGTTATGCCGACCGATACAATTTATTAAGCCCGGAAAACAGTGATTCGTCGGCCCGGATTCAAAATTTCATGGATCAGCAGCGTATTGCATTGGAAGAAGGCGAATGTGTTCTGGCCGTTGAAATAAAAGACCTCGGGCAGAAAAACGGTGAAACTGTAAAGGCCAGTGATACGATTCGCATACCGGCAATGCGCGATTCGATTGCATTTTCGGATATACAGTTGATAGACACATCCGAAAAAACCGATAAAACCGGTCCATTTATAAAAGGCGGATACGTGTTAATGCCTCATTTATCTGACTTTTATCCGGCGAGAGAGGAGAAATTGACATTTTATTGTGAAAGCTACAGGAGCCTGGAGGTTTTAGGAGAAGGAAAAAAATACCTCGTACAATACTATATTATAGATGCAGAGAGCGAGAAACTGATCGAATCGTTTGGGGGGTATAAACGTTTCAACAGCGCCACGGTGAATTCACTTTTAGCAGAAATCGATATTAGGACACTTCCGACCGGAAGTTATAAACTGGTTACTGAATTGCGGGATGCTGAGAATAAATTAAAAGCGCGGAAAATGGTTCCATTTCTGCGGCACAATCCCTATACAGAAATTGCATTGGATAAAGTTGTTGAAGTGGTGACAGAAGGAAGTTTTGCGTCTCGTTATACCAATCCCGACAGCCTGGCAGAGCATATTCGTTGCCTTTCTCCAATTGGTTCTCCTCGCGAAAATAGTTTCGCCGAAAATCTGCTCAAGGAGAAGAATCTCAAAAATATGCAACAGTATTTTTTAGCATTCTGGAAAAACCGTGATCCCGAAAACCCCGGCAAAGCCTGGGAGAAATATTTTCTCGAAGTACGCAAGGTGCAGCTTGCCTTTGCCACCTCTATACGAAAAGGCTATACGACCGATCGTGGGCGGGTTTATTTGCAATACGGACCTCCCGATAACCGCACGCAAAGTCTGAGAGAACCATCGGCCTATCCATACGAAATCTGGCAATATTATAAGATTAACAACCAAAGCAATCGACGTTTTGTTTTTTATAATCCCGACCTCGTAACCAACGACTTTGCGCTGATACACTCGGACGCGCTTGGAGAAATTATGAACGACCAATGGATGTTTTTGGTTATGAAGCGCGATACACAAACCAACGACATAGATGCCATTGATTCGGATCCGCACTTCGGCAGCCAGTTGAGGCAAAACTTCCTAACACCGCGCTAAAACGACACGATGCGCGTACTAGGATTAATCCTTGCTTACCTGCCAAGTCCCATTTTGTATACCATTTCGAATGGGCTTGCCTTGCTGCTTAGAGTAGTTGTGCGATACCGCAAATCGGTCGTAGAATCGAACATAGAAATGGCTTTCCCCGAATTAAGTCAAAAAGAAAGGAAGAAAATTACAGCACAATTCTACATACACTTTTCAGATGTTTTATTAGAAACATTCCAATTGCTTGGTTTCAGGAAAGACTTTCTGGCTAAACGCATACACATCGAAAATTCGGAATTGCTAAAAAAGATTAGCAGCGAAGGAAAGTCGGTACTTGCCGTTGGCGGACATACAGGCAATTGGGAATGGTTGGGAACAACACTGGGTTCGGTAAGCGGATATAACGTACTGGCGGCATACCGACCGCTTGCAAACACAGGCGCCGACCGCATGATGAAAAAGATTCGGGAACAGGAGGGGACGCAATTAATTCCATCGCATCAAATTTATAGGGCGGTACTTAAGTCCGAAGAACCTGTATTGGTTTACCTTATTGCCGATCAGGCTCCCCACCCAAATCAGGCCTACTGGACTAATTTTTTGGGACGCGATACACCTGTTTTTTGGGGGCCCGAAAAAATTGCACGGAATAAGGAGTTTGTTGTTGTATATTTAGCCATGCGTCGGGTAAAGCGAGGCACTTACATTGTTCGGTTAACAGAATTGAAAGACAGGGATTTAATTAAAAATGATGGAGCATTAACGGAGTGGCATGTTCGTGAACTGGAACGTGATATCCGCGAAACACCCGAAGCTTGGCTTTGGTCGCACAAACGATGGAAACACAAACGATGATATGAGTTCGAAAACAGCCGTCGTATTGTTAAATTGGAATGGAATCCATCTGTTAAAGCAGTTCCTGCCCGAAGTCATTGCGTATTCGCCCGGCGCTTCTGTAATGGTGGTTGATAACGCATCGAACGATGGGTCGGTTTCGATGCTAAAATCAGAATTTCCGAATGTTCGCGTGATTGAAATTGCATCCAACAAAGGCTTTACGGGCGGATATAATGAGGCGCTGAAGCAAATTGAAGCCGAATTTTATGTATTGCTCAATACCGACGTACAAGTAACACCCGGATGGATTGAACCGATGGAAGCACTGTTTGATGCTGATTCGAGAATCGGAGCCATTCAACCTAAAATAAGAGCCTTTAAGCAACGCACCCATTTTGAATACGCAGGTGCTTCGGGCGGATACCTGGATCGCTTAGGATTTCCGTTTTGCAGAGGAAGAATTTTCGAAAGCTTAGAAGCCGACGAGGGCCAATACGACGATCAACGAGAAGTTTTTTGGGCCAGCGGTGCGTGTATGTTCGTTCGGTCATCCGTATTTCATGCCTGCGATGGCTTTGATGAAGCTTTTTTTGCACACATGGAAGAAATCGATTTGTGTTGGAGAATGAAAAACCGCGGATACCGTGTCATGGTTGAGCCACGTTCGGTTGTTTTTCATATTGGCGGAGGTACGCTCGACAAAGGAAATTGGAGAAAGACCTATTTGAATTTTAGGAATAACTTGGAGCTCATTTACAAGAACATTGAGGATAAATACCTGTTTAGGTCGCTGTGTATCCGGATGATTCTCGACGGCGTTGCTGCATTTAAATTCCTTATTTCGAACGGCTACATGCATTTTTGGGCAATACTACGCGCCCATTTACATTTTTATAGAATGCTGCCTCAAATAAGGCAGAAGCGCAAATTATTGAAGCAAAAAACAAACAACCGAAACAATGTAGGCGTGTACACCGGTTCGGTTGTGGCTGATTATTTTCTGCGTAAAAAAAGAAAATTCAGTGAGCTTAGTGTAGACTAAAAAAGACTACCAATCGTCTTTCTTTACTGCAGGATCGGTTTCAATGAACGTCTCCAACGATTTAATCATCGATTTAACGAATTCATCGGTTTGCTGAAGGTACAATGCGAAGTTCGGATCATAGGACTTGGCTTCTGTATCCATCCAACGCTCAATTGGATAATAGGATGTTTGTTTCCAACTCATTGAAGTTACTTCATACTTGAACTTCCCGTCTTTACACATCACCTTAAGCTTATAATTCACCAGACCGGCATCAACCATAGGAGCAGGTTGCTTTTTGCTTCCCGGCTCAGGCCTTTTAACCGTGAAACGATAACCGCCTTCTATTACACGAGTTTCAGCATCTGATTTCTTAATGGCTTCCAGCGGATTTTTAAAGTACGATTTAAACCAACGCATTGATCTGTTGTAAAGCGTGTCTTTGTTCATTCCGGGTTCTTCTACGACATTGGTGTAGGTAATGAGCTTGGTAACCTCATCAATCGGCATTTTGGGCGCGCTTGTACCCTGAGCTGATAGAATTGCGCATTGTATGGACGCAACAAACATGTAAAAAAGAGAAGTTGTTTTCATATTCAGAATTGATTACACAAATTTATTTTGAACTACAGATTTTGCTGGCCTTTACGATAAATTATTATCGCTAAGTTTTTAACAAATCCATTCAACGATAAGGTCTATGGATTAATCAAATCTTGAAAAACTTACAAGCTACGAAGCCATATCCTGATAATATTTCCCAGCATCATTCAGCCTTTCGCGAAAATAATACTCGGGAAAATTGCAATTTCTTACGCATGTAATGTACGAAGCGAATGCCCGCTTGTACGCAGGAACAAACGATTCACATTTGCAGTATACCAATTCAAAAAACGGCATATGTACAAACTACTTACTCTAACATCATTACTAACGATTATTTCGGCAGTAGTTCAAGGGCAATCTGAAAGTGCAAAAGTTCGCGCTTTAATCGAAAGTTCAAGCCCCGGCAATGAAAAAGGAAGCATTACCAGTGGAACATATCAATCGATGGAAGAAATTCGATATGGTGCATTGCCGGGACTAAAAGGAGTACACGTTCGATTGGAACAACCTGTTTGCTCCGGACAGCATGGTGCACTCTGGTTAGTGAATGAAACCGGAGAGCCTTGGACATATAAAGTAATCGATCGCAAAGGTCCACTCGTAACGCAAGGTACCACAGGCTACAATCGTAAAATCGGGAATCTACAACCGGGGAATTACCTTATTCAGTTTGTCCACACTAATGGCCTATCAGTAATAGACAATTTCACGGTAAAAGAAGGTTCAGACCTCGCGTTTGAAGTTATTGCAACACCTCAGCTAACAGAAATCAACTCCAATGCTGTAAAGTTTCATGTGAATGCGCAACCAGGATTAGAATACGAATGGGATTTCGGCGATGGCCAAGTTGCATTCAACGAAAACACTATCCTACATCATTATTCAGGGCCGGGAACTTACAAAGTAAAATGTACGGTTGGCAATTATGATTGCAGAGCACAAAAAGATTTGGAAGTACTAATAAATGGTCCGGCAAGTTTTGCCGAACAAAAAGATTGAGTTTCAATTTGGTTGTTGACAATCATGGGGATGAATCGAGAGATTTATCCCTTTTTAATTTTTTCTAATTTATCAAGAGAATTTAACATACAGGTGAACCCTTATTTTTATACTTTGGTATAAGGCAAATGTCAAAATTGAATTGTTGCTTCGCAGTGTGGTGAAAACAGATCAGGAATATCTCGTAAGGTTAGGTCAAGCTATAAAGCAAAGGCGGAAAGAGCTTAGAATGTCGCAAGCCGATTTGGCTTTTCGAATTGGCTTGGAAGTACCGAATTTATCGGTAATTGAAAATGGAAAATCAAACCCTCAAGTTTTAACTTTGGTTAAAATTGCCTGTGCGCTCGATATCGAGTTAGGCGGTATTACTCCGGGAATTAGAAACTTTAAAGGGTATATGGAAACGCCTTCGGCCTACGTGCCAAGGAAGCACAAACCCAAAAAATAATTTCCATTTACTTCTAACCGCTTGCTGTACCGTAAGGTGAGGAAAAGAACGTTTGCACTTTTACAATTGAGTTTTATCGACTCAAGTAAAGGTTTCGTTCCTCGTATAGTTTTAGGAATAACTCATCCTGCAGGTTATCGATAAACTGTATCGCCTCTCCGGTCGATTTCATTTCAGGCCCTAACTCCTTATTAACCCCCGGAAATTTATCGAACGAAAACACCGGAATCTTTATTGCAAAACCTTTCTTCTTGGGCTCGAATTTAAAATCACTTACCTTGTTTTGCCCCAACATCACTTTCGTTGCATAATTCACATACGGCTCATCGTATGCTTTGCAGATAAATGGAACCGTGCGCGATGCACGCGGATTGGCCTCAATAACATACACAATTCCATTTTTTATCGCGAACTGGATGTTTAACAAGCCTTTGGTGTTCATCGCCAGGGCAATGGTGCGGGTATGTTCTTCGATTTGACGAATTACATCCTCCGACAAACTAAACGGTGGCAGTGTTGCATTCGAATCGCCCGAATGAATACCGGCAGGCTCTATGTGCTCCATAATTCCGATAATATACACCTGCTCGCCGTCGCAAATCGAATCGCTCTCGGCTTCAACCGCATTGTCGAGGAAATGGTCGAGCAGCACTTTGTTGCCCGGAATGTCTTTCAATAAATCAACTACATGATTCTCGAGCTCTTCTTCGTTGATCACGATTTTCATGTTGTGCCCACCTAAAACATAACTGGGCCGAACCAATAACGGAAAGCCTAACTCGCGCGACAAGGCCGAAGCCTGATCGGCATGCTCGATGACACCGAATCTCGGATATGGAATGTTGTGGTCACGCAGTAGTGTAGAGAACGAACCGCGGTCTTCGGCCAAATCGAGACTTTCGAACGATGTGCCGATGATTTTTATCCCATAACGATCGAGCTTTTCGGCAAGTTTCAGTGCTGTTTGTCCACCCAACTGCACAATTACGCCTTCGGGTTTTTCATGCAGGATAATGTCGTAAATATGCTCCCAAAATACAGGCTCGAAATACAACTTATCCGCAATATCGGGGTCGGTGCTCACCGTCTCGGGATTGCAATTGATCATGATGGTTTCGTAGCCGCACTCCTTCGCCGCCAATACGCCGTGCACGCAACTGTAATCGAACTCTATACCTTGACCGATACGGTTTGGACCTGAGCCCAGCACCACAATTTTCTTGCGGTCGCTCACGATACTCTCGTTTTCTTCTTCGAATGTTGAGTAGAAATACGCTGTACGGGCATCGAATTCGGCCGCACAAGTATCTACTTGTTTGTACACGCGTCGAATGTCCATTTCCTGGCGCTTCTTGAAGACCTCACTTTCGAGACAGCGCAACAAATGGGCAATCTGGCGGTCGGCATAGCCTTTACGCTTGGCTTCGAACATCAAGTCGCGCGGGATGGAGTTCACCGTGTGGCGCTCAATTGCGCGCTCCAATTGCACCATATCATCAATTTGATGCAAAAACCAGGGATCGATGCGCGTTAATTTATGAATGGTCTTGAATGGAATTCCCATTGTAAAGGCATCCTTCACATGAAAAAGTCGGTTCCAACTTGGGTTTTTCAAACTTTCTACAACCGCATCCGGATTGCGCAGATCTTTTCCGTCGGCACCTAAACCGTTGCGACTAACTTCAAGACTTTGACAAGCTTTCTGCAAGGCTTCCTGAAACGAACGCCCAATGCCCATCACCTCACCCACCGATTTCATCTGTAGGCCAAGTGATTTATCGGCATTCTTAAACTTGTTGAAGTTCCAGCGCGGAATCTTCACGATAACATAATCGAGTGTAGGTTCGAAGAAAGCTGTTGTTGTTCCGGTAACCGGATTCATCAATTCATCGAGGTGATACCCAATAGCCAACTTCGCAGCAATCTTTGCAATCGGGTAGCCGGTTGCCTTCGATGCGAGCGCCGAAGAGCGACTCACGCGCGGATTGATTTCGATGGCAATGATATCTTCGGTTTCGGGATCGAGCGCAAACTGCACATTGCAGCCTCCCGCAAAATTCCCGATGGCACGCATCAGTTTGATGGCCATGTCGCGCATCCGCTGGTAGGCCGAATCGCTCAAGGTCATTGCCGGCGCAACGGTGATAGAGTCGCCGGTGTGAATGCCCATCGGATCGAAATTCTCAATCGAACAAATGATGATCACATTGTCGTTTGCATCGCGCAGGAGCTCAAGCTCAAATTCCTTCCAGCCAAAGAGCGCCTTTTCGATCAACACTTCGTGTATGGGAGAAGCGTGCAATCCACGGTTGAGCAGCTCGTCGAAATCTTCGCGGCGGTGCACAAAAGCGCCACCGGTTCCGCCCAAAGTATACGAGGGGCGAATAACCAGCGGAAAGCCGATGCGTTGTGCAATTTCTTTTCCTTCCAAAAACGAATTGGCAACCTGCGATGGTGGAACGCCAACGTTTAGGTCGACACACAATTGTCGAAATTCTTCGCGATTTTCTGTTTTCTCGATGGCATCGATATCAACACCAATAATCTGAATGTTGTACTTCTTCCAGATGCCCATTTCGTCGGCCTTCTTGCAAAGATTTAAGGCTGTTTGGCCGCCCATGGTTGGCAGAACCGCATCAATTTTACGTTCCTCCAGAATCTTAACAATGCTCTGCACAGTTAAGGGCAACAGATAGACATGATCGGCCGAAACCTTATCGGTCATGATTGTTGCCGGATTGCTGTTAATAAGCGAAACTTCGATGCCTTCGTCGCGCAATGACCGCGCAGCTTGAGAGCCTGAGTAATCGAATTCGCAGGCCTGGCCTATGATGATGGGACCGCTACCGATGATGAGTACCGAGCGGATGGAAGAATTTTTGGGCATGATTCCGGAGATAACCGGAGTGCAAATGTAAGTCCTAGCGGTTTAACTTTTCGCAGTGTTCATTTTTTGTGAACTGATTTCAGCAATTTTTCGATAAAAAACAGAAAGTTAAATAATTACAAGCTTTTGAAGCCATGCTCCGCGTACATTCGAAAACCGCACGTAATATGTCCCGGCAGCCTGCCTGCCCAAACGAATTTCATCACCCGAATGGAGGCCAAGTTGTTGGTAAATCAATCTTCCAAAGGAATCGAAAACTTCTAAAGAAACATTTTTCTGTGCACCGAAATAGCGTATGCTGCCAACTGCCTCCACCGGATTGGGAGCCAAATGCAATCCTTCACCTGTGGGCTG
>Ga0169931_10005364_pt1 | contig 19548 bp, 15 predicted proteins | sample Kivu_15m_20L_FD_129675 | JGI IMG/M metagenome (GOLD analysis project Ga0169931, IMG submission 129675) | Freshwater microbial communities from Lake Kivu, Western Province, Rwanda to study Microbial Dark Matter (Phase II) - Kivu_15m_20L... | ecosystem: Environmental > Aquatic > Freshwater > Lake... | reverse complement strand
TCTCGGCCCAGCCGGATGCGGAAGCCGGCGTGATCCGCCGTGCGGCCCTGCGCGAAGGGCTTGGTGGTGACGAGCGTGTCGACATGGGGCTGGTGATCGCCGAGCGCGTCGATGCTGCTGCTGGCGACGATCGCCGTGATCATCTTCGTGTTCGGCCGCGGCGCGGTGCCGACCAGCATCCGCGAGTCGGTCCGCAAGTACCAGGTCGTGGACTGGTTCGAGGAACTCGCGCGGCATCCCCGCATGTTCAAGGGGCCGGGCGGGCTGGAGATGGCTCAGCGTCGCGCCGACGATCTGGTGCGCGGCTATCTGGAGGCCCGCGCGCAGCACTTCCGCGTTCTGCTTCGGCAGATCTCGGGCCTGCTTGCTCTGGAGGTCATGGCGGGCACGCTGCTGCTTGGCGTGGGTGGTTGGCTCGTGCTGAACCAGCAGCTGACGCTGGGCCAGCTCGTGGCCGCCGAGATCATCGTGTCCGCGATCGTGGCATCGATCGCGAAGCTCGGCAAGCAGTTCGAGGCGTGGTACGACGCCGTGGCCGCCGTGGACAAGCTGGGCTCTCTGATCGACATTCCGTTGGATCGCTCGGGCGGTGAGCGGCCCTCGGTTCAGGCCCCCATGGCGGTTCGTGCGGTCGATCTTGGCTATCGGCGCGATGGACTGCAGCGAGCCTTCGGCCATGTGAACTTCAATTTGCAAGCGGGAGATCGCGCGGTGGTGCTTGGATCCGTCGGCAGCGGCACCAGCACGCTGCTCGAGGCGATCGCGGGCTTCCGGAAGCCGAGCGAGGGCACTGTGGAGGTGCACGGGCTTGATGTCCGCTCGTGGGATCTCGGCGCCCTGCACGCGCACACCATGCTTCTTCGCGAGGGGGATCTCATCGCGGGAACGATCGCGGACAACCTGCGCCTTGGCCTGCGCGGCGTCACGATCGCGCAGATGCAGGAGGCCGTCGAGCGGGTCGGGCTGGGAGAGGTGATCCGCGGCATGCCCGAGGGTCTGGAATCGAGGCTGATCACGGGCGGCCTGCCGCTCACGGGCCGGCGACGCATCCGACTTCTGATCGCTCGTGCGCTCGTGGCCCGTCCCAAGCTCCTTCTGGTGGACGAGCTGCTCGATGGCCTGGACGAGTCCACGACCGCTGCGCTGTGCGCGGTGCTGAAGGATCCAGCGTGCGCATGGACGCTTCTCGTGTCCACGCGCGATCAGCGCGTCGCGGAACGCATCGGTCGACGCATCGACCTGGACGCGGGGCGCGCATCCTCGCGCGTGTGCTGGCGGTGTGCAGCGTGCTTGTCGTGGTTTCCGTCGCGTTCCTGCCGTGGCAGCAGTCGGTGCGTGGCACGGGTCGGGTGATCGCGTTCAACCCGCTCGATCGGCGCGTGACCGTCGAGGCGCCTGTCCAGGGTCGCGTGAAGCGGCTGCATGTCGTGGAGAACCAGATCGTCCGAAAGGGCGAGCCACTGGTGCAGTTGCAGGACAATGACCCCAACCTGATCGCGAACCTGCGACTCCAGCATGATGCGGCGGTGGCCCGTCGCGCGGCGGCGCGGCAGCGCATCGAGGACCTCTCGGCCCAGATCCTGAGCCAGGAACTCGCCAAGCCGCAGGCGATCGACGCCGCGCAGCAGCGCCTGAACGCCGAGACCTTCACGCTGGAGACGAACGAGATCAACTACCGCCGCATGTCACAGCTGGTCGAGACCGGCGACATCTCCCGGCGCGACTACGAGCTGGCGCGCCTTGCACGCGACAGTTCCAAGGCGAATCTGGCGGCGGCCGAGGCGGTGCTGGAGCGCACCAGCCGTGAGTACGACGCGACGATCGCCTCGACCAAGGCGAGCCGCGGCAGCGCGGAGGCGGATCTTGCCGCGGCGGAGCGCGAGATCGCATCGGTCGACATCCAGATCAACCAGAACCTGCAGCAGGATGTCGAGAGTCCCCGCGACGGCATCGTCCTCAGCGTCGCGATCAACGAGGGCATGTTCCTTCGTCCGGGTTCGCCGATCTGCGTGGTCATTCCCAACACCGAGGAGCGCTTCGTCGAGGCGTGGGTGGACGGCATGGACATGCCGTTGATCACGGCGCGGCATCCCGACGATCAGGGCGACATCGTGCCCGGAAGCCGCGTGCGACTGCAGTTCGAGGGTTGGCCCGCGATCCAGTTCGTGGGTTGGCCCAGCGTGGCGGTGGGCACCTTCGGTGGCGAGGTCATCGCGATCGACGCGACCGACGACGGCCAGGGTCGCTTCCGGATCATCGTCGCGCCGGATCTGCAGGACGAGGCGTGGCCGGGCACGCGATGGCTGCGGCAGGGCGTGCGCACGAAGGCGTGGGTGCTGCTGCGGCAGGTTCCCCTGTGGCAGGAGATCTGGCGGCAGCTCAATGGTTTCCCGCCCGTCGTCGCCGACGTGGAACCTGGCACGAAATCCTGAGCCACGCCCGCCGGCTTGTCGAGCAGGCCGATCGTGGGCGTATATTGCCATTCGTGCCAGGAAGGCCACTCCATTCGGCAGGACGCCGCGCCGCAAGCAGCATCGCGCTCGCGCTGATGGTGTCGGCCGCATGCCGGCAACGATCCGATCTGTGGGATGACGGCTTGGCCGACGCGGAGCGGAAGATCGACGCCGCCGTCGCCGAGAGCGCCGCGCAACCGTCGCGGCGCACGCCCACGGACGACCCGAACTCCATGGTCGCGCGACTCAAGGCGCTTGGCCGCCGGAACGATGACGAGCAGGCGGCGGCCATCCGTCGGGGCATCGACAGCGCGGTCGAGTCGCAGGCGATGCAGGCCGAGGCGCGCGGGGAGCAGGAGCAGATCGACGGCCCCGGCCCTGGCATCGAACGCATCTGGGGCCTTCCGGATCTTGCCGCGATGGCGCTCGATGCGAATCCGTCCACGCGCGAGTCGTGGCATCGTGCGCGCGCCGCCGCCGCTCGTGAGCAGAAGGTGCTCGCCGCGTACGGTCCGCAGATCGGGGTCGAGGTGGGCATGAGCTACTCGCAGGAGCCGTTCCTGTCGCAGACGCCAGAGCCGCTTCCCGATCGTGAAGCGCTGTTCTCGCCACAGGTGTACGCGTCATGGCTGTTGCTCGACTTCGGCCGCCGCGACGCCGACACCGATCGCTCGCGCGCGGAACTCGCCGCGGCCAACATGTCGCACGACCGCACGATCCAGCGCACCGTGTTCGCCGTGCAGAAGTCGTACTTCAGGCTCGAAGGCGCCCTTGGCCTGCGAACCGCGGCCGAGCAGGACGTGATCGCCGCACGCAGCGTGCTGAAGGCGACCGAAGCGCGCCTGGCCCTCGGTCTTGCCACGCGGCCCGACATGCTGGTCGCGCGGCAGGCCTATGCCGAAGCGCTCTATCAGCTGGAAAAGCGCCGCAGCGGCGTGCTGCTCGCCGAGGGCGACCTTCGCACCAGTGTGGGCATTCCGGCGAGCGTCGCGCTGCCGATCGATCCCACGCCCGAGACGGAGGTGCCCGAGATCCTCACTGCCGGCATCGATGGCATCATCGATCAGGCGCTTGCGCGTCGACCCGATCTCGCCGCCGCCGTGCTCGAGGTTCGTGCGCGAGAGGCCGAGATGCGTCGCGCGCAGGCCGACTACCTGCCTGAAGTGGTCGCGCGCGGCACCGCCGGCGAGAACTGGCTCAACTTCGACACGCCCGGATTTTCCATCGAGGGGCAGGGCTGGGGCTTCGCCGGCTCCGCGTATGTCGGTGGTCGGTGGTTGCTCTTCGATGATGGTGCGCGCGACGCCGCCCTCGCCGAGGCGACCGCGAACCGCGCGGCGGCCAGCGCGAAGCTCGCGAAGGCGCGCCTGGACGCCGCCGACGAGGTCTGGCGCGCCTACTACACCCTGCAGAGCGATCGTGCGCAATACGACGCCGCCAAGGCGCAACTGGTCGCCTCGATCGACGCCTTCGAGTCGGTGAAGAAGGCCTACGAGCTCGGGCTCACCACGCTGCCCGAACTGCTCGATGCCGAGCGCGACCTGTCGCTCGCGCGTGCACAGCGCATCGAGAGCCGTTCAAGCCTGCTGACGTCGAGCGCCGCGCTGCTCTTCGCCTCGGGCGGCGGCCCGGGCGAGGTTCGCTGACCGTCACTTCGTGGGAAGCAGCGTCGGACCTGAACCCGACGCTGGGAACGGGCCGGCGGCCTTGCCGAACGGCGAGCCGATCAGGCCCAGTTGCTCCAGGATCGGATCGCGCCCTTCGGTCTTCACGATCGCCGTCACCGTTCCGCCCATGCGATAGGGGTACGTCGGGTCGAAGGGTTCCATGGTGATGCGCACGGGGAAGCGCTGCGCAAGTCGCACCCAGTTCAGGGTCGGCTTCACATCCGGCAGCGTCTGCTGTGTGGCACCGTTGGGCTGATAGAGCGCCCAGCCGATGCCCTGCACCGTGCCCCGGAAGCGATGGCCCGGATACGCGTAGATGTAGACCGCCACTTCCTGTCCCACGCGGATCTGCTCGATCTCGGTCTCGAGGAAATTCGCCATCACCCACCACTCGGTGTTCTGCACGATCGAGAAGAGGTTGTCGCCCACCTTCACGAAGGCACCCACGTTGGTGTTCAGGTTGGTCACCCAGCCGTCGATCGGCGCGAGCACCTCGCAGTACTGCAGGTTCAGGCGCGCCTCGTCGATCTCCACCTTCGCCGCCGCCACGCGCGCGTTCACGTCACCGACCTGTGCAAGCGCATTGCGCGACCGTTTCACTTCGGCCTCGGCACTCACCACCGCGGCCTGTGCGGCGATCAACGCCGCGTCGGCGTTGGCCACCGCCGCCTCGGCCGCCGCCACGTTCGCCTTGGCGGCCTGCAGATCGCTTTCGGCAAGCGCCACGCGATCAGCTGTCACGAACTGCTGCTCAAGCAGCGGCTTGATGCGCCCGAGGTAGTCGGCGGCGTAGTCGGCGCGCGCCTGCGCCGCCTTCACGTCGGCCTTGCGGCGCACGATGTCGGCCTGCGACTTCGCCACGTCGGCGTTGCTGGTGGCAACGTGGGCTTCGGCCACCTGCACCGCGTCGTTCAGCGCACGCACCTCGAAGTCGACGAGCGCCAGGTTCGCCTCGGCTCGCGCCATCGCGACCTCGTACGGCCGTGGATCGATGCGATAAAGCACCTCGCCCGTCTTCACGAACTGGTTGTCGCGGATGGGCAGTTCCACGATCTGCCCGTACACCCGCGGTGCCATGCCGATGGTGTTCGCGCGCAGGTAGGCGTCGTCGGTGCGCGGATAGCGCTGCAGCTGGTTCCACACCACGAGCAGGCTGAGCAGCGCGGCCGCGAACGACGCGTAGCTCACGATGCGTCCCAGTCGCTGGCGACGCGGGTCGCTGTCCTTGCGGATCTCGATGGGTGTGACGGCACTCATGGGTCAGTATCGGAACACCACGATCCACACCGCGCAGGTGAAGACGACGGCCAGGCTCAGGTACACGGCGGGCCGCGCGACGAGATGGCGATCGATGCCCGAGCGCACGAGCAGGCTTCGCGCTCCTACGGTGGCCGCGATGCCGAACACGCCGGCCGTGATCCATGCGGGCACGAGCGCGCCATCGATGTCGAGGTTGGGATTGCATCCCGCGAGCGCCAGCACGCCGGCCGCCGCGCCAAGGCCGCGTCGCAGCGCTTCGATCGATTGCTTGGGGCCGCGGGCTCGCATCACGATTCGGCGGCGAGCATAGCTGCGCGGCGGGCGTCGTCGTCACGGAAATCTTCCTGCACCGTCACACTCTCAAGCTTGCCATCCAGCCAGATGAAGCCGAAGCGTGCGAGGCGCTCGGCCCGGTCGATGGTCTGCGCAAGCATCAGGATTGCGTCGCGTCGATAGGCGAGGCGTGCCACATCCTCGTCGCTGCAGCCCGCCTCTTGGGCCGCCACCCGAGTCTCGTGAGGCGAAGGAAGGGCGACGGTTGCCCCTTCGATGGCTTGTGGGTTCTCGAACGATCGTGCGAGGCGATCCAGCCGTTCCGCCTGTGCCTGAAGGGCCCTGTCGAGTGCCTCGGTCGCCTGCGCTGGAAGCGGATGATCATGGAAGCGTCCGACGGCCATCGCGCGCGCCAAGAGCAGGGTGCGCTGCTGTTCCGCCAGCGTCTGCAGCACCGGCTTGAAGATGACGCTCGCCGCGCGGCGTTCGAACATGTAGGCCTCGCGCAGGTCGGCCGTGTTGGCCAGGTTCCCGCTTGCAAGATGGCTCGCGCGCCGCCATGCGTCGAGATCGCCGGGCTTCACGGGCAGCATCGACGCCGTGCGTGAAAGCGCGGCGAGCCGCCTCCAGCCGTCCGCGATCGATCGCATGAGCGCCGCACGCGCGCTCGTGGTGGCGAACAGCCAGATCATCAGGGTCACCGACAGACCCGACACCATCACGCTTCCGACCCGCTCGATGGCGGGCGTGATCGAATCGGCGGGCTGGGGGTCCACCACGATCGCGGTGATCCATGCCGCGGCGATCATGAGGCCCGCGTAGTTGGTGCGGGGGCTTCCCACGAACACCCACGCGGAGATCGCCGTCAGCGTGCCGAGGATCGCCACGTACGAACCGAGCGACTGCAGTCCGCCCGCGAAGAGCACCATCGCGAGCATCGCGAGCACGCCGCCGAGCAGTGTGCCAAGAAATCGCAGCGCGCCGCGACGCCCGGTGCCGCCGATCGTGGACTGCATCACGAAGGCCGCACCGATCGCGGACGGTCCCGCTTCGGCGGGAAGGTAGAACGCGGTCACCAGCATCGCGACGCCCAGCCCCGAGGCCGTGGCCGCCGCACTGGTCGCTGCCGCCGGATCGAACTTCGCGAGCGCCGCGCTCAATGTGGGCGCGCGGCCCGTGGGGGCGGCCGGGGCGAATCCAAGTGGCAGGGCAAGCGCCGTGGTGCCGAAGTTCGCCGGCAACGGCCGGTCCGTGAGCGAACTTCGCAGCGTGCCGCCCACGCGTCGCGCGAAGCCGGCCATCGAGAGCGTGATGTCGTCGACCGTGGCGGTGCCCTCACGGATCACGCGATCACCTTCATCGATCAGGCCCTCGGCTTCGCGCGCCAGTTCGTCGAGCTCGGGAATCGAATCGCCTCGCCGCGCCCAATGCCGCTCGAAGCTCAACCCGCGCAGGCGATCGAAGAGATCCGCCATGCGCACCGCGATGCGCGCCGCAACCTCGCGTGGCCCTGCGGCATCGCCCGCCTCATGCGCCAGCCCGGCGAGATGCACCGTGACCGAGTCGGACACGCTCGCGATGCGCGTGAGCGGAGCGAGTTCAGGAAAGTTCGCCCGCGGCTCCACGAACGTGCGAATCGCGTCGGTCAGCACCGCGATGTGCACGAGCACCGCCTCGTCCATGGGCGGGGGCTCGGCGCCGATCGGTTCGCCTCGTCGGCAGCGCTGCGCAAGCGCGCGCAACTTCGTCGCCGAGTCGGCGAGCAGGCCGTCCACCGCCTGTCGTGCGCGCAGCGATTCCGCGCCCGGAAGAATGAGCACGGACGCCGCGTACGAAAGCACCACGCCCGTCGACACGCCGAGCGCGCTGATCAGCGCGGCCTGCTCGAAGTGCGCCGGATCGGTCAGTGGCTTCGAGAAGAGCGGGCCAAGCGTCCAGATCGCCACGCGCAGGCCGCTGCTGCCCACCGGCAGCACGCGCGCGAGATACATCACGCACCAGATCAGCAGGAGGATGCCCAGGAACAGCACCGGCTGCGACTGCGGCACGCTCACGACCAGCACGATCGCCGCACCCGAGCACAGGAAACTGACGAGCACGCGCCGCCACAGCAGGCCGAGCGAGTGCGCGGTGCCCGGCGTGCTCTCGGTCATCGCGGTCACGGGGCACATCACGAACGACGGATCCGCCACCATCGCGGCCAGCACCACACCGGTCATCACGGCCACGGTCGCGCGGATGGTCGCCTGCATGCGCCCCGGCATCGGGCGCAGCTCGTTCAGGAACACCTGCACCAGCGATCGCAGCTGAAGCACCTGTTCGGCGCCGGGCGCATGCGTGGTGGCGGTCGCGTGGCTCACGCCCGCATCATCGCACACGGCGCCGATTTCGTACCCTTCCCGCGCCATGCCCATCAAGCGCGCCCGTGCCGTGAAGTCCTCGAAGCCCGCTGCCGCCGTCGTCCCCGCGGGGTTCGATCCGGACGCCGCCGCGACCGGTGACGGCCTCTTCGGCCTCGACACCACGCCCGAACAGGCGAGCGTGGTCGTGATGCCGATCCCGTTCGACGCCACGACCAGCTATCGCCCCGGCACCGCGGCGGGGCCCGCGCATGTGCTGCAGGCGAGCATGCAGGTCGACCTCGAGGACATCCAGTTCGGACCGATCTGGAAGGCCGGCGTCGCGATGCTGCCCGTTCCCAAGTCGATCGCGTCGCTCTCGAAGAGGGCCCGCGCCGCCGCCGAGCCGATCATCCGCGCGGGCGGGGCCGCGCCTGGAAACAAGTTCCACGCCCGCGCGCTCGCCACCGTGAACGCCGCGAGCGAGCGCGTGCACGAGCATGTGCGTCGCGAGACGCGCGGCATTCTCGATCGCGGCGCCATTCCGGCGCTGCTCGGCGGCGATCATGCGAGCCCGTTCGGGCTGATCGAGGAACTCTCGAAGCGGCACCCCGGACTCGGCATCCTGCAGATCGACGCGCACGCCGACCTTCGCGAGACCTACGAGGGCTTCACCTGGAGCCATGCGAGCATCTTCCACAACGTGATGACGCGCCTGCCGAAGGTCGGCAAGCTCGTGCAGGTCGGCATTCGCGATGTCGGCTCGCGCGAAATGGCCTTCGCGAAGGGTTCGAAGGGTCGCGTGCAGACCTTCTACGACCAGCGCCTGCGCGACATGCAGTTCGGCGGCGCGACCTGGACCGCAGTCTGCAAGCGCATCATCGCCGCGCTACCCAAGCAGGTCTACATTTCGTTCGACATCGACGGCCTGACCAGCGAGCACTGCCCGCACACCGGCACACCCGTGCCCGGTGGCCTCACCTTCCCCGAGATCTGCCATCTGCTCGAGCTGCTCGCGCACAGCGGCAAGCGCGTCGTGGGCTTCGACCTCTGCGAGGTGGCGCCGGGCGCCAAGGGTGACGAGTGGAACGGCACCGTCGGCGCGCGCGTGCTCTACAAGCTGCTCGGTTGCACGCTGCGCAGTCAGTGGATCGCCTGACGATGACTTCGGGTCACCCGCAAGCCTGGTCCTCGAGGGAATGGCGCAGGGTCGTCGCGGAGGGCTTCCGGCTGCTCCGCAAGGATCCGGGGCGAACCACGGGTGCGGTGCCCGCCCAATGAGGATGCTCCGTCGCGTCACGCTCGCGGACTGGCCCGCGCAGGACCGCTCCGCGCTGTGCGGTGCGGCGCTGGCCATGTTCGGCAGCATGTTTCTGGTCGCCACCTGGGGAGTCATCATCCTTCCGGTGCAGCAGGCATTTCATGCCAGTGCCGATGCCGAGGTTCTGCTGCGGCAGTTACCCGACATCGCCGGGCTCCTCTCCGTGCTCACCGTTGGGGCATTCGGGCCGCAGGTCAGCGCGTCGCGCCTCATGTCGATCGCCGCCGTCACGGCGTTCGTCGGTGCCTTGTTCATGCTGTTCGCGCCGTCGTATGGCTGGCTCATCCTGGGTTTGAGCCTGATGAGCGTGGGGCGCAGCGTGGTGGGGGTCGCGGCCTATGCCGCGATCGGAGCCACGATAACGGATGAATCTCGCCGCACATCCGCCTTCGCCATGCTCGGAGCGGCGGCGCCGGTCGCGTTCATCACAGGCCCGGTGCTGGCGGGGGCCATGCTGGATGCGGGCGGCTGGCGACCGATCGGCATCCTTTGGATGGTGAGTGCGTTCATGCTCGCCCTTGCGGGCTGGCTCATGCGACGCCCCACCCATGAACCGCAGATCGTCGAACGCAGAGAGCCATGGACGCCGATCCTTGGCGGCATCACGCTGGTCGGCATGGTGCAGTCGTTGGACGCGGTCACCTTGCATGGACCCGGTTCGTTCGCGACGATGGCCTGGATCGCCGGCACGCTTGCCGCCGCGTCGGCATGGTTCATGCTCACGCGAGTTCTCTCGAATCCAACCATCGATGGACGCATGCTGCGTGTGCCAGGTCTGATCCCGATCCTTGTGGTCGCGATGATCGGTCAGTGCGGTGATCTCTGGTTCTATGTCGCGGTCTTCGCACGCTTCGTCCATCACCTTTCGGCGCTGCAGGTCACGCTGACCATGCTTGTCGCCCAGTTCGCGAGTCTCGGCGGCGCGTGCCTTGCGGGCTGGCTGATTCGTCGAGCCGGCCTTCGCAGCACCGGAACGCTGCTGCTCGCCCTCTACAGCGGCGCCATGTTTCTCTTCTGCACGACGAACCTCACGAATCCGCTGTGGATCGTCATCGCGATCCTGTGCATCGCCGCGGTCGCGGAGATTGGCGCCGGCGTCTGTCTTTCGCAGGCCATCATGTCGTGCGCACCCATCGGCAAGGATCGCGCCGTCGCCTCGTATCGCAGTGCGGCCATGGGGGTCGGCAATGCGCTCGCGCTCCTGCTGGTGGCCTCCTCGGTCGGTCGCGCCATGGGCGTGTCGATGCGTCAGGAGGCCGAAGATCGCCACGTGGCGCCCGCCAAGGTGGAGGCGCTTGTCGAGGCCATCCGGGACAACGTTCCAACGACCCAGATCGGGCGCGACCTTGAACTGAGCGAGGCGCAACTGCAGGACCTGCGAGGCGTCCGTCGCGAAGTCATCGTGGATGGTTTCCGCGCACACGGCCTGGTGAGCGGCTCCGTGCTTGCGATCGCGGCTCTCGGATTCTGGGTGGTGCGGCGTCGTGACAAGCGGGTCGAGATCGCGGCGGGCTAGACCGGGCTTCCCCGCCCACCCCCCAAAAGCCGCCCCCAAAAACGCGTCAGGCCGAAGGCGTTGGCCTCCGGCCTGCTGCAGTGGGCGATGGGGGACTCGAACCCTCGACCTCACGGGTGTGATCCGTGCGCTCTAGCCAGCTGAGCTAATCGCCCGTCGGGAGGAAGATTGTAACGGGGCCCCGTGGAAAAGCCACGCAGCCCGAACGGCACCCGTCCGGTCGAGCGAAAGGTCGGCCCGGCCGTCGTCAGGCCTTGTTGGCGTTCTCGGTCTGCCCGCGTGCCACCGAATTGGGGTCGCCGCTGGGCAACTTGGCGCTGGAATCGCCACTTTCCCGGTTTTCCGAGGTCGTCGCGTTGGAAACCTCGCTCAGGCCCTTCTTGAACTCGGTCACGCTCCGACCCACGCTGCGGGCCACATCCGGAAGTCGCCGGCCGAAGATCAGGAGGGCGATAAAGACCAGGATCAGCCACTCCCAGCCGGTGGGCATGCCGAGGGCGATCAGACCGATCGGAGTCAGGAATGAGGCCATGGGGTCCATGGTAGCCGAATCGGCCCCGCGGTCGCGAAACCGTTGTAATTTCCCGGCCATGCAAGGATGCAGCCTCCGGCCCATGCGGGCCCTCGCGTTTCTGGTCCCGTTCGCCCTGAGCGCCGTCCTCTCGGGCTGCAAGTCCGACGAGAAGGTCGAGCCCGCGCCGGACTACGCGCGCCAGCTCGGCCCTGGCGAGTGCGCGCTTCGAAAGCTCGACCCCAGTGCGTGGCCTGACGTGGGTGCCGCGTGGCGCGTGCGTGATCCGAATCTCACCACGGCGGTCGGTCGCAGCGTGAGCTGGTTCGGCGCGGCGAGCAGCAAGACGTTCTTCCCGTTCATGCAGGTGTGCACGTGGGATCAGGCGGCGGCCAGCACGGTCGCGTTCCAGCAACTGCTGCAGGACAGCAAGGACGAGGCGAGTTTCGTCGGCGCGCTACGCCAGCAGTTCGACGTCTGGCAGACCGTCGGCTGGAACGGCAAGGGCGTCGTGCTCTTCACTGGCTACTACAGCCCCGAGTTCAAGGGCAGTCGCACGCAGTCCGCGGAGTTCAAGTACCCGCTCCACAAGCGTCCCGCGGATCTGGTGACCGACCCCGTCACCGGCGAACCGAAGGGCCGCACGATGAAGGACGGCACCACGCAGTCGTGGCCATCGCGCAAGGAACTCGAGGAGTCGCAGGCCTTCAAGGGTTCCGAGCTCATCTGGCTCCAGTCGCCGATGGACGTCTACATTGCGCAGGTCAACGGCAGCGCCAAGATCATCCTGCCCGACGGCAGCACCACCTATGTCGGCTACGCAGGCAAGACCGACCGCCCCTACTACGGCCTGGGCCAGGCGTGCGTGGAGGAGGGACTGATCCCGAAGGACAAGCTCTCGCTCAGCGCGATCGTGGCGCTCTACCAGCGGGAACCCGCGAAGATCCAGCAACTCATGTGGAAGAACGAGAGTTTCGTGTTCTTCACGGACTATGACGGCGAGAAGTGGCCGAGCGGTTCGCTGGGCTTCAAGGTGACCGAGAAGACCTCGCTCGCCACCGACAAGAAGGTCTATCCGCGCGGCGGCGTGGTGCTGGTGGACACGCAGTCGATCGACTTCGGCGGCAAGAAGCAGCGCTTCCTGAAGTACATGCTTGATCAGGACACGGGCGGCGCCATTCAGGCGCCCGGCCGCGCCGACATCTACATGGGCGTGGGTCCGGCGGCCGAGATCCTCGCCGGCGGTCAGCTCTCCGAAGGCACCATGTACTACCTCTTCCTGAAGCCTGAATTCGCGAGCCAGTATCCGCTGCCCGCGAAGAAGGGTGCCAAGGAGCCCGCCGCCAAGGCGCCTGCGCCCAAGCAGCAGGGTCTGAAGCCCAAGGCCGACCCGAACGACGCGAACAAGTGATTCGCGACGGAATCGAAAGGCATGCGCGGCGCGTCCGACCTCGGGCGCGTCGCTTTCGTTTCCGGAGCGAGTGCGTCAGTGACGGAAGTGACGCACGCCGCTGATCAGCAGCGTGGCGCCCCGCTCGCGGCAGAGGGTCTCGGTGTCGGCGTCGCGCTTGCTTCCGCCCGGATGCACCAGACATCCCACGCCCGCGTCGATCAGCGTGCGAGGACCGTCATCGAACGGGAAGAACGCGTCACTCGCCGCCACGGGCACGATCTTGCCTGCGGCCTTCAGTCGAGCGCTCGCCTTGTCCACGGCGTGCCGACAGGCCGCCACGCGATCCATCTGGCCCGCGCCGGCGCCCCACAACGAGCCGCCACCGCCGATGCACACCGCGTTGCTCTTCAGATGCTTGCTCACCACGGCCAGGAATGCCGCGTCCGCGCGCATCGCATCGGTGGGTTCGGGACCCGCCGAGCGCTGGAACGTCGCGCCGTCCACGGGCACATCGTCCGCCTCCTGCACCAGCAGGCCGCCCGGCACGCTGCGAAGAAGCCGGTGCGCCTTCGCCGTGGCCGTCGAGCGGGTGCCCGTCGCGATCAGTCGCACGTTCTTCCAGCGATTCGCCAGCGTGGCGATCGCCGCGTCGTCGAACGCGTCGGCCACCACGACCTCCAGGAACCGATCAGGCTTCGCGATGCGGTCCGCGATCGCGGCGTCCACGCGTCCCGCGATCGCCACGATTCCGCCGTAGGCGGCCAGCGGATCGCCCGCATAGGCGCGGTCGAACGCCTCGGCCACATCGGCGCCGATCGCCGCGCCGCATGGATTCGTGTGCTTGATCACGCAGGCCGCCGCCACCGCGCCGGGCAGCGCGCGCAGATCCGTCACCAGTTCCAGCGCGGCACCGGCATCCAGGATGTTGTTGTAGGAGAGGGGCTTGCCCTCGACCACGCGCGCGTCGACCACGCCCGGCTCGGCCGTGCCCGCGTCGCGGTACACCGCCGCGCGTTGGTGCGGGTTCTCTCCGTAGCGCAGGCTGCTCACGCGCGTGAATCGAAGTTCCAGCGTCTCGGGGAAGAATTCGCCCGGTCCCTGCATCCATGCCGCGATCGTCGCGTCGTAGCGGGCGGTGTGGGCGAAGGCCTCGGCCGCCAACTCGCGACGCTGGGCCCCGTCGATGCGGCCCTCGCCGCGGCGCAGCGCCTCGATCACGCGGTCGTACTGGCCCGGATCCGTGACCACCGCCACGGATTCATGATTCTTCGCCGCACTGCGAATCATGGCGGGGCCGCCGATGTCGATCTGCTCGATGCACGCCTCGAACGAGGCGCCCGGCTTGGCGATCGTGGCGGCGAAGGGATAGAGGTTCACGCACAGCAGCTCGATCGGAACGATGCCGTGCGCCCGCATCGCCTGCACATGCTCGGGCAGGCTCACGCGCCCGAGCAGGCCGCCATGCACCTTCGGGTGCAGCGTCTTCACGCGTCCATCCAGCATTTCCGGGAAGCCGGTGACCTGATCGATCGGCGTCACGCGCAGGCCAGCGTCGGCAAGCGCCTTCGCCGTGCCGCCGGTCGAGACCAGCTCGAAGCCAAGCGCCTCAAGCGCCCGGGCGAAAGGAATCAGGTCGCGCTTGTCGCTGACCGAGAGGAGTGCGCGACGCTTCACCACGCCAGACATGATTCGGTCACTTCCCCGATGGATCCACGGACGGTTCGGGCGTCGGCTCGTCCGCCGCGGCCGCCGTCGCCTCGTCCGAGGAAGGCGACGCCGCCTCGGTCTTGATGGCCTCGGCACGCTGCTCAGTCTCGACGGCCGATGGCGCCGGTGTGCTTCGCGGCGCGCTGATGGGCGCGCACCGCTGTACACGCCCGTCGCTCGACATCAGGTACAGGTCGCCGTGAAGGGCTGCGCTCGCCTGCACCCCATGGACCCCTGGCATCGCACGCGATTCACGAACGATGCCGGTTGCGTCATCGACGAGACTCAGGGTGCCCGTGGCCTGATCCCACACCACCACACCCTCGGCAAGACGCGTGATCGGATTCCCGGACACCTTGGACATCCACTTCGGCTCGCGCGTCAGGCCGCCTTGTTCTCCAGCGTCCAAGGCCACCAACCCAAGGTCAGGAACCTGCAGCATCACCAGATCTCCGGCAAGCAGGGGCGGATTCTCGAGTGGCGATTCACAGAACCACTTCCACTTCGTCCGGCCCTTCTTCACGTCGATGCAGCGCAGGTACTGGTCGCGGCAGGCCACGAACAGCTGTTCGCCGTCGGTCGCGGGCGTCGCCACCACGCCACCTGGCAACTCGACCATCCACACGCGATTTCGGTTCAGACTCGAGAAACTCGAGATGTGGCCGGCGGTGCTGCAGGCGACGATCATGTCCCCCGCGAGGACGGGCTTGGCCTGAATCGACCCCTTCAGCTGGTGCGCCTGCTCCTCGTAGGCGAAGGTGTGCACTGCCGAGACACGCGTCCCCTTCTGAAGCTTGTCGCCAGGCTTGATCTCCACGCGGGAGGGAACCTGCTCGTCCCGGAATCCCATCCACACCAGCTGCCCTGCGCGACTGCCAAAGATCAAGTCCGTGCCGCTTCGAATGGATGGCGTCACCGGGATGTGCTGATAGCGGGTCCGACCGAGTTCCGAACCGCTGCGGGCATCCAGCATCAGGCACGCGGTGTCACCAAGGCCGACGGCCACCGAGCGGTCCGAGGTCGCCGCCACGTTGACGTCAAGAAGATGCTTCCCTGACTTCGCCTGCACGCTGGCCGACTGCCAACGAAGATCGCCCGATGCGGCGTCCACCTTCAGGATGACGCCCTCGTCGTCCCACGCGAAGAGCGACGCATCCGCCGCGCCTGGCTGGGCCGCCTCGAAGCGCATGCCTACCAGCGATCCGCCAGCGAGAAGAGGCAACCGGCTCTGCCATCCGGGTTGATAGCCAAGCGCGCGAGCTCCCGCGGCGTCGAGCAGCCGGGATGCGGGCGCCGAGGGCGCGCTCGAACCCTGCGCCCATGCTGAACCGCCGAGCTGCAGCGCAGCCAAGGCGCTCCAGAGGGCGATGCGCGGGCAGGTCCGTACGAGAGCCGAGTGGAGTCGCATGGGACGGGGAAAATACCCGAATGCACGGGCCACGGCGTGAAGTCCGACGCGTGTGCAGGTACAAAAAGAAACCAGCCGCACCCTTTCTGGGTTGCGGCTGGCCTCCCTTTCCCTCAACCTTTCCTGCACGTCTGGTGTCTCGAAGCTTGGTTTCGGGCTTGCGCCCAAAGAGCTTGTGAGAGGTTCCCTTTCCCTCGCAATCTCTCGATCTGAGTCGAGGTCCCTTTTCCTCACCTCAGATGACCGTAACAACTTGCTTCAAGATCCCAGTCGTGCCATCAGAACGGGAGTTCCCGTTCACCGTCCTGACGCGTTCATATTCGCATATGTCCGGGCCGGTGTTGCGTGAAGGGCAAACGGTTTTTGACGATTTTCCACCGCGCACCTCGGAGCACACCGAAAAGCGCGTTTTTGAACCAAAAACGAGGTTCAGCCCCTTGGGAAGCGCCACTCGCGCCCGGGCTCGTAGCCCAGCAGGGCATAGAGCTCCTTGCGCGTCTGCATGCTTCCAAGGAGTTCACGCGCGCTTCCATCCTTGCGCAACTGCGCCAGACCTCGCGCCACGCTGCCCATGGACACGCGCATCATCGTGAGCGGATGGATCACGATCCGGTAGCCCAGTTCCTGGAAGCGTTGCACGGTGATGTCCGGCGTCTTGCCGAACTCCGTCATGTTGGCAAGCAGGGGACCGGGGCAGGCCTTCGCGAAATCCGCGAACTCCTGTTCGCTCTGCAAGCCCTCGGGGAAGATGGCGTCGGCACCTGCGGCGCGATACGCGTTCGCGCGCTTCACGGCGTCCTCGAAACCCGTCACGTGTCGGGCGTCGGTGCGCGCGATGATCACGAACTCCTTCGACAGCCGACTCTCCGCCATGGTGCGGACCTTCGCCTCCATGTCGGCGCACGGAATCAGATCCTTGCCGTCCAGATGCCCGCAGCGCTTCGGGAAGACCTGGTCCTCCACGTGCAGGGCCGCGGCGCCGGCGCGTTCGTAGGCCACGATGGTGCGCGCACAGGCCTCGACCTCGCCGTAGCCGGTGTCCGCGTCGGCGATGACGGGCAGACCGCTGGCGTCTGCGATCTCGCGGATCGTGCGACACACCTCGGTCATGGTGAGCAGGCCGATGTCGGGGAATCCGGCCACGTTGGCGGTGGCGCCGCCTGAAACGTAGACCGCCTCGAAGCCGGTTTCCCGCACCGCGCGGGCCACCAGCGCGTTGAAGGCACCGGGCGCATGCACCACGCCTCGGGCCATCGCATCTCGCAGGCGTCGTCCGGGATGGATGGTGTTCATCGCACGCTCTCCTTCAGGAAGATGTAGGGACCCTTCGTTGCGCCCCAGACCTGCTTGCCCTGCGCGTCATAGCCGCGATCCCAGCTGGTCAGCCGATCGACTTCCAGCGTGACCTCGCTGGAGGCGTATTGCGCGCCACGCAGCGAACTTTCGCATGCTTCGGGTCGCGTGCCACCGCTCCACTGCGCCGGCCCGCTGCGCTTCAGATCGACCGAGCAGCCTTCGCGTGGCACCAGCAGCGATGGCTCCAGCGCGTTCAGACGCTCAGGCTTGGACCATGCGCCTGCGAAAGCCAGCGGATCACCGGGAAGTTCGAACACCATGCTGCGTACACCCTCGCCGTGTGGAACCACCTTGTAGATGCGCTGGCGGTAGGGCTTGTCGGCCGCGTCAGCCATGGCCTGTTCCACGTAGATCCAACGGCCATCGCGTCGCTCGGGCCAGATCAGCGCCATGTGAAGCGTGACATGCTTGTAGTCCGCGGGTGAATCGGTCGCTTGCTTGGCGCTGGAATAGGTCCCGACCATCCATGTGGCGACCTGCTCCACGGCCTGGCTTCTCGCGGGCTCTGCCGGCAAAGGACCCTGATTGATGGTGCCGCAGGAGGCCAGAACTCCCGCAAAAGCCGCTGCAATCGCTCGATGATGCATGGGCCGCGATGCTAGCATCCCACGCTTTCGATCCCCGTTTCAGGAGAGCCCCATGAGCGCCGCACCAGCCAAGCCCCAGGACACGCGAGGTCTCGCCGGACAGACCGTCGGCGAAACGTCGATCTGCGCCGTCACGCAGACGCAGCTCATGTATCGCGGCTACGAGATCGCGGATCTGGCCGAACACGCCAGTTTCGAGGAGGTGGCATTTCTCCTGCTGGTGGGGCACAAGCCGTCCGCCGCCGAGCTGGCCACCTTCAAGACGGAGGTCGCCGGTCTGCGTGCGATTCCAGCCAGTGTGCGCGATGCCGTGGCCAGGATCGCGAAGGACGCACCGGATGCGCACCCCATGAGCGTGCTGCGCACGGGCGTGAGCATGCTGTCGCACCTGGATCCAGAGTGCGAGGACAACTCGCCCGCGGCCGAGCTTCGCAAGAGCAAGCGGCTGCTGGCGCAGATTCCCACGCTGATCGGCGCCTGCCAGCGTGGTCGCGAGGGCAAGCCGGTGCTTGAGCCCGATGCCTCGCTGGATCATGCCGCCAACCTGCTGTGGCTCATCACGGGCAAGAAGCCTGATGCGCTCGAGGCGCGCGTGATGGATGTCAGCCTCACGCTGTATGCCGAGCATGACTTCAACGCCAGCACCTTCAGCTGCCGCGTGATCGCCAGCACCGAGACCGACATGCACAGCGCGGTCTGCGGCGGCATCGGCGCGCTGAAGGGCCCGCTGCACGGCGGCGCCAACGAGATGGCGATGGAGATGCTGAAGGAGATCGACCGCGATTGCGCCGGTGGCAAGATGGGCGTGGACGCCTGGATGCAGCGGGCCTACGCCGAGAAGCGCAAGCTGATGGGCTTTGGCCACCGCGTGTACAAGAACGGCGATCACCGCGCACCGATCCTGCGCGGGTGGGGCCTGAAGCTCGCCGATCGCATGGGCGCCGATGCGCGCAAGTGGTTCGACCTGGGCGATCAGGTGCAGGCGATCATGCTGCGCGACAAGAACATCCACCCCAACGTGGACTTCCCCTGCGGCATGACCTACTTCGTGATGGGCATTCCGGTGCCGCAGTACACGCCGATCTTCGTGGCGGCACGCATCACGGGCTGGTGCGCGCACATCATGGAGCAGCACCAGAACAACCGCATCATCCGGCCGCTCGCCGACTACACCGGTCCGGCGCTTCGCCACTGGTGATCGCCGCGCCGGAACAGTCCTCGATCGACCAGAAATGACAAGGGCGAGGCTCCCCCTCAGGAGCCCCGCCCTTGCGTGCTGGTACGAGCCGTGCCCTCCGCGGCCCGTCTGTCCTTGCCCGCGTTTCCTGCGCGGGCCGACGGATTCGACGCTCTTCCCTCGTCGAGGTTCCATCGGACGTGTTCGGATCGGTATGCGGTCCCTGATCCGTTCCCTCAGTCGCATCGGGCTCCCTCAAGCCGGATGCGAGGCGCCTGACGACATCCCCTCAGATGCCGTCCGCGCAGGATCCCGGCCGCACCCTCCTGCGGCCAGGGCCCTCGATCCAAATCAGATGCTGACGCGCCGCCGACGGCTCAGGAGGCCAGCGAGCCCGATCAGGGCGGCTGTGCCAGGAGCCGGCACGGCGAAGTTCAGCGTGTAGTTGAAACGGCCGGCAGTGCTGGTCGAGCCGGTGAAGGTCGTGGTGCCGTTCTGCTTGCCGGCGATCGCGAACTTCAGCGTCATGGTCTTCACCGCGTCATCGGCAAGACCCGTGGCCTCGATCACGAAGCGACCG
>Ga0169931_10005363_pt1 | contig 19551 bp, 13 predicted proteins | sample Kivu_15m_20L_FD_129675 | JGI IMG/M metagenome (GOLD analysis project Ga0169931, IMG submission 129675) | Freshwater microbial communities from Lake Kivu, Western Province, Rwanda to study Microbial Dark Matter (Phase II) - Kivu_15m_20L... | ecosystem: Environmental > Aquatic > Freshwater > Lake... | reverse complement strand
TCGGCCAGGATTTCCACGGGATGTTGCGCCTTTCTTCCCGCGCCGTGTTCGATCTGATGGCGGCAGGAGAAGCCGGGCGCACAGATCGTGCTGCCGGACGCATTGCGAACCGTGGGAAACAGCTTCAAGCAAGTTCGTCACGCACCCAAAGCGTGATTAACCGCCACATGCGGGCATATCCACGATTCACAGAGGCGCGCGGGCTGCTGGCCGTAGAATCTCTGGGCTGTTTCGAGGTGGGGCGCGCCGCAGCAAAAGGCAACATCATGACACAAGGGAACCTAACGGCGATTCGGGTCCTTACCGCGGGAATTCTCTGGGCTGCTGCCGTCTTTGCGTTGGTGGCTACGGGAATGGCATATTCGGAGTTCTCGTCAGAATTGCACGGATCTCGATTGCCGGAACACTTTCAGCGCAAGATGCTCACCATGCAATTGGCCCCGCTCTTGAGCGGAGCGGCGGCTGGCGCCGCGATCAGTCTATTGACCCGATTCCGCGGCGCCTGGCTGTGGGGGCTGCTGTCGATGCTCCCCCTGACCTTGTTTATGATCCGATTCTGCCTGAAGTAAGTGCTGATTAACGATCATCACTGAGCGGCGAGTGCCGGACCTCTGGCGTCTGAGGAGAGATGGAACGGAAATGATTTGACTTGCGGTTCGTGTCCGGGAGTTTCCACCCGCGGCTATTTACTGTCGCCCCTCCGGGGCTGAGAACAAACCTGGCAGCCTTGTGGCACACTTGTGGTCGATGTGAATCAGCCCACCGCCCGCGCACCCTTTCTCATTTGGGCCTTTTGCGCTACAATTTTCCGTTTGCCCGGCGAGATGGACCAAAACTGGCCTGCGCCGGGCGGTGTGCTCAGAGGCGTCTCCATACTTTGGTCGTAAGGAACCCCGGTCCATGTCCACCAAGCAGCAATTGCTCTCGCAGAAGATCAAGCACGTCGACATCAAGCAGCACAACGTGGTGCCGGTGGTCGAGGCAATGCAGCACATGGCCTTTTCCGCCCGCGATCTGGCCCGGGCGGCCGACATCTACGACCGGATGGTCCGCGACCAGGACTGCGGCATCATCCTCTGCCTGGCCGGCAGCCTGGTGAGCGCGGGGCTCAAGCAGGTGTTCGTCGACCTGGTGCGGAACAAGCTCGTCGACTGCATCGTAAGCACGGGCGCCAACATCGTCGATCAGGACTTCTTCGAGGGGCTGGGCTTCAGCCACTACATCGCCGACGAGCGGCTCAAGGCGGGTCTGGACGACGACAAGCTGCGCGATCTGAAGATCGACCGGATTTATGACACGCTGATCGACGAGGACGAGCTGCGGATTTGCGACGACACGACCAAGATCATCGCCGACAGCCTGCCGCCCCGGGCCTACAGCTCGCGCGAGTTCATTCGCGAGATGGGGGCCTACCTGGCCGAGCATGGCAAGACCAAGGACTCGATCGTGCTGGCGGCCTATGAAGAAGACGTGCCGATCTTCTGCCCGGCCTTCTCGGATTGCTCGGCCGGCTTCGGGCTGGTCGCGCATCAGCACGCCCGCGGCGACCAGCCGAAGGTGGCGATCGACAGCGTGAAGGATTTTTACGAGCTGACGCAGATCAAGATCGCCAATCCCAACACGGGCATCTTCATGATCGGCGGCGGCGTGCCGAAGAACTTTACGCAGGACATCGTCGTGGCGGCCGAGATTCTGGGCGAGGACGCCCCGATGCATAAGTACGCGGTGCAGATCACCGTGGCCGACGTGCGCGACGGAGCATTGAGCAGTAGCACGCTGAAGGAAGCTTCGAGCTGGGGCAAAGTCGACACCGTCTTCGAGCAGATGGTGTTCAGTGAAGCCACGCTGGCCGTGCCGCTGATCGCGGGCTACGCCTATCACAAGGGCGCCTGGAAGAACCGCAGCGCGAAGCGTTTTGCGCGGCTGCTTGAGCCGGCGGAAGTGAAGTAGGGATTCGGGTCGGCGGTTAGGGTTCGAGTGATTCATCCTGCATCCTGCTGACTTCGATCTTTCTTCCATGTCTAAAGACTTCGGGCTGATTGCCGACGACTATGCGTTTTTCATGACGCATGCCACGGAGGCCGAGCACGACGCGGCGGACTACGCGCGCGAGCTGGCGGGTTTCGCCGAGGGGCGGGCGTCCGTGCGGATGCTCGACTTCGGCGCCGGCGGCGGCGAGTTCACCGAGCGGCTGCTCAAGAAACTGGCCTGGACGGCGGAGAAGCTCGCGCTGCACCTGGTCGAGCCGGTCGAGAGCCAGCGGCTGGATTCGGCGAAGCGGCTATCGCGGTACGCCCAGCACTTGGGCGCGCCGGCGATCACGCATAGCGCGCGGCTGCCGGACGCGAACTCAGTTAAGCCGTTCGACGTCGTGCTCTCGAACCACGCACTGTATTACGTCGACGATCTGGCCGAGACGGTTCGCGGATTGGTCGACTTGATTGCACCGGACGGAAGGCTGCTCCTGGCGATGGCCTCCTGGCGGAACGCATTGATGCAGCTCTGGCAATTGGGTTTCGGGCTGATCGATCAGCCGGTTCCGTACTACGCGGCGGAAGATCTCACCGCCGAGCTCGATCACCTGGGCGTTCCGTTTCGCACGAGCAAGTCGCATTACGAGCTGCGCTTCCCGGACAGCGAGCAGAACCGGCTGCGGATGCTGCGGTTCCTGCTGGCTGAGCATCTGGACGAGATGCCGCAGGATGAGCTGCTGGCGTTCTTCAATCAATATGCCGAAAGCAGCGAGATCGTCATCCGCACGTGGAGCGAGCACGTGGTGGTGGATCCACCAGCGGAGTAGCCCCGGGCTTTGCCCGGGGGTCGCGCACGCAGAGCTGAGTCCATCGCGTTTTGGAGACCGGCCCCCGGGCAAAGCCCGGGGCTACCATTCGGCCAGCCGCTTACGCGACCTTCGCCGGGCGCGGGGGCATGTAGGTCATGAGCTGGTTGACGCCCCAGGCTTGTTCTTCCGCGAGCAGCTTGGTGACGCGGTCGGACGTGTTGCCTTGGCGGCCGAGGAACACGCGCAGGATGCTCCCTTCGCCCGTGCGTTCGACGTCGTGCAGCACGAGCTTGTGCCGGGCGACGAGATGGGCCAGCGAGGTGAGCGAGAAGCAGTTGCGCTGGCCGGTGTGTGCGGACCAGAGCGCCCGGCGTTCGATCAGGTGCTTCACGTAGGGAGTGTCGATCACGGCGACGCCCGTCGGCTTGAGTACGGCGTGGAGGCCGCCGACGACGGTGTTCAGATCGCCGACCAGCGAGAGGCTGTGATGCATGTGCACCACGTCGGCGTCCTGGCAGCAGAGCGCGAGTTCGACGGCCAGCGGCTTGTCGAAGTGGCGGCAGAGCGTGGGGACGTTGTATTCGAGCCGCGCGAGTTCGGCCAGCTTCACGGCCGGCTCGATGCCCAGCACGGGAATGCCGGCGGCGAGGTAGTCGCTCAAGAGGCGTCCGTCGCGGCTGCCAATCTCGAGGACCATGCTCGCCGGGCGAAGCTTTTGCGTGGCGATGATCTGCTGCGTGAGCAGGCGAGCGCTCCAGGCGGTGGTGTCGCTGGTGCGAACGACGTCGCCGGCCGAGGGCGAGCGGCCGCTTTCGCCAATGCGATGCACCAGCGAGCAACTCGGGCAGAACACGAGCTCTTCGTAGTCGGTCGTGGGCCGCGTGGCGTAGGGCGACTTGGCCGGTCCGCCGGGCTGTTCCCACCGTGCAATCGACTTGAGCGAAACGTTTCCACACGAGCGACAGCCGGTGTTGTGCGACATGACTGAGTCAAACCTTGGTGTAAGGGGACAAACCTTGAACGGGAAGGTTCTGTTTCGTTCTTTTGAGCCGCCGGAATCGTGTTCCCGCCGGGGGCGGGATAGTAACTGAATCGGCCCTTTTCGGTCAACGCGTTATCGGTGTTTGGCGCGGCCCTCGCCGCTCTATTAGCACGCGTGAAGTCTCGCAAGAGGACTATCAGTCGCGACGTTTTTCAGACTGCCGCTGGCGAGGCGTGTGCTAGCTCCGGGAGAAGCCTGCAAGAGTTCTAGATGCCTCGACTTGCTGGTGCGTCACGCGCGATTCGGGACGGTTTGAATCGATTTTCTGCGACGTCTTTTTTCTTTACGCAAGCGAGGTGGTGAAGGGTTCGATTTTTTGCGGTTTAGAAGCCAGCAGGTGGCCATTTCCAGCGGGCCCCACCGCGTGACTATAATGTCCAGATTGCCGGGTTCGCCCGGAGTGCTGGCGCTTCGTTTAGCTCATAGGATGGTCCGCATGCGCGTGATTTCGAGTTTGGTCGCCCTGGCAGTGTTGGCATCTTGGACGGGGCTGTCGGGGCTGAGTCCGGCCGCGGCTGTTGATGAAAACCGCGGGGACGGGAACCGGTTCGCCTATCTCGATGAGAGCGACCCATTTTATGTCTCGCGCTCAACGCCCAGGCTGATCACGCCGCAGTGGGTGGGCGAAGACGGCGTCGAGGCCGTGGTGATCCTGTCGATCGACGACATGCGCGGGCACGAGCGCTGGGAAGAGTTTCTGCGGCCGCTGCTCGAGCGGCTGAAGCAGATCGACGGCCGAGCGCCGGTCAGCATCATGACCTGCCAGATCGATCCGCGTGAGCCGCACCTGCAGAAGTGGCTGGCCGAAGGCGTGAGCCTGGAGACGCACACGCTGGATCATCCTTGCCCGCTCTTGCAGAAGGGCAACCTGGCGGCGGCGAAGCAGACGTATGACCGCTGCGTCGACCAGATGAACGCGGTGCCGGGAAGCCGGGCCGTGGCGTTCCGGATGCCGTGCTGCGATTCGCAGAACACGCCGAGCCCACGGTTCTATACGGAGATCTTCGGCAAGACCACGCCGCTCGGGAACTTTCTGGAGATCGACAGTTCGGTCTTCAACATCACGACGGGGAGCGATCCCGAAGTGCCACGCGAGCTGGTGGTCGACGACGCGCATCAGGAGATTTTTCGCCGCTACCTACCGTTCAAGTCGTACGTCGTGACGGTGGAGGACTATCCGTACCCCTACGTGATTGGCGGCAACTGCTGGGAGTTTCCGTGCGCGGTGCCGAGCGACTGGAGCGCGCAGCACGTGCAGAAGCCGGACAACCCGCGGACTCTGGAGGATATGAAGCGTGGGCTGGACGCTGCCGTGGCGAAGCAGGGCGTGTATACGCTGGTCTTCCATCCGCACAAGTGGATCAAGGCCGAGCAGCTTGTGGAGCTGGTGGATCACGCGGTGGCGAAGCACGGCGGCAAGGTAAAGTTTCTCACATTTCGCGAAGCGGCGGAGCGGATCAACAAGCACCTGCTGAATGGCCAGCCGCTGCGCTACAAGGATGGCAGCAGCAGCGGCACGCGCCTGATCGACCTGAATGCCGATGGATACATGGATGTCGTGACGGGTGGCCCACAACTGCGGCGGACGCGCGTCTGGTCGCCGCAGACAAAGGCCTGGACGGACACGACGTTTCCCGTGGATTTGACACAGGGCGATGCCCGCTTTGGCCTGCTTCACGATGACGGCCGACCGACGGTGTTCGATGGTCCGCGCGGGGCGTGGCATTTCGATGGCACGGCCTGGGTGGCGGATGTGCGCCTGACGCGGGGGCTTGATCGCGAGGGAAAGCTGGCGGCGATGCGGCTACTGGACATCGACGGCGATGGAACCTGCGAATTGATTGCCCGAGGAATGAACAAGTCGGCCAGGCAAAACGTCTATCGGCGGAAGGACAACGCCTGGGAACTGCTGCCGTTCATCCTGCCGGAAGGCATGTGGCTGCCGACGCCCGACCATGACACCGGGCTGCGATTTGTCGACCTCGACCAGAACGGCACGCTCGACGTGCTGTACTCGAACGACACGGGCTATGCGGCGGCGCTGTTCACGTCGCTGGAGAAAGGCTGGTCGCAGGAGCTGGTGCGCGGCAAAGCGGGCGATGCTGGCGCGATTCCGATGATCGCCCGCGAGGGGAAGAACAACGGCGCCTGGATCAAGGATCGCACGCTGTGGGTGCAGAACGAGAACACCGACAAGCTGCCGGACCTGATCGATCGGATGCCGCTCGACAAGCTGCTGGAGAGCGTGAAGTTCCCCGGACCAAAGTCGCCCGAGATGGCGCTTGCGACGATGCACGTGCGGCCGGGTTTTCAGGTGGAGTTGGCGGCGTGCGAGCCGCTGATCGCTGACCCGGTGTCGATCGCATTTGGGCCGGACGGCAAGCTGTGGGTGGCCGAGATGGGAGACTATCCGCGCGGCAAGGACGGCAGAGGAGCCAAAGGGGGCGTCGTTCGCTACCTGGAAGACACCGATGGCGACGGCCGCTACGACAAGAGCACGCTGTTCCTCGATGACCTGGGTTATCCGAACGGCGTGACGCCGTGGCGCGGTGGCGTGCTGATCACCTGCGCGCCAGAAGTGATCTATGCCGAGGACACCGACGGCGACGGCAAGGCCGACAAGCGCGAGGTGCTTTACAGCGGCTTCATGGAAGGCAACCCGCAACATCGGGCGAACGGCTTCGCCTGGGGGATGGATGGCTGGCTGTACGGGGCGCATTCGGAAAGCGAGACGGGCGGCATCAAGCTGCACAAACGCGGCGATGAAATAGTCGACGCCAACGGTCGCGACTTTCGCATCCGGCCGGACGATGGGCTGCTCGATCCGCAGTCGGGCGTATCGCAGTATGGCCGCAGTCGCGACGACTGGGACAACTGGTTCGGCAACGAGAACAGCAACCCACTGTATCACTACGTGCTGGCGGATCACTACTTGCGGCGGAATGACCGGGTGCCGGCGATCGACGGCAAGGTCGACGTTTCCGATCAGCCGGGCGTGGCCGAGGTGTTTCCGGCGAGCCGGACGCTGGCGCGCTACAACGATCTGTATGCGGCGAATCGCTTCACGTCGGCGAATAGCGCGATCCTGTATCGCGACGATCTATTCGGCCCGGCGTTCGAGGGGAACTCGTTCGTCAGTGAGCCAGTGCACAACCTGGTGCATCGCGAGATCCTGCGGCCTGAGGGGCTGACATTCCATAGCAAGCGCGCGGCGGACGAGTTCGACAGCGAATTTCTGGCCTCGGCCGACAACTGGTTCCGGCCTGCCACGCTGGTGACGGGTCCGGACGGGGCGCTGTGGGTCACGGACATGTACCGACAGACGATCGAGCATCCGCAGTGGATTCCGTTTTCCGTGCAGAAACAGGTGGATCTGCGAGCCGGCAGCGACAAGGGTCGGATTTATCGGGTCTCGCCGGTGGGGAGCGAGCGACGCCCGATTCCGCGGCTGGACAAGCTTTCGACCGTGGAACTGGTCGCTGCGCTCGACAGCCCCAGCGGCTGGCAGCGTGACATGGCGCAACAGATGCTGCTTTGGAAGCCTGACACGGCAGCACATGATCCGCTGCACAAGCTCGCGGCTGAGAGCAAGCGTCCGGTCACCCGGGCGCAAGCGCTGTGGACGCTCGAACTGCTGGGCCAAGCAACGCCCGACGAGATTGCGGCGCGGATGCGCGACGAACATGCGGGCGTTCGGCGGCAGGCGATTCGAATTGCGGAAAATCATCTGGCAAAGTCGCCAGCCCTGGGCGAGGCGCTGCTTGAGCGTGTGAGTGACAATGATCCACAAGTGAGGCTGCAAGTCGCCTACACGCTTGGCGCCTGGGACGATCCGCGAGCGGGCAAGACGCTCGGCAATCTGGCGCTCGCCAGTCGTGACGATCGCTACATGACGGCCGCGGTGCTTAGTTCGGTGACGCCAAAGAATTTGGCGGGCGTGACCGAAGCGGTGCTCGCCGTGCGTGCTCCGGCCGAGCCGCCGGCGGAACTTCTGGAGCAACTTGTCGGCCTGGCGACGGCCTATAACGACGAAGCGACGCTGGCGGCCGCGCTCAAGCGAATTGGCGCGCCGCACAAGGACAACTACGCCGCGTGGCAGCTCACGGCGCTGGCCGGCCTGCTCGACGCCCTGGCCGGCAGCGGCACGGACTGGCAGAAGTACGATCCTGATCAGGCGCTGGCGAAGATGTTCGCCTTTGCGCGCGAGACGTCGCTCAGCGACGCGGCCGACGAAGGGCAGCGCATCAGGGCGATTCGACTGTTGGGGCGCAGTCCCGCGTCGCAAGCGGATGATATTGGTTCGCTGGTGGCGCTGCTCGTGCCGCAAACGAGCGGCGCGGTGCAGGCGGCGGCCGTCGAATCGCTCGCCCGTATCGATTCGAACACGGTCGCCCCTGCCCTGCTCTCGGGCTGGAAAGGCCACGGCCCCGAACTGCGTTCGCAGATTCTGGAAGTGCTGCTCAGCCGGCCGAGCGGGCAGAAGGCGCTCTTGGCGGCGATTGAGAAGCAAGACGTTCCGACCGCGGACATTGATGCGACGCGGCGGCAGCGGTTGCAACAAGCGGAAGATGAGGCGATTCGCACTCAGGCCGAGAAACTGCTGGCCGGCGGCATTGAATCGAATCGCGCGCAGGTGGTCGAGCAATTCCGCTCGATCCTGGCTACCCCAGGTGACGCGGCGGCGGGCGCTGCGGTGTTCACCAAACGGTGTGCCGTGTGCCACCGGTTGCGCGGCGTGGGCATCGAGGTAGGTCCCGACCTGGCATCGCTTACGGACCTTGCGCCCGAAACGCTGCTGGTGGCGATCTTGGATCCGAACAAAGCGGTGGAGGCGAAGTATCGCGACTACCTGGCACTGACTACGGCGGGCCTGACACACACGGGGCTGCTTGCCAGCGAGACGGGCAACAGCGTCACACTGATGGGCCAGGAAGGCAAACAGCAGACGATCTTGCGGAGCGATCTGGAAACGCTGCAAGCGACGGGCAAATCGTTGATGCCCGAGGGCTTGGAAAAAGATATGAGTCCCCAAGAGCTGGCGAACGTGATCGCGCACGTGCGCGGCTCAGGCGCCCCGCGGAAGGTTTTCGAAGCGAACCAGCCGCGGCTGGTGACGCCGACGACCGACGGGACGTTGCAGCTTTATCCGACGAACTGCGAAATCTATGGCCCGACGATCGTGATGGAGCAGCTGTACAAGAATCTGGGGCTGTGGAAAAGCGAAAACGACAAGGCGGTGTGGAATGTCGAGCTGCCGAAGGCCGGCAAGTACGAGATGGTGCTGAACTATGCCGCGCTGGATGCAGATGCCGGGAACAGTTGGATTCTGGAGGTGCAGCCGAGCGGTACGCCGGCGGTCGGCGCTGATTCGTCGCAGCCGGCGGGGCCGCAACTGACTGGAACGCTCGCGGCGACGGGAAGCCTCGACCGCTATGTGGAAGTGCCGTGCGGCGAGATCGAGCTGCCAGCAGGCGCGCAGCAGATCACGCTCCGTTCGAGCGGCGCGCCGCGTGGCAAGCTGATGCAGTTTGGCGGCGTGCTGCTGAAGCCGGTCAAGTAGATCACCCGGCACGTCTGTCCTGGCGAGTTGCGAGTTTCACGCACGATGGTGGGGCTACTCGAATCGGCTGAGTCCGCTATAACAGGGTGAGTAGGCGCTTCATTGAGGCGTATCACCCACTCACTGCACGGAGGCCGGCCATGCTGCAGGAATTCAAGAAGTTCGCGCTGCGCGGGAACGTGATCGATCTGGCAATCGGCGTGATCATTGGCGCGGCGTTCGGCAAGATCATCACGTCGATGGTGGATGACGTAATCATGCCGCCCATCGGCGTGCTGCTGTCGGTGAGCCAGGTGAGCGACTTTCAGGATTTTGCGCTGCCGCTGAATGCTCCAGCCGAGGAGTTCAAGCAAGCGACTTCAGCGGCGTATGCCAAGCAGCATGGTATCGCCACGATTGCTTACGGCCGGTTCATCAATAACGTGGTGACGTTTCTGATCATCGCCTTCTGCGTGTTCCTGGTGATGCGGCAAGTGAATCGGTTGTCGCCGCCGCCACCGCCTGCGACACGCGAGTGTCCGCTGTGCAGATCGATGATCTCCAAGAAGGCCAGCCGGTGTCCGAGCTGCACGTCGGAGATCGTGCCCGAAGCGGCATAACAGATTGGGAAATTCACCAAGCACAAGTAACGCTTGATCAGCAGCAGGAGCCGTTCAGGATGAGTGCTAGCCCGCGGATGGGTGAGTTGATCACCGCGAACTGGACGACGCAGGCCGTGTATGTGGCGGCGAAGCTGGGAATCTCGGATTTGATTCACGAGCGTGGACCCCAGTCGGCCGAGGAGCTGGCCGGGGCCACTGGCGTGCTGGCCGAGCCGCTGTTTCGCGTGCTGCGGGCGCTGGCGAGCTTGAAAGTCTATCGCCAGCGCGACGACGGCAAGTTCGAGCTCACCCCGCTGGCCGAGCAGTTGCGCCAAGACGTGCCGGGCTCGCAGCATGCGATCGCAATCATGATGGGCGAGGAACACTATCACGCCTGGGGCGAGCTGCTGTACAGCGTGCAAACGGGCAAGACGGCGTTCGACAAGATCTATGGCAAGCCGATCTTCGAGTGGCTCGGCGGACATCCCGAGGAGGCCGCGGTGTTCGACGCGGCGATGGTCAGCATCCACGGTCGCGAAACCGGGGCGATGATCGATGCCTACGACTTCAGCCAGTTCGGCGTGCTGGCTGACATCGGTGGCGGCAACGGCAGCGTGCTGCGAGCGATCTTGAAGAAAATGCCCGCAGTGCGAGCCATGCTGTGCGATCTGCCCGGCGTGCTGGAGCGGGCCAAACCGCTAATTGCCGCAGATGGGCTGACCGATCGAATTGAGCTGAAGCCCACGAACTTTTTTGAAGCGATTCCCGGCGGCGCGGACGTCTACCTGATGCGGCACATCATTCACGACTGGACCGACGAGCAGTCGCTGGTGATCCTGAAGAACATTCGCAAAGTGATCGGCCCGAGCGGAAAGCTGCTGGTGATCGAAGGGGTGGTGCCCTCAGGCAACGAGCCGAGCTTCAGCAAGCTGCTGGACTTGAACATGATGGTGATGCCCGGCGGCAAGGAGCGGACCGAGGCGGAGTACCGCGAACTGTTCGCGGCCGGCGGGTTCCGGCTGGAGCGAATCGTGCCGACGGAGAGCGAAGTCCAGGTGCTGGAGAGCGTGCCGGTGTAGGGGCCTCGGAGCGGCAAAGCGTTCCGGGGGAAATTATTCCCCCGGCTTTATGCTGGCGTTGTGCGTCGCTAGCAGTGATTTCACTTCACGCACTCACAGCACTCGCTCTTGTGTGAAACAGCCTCGCGGTGCTATTAACTTCGCCGGGCCGATGCGCCCTCACGTCTCGTTCGATATTGCCAGTTCTGGTGCGGCCGCCTGAAGGACCGGGTGGCCGGTGATGCCGATGTTCATGCTGACTGCCAGAGTGCGGGCGCTCGCCGTTTGCGCGGTGTTGGTCGTTTGCGCGCAGGGCTGTCGCGGCCTGAAGAGCGAGTGGTCGCCGAACCACGCGATTACGCCGACGGCGGACTTCAGCGGCAGCCAGATCACGGTGCACAACATTCGCAATACCGAGTACCGCACGGCCGACGACTACACGGTGCGGCACTACGACAAGACGTTCGACCTGCAGAAGCTGGACTCCGTTGACTTCATCGTGGTGCCCTTTCCGGACGTGCCCGGCGGGGCGCATACGTTCCTGAGCTTCGGGTTCGACAACCAGGATTATGTGGCGGTGAGCGTCGAGATGCGACGCAAGCCTGGGGACGACTTCGACCCGATTAAGAGCTTCACGCAGCCAACCGAGTTGATCTACGTCGTGGGCGACGAACGCGACCTGATCCAACTGCGGACGATTCACTGGATGTCAGACGTGTATGTGTATCGGGCACAGGCCTCACGCGAGCAGATGCAGCAGCTCTTCACCAGCATGCTGAAGCGGGCGAACAAGCTGGCCGAGGACCCCGAGTCGTATAACCTGATCACCAACAACTGCACGACGAACATCGTGCGACACGTGAACGAGATCGCGCCGAACAAAGTGCCGTACGGGTACCAGGTGCTGTTCCCGGCATTCTCGGACGAGCTGGCAAACGATCTGAAGCTGATCAAGATCGACCAGAACTTCGAGCGGACCAAGCAGGGCGCGCGGATCAATGAGATCGCCTACCGGTATCGGGACGATCCGGCCTTCTCGGCGAAGATCCGCGAAGGGCACACGACGCTGGCCGTGAAGAGCTGGTCGAGCGACCGGGCTCCGCTGCGGTAATGCCAGCTTCATGGCAGTCGGCGGGCTAGCGGCGGGCCGTACCAAATCGCGCCCAGTCGCGCTCCCGCGCCGGGAGGACCACGATGTCGTCGCAACGGAAGTCACCGGTAGCTCCGAACAGGCCGATGGCCACGGTCATGCCGATCGTTGTGGGTGGTACTTTAATGACACCGATGTGCTTTTTCCACGCCGTGTCTTCGCGCCACAGGCCGACGATCTGTTCATCCAGCGTCTTGCGATCGGCATCGAAAAACGTGACGAAGATCTTGGCTCCGTCGCGTGGGTTGGCAGCGTCCGCCGGCTGAACACCCTTGCACGTAACCCAGCTTTGGACGGTGAGCATGGGGATCCGATCGCCTTGCACGCCGATCGACTGCAGAGCCTGCGAGCTGCGGCCGGGCACCGCGTTGGTGAACTGCAAGCACTGGCCCGGATGGTTCGGGTCCGTGCAGGGAGCTAGCTGAGCTTGCCTGAGATAGAACCAGGCCGCCGGCACGCTGGGCGAAAGCAGCTCTTCAAAATTGCCGTTAATGAGCGGTGTGATCGCCAGGTTCGACGCCGGGCTGCGAAGCGTGTCGGCGACGCCGGCCATCGGCACAAAGTAGGTCGGCGTGCGGGAGGTGACGCGGAGCTTGCCCCCCTCCTTCACCATCACGCAAAGGTTCTGCTGGAATCCCTCGCCAATTGGGATCAACATCCGGCCCCCTTCGCGCAGTTGATCGGCCAGCGGCTTGGGCACCTCTTGCGGTGAGCAAGTGACGATGATCTTGTCGAACGGCGCGGCTTCAGGCCAGCCTTGAAAGCCGTCTCCCTGCCGGATGTGAATGTTCTTGTAGTTCACCCGAGTGACGGCCGCGGTCGCCGTTCGGGCCAGTTCGGCATGCAGCTCAATCGAGTAGACGTCCTTCGCCAGTCGGCTGAGCACGGCCGCCTGGTAGCCGCTGCCGGTGCCAATCTCCAGCACGCGCTCACCGGGCTGCGGGGCGAGTTGTTCGGTCATCCAGGCGACGATGTACGGGGGAGAGACAGTTTGGCCGTGGCCGATCGGAAGCGTGGTATCGAGATAGGCGTACTGTCGGAGCTCTGCCGGTACGAACTCATGGCGGGGGACCTCGCGCATTGCGGCCAGAACCTGTGGGCTTTTGATGCCGCTAGTGGCCAGTTCGCTTTCGACCAGCCAGGTGCGGGCAGCAGCAAGCTCGCGCGCGGTTTGGGCGGACACCTCGCTGGACGATAGCGTGGCAAGGCCGAGCGTCGATAACAACAGGCACAGGACTCGCGCGGGCATGGCGATGGTCCCCGGGGAAATTGGCGAGAAAGCTGCGTCTATGTAACGAATTGATGCGAGGATCGGAAGGCGAATGGCGGATGTTGGCAAGCCCACTTTCAGAAATGCCAAAGTGGACGCCTTGAACTGTTCCTTAGTTGGTCGCGATGTTCAGGAACTGGCCTCATGGCCGGTCGCGCGACGAGACGCTATCATCGTAAGTGCTGGCACTTTTTGCTGTTGCCCACGCCGGCCCCTCACCCGCGAACAGCCGTAGCCGATGCAACTTTCCAAACGCATGCAGGACGTGCAGACCCCGATCATTCCGGTCGTGGCGGAGCTGATCCGCCGGCATCCGGGCACGATCTCGCTGGGCCAGGGCGTTGTGCACTACGGTCCGCCGCCGGAAGCGCTCGAGGCCGTGCAGCCGATGGCCGTGGATCCGGCGAATCACAAGTACCATGCCGTGGAAGGCATCGCCCCCCTGGTCGAAATGCTGAGCGGCAAGCTGATGGCCGAGAACGGCATCGTGATGAACTCAGGGAACCGCGTGGTGGTCACGGCCGGCGGGAACATGGCCTTCTTCAATGCGATCCTGGCGATCGCCGATCCGGGCGACGAGATCATTCTGCTGGCGCCATACTACTTCAATCACGAAATGGCCCTGGCGATGCTCAACTGCCGGGCGGTGCTCGTGCCGCTGGATGCCGAGTATCAGATTGACCTGGGTACGATTGAAGCGGCGATCACGCCGCGCACGCGGGCCGTGGTCACGATCTCGCCGAACAATCCTTCGGGGGCGGTCTACTCGCGCGAGGCGCTCGCGGCCGTGAACCGGCTGTGCAAGGAGCGAGGGATCTATCACATCAGCGACGAGGCGTACGAGTACTTCGTGTACGACGGCGCGGAGCATTTCTCGCCTGCGTCGCTGGCCGGGTCGGCGGACCACACCGTTTCGCTGTACTCGTTTTCGAAAGCGTACGGCTTCGCCAGTTGGCGAATCGGATACATGGTGATACCCGACACGCTGACCGTGGCGGTACGGAAGGCCCAGGATACGATTCTGATTTGCCCGCCCGTGATGTCGCAGCATGCGGCTTTGGGGGCGCTGCGGGCGCCGGCCTCGTATCGGCGGGAGAACCTGGCACGTGTGGCCGAGGTCCGATCGCTGGTGCTGGAGGAGCTTGCCGCGGTGCGATCGTTCTGTAGGATTCCGCCGGCGCTGGGGGCGTTTTATTTCCTGGTGACCGTCGATACGCCGCTGGGGGCGATGGACGTGGTCGAGCGATTGGTGCGCGAGCATGGTGTGGCGGTGATTCCCGGCACGACGTTTGGCATTGAACGGGGCTGCACGCTGCGAGTGGCGTATGGAGCGCTGGAGCGGGCGACGATCGCCGAGGGGATCGGGCGGTTGGTGAAGGGATTGAGAGCGATTGTGAAGTGAGAGTTGCCGGATACTAGAGGGTAGCCCTTCTCATTTTCAGGGTTCCTCCGGCACAAGTGGAATCGAGTGACGGCTTACGATAGGAAAGGTTTTCGGTCGGTTCACGCTGTAACTGAACCCTCTTGTTGCGGAGCAACACCGACAACGAGTTGTCGGTGCTACCCGATTGAGCATCAAACGCGTTGAGGCACATCATGCAAATCGTCGCCGTGCAATCGGACATTGTGTGGGAAGACAAACAGGCAAACTTTGCCCGGGTGCGCGAGCAACTGGCCCAGGGCAGCGTCGAACCGGGCGCGCTGATCGTGCTGCCGGAGATGTTTGCAGTCGGCTTCAGCATGAACGTGGCAGGCATTGCCGAGCCCGAGGACGGACCGACGCACACGTTCCTGGCGGAACTGGCGATCGAATACAAGGCGGCCGTCGTAGGCGCGGTGGTCACACGCGCGGCAGACGGCCGGGGACTCAATCAGGCGGTGGTCTTCGATCCGGGCGGCCGGCTACTCGCGCGGTACTCGAAGATTCATCCGTTCTCTTACGGTGGTGAGACGAAGCACTATGCTGGCGGGAACGAGGTCGTCGTGTTCGAGTGGGGCGGATTCAAGATTGCACCGCTGGTTTGTTATGACCTGCGGTTTCCCGAGGTGTTTCGACACGCCGCACTGCGCGGAGCGGAGCTGCTGGTAGTGATCGCCAGTTGGCCGGAAGCTCGCGACTCGCACTGGCGGGCCCTGCTGCCGGCCCGGGCAATCGAGAACCAGTGCTATCTGGTGGGGGTGAATCGCGTGGGGGCCGATCCGCAGGTGACCTATGCCGGGCACAGCGTGATTCTGGATCCCAAGGGAGTGCCACTGGCCTCATGCAGTTCGCAGGCCGAACTGCTGGTGGCGGCGATCGAGCGCGAGCCACTGGTGGCGTATCGCGAGAAGTTCCCGGCGCTAGCGGACATTCGTGGGGAGTTTTTGGGACAGTCGTGAGATTTCAGGCCTATCAAGGGGTGGCACGTCCCTGAGGCACGAAGGGCGTGGTCTCCCTCAGAGTTAGGCCAAGCGACAGCGGGGATCTCCACGCCCATCGCTGGGCTCTGAGCGTGCCACCCCCCCGGACAATACCGCTGCTTTTTTCAGCCTTCCCGCCCGGGTAAACTAAAGGGCTGCGGAATCTTTCGCGTGTGACCAAACTTCTGGGGGCGTCGAGTTATGAAGCGTGCGTTGGTGGGTGCACTGCTAGTGCTGGTGGCTGTAACGAGTGCGGCGGAAGCGGCGAAGCCGGCAAAGTGGACAAGGCAGCAGGACATCATCTATGGGCGCAAGTTCGGGACCGCGCTGACGATGGACGTGTTCACGCCGGCCGAGCAGAACGGCGCGGCGGTGATCGTGTGCATCAGCGGCGGCTGGGTATCGAATCACGAGCAGATTCAGCCGGCGTTCGCCATCACGCTGCTCAATCGCGGCTATACGGTGTTCGCGGTCGTGCACGGCAGCCAGCCGAAGTTCACGATTCCCGAGTGCGTGGAAGACGTCAATCGCGCGGTCCGTTACATCCGCACGCATGCCGACGACTTCAAAATCGACGGCGACAAGATCGGCATCACCGGCGCTTCGGCCGGCGGGCATTTGTCGCTGATGCTGGGCTGCGCCGGCTGCGAGGGTGATCCGAACGCCAAGGACCCGGTCGATCGGGCCAGCAGTTGCGTGCAGGCCGTGGCGTGTTTCTTTCCGCCGACGGATTTTTTGAACTACGGTCAGCCGGGCATCAAGTCGCTGGGCCTCGAGCCGGAGCACAAGTTCAAGGCGCCATTCGATTTCCGCGTCTACGACTCGCAGACGAAAACGTTCGTGCCCGTCGATCTGGAAACGCGCGAGAAGATCGTCAAGGAAGTGTCGCCGATCTATCACGTGAATGAAGGGGATGCACCGGCGCTGATCATGCACGGCGACGCCGACGACTTGGTGCCGCTCCAGCAGTCGGAGATCATCGTCGAGAAGTTCAAGGAAGCGGGCGTGCCGGCGGAATTGGTCGTGAAGAAAGGCGCCGGGCACGGCGTCTGGCCATCGATGTTGATCCAGGACTTCGGGGCATTCGCCGATTGGTTCGATCAACACCTGCTCGCCAAGAAAGCAAAGTCGGACGAGGCCAAACCCGCGAACGAGAAGACGGAAGAGAAGCCGGCGGAACAGGCCGCGAAGTAGCGCACGCTGAAAAAAGTTCCGGGGAAAGGTATTCCCCCGGCTTTAGAGACGATTGTAAATGCGATTGCGATAGAAAACTCGAACGCCGGACCGAGCACGTGCTCGATCCGGCGTTTTTTATGCGCTCGCGTGGGTCAGCCGGTTATTGCTGATACCAGAACGAGAAGTTCGATCCACCCAGGCCGAATCCCAGCCGCGGGTACGGCGGATAAGCCGTCACCACGGGCGCCGGATAGATCGGGTAGGCTACGACTGGCCCGCAAATTGGCGAGCGACATACCGGCGGGCCGCAAATCGGACCGCGCGGCGGTAACCGATAGGCGTGGTGATAGCCACCGCGATGGTTCCAGTTTCCGTGACCACCTGGGCCGCGACCATGACCGCCATGGCCGCCATGATGCGGTCCCTTGGCCAAGGCCGTCGACGTTCCCGCAAACACAAGTACCGCTACACACGCAAGTCCAACAAACGCGCGTCGCATGACAAGGCTCCCTTCGCATTGGTGCAGTCGAGAAGCTTGCTCTCGCGAGCACGCTTCTCATTGGATTCATTCCCCCTCGATGCGAGATAAAAGCACGGGGTGTGCCAATGCAAAGAATTCAGGTGAATGCCCGCAATTGTGGACGTTTCGAAAATCGCGCGCGTGATAGCAGTCGCGCGAAGTGTTTTCGAACTGATGACGAACTGTTGCGCGCACGAGACGCGCGCAACAAGACGACGGCTAGCCAGCAAAAGCGCAAAACGAGATGAACTGTTACGGCAGTTCCTTCACGCGGACGTTGCGATAGCGCACGTAGTGCTTGGTGAGGTCGCCGCCGCCACCGTGAACCTGCAGGGCGATGCCGCCGGTGTCGGCGTGACGCTTTTCGGTATCCTGAAACTCCATGAAACGCACGCCGTTGATCCAGGTCGTGACCTTCGGCGGGTTGCCCTCGATCCGGGCGCGGAGCTCGTTCCATTTGCCGTGCTGCCAGAACTGGGGCCAGTCGGCCGGCTGGACGGGGAGCTTGAACGGATCGGCGTCCGGTTTGATGTCGGTCACCTTCTCCAGAAAGCTGAAGTTGCGGTGATGGATACCGCCGGAGAGACCTTCGCCATAGACGCCGGCCAGGTTGCCGCCGGCGTGGTAGTCGATCATGTACTGGTAGGCCTGGCCGCGCTCGTTGCTGCGGAGGAACAGCCCGCTGTCGGGCACGAAGTCGTTGTTCATCTCCAGGGCGACTTCGAAGTTACCGTATTGCTTGTCGGTGAGGACGATGCCGCCGTTGTCGGGAATGTCCTGGCTGCCGATGATGGCGCCGTCTTCGACCACCCAGCGGCCGCCGGACTTATTCTGGCTCGCGCGGCTGTGGCCCGTTTGCGAGCTGACGTGCCAGCCGGTAAGGTCCTTGCCGTTGAAGATGGAGACGAAGCCGGCGTCGTCGAACTTTTCGACCTTATAGTCGGCGGCGAGGGCGACGGCGGGCAGCAGGAGGACAAACGACAAAAGCAAATTACGCATCTGGGTGGCTCTCGGTTGGTGGGTCTCAGTTGTTTGGTTCGCTGCAAGCCGCTTCACACTTTCCAGGGGGAACGGGCTTCGCGGTTCAGGAGTGCGTTGGCCTCGTCATCACCTGCGAAGCGCTCGGCGGCTGGATCCCAGGTGAGCGTGCGGCGAAGCTGGTAGCCGAGGTTCGCCAGGTGGCAAATACTGGCCGAACGATGGCCGACTTCGACGTCGCAAATCGGCTTTTGGCGGCTCTTGATCGCGTCGAGCCAGTTTCGGCCGTGGTCGGTGGAGTGCGTCACGCGCGGAGCGTTTTCCTCGAGCGGCGTTTTGACAATCGACTCGGGCGTGCTTTCGAGCTTGCCGCGGTCGACGTAGATCGTGCCGAGCTCGCCTTCGAACGTGCAGCCGCTGGGGCCGCCGTGGAACATCTCCACGCCGCTGGCATACGTGAACTTCAGACCGCTATCGCCTTCGGCCGGCGGCTCGATTTTCACCGGGCCGCTATCGTCCATGTCGAGCGCCCACTGGGCGATGTCGAAGTGATGGGCCCCCATGTCCGCCAGCCCACCGCCGGCGTATTCGCGATAATTGCGGAAGGCCGGAAAGTGCTGGTGCACGCCCTTGGGGCAGAGGATCTCGTTGTAGCCGCGCCACGGCGCCTGGCCGAGCCAGAGGTCCCAGTCGGTTCCCTCGGGCACCTGCTCTTCCGGCAGGTCGCATGGGACGGGCGACGCGCCGACACCTACGCGCACGGTCTTTACGCGGCCGATCTTGCCATTGCGGACCAGGTTCACCGCCTGCTCGAACAGATGGCCGAACTCGCTCCGCTGCTGGCTGCCGGTCTGAAAGACGACGTTGTGTTTGCGAACCTCATCGACCAGATGGCGGCCCTCGCCGATCGTGAGCGTGAGCGGCTTCTCGCAGTAGATGTCTTTCCCAGCACGGGCGGCCAGAATCGCATTCGGCACATGCCAGTGATCGGGTGTGGCGCTCACCACGGCATCGAGGCCATCGAGCGCGAGCAG
>Ga0169931_10005362_pt1 | contig 19551 bp, 15 predicted proteins | sample Kivu_15m_20L_FD_129675 | JGI IMG/M metagenome (GOLD analysis project Ga0169931, IMG submission 129675) | Freshwater microbial communities from Lake Kivu, Western Province, Rwanda to study Microbial Dark Matter (Phase II) - Kivu_15m_20L... | ecosystem: Environmental > Aquatic > Freshwater > Lake... | reverse complement strand
TTCTCTTTCAAAATCCTCAGCTCTACCAGCTTTTATCTCCGCTTTAATCCATTCGTTTGATGAATAGTATTTTTCCCAGTCTGATGCTTTACGAACTACTCTTTTACGAACCTTTCCCTTTAGCGGTTTTAGGCGGCGAACTTGATTTAATGATTTTTTACCAATGTAGGTTTTACCAGTAGGAATGTGTGTAATCTTATAGACAAATCCAATAGCACCCTCAGGTGTATTTTCTTCTGTAACAATGTTTCCCTTAAATTTCCAAGACATATTACTTTAATGAAGGCGTATCTGAATATTTTTTATTCTTTAATACTCCACCTCTTGCTTTAAAAAGTCTTTTTTCATCTTTAGCTAAGTCTAACGAAGGTTTAAACTCACCCCTTGGGTTATCAGTTCCAATCGGAGTTTGGTCTACTCCTTTTATTTTTGCAGCTCCAGTTTTTGGTGGTGTCTTTGCGAATATATCTAAGATTGTTGGCATTTTTTTGTATTGTTTTTCTTTATATAAATATAACCCTATGTATCAAAACGAATAATAAAATTAATTGGATAATCAGGTAAAGATTTTATAGGTTTTGGTAGTTTAGCAACCGCAACCATATTTAATTCATTATCATATAATCCAATTGTTGTAACATATGGTGCTAAATATGAACCAGTAGGGTCAACCGATGAACTATAATCATACTCACCAAATCCTCCCACTTTTGTAGGGTCTATTGATGACGTAATAGAATATAATTTAATTTTACCATCAGTTCTATCGGAGTTCCAATCAACAGCAGTTGGATTTTGTGATACATTATATTCATTTTCTAATACAGAAAGAAATATTTCGTTTTCGTATATAGTTTTTGTTGAACGATAATTTATTGTATATTGATTTAATACAGAACCGCTTTCTATATTTTTTGTCATAACAATTATTCCTCTATCGTAAAAAATATTACCTTTGATTTCATTATTATAAACTAAATTAGAATATCCATCATCAACATAAGTTTCACTACCGCTGGTAAATTGGACCGAACCAACTTTGATACCCTCTCCATATTTTGACTGTGGTATTGAAAAAACTGCTAACTGATTTTGTAAAATTCTTTCATTAGTAGATGCATATGAAATTCTTCTACCAACTTCTGTTAATATTGAAGCGGTTGCGGGATTTGTATAAAATTGAGCTTTTATTGAATGATAAAAAGGTATTTTAGCAATACCATAAGATTTTTCTTCTATTTCTTCATCATAGTTACCCAAACTCCCACTTCTTCCAAAAATAGGATAAATATCATTTTCGTCTAATGTCCATTCCTTATAAACTTTAAAAGGTCTGACTACAATATCCGACTTTGGTATTTCTTTAAACATTTACTTTTTTGTTTTATATAAATATTTCTTAAACGAAAAACCCCCTTTCGGGGGTATTTCTTAAATTATCGTTTAAATTTTAATTAGAATGAAAGTTTAACTTTTATTAATACTTCTTTATCAAATGATTTAACAATTGGTTGAGAGGTTTTAGCTACTGCAATCATTTCGTTAGAATCATTATATAAACCTACAGTTGTGATAAATGTTTGTGGGTCAGTTTCAAAAGTTGTTTCTTGGAAAGTACCATCTGCATTAATGTAAGTAGGGTTATTGGAATAGTTAAATTCTCTGTTAGTTGCTCTTACAAAGAAGTGTTGTGTTGATACATCTTCAGTTCTTCTTGCTTCAAAATCACCACCTTTTTGAATCGCAAAATGTAATAATTTATGATTATAAGCTTCATGCGTTGTTAATACTCCACCTACTAAACTTCCGGTATTAATCTGTCCTACACCTCCAACACTTCCTACAGTTGTTCCAACTGCCGATGGATTAAGTATAACGATACCTTTATCAGGATAGAATAATCCATATCCCAATCCATTAGATGCTGTTGTTGATACTATTGTTGCTTCACTTTGAGTTCCTAAGTTTAGAGAACCAGATACAACTTTAAATACTCTACCAGCTTTACCCAATGTATCACCAAATTTCTTACCACTATCATCAATGAATGTGAATAAACCATTTGAACCAGAAAGTTTTAATGACCAGTTTCCAGCATCCATTTCTTCTCTAAATCTTGCTCTTGCTATATTGATAACATAAATGTTGTTTGAATCAGTTGCCACACCACTTCCATTTTCAAATTTGAATTTAGCGGTAGGGTCATCTAATAACATTGTACGATATTGAGCGTAAGTAGCTTTTGTAGGTAATAAAGAATTATCATCAGTTGCCAAATCTACCGAACCACTACCATCAACATGTCCATATGCTACTGCATACTGAACTTCTGCTGAATAATCTGATGCTGGGTTAGCGTTATAAACATTGTAGTAGTATTGTCCGCTTGTTGCGTCTGCTTGAGTTGATGAGGTAAAAAATGAAGTTAAAGAACCAGAATCATTTGTCCATAATCCAGTTGTTACAACTTCTACTTTTGCATTTACCTTATCAAAATCTCCAAATCTTTTGTATATTCCTGTTGTAATTCCAGAACCAACTGCGATTTGCTGTCCAGCAGGTAAAACAGAGTTTAACAAAGATACAATTGCATTTGTATCAATTGTTCCTTGATTTGCCAATGCTGCCAGTTGGGCGGTTACATTAGGGTCATTTATTAGTGCCATATTCTATTTTAATTTTAAGCTTGATAAGTTACGGTTACTGGTATTGTTTGAGAACCACCTGTTTCGTTACCATAAACAGTTATTGTTGTTGCCACATCAAATGTTAATGATGGGTTTGGAGTAAATCTAAATTCCGCTCCGGTAACAACTTGTGCAGTTGTTGAAATTTCTTCTCCTAAGAAAACAGGAACAGTACCAGTTGCTGTTGCTCCTCTTGTTACAGTCAATGTACCAGCAGTTTGGTCAGCTAATACCATTGTGTATCCAGCTGTTCTATTAGCGTCTGGTCTTGTTGTTGGTGTTAATCCCACACCACCTTCAGTTTGGAATACTCCAATTGAAGGAAGGCCTAGTGTTACTAAAGGAATTTGTGTAGTTCCCTTTGAAAAAGTTACCAACTTATATCTCAATACTTGAGTTTCATCGGGTGTTGCTTCAGTAATAGGAATAGCTCTGATTGCTGAATCGTAATAAGCCGAACCTTTTGGGTGTGCTGGCTCATATAATGTATAATCAATCTCATCATCACCCAAAGCGAACTTTGTAATGTTCAAAGATTGACCGGATGCTAATTTTTGTCTACCTTTTTTGGTAAGAATTGCATCAACTGTAATTTCGGTATTATCTAAATATGCCATTTGATATTGTTTTTATGCTTTTATTTCTAAAATAAATATAACCAATTATTATTTTCAATTTTAATCAACTTCCAATATTGGTTCACCACTACCTCTGCCAGTCTTAGCCACTCTAAGAATGTTAGGATTAGTTGTAAATGTTTCTACCGGAGATAATCTATCGGGTGTTGTTTCTGCCGTTTGTTGAGAACCTTTCCAGAATGAACGTATCATACCCTCACCCAAATTGTTAGTATATCGGTAGTGACTGGGTAAGTATCCATTTAAAGGTGTTACCTGAACTACTTCATTACCTATCGCCAAACTTCCACTAAACGGCATTAATGAAACTCTAAATTTGTTATATGGAACTAAAACATCTTCATACTTTACTTGTTCGTTAGGAAGTGCTCCTATTGTTGGATAACCTGCTGTTTGCGTTGATACTTTTCGATTTCTTTGTTCTTTTACTAAATAAATGTTTTGTCTACTTTGCGTATAGTTTCCAAAAAAATCACGAGTTTTATAAATACCAACACCATTTTTTCCATACAAACCAAATCCTAAATTTGAAATAGAATCTTTCTCCATTCCAATTGCTTCAAACGTAAATGCATCAGCTTCTCCATAAAGAGTAGCTCCATTAGGTACAACTATTTCAACATCATAAAACGGAGCGCTTGCATCTAACAAAGTATCATCACTAACATTAATTTGAGTTGTATATGTTGGATAAGAACCTTCCAATTGGGTTTCAGATTCTACATCTATTGTTGTATCAAAATTATTTAAATTACCTAAAAGTGTAGTTATATTTTCTATATCTAAATCAGTATTATATACATCGTATGTAGAATTTATATTTACATCATCAAATGTATTAATATAACTTTCATAATCGTTTCTTTCAGAAATTGGTTTATCCCACTTTGTTTTACTTCTTTCCAAATAGTGAGGCTCAATCAACAATCCCTTAGATACTTTTGCTCTCGCAGGTGCCAAATCAGCAAGTACATCAAATAAAGATTTATTAATATATTTTACTAATTGAATATACTCATTTATATTTCTATCCAATCTTTCAAAATAATACGTTCTTAAATTTTCTAATTCTCTATAAGAATCTTTGTATTCATCAGATGGGTCACCAATATAGTTATCAATGTTAAAATCACCAAATGCTTTTACAATATCCATATTCAACTCTTTAATTGGAGAGAAGAATAATCCCAAACGAGAAGAATCTATTGGTGCTCTATCAAATGATTTTTTAGTTGCTCTTACCTTATGAGAAAGTGTTGAAATTAAAGTTTGTTCTTCAAAACGAATTTTATTAGCAGTATTAAATCCTAAAGATGGAACTGTTGCTGTTACAGTTCTTTCATATGGTGTGTATTGATATGGATACGATGATGCTGAATACATATTACTTGCCGATGCAAATGGTTCACCATATGTTTCATTTATGGCAACGTTTAATATTCCTAAATTTTCAGTTTTAGTTCTATCTTTAGGATATTCAAAATCTAAACGGAATAATAAATCTGCAGTTGATGCTGTATATGAATTGCCTGCTATTGAATCCGGTTGAAGTACATGGTTATTAAATTTACTTCTTTGTAATGGTACTCTCCATAAACGGAATTCATCAATATTACCCTTAAATCCGTTACCCCCAATTTGTATAGATGAACCACTAGTCCATTGTGTATCTTCTGTGAAGATTGACATACTAACCGATGTTATGATTCTATCTCCTTTAGATGTACCTAACCAAACTTCATATAAAGAACCATTACCAACATAATCAGTTCTATTGATACAAATTGTTGAATAGTATTCTGTTGATATTGGGAAATCTAAACTTCCGGTTACTAAATCAGGACCAAACACATATTCAACAGATGAAGTTATATATGGATAATAAGGACCGCTTGATTCAAAATAAGATGTATTAGATACATCGCCACCAAAATTTAATTCCAATTTTCCGAATGAACCAGTTGTTTGAATTAAATCCAATGTCCATTGACTTGATGATATTAATGTATATTGGGTATTTGGTAAAGTAGTTGGTTTAAAATTAAATTCAATTGCTGCTGGTACATTACCATTTACTTCTTTCCAAGGAATTTTTATACTTGAACTTTCTTGCAAATAAATTGCCGCAGTTCTATCATCAAAAGTAAATTCTTGCGAACCACCTTTTGTTGGGTCTGTAGGTCCTCCGAATTCCATTATTGTTAAAAGAGATTGTGGTACACCATAACAAGCCATAATAGCTTTCATAGCTCTTGCCGTACCCTTATGTTTTAACAAATAAGGTAAATTATTTATAATTCTTCTCCAAACTTGATTATTAGCTTCTTCTAAAGATATAGAGTATTTTTGTAATCCCTCTTTATATTGTCCGAATGCATATTCCCATAAATATTGAGAATCAAATGCTCTCTTACCTTCCCAACCAAATGATTTTAATAAATGCCATATTAAATCATCAGGTATACCCATATCAATTTTTTCTTCAACAACTTTAACTCTATTTAGAGCGTTTATATAACCCCAAATAATATCAAAGTGCTGACCTATCATATCTAAGAACAATAAAAATTGTTCGTTTTCATAATTTGAATAAATGAATTCAGGTATATTATTTCTTAGAAGATTACTATTGTATTTATCATAATTTATAGCCGATTCAACTAATGCTTCGTACCATGCTACAACATTTGTATTTGTAGTTGGGATGAGTATATACGATGGTACGCCTGTTATTGGGTTTATAAATATTTGCTTAGGATATGCTAATGAATCGGTTGAATTATACAACCAATATTCAAATCCATCTAAATTTCTAATTGCTGCGTTTAAATCTGCTAAAACCTTTTTAGCTTCGTTTGCTTGGCTAGGACTACTAAATTGTTGAACTTCCCAAAGAATATCATACAAACCATCTTCGGTAAGTATTTGTGCACCATCTAAGGTAAGAACTATTTCATGTGAACCAGTAGATTCTGCTGTTAATCCACCTTCATACAATTCGTATGGTGGTGTAAATGTTGTTGCAGCTAAAGCATCATATCTATTCTTTAATCTCTCTATTAGTTGCATTTTAAAGAAAAAGTTCTCTGCTCTTTCTGTTGCTGAACCAAAATGTGAGAAATTTTCAAAAGTGTAAAAAGAACCACTAGAATATTGTATATTTAACTTTCTAGTATCAATACCAACACTTTCTAAATATCTATTTGCTATTGCATCTGATGTTGTAGACCCACTAGCAATTAGGTCTTCAAAAACAGCAAACCCAAGTCCGTTATCAGGCTCAATTGAAAAATTAGGTCCTTTTAATGGAGGACAAACATCAGTATCAATACCAGTTATTGTTATTGTTTCAATAATTGGATTTGATTGTATTTTAGAAATCCAAACTTGGTCATTGGGTTGAACCGCAGTTGAAATTGGTTCATACAATTTTAATATTAAAGATTCTCTATCACCAGTCCAAGTTGTTATTATTTTATTATTTGCATCGCCTAAATGCAATAAATGAGTTAAATATTTTGAATTTTCTTCAGCAAATACGTTTGGATTTAACTGTCTTAAAAATCCTTCGGAAATTCTATTAATTGCTGTTTCTTTTGGAAGAACTTTGTTTGATTTTTCAAAGTTTATGACAATAAGTTCATCCTTACCAACCAATTGTTCAATTCCACTTATATTATATGGAGTTAATACTAAAGTTACTGAATTACCATCTTCTTTAGAAGCTAATTTTAATAAATCATTATAATTTAAATTTATCTTTCCAGAAGCCTGAGCTTGTGTGGTGACAGAAGTTCCAAATGGTTTTATTAAAATATAATCAGTATTTACTGATTCCCATGCAACTTCAAAATCAACATTATAACCAGAATAATCTTTTCCTTTAATTGTAGAAGGATAAACTATATTACGAATATCAGGAGTTCCTACATATGTTTCGCTAACAACGTTAATTGATGTTTGCAATATCTCACCATCTCCATCTTCATTTGATGGAACTAATATTAATTTATAAACTCCTAGTCTTGTAAAGTATTTTTCAGGAATTGCAATCGCTGCGGTATCTCCTCTTACAGTTTCAAAAGGATTTCCAAAATCAATACTTTGGTTGTTAAGAATAGCTGTTACATTTGATAATGTGCCTACTTTTTTTATGGCTATAACAACTCCTGTCTTTGAATTAAAATTATATTTAGAAAATTCCTGTTCGTTTACAAAAAATATACTTGGTAATTCTTTAATTACAATATTAATTAGTTCTGATTGTATTTCAACTGCTAAATTTGATTTTATGATAAAATCGCTTTTAACACTTTCTAGTGAATTTTCAGAACTAATTAACTTAGTTGCATCACCTCCAGAAAAAATTATATTATTAATTTTAAAGGTAGAATTTGCTTCAACTATTTTAATTTTTGTTCCGGATGCGTATTGTAGCTGATTTAATCCTTTTCTTAATTCAATTCGTTCAGAATCATTTACTATTAAAATTGCAGAGAATTCAGGACCAGACAAAGATACATCCAAAGATTGTAAAATTTCTTTTGGAGTTTCGTCAATAGGTAATTCAATATCTCTTGCAGGAATTCCAAAATTTAAAAATTCTAAATTTTTTATTTTGCTTAATACATCATAATCATACGGAACAAGAATATCGTTATCATACTTTGTAATTCTAAAAGTATAAATTGGTTCGGATACATATACCGGTTCAGAAACTCTTTTTGCACCAGAATCAAAAATTGGATTTATATTTCCAAATCTATCAAATTGATTATATGAATTATCAACAGGTGTTAAGTCTCTAATAAAAGAATCATCTTTATAGTATTTGTATTCTAATAAAGTTTCTATTATAAATTTTTCTTTATTTACATATCCATCTTTTTTTACCTCTATTGTATAGCTATTATTTTGTCGTAATACATCTTCTACACTTATATTAAGTGGATATGGTGTTGATTTAAATGTGCTTTCACCATTAATATAAACTATTGCATCAGATTTAAAAGAAGTAATGTTAAAAATATAGCTTGGAGCATAATTGACTGTTCCTACTAATTCTGGATTATTTGAAACAAGAATTGGCGTTCCTGATGACGGGTTTTTTATATAAACATCTCCTGTTTCAGATACTCCACTCTCTAAGGCAGGAAGAAATTCTAGTTTTTCCGCATCACTTTTAGGTGCTAAACTATCCTCTATATCAATTATTCTTGGCATTTTTACTATTGTACTGGTATGTTTTCTATCTCATTAGTAAAATAATCATCGTAACTAATTCCGCCACCTCTATTTCTATCTATAACTATACCTCTACCCGTATTTGGAGTTCCCCCACCGCCAAAACTAGGAGTATCACCAGTAACTAATTCTTGATTTAAAACATCTTCAGGAATAGTTTTAATATTTGTTTCTGGAAATGGAGATATAATAATATCCGGTATTGGTATCTCAACTTTTGGATACGGCTTAATAGCAATTTCATCAATTGGAATAATATCTATAAATACCGGTGGGCCATCTACTGGTTCAATTTCACCTTTAGGAAATTTTATTTTTGGAGGTGGTTCATCTATTGGAAGTTGCTTTATTAAATTATATTTTATTTCAAAACTTGGGTCTAATGGTTTTTTAATAATTCCAATTTTTTTAACAGGAACAAATTCACTATCAATTAATACATCAGATGTTGTTTTTTGCAATATCATAGAAACTTCATCTAAACTTTCATTTGTTATTGTATCAAAAGTTGATGTTTCCTTTACATCTGGATTTGGTAAATATTTATTTAAAACCGATACTAATATTTTTTGTATAGAAGATTGAAGCTGATTACTATTTATAATAGCTTTTGGTTTTTTATTTTTTGGTTTTCCGTAATTAATATCATTTATATCAGATATTCTATTTGTAAATTCGTAAATACATGCTTCCATAAATGTTTTATGAATTTGTGTAACAAATGTATCAAAGCTTGATATTTTATATTCATTTGCTAATGTATTAAAAAAATCTTCTCCGTATTTTGTTTTTATAAAAGTACCAACTTCGGATGGATTTATTTGTTCTATGTAAACAAAGGCCTGATTTATATAATCTTCTCTAAATTTTCTATTATTTACAAAAGCATCAAATCTTTCTTTTAGATTATCTAACATTTCCTTTGGTTGATTTTTTATCAAAGGAAATAATCTTACTTCTGTTCTTGATGGTGATATTTCGGATATCCACATTTTATCCATTAAGTTTTCACTACCAACTCTTTTATTTATTAGTGTTATTTGAGTTTTATAGATACCATTATTGTATCCCGCTTCTCTTAATAATCGTTCAACATCAATAAAATATTCTTTTGGAAGTTGATATTTTTGAAAAATTGTTCCATTTGGTATTAAAAAATAATCATTAATATTTTCTGTTGATAGTGGTATGTATCTAACCAATTTTCCATTTATTTGTGGTAATTGATTATCATTTGAATCATAGACAATAAATTCAATAGCATCGTTATGACTAAAGCCAAAAAATGATTGCAAATCTCCTAATTCAAAGATAGCTCTATCTTTTTGCTCTATCAGATATCCCTTATTTTGTATTACACTTTTTATTGATTGTAATGCCATATTAATTTATTTATGAACTACCTCTAAACTTCTTTAAATATATTGAAAGAGAAACCTCTGAACTAGAACCTGCGCTTGATTTAATTTTTAATGAACTTCTATACTCTCTATCTCCAGCTGTACCAACACTACCTTTAGGTTTTTGGTCTCTAATCCAGCCAATATTTTCTTTTAATGCAACATTTTTAGTTTCACCAGCTTTTAAAGTTACAGAGCCAGGAACATTAATAATTGGGTCTCCAGAAATAGTAAATGTTATTGTTGTATCCTTATCCGTAGTAAAATTTGTCAATTCTAAGGTAGGTCCATTAATCCATTCTTCTGTGTTTTTATTTGCTCTTGCTCTATATGCTATATCACCAACTTCTTTATCTTTAACCTCAATTATTTTTGCTGCGAAATCTTCACCCACTTTAGCACCTTCTGCCAATTTACCTTGCTTACCATATAATTGGTCTCTTAAAGCACCCAACTCCTGTTCTAATGCTTGATTTCTTGCAAATAGAGAAACTCTTTGAATAGATTCAGCCGTTGCTTTTTGTATTGCATTTTGTAAATCAATAATTGTACTTGATACTTTATTGGTTGATTGAGCTGCTATGTTATCTGCGTTTGCAACTAAAAGTTCTTTACCATCAATTTCTACTCTTAAGCTTTGAGATACAATTTCTAATTCAGTAACTTTAGCTCTTAAATCTAAAATAATATCCGTTTGTTCAGCTATTGTTATATCTCTAAGTCTAATATCTTCTAATGCAGCATCATATATTACTTTTAATACAGTCTCAGGTAATTCTGGTTCTTCTATTGGTAGTAGTTCAAAAATTGTAGTATCAATTGATTTAATCAATTCATCTACATTGTACTTTGGTTTAACTAACTTTCCAGAAACAACACCATCATCTCTTTGAGTTTCTTTAAATTCATATACTCCAACATCATTTCTAGAAGGCAAAACAAGAGAACCACTAATTTCAATAGAGTTTACTAATGATTCGTTTTTAAGTCCTGTTTTTATCATTTTTACTTTTTAACTACATTGAATGTTAATTCATCATCATAATAATCCGAACTACCATTTTCATCAACTCTAAATTCTATTTTATAAACTCTATCAGCTTCCCAATTTGAAAGATTAAGATTTATATAATTACCGTCAGTATCACAACTAATTTTTGAATATTCACTAAATGGAATTATTATATCATCAGATGCAAAATCTTTAATTTGGTAATAAGATGTTTGTGGTAAATATTTTGATGTATTATATGAAAATGCGTTTGTAAAAGTTTTAATAGGATATAATTCTCTAGCAAATAATCTTAATTTTATTTGAGAATCAACTTTATAATCTTTTTTAAAATTTATAATTCCTATTTTTTTATCATTTGTAGTTAATGGCAATAAACTGCCCGTTGAAAATATTTGGTCTTTATAACCAACTCTTATTTTTGGTTGATATATGGTATTTGTTTCTTTACTAAAGAATTTAACTACACCATAATCTTTTGTATCGTTTTCAAAACTATCTGAATACTTTATTAAAATTCCATCGTTTGGAGTTCCTCCATTCAATGAACCACTCATCCAGCTTTTTAACATGTCTTTGATATCCATTTCAATATCAGCTGTTTGATAATTGAAAGATTGAGATGCTGCGTTTGCAATCCACCAAGTACCACCCTGCCCATTATTTGGATTTGCATCAGTACCAGCCGCTAACGTATTTTCTAACCAATCTAATTTGGTATCTCCTTCTCTGTAATTCCAAGTTATACCTTTTGTTGAAATATTGTCAAATCTAGTTCCCGTTCCCATTTCCCAACTACCAGATACTTTAAAACTATATATTGTGTACTCTAATGGTATTTCTTCACTTTCAGTTTCTTTTAAAAGTAAAGTTGCTTCTTCCATTCCTAAAGTAGAATTAGTCAAAGATGATGATAAAAATCCAACATCAAATTTAATAAAAGTACGAGAAATATCTTTTATATTTCCATAATATACTTTACTAACTTCCAATACTTCGTCTAAACCAGTGTTTTGATTTGGTTGTTGAAGATAAACCGTTGCATCTTTTGATGCTGTTAAAAAATAGTATGCCATTATTTTGCTCTACCTTTAATGTCCGTATCTGGATATTTCACCTCAAAAACCGATGGGTCTAAAGATGGATAAACTATCTTACTTTTCGTTGCCGCTTCTATATTATAAGAATTGACAGAATAAATACCACCACATTTATTTGTAACTTTTAACATCGGAACTGATTGAACTCCCTCTACATTTGCTATTAGTAATTCGACTTCACTTAAATTTATAGTTTGATTGAATCCCCAATTATCAACATTAAAATAATCTTTTAAATCAGTAATACATTTAGCTAAAACTTCATTTTTATTATAATTTTGAAAACAAATAATTTCAAATTCCAATCCTATATTAATTATAAAACCATCATTTATATTTAATCCATCGGTTAATATTCTATATTCGTTAAAATACGTTTTTAAGTTCTCTTTAATACCTCTATTTAATGGAGTAAGATGTCCATTTGAATTATATCCCAATAAATAAAGATTAATAGCAAATGGGTTATTTTTTTCATTTTCATTTGAAGTTTTACCAACTAAAAATTTTGTTATTTCTGATTTTACAGTTGCTGCGTTTGGTTCTTCCGCATCAGGTTTGTTTACAAAACCCATCACTAAATCAGTAAATTCTTGCAATGCATTTGGAGATGCTAATATTGATGATGGTGAATTATTATCCAAAGTACCATCAGCTACAGCATAAGCTTTAGCAATTCCACCAAATTTAGATGGCATTGATAACGCTCTCACTTGATAATCTTTTGCAGTTACTGCTCTATTTTGAGAACCAAAATTTGCTAATGCGTTTTGTCTTATTTCTTCAATTGTTTCACCATCTCTACCACCAATTCCGGGTATTTCGTTATCCACTGCAACAGATGCTTTTATTCTATTATATGTTGCAATTTCAGCAGAGGAATATTGAGATAAATCTTCTTCAAATTCAATTCCATCAATTTGAGTTAATTCTCCTTGCGGAACATTTGAACCAACACCACCACCAACTAAATATCTAACTGTTATGGTTGTGTTAGATGGTGATGTACCATATGTTTTTGTTTTTAAGAAGTTAGTAGGGTCAAATGATTCTTCTAATCTATTTATTGAATTTGGCAATCCCAGTCCAACATTTTTAAGATTCGGAATTAATAATTCATCAGATGCTGTTGGGTCTCCCGCTCCAAATTGAATTGTTGTGGTACTATCTGAATTTATTTTTGTTACAAATCTTCTTGATGTTTTTATTGTTTTTAAAATATAAGGTACAGTAGATTTGAATTGATATAAATCAGGATCATTTGCCGATGTATTTGGTTCTTGTACAAATACCATTTCTTGTGCCAAATATGGTACTTCATACCATTTGTTTCCATCAGAATCTCTTACATCATATATTTCTATAATATTGTTTTCTGATAACTTTATTGATTCAAATGCTTTGTAGTTACCAAAAGTAAAAGTTTGAATTTCTTCAGTTGCTGATATAGCATCAACATATTTTTTTAACAAATAAAATGTAGGTTCGCCGGTGGTTACGTTTCTTTGATAGATTGTTCTTTCTCTATCAGTTTCATCGGAAAAATCAACTACATCGGTTGTTCTAAATTGGATATTATTTGTTTTTGATTTTATTCTAAGTCCAGCTTTTATTTTTAAAAAGTATTTTTCATCAGGTCTATTATCTACACCAGTTCCAATTGATGGTACAAGTTGATAAACAGACATTTTTGTTGTAGCCGGTGATGTTACTTTTGGCTTGTATCCTAAAAATTGAGCTAAAGATAATACATTTTTTTTATCTTCAGCGTATGGTAATAACGATTCTTTTAACGTATCATCTACATAATATGATAAAACATCTCCAATATAAGATGCCATTTCAATAAACATCATACCAGGTGATGTTTCATTAAAATCATTATACGTTTTTGGAAAATAATTTTTAGCAAATTCTATTAAGTTACTTCTATAAGAAGTAAAATCTTTGTTCAGATACTTAATATCTTTACCTCTATTTTTAAAATTTTTATTTATACTTTTTAATGACATCTTTTTTTAATTAAACAGTAAATGTTAGAGTTTCAAGATTAGGATTATCCCTTAATCTAAATTTTATAGAAACATCAACTCTATTACTATCCTTTAATTCATTGGATTGCTGAATATCTATTGAATCTATTGAAACAAATGGTAACCAATTATTCATTGAATCATTTATAGTTTGTTCTATTCTATCTGGTAAATCTTCTGTATTTTGTTCAAATAAAAGTTCTTGCAACCCACTTCCTAAATTTGGTTGCATTATTCTTTCATATCTTTTAGTTAATAGTAAACTTTTTATGTTTGTTCTTAATTGTTCTGTAGTTGTATAAGATTGATTAAATGCTGTATTTCCTATTTGTATAGGTAACGTTATACCAATAGCATAATCGTTGTATTCAACGGTATCTATTACTCTTTGTTTACCTAATAGTATTGCCATTACTTCTTAAATCTTTTAACAAGCTCAGAATAGTCTCTATTAAATGCTTTATCTAATTCAGCTACACCAGTTTGAACACCTAATCCAGTCTTTTGAGCCCCACCAGTAAATTCACCATAACCCATTTTTTCAGCAATTGCTGTTCTACCTACAATTGAACCCATATCACCTTGTCCAAAACTAATTGTTCTATAACCACCATCATTTGATACTGCGGCTCTAGTTTCATTAAGGATTTGATTAATCATTGGGTTTTTAGTATAATTTTTTTGTTCTGCTAATTTAGGTTCATCATCACCTAAAATAGCTTTAGCCATACTCAAACCAGTATTTTTAGGTTGCTTTTGTTCAGCTAATACCTTTTTCATTTCAGCTCTTACAGCTTCCTTAATTATACCAGAAAGTTGTTGTTTAACTTCTTCTTTAACTAAGATTTGGATGGCTTGTAATAATTTATCAGTATTCATAATTCCTTATTTGTTATGTTTATAAATATTTAGATTGATATTTTTTGGGATTTATACATTTTTTTGAGATTGTACTGCTGCTTTTCCATTTTGATTCAGTCTCCATAACGCTATTGTATCCGTATCAACATGATTTTTTTGGATACCTCTTTGTGTAAAATCGCTAACCCAATTCCATCCCGTCCATACCTGAATATGGCCATATGGTTTATTATTTGTGTATCCCATAACGATTATATCTCCAATCTGCCATTCAGCGGGGTTTCCTATATAAGATTTTGAAAAATCAGGTGTTCCATTTGAGCTCTTAGGAACTACTATTTTTTTCTTATCTTCATAGTAAACTTTACCACCAATTGATTTTGCAAAAGTTGATGTACCACCACCAGTTGATGGATTTTTAAATGAAAACCAATCTGCATTTCCACTAATTTGACCTAACCCTTGAATACCAGTTAAAGCACTAACTACGGCCTGTGTTCCTTGTGGACAAAGTCCGTGAACTCCCTTAATATATCCGCTTTTTAAATTTGGATAGCTTACTCTTTGATTTTTACCAAGAGTTCTAGCCCACTGCCCTGCTTTTTGTAGTAATTCATCTAAATTTTTATATCCAGTCTTTATATTTTCGGCTGGTTGTAATTTTACAATACCTTGGTCAATTAATATTTGATTTAATTTTTCTGCTTTTATTTGATTTACTTGGCTTGCTGCATTTGAAGATTCTTGTTCGGAATTTGAATCTTTAAATTCGTTTGGATTTGAAGCTTGATATCTTTTATATTCTATTGCTATTGCATCTATTTTTGCTGAATTTGGATTTATAATATCTTGGACTTCTGGGTCATTAGGGTCCAAATCGGTTTTACTCCAATCAATTTTATCATATAATTCTTGCGAAGGTGACGGTGTTGGTGCTGCAGGTGGTACTGTATATCCTGTCCAATTTAATACTCCTGGCGCTGGGGTTGGGGTTGGTACTGTAGGGTATAAAGATACAGTGTTTACTATTCCACTTACTGTAGTTAAATGCTGTGTTGCGTATTGAATAAAATCATCTATTATTAATGATGTATTTTTTGTAGGGTCTATTATTGACATACTATTAAAATTTTATTCATAAATTGATACGTGCATCGGGTCATTATTTTTCAACCATGTCATACCTTCATTTTGAAAAACTTTTGCAACTTCTAAAAATCCCAAATCAAACTCATTAAAATCTCTAACTTTTGTTTTACCAGAATATATACCATCTGCGGCAAATTTATAACCAAAAGGATATATTTCGGTATTCATATCTATTGCCAATCCCCAGCTATGGTTTGATAATCGTGTACCATCTGTTACATTTCTAAGAGCCAATCCACCACCACAATTTTTAATATATTGTTGCAGTCCTCTTTTTTTTATTTTTTCAAAAGCAGGTTCTACAATAGCTTTTAATTGGTTATGAACTAATATTGTAGAACTTCCGCTAGCAGTTGGTACTGTTATTTTAGCACAATTTTTTTTCAAATATTCTGGGTTTGTTTTGAACCACACTCTCACACCTTTTCCACCTGTTTTTTGTAGATAAGCATTTATTTCATCAGATGTAGTTAATTCTTTTGTCAAAGGAAAACTTTTAGTTCCTTTTTTATACCAACTCTGCTTAGATGTAGCTGAAATATCTACTTCAAAATTTCCATAATCACCAATGGCTGGCCAAATACCATTTGCAACTTTATCAAATAGTTTTGCATCACCCTTAACAGGATCTATTTTCTTTCTTGGTTTTTCAGGAGTTTCTTCTTCAGGCACATCTGATGTTCCTTGGTCATCTCCTTGTTCCAATCCCAATTCTTTTTTATATTCAATAACACTTTGTTGTATTTGAGTTGGTGTTGGTAATCTATTATCGTAAACAATTATTGTTGTTTTAAAAATATCATCATAAGTTTTTTGGCTTTCCTTATATTTTTCTAAATCTTCTTTAACACTAACCGGTGGGTCTTGTGGTGGTGCTAATACTTGCTGTGGAGGTGTCCATGTACCCACATTAATAACAACATTTGATGTTACAGCTATATTTGATACTGCACCAACAGCTGGTATGAATGGTATTGGTACTTCATTTAATACTGCACCTGTCCAATATGCTTGAACTGCTTTACCAAGCTCACCTACTAAATCATAAGGTTGTTTTGATGTTTGTCCTTTTAGTAATGCTGCATAAACAAGTTCTTCCATTAATTTGGTGTTACCTTGCTTTACTTTTACAAAATTTACTGTATCGTATCCTCTTTTTATTGCAGCATCATATTCAGTAGTCCAAAGTTTTGCTACCCTTTTTAAATCAGGCAAACTGTTTGGATTATTTGCATATTTTAATATATTAGATTTAAATAATGCCCAAGACATACTTTATTTATTTGTAATATTAGTTATATTTGGTATTGCTGATTGTGCTTGTGATACTGCTGATTGTGCTTGTGCTACCGATTTTGCTTGTGAAACTGCATTGGTTAATCCAGATGTATCTAATTTTGGTACATTTGGTACTTTAGGAATTTCAGGCACTTTAATACTTTTAATTTTTGCTAGCTTATCTTTGTTAGAAAATAATTTTGGTTTTTTAGCTTTTTTAGGTTTAAATTCTTTTACTTTAGGTAACTTTGGTAATTTAAATCCTTTAATAGCTGAAATAGCTCCTTTTACAGCTCCAGCAGCTGCTGTAGCTTGTGCTGCAGCTGCTTGTGCTGCTGCCTGTGCTGCCGCAGCTGCTGCCCCTGCTTGTCCAGCTAATGCTCCAGCTTGTCCAGCTAATGCTCCAGCTTGTCCAGCTAATGCTCCAGCTTGTCCAGCTAATGCTCCAGCTTGTCCAGCTAATGCTCCAGCTTGTCCAGCTAATGCTCCAGCTTGTCCAGCAACGTTACCTACCCCACCTACCAAATTATTAGCTTGCTGTGTTATTTGTTGTGTTTGTGAAGAAGCTTGTTGAACTGCCTGCTGTGCTTGAGATGCTAATTGTTGAGTTTGCTGATTTTGTTGCTGAATTTTATTTTTTAAATCAGATTGAATATTTGGTATAATAGTTGTTTTTGGCATTATGATGTTTGATTTAATTTACTTAATATATCATTAAGCCTTGACTTAATATTTCCAAATTGGGATAAATTTGTAGGTCCTTCTGCGGTTGGGCCTGATGGCGTTAGGAAAATTTGTTGTGTTATAGCATCAATTAATTCTCCCAATAAGTTTACTAATTGTGTTCCTTTTACCAAAGGTTCTGATGGTTGTTCGCTTCCTAAAAATATCGAACCTTTACCAGTATAAAAAACTACGTCTCTATCATTAGTTACAAAGTTAATATTATCTCCAACAGTTACATCCATACCTAATTTATTATCTATTGAAAGACCACCATCAGATACAAATCCATAGTTCTTTTTAGAAAAAAACATCATTTCTGCATTTTTAGCAGAAAGAATTATTCTTCCAGAATTTATTAATATTTGGTCTCCAATTAGTTTTGTTGGATAATTAGAAAAAGATGCTGGTTTTGTTTCAAAATCCGTTGCTCCTTTATCCGATAATGTACCAGGTGTAAATGGTAATTCAAATTGCTCAGATGTCATAGATATTATACTACCATCTCTATTAAAATCTTCCTCTACACTTTGATTTTCTAAATATTTATCAGTACGAGTTATACCAGCTTCATTATTTCTAATAATTAAAGATGGTGCATATTTGTTTTCAGGACTATTGTATCCTGATAATCTTATTGTATTTCCAAATCTACCTTCTATTAAAAAATCACCTTCATATAATTTTAATGAATGTAGATATTTTTGTGGGGTATAATATTTCCCAAATCCTTTTGTTTTACTTTCAGCATTAGTTGTATTTGGTGTATTTGTTGAAGAAACATTATTATAACCTTCTGCGGTATTTTCTAACTGGTTTTGTTTTGCAAATTCTTCTGCTATTGAATTTTCTTCAGCAACTACAGAAGGATTAAATCCAACACCTACTTTCCTATAATAATAGTGTCCTCCTTGTATTTTAATAATTTCTACAATTTCATTTCTAACCGGTAAATTTTTTATATTTTTATCAAAAGGAAATGCTATTGGTAATTCAGAGTCTGATGTTGTAGCCATATCTCGTGTCCTAAACCTAATGGCTCCAATGTAAGATGCAAATGCTTTTTTCTCTTTTGCATATTCATTGTTTTCATCTAAAATTACCTCATATACATAGCCTAATTTAGAATCAAACGAAGGATTAGTTCTTTGAGAAACTGAGTTACTATTACCAACTCTACCTGAAAATAATGCCATTTTACTTTATTGATTTTTTAAGTTCTTCTAATTCAAACTCCAAATCATCCACTCTTTCAACTTCTTGTTTAGTTTCTTCCAACTCTTTAAGTAGTTGATTTTTTTCAAATTCCGTAAGAAATCCATCCTGTCCTTCAGTCTTTTTATCAGCTGCTATAATCTTTGTTGCAATAGTTGCTAACTTAACCAATTGGTCATCATTCTTTACAGAACTATCAATAAGCGAAGAT
>Ga0169931_10005361_pt1 | contig 19552 bp, 12 predicted proteins | sample Kivu_15m_20L_FD_129675 | JGI IMG/M metagenome (GOLD analysis project Ga0169931, IMG submission 129675) | Freshwater microbial communities from Lake Kivu, Western Province, Rwanda to study Microbial Dark Matter (Phase II) - Kivu_15m_20L... | ecosystem: Environmental > Aquatic > Freshwater > Lake... | reverse complement strand
TTATCCATATAAACAAAAACAAAGTCAGAAATCCATTTCTGGCTTGCATTGAAAAACTAAAATAAACGCTACCTGTCTTTTTCATCGTTCACTCATTTAAGGTATAGGCACCTGATTTATAGATATCAAAAACCTTGATACCATATTTTTCAGCTAATGCTGCTTGTTTAATTTTATAAGAAACTGGCAGATTGGCATTTAAAATCAGTACATTGGGTGGACAGGTGGAGAAGCAAAATTCCCAATCCATATTTATTGCATCGACAATCCACCAATGAGTTCCAAAAGGCAGAAAATTTTCGTTAACATCGCTTTTAAGGATAATTAATTCCTGATTTTGAAATCTAAATGAACCTGTTTTTTCTGGTATTTTCAGATAATGGATATCCCGGGCCCACCGTCCTAAATACAGCAAATCTTGTCGGTGTTGATCTAGTGGGTATATTGAAAATACATAAAACGAATGCCCTTTTCTGATGGCTAAGGTAGCATTTCTCCTTTCCGATAATATATGGGCGGCATTCATTGTAGCATTGCTGTAAACAGCGGAAAAATGAAAAAGACTAACCAGTAAACAAAAAGAAATCACCCATACATTCCTTTTCCTGTACTCAATACCAAAGGCAAGGGATAAAACCAATATAATCAAAAGAAAAACTGCTAAAAAATTCAGATAAATACCTTCTGTCACCGCCCATGAAAAATGACTAAGAAAAGACATTACCCCTCTGAAAATATAGATGGAAAAATCAAGAATCCAGCCAATAAAATAGTTTACAACTGGCAAACAGGAAATAGAAAGATATAATAAACCAACACCTAATATAAAGGTAGATAACGGAATAGCCACCCAACCTGTAATTAGAAAAAGCCAGGAAAATTGTTTGAAATGATACAATAACAAGGGTAAAGTTACCCATTGGGCAGCAAAACCCATCACTGACATTTCCCAAAAATAAGTGATAATTCGGGACTTGAATTGTAATCTGTTGACCCAGGATTTGTAAAATGCAAGGATGCCTGCAACAGCAATAAAAGATAGCTGAAATCCAATATGAAATAAATGATTGGGATCCCAGAAAAGTAAAAAACAAGCCATCGCAAATAAGTTATTCCAGGCATTCGCTGTTTTTTGAAAACTTTTCGCTAATATCATAATGATTGTACCCCCAACGGCTCTGACTATGGCTGGTTCAAAATGGGTAAGCCAGGCGAATAACAACAGGAATGAAATAAAAAAAACAGCGGAAATAATCTTACCCGTTTTATAATATAAAGGAAATAACCCAAGACAAAACTGAATAATTCCTGCTAATATACCTACATGAAGGCCTGAAACAGCCAGTATATGAACAGCTCCAGTTCGTCTGAAGTCTGTCATAATTTCCGGAGAAAGACTTGTTTTTTTTCCAATCAATAACGCTTCCATCAATCCAAGTGAAAGAGAATCTTTTAATGTTTTTTTAAAGATATCAGAAATATATTCCTGGGTTTTTTCTCTGTAAAATAATGATCCTGAAGGCTTTTTTAATTCTTTCCATTCATCAGCAACAGCATACGCTTTGAAATAAATCCGCTTTACGGCCCAAAATTCCCGCTGGTCAAAAGCTCCAGGATTTTCAGCACCTGGAATAGGTAAAAGACGATTCAACCGGCCCTGAATGATAGCTCCCGGCAGAAATGGTTTCATGCTGGATTGTGAAACATATAATAACAATAAACCACTGGCTTTATCTGCCTGATTATGCCGATTAAAAGTGTGGGAAACATCCAGTACATATCTCCAGCCACCATTTAACCTTTTCTTACTGCTCAGGACTTTTCCCTGCATTTTTATCTCAGCTGGTTGATTTCCAATAAAGTTTCCTTTATGGACAGGATCCAGATAATCCATTCTTAAAAAGAGCAGTGAAAATGTTATTAAAGCAAAACTAACATTAAAGATCCAGGCAGATGTTTTATCATTTTTTGACCTTATTACATATATGAACAAAAAAATCAATGATAATAGGTATAAATACCCCTTGTAATTCATTGGGAAAAAAGTGGAAATCCAGATTCCCGCAATCATCCAAAACAATAATTTCAAGAAGGGTACATCATGCATGATTATTATCCGTATTCTTGAAAACAAATGTCGTTTTATTTCCAGTTGGAAAAATAATTTTAAACGGACAGCATTAACCATTTCCCAACTTATCAGGTTATTATTACATTGAATTTAGAAACGGGAAAGTTCTTATTTTGTGTTCTTTATAAAACGCTAAAAAATGCAGCCAGATAATTTTATTGATACTGCTTTATACCATATTGATACCGCTATTTTAGGTGAAAAAGTACTTGTCAGAAGGTTAAGAGAAGGTGATGGCCTGATTTTTTATGATATGATGGCAGAAAACAGCAGCTTAATCAGTGAATATTTCCCGGTACTTATCCATGACTTATCCACAAAAGAAGGGGCAGAATTCTTTGTAAGAAAAACAATAATTCAATGGTTGCTGCAACAATCTTTTGGTTTTGGTATATGGGACAAGGAAAAATTAAACCTGGTTGGATACATAGATATTTCCAGACGAATGCCTGAAAAAATTGGTGAATTGCGCTTTTTTATTGATAAAAACAGAATGGGGGAAGGACTGATGTCAGATACGCTTCAAGTAATGATTCCTTATTTTTTCAATCAGCTATTATTGGATAAAATAACAATTAAAGGTTCGACAGAAAATTATACCCTTCCAACCCTGGCCAGAAAATTTGGCTTTCTAAGGGAAGGCGAGCTGAGAGGAGAAATTTATAAACAATCAGGTGACCGGGGTGATGTCTGGGTTTATGGATTATTGAGAAACATGCACAAATAAAAATAAAACGTTGATTTCATACATTAACCAAATGGTGGCCTGGGGGAGAACCCTGCCCGAACGAGAATTAAAGGATTTAACTTCCTTATTTAAATCAGTAAACATAGATTCCACAACCCTGTTTGAGACAAACCTTTCTGTGTTTATCGAAAAAAGGATGATTCAAACAAAGGGCGATGATTCCCGTTCCCCTATTATACATTGGATGAATGAGATTCAAACCTTGTCTAAGGATGAAAAAATTATTGTCCTGCACCTGATGGCAGAAATATGGTCTGTTCCGAGACATCCTTCTTTAATAAATCAATCCAATGGAAACCTTTTTCTGAACGAATTTCTGATTTGTTTCCTTAACCAGCAAAATTTCAGTAAAGGAAAAGATTCATTATCCAATTTTTTAATCCATGGACTTAACACCCATGAAAATATTTCCGGTCAATTATCGGGAACAGCATCTTATTCCAGATTCATACAGTTATTGTTTTCTTTTTTACTGGAAAAGGACCTGTCTTCTGTATCCAACGCTCTTCCTTTTTTTAATGATGCTATAAAGATTGTTGGTAAAGTTCCTTATTTTCAGCAACTTGAAGAAACAAATATTCTGTTAACGCTCGAAAATGTTTATTATATATACCAGTATTTTACGCTGGAAGAAGAAAAAAGGCTAAAAATATTTGAAATTTTTTGTCAAATTGCATTTGAGGAAGATGGTATATCTGCCGCATCCCGGCAAAGTTTGAGCCCTTTACTTCATTGGTATAACAAAGACTTGCCATCCACTATATCAAACCTGGTTGCCAGTAAGTTTCTGTTCCTTTGCCTGGAAAAGGGAAGTCAGCAAGTTGCCTATTTATGCGGGAATGAACCTTTTATTGGAAAGGCGATGCATACCGTTTGGGCTTTTTATTTAAAGCAGATGGAAGCAGGTAAAACCGGGAGCAAGGCTTTATTTTTTGAAAAAACAGCTATTATTGTAGATGCAGTCATTAAATACCCTTTTTTAATTTCCGGAGAAGTTGAAAATCAAGTTCCTTTAAATCAATTACTTACTGGCTTCGAGCAGATTAAAAAAAAATTTCCCGCATCTGTTACCAGAAATCAACAGTTTACTTTATTCCTTTTTGAAAAATATTTCCAATGCGCATCAGAAAATCCTGCCTTATGGGAAAAAACAAATAATCAAAATGAGCGCTCAAGTAACTTAGATCTTGCTATCCATTTAGTCATAGAAGCCGCTTTCAATCGAAAAAATGAAAGGAATGAGGGTAAAAATATGGCTCTTTTCAAATCTCTGATTACTTTTGCGTTAGAAGAAATTTTACAAACTTATCCAAACGAGCTTGGATTAACCTTAATCAGGATTATTGTTTCACCGGATACTGGTTTTGGTTTCAGATATGGTTTTGACAGACAATGGGCCGATCAAATGGTTGAAGCAGCCCTGACTTTGTTTTCTCAGCATCCTCATCTCATCGCAGCAGAGAATACCTGGGACGACCTTTTTTCAGGTGTATCCAACGCGCTAAAAGATGTTAATATTCAATCCTATAATCTGCTCCCTGAGTTAACCAGGATGATATTGGAGAAATCATCATTGCAACTAAATCTTAAGGTTTCTCTGGAAAATGGGAAAGAAGAATATCTGTTAATAGCAGGTTTAAGAGAAATACTCGCTGCATTATCAGCTAACGAAACAGCTGCCTCAAAACATTTACAACTTACACCGGGTCAATTACTTTCATTTGTAGAATTATTACTGGATGCCGTAATCAAGAACCCTAACTGGATAACCACCTTCTTTGGAGAAAAGCCAATGATCAGAGAAGTTCTGGCTATTCCATTCCGAACACTATCCAGAATACCTGCAGACCAACGATTGGGATATGATTTACTTACTCAGGTTATAGAATCAGAACTTGAAGCAATTGAACGTAGTCCGCATCTGATGGCTCGCATTCAATACGGTGAGTCTCCTACTGAAAAAACGGTACTGGAACATACCTTTAATCTGGTTATTGCCTGGTTATTTCCACCGGGGGAAAGGGCAGGTTTACATAAAACCAAACAACTGATGGACGTAATTGCTTACGCCATTGAAGATTTAGTTTCCGAAAATCCCAATACCACAGGATTAGCTATTTTAGAATTAATTTTATCCGATGCGGTAGGTTTAGATTTGTCGAATGGCATTATTGAAGACCAGACAGATGAACTGGTTGAGGCGGTATTATTAGCCATAGCTACTCAGCCAGAATTGATACAGGAAGCACCTGGTTTAAGGGAAATTGCGCAGGAATCAGCGGGTGCCATTCATTTGTTATCCATAGACCACCCTGAAATCGGACTTGAAATACTTCGTAATTTATTTGAGGAAAGTGCTGGTCGATTAACTATTTTACTGGAAGTAAATGGTACACAATTCCGGCATCTGCTAATAGAAGCATTGCAACAATTTGCCACAGCTGTCAGTATGGAGCGGAAAAATGGCAGATATACCATTAAACTAAGTGAGGATCAAATTCTGGATTTAGTTCAAATTATTTTTGAGGGCGTGGTTGAACAACCGGAATGGGTGGAAGATGAATATATTCACCAGGTACTGGATGCCATTTTACAGGCGGTCGATGCAAGAAGTGGCGGCAGAAGAATCCCTTATTTACTGGTTTCCTTACTATTTCAGGCGCTGTTACCTATGGCACAAGAACGTTCAGAATTACTTGAAAAAATAGCCTTCGGCGAAAAAAGGGAAGCAATTGCCATTAGCTATGTAGTCGAAAGATTATTAAATCTGCTGCTGGGGCTGGATTTAAAAGACTGGCGAAAAGTTACACAAGATGAAGCCATTGAGGCCATTGTGCATTTTTATTTAAATCTGATTAATCAATGGGATATGAGTGCTGCCTCTATTGAAGCCGCCATGACACATCTGAAACAATTAGTCAGACAATTCGCAACAGGCTCTTTATCGCAGGATGAATTTCTTGATTTACTCAGCGAGGATAACGAAGATGAAGATTAATGTATAATGGATGTATTAACACAAACCGCAAAGGCAGTTATTTTTTTAGGCAGCTTTAATGCATTGAGATACTTTATCATTGCGGGCATCCCTTTTTTATTGCTCTATATCGTATATAAAAAGCATGTTGAAAAAATGAAAATTCAACAAATCCAAGCTACAAATAAAGATTTTTACAGAGAAATACTTTATTCCATTCAGGCTGGATTTATCACGGCATTTATAATCGTCATGATTATAAAAACAGACCTTAAACAACATAGTCTTATTTACGCTCGAATAAATGATTATCCAACATACTGGATATTTATCAGTTATTTTTTAGCTATATTATGTCATGATACCTGGTTTTATTGGTTACATAGATTTTTTCATCTACCTTGGGTATATGATAAAGTACACAGGATTCATCATTTATCCGTTAATCCTTCTCCCTGGACTTCCTTTTCTTTTCATTTTTTAGAAGCAGTTGGCGAAGGTTTGGTGGTTTTACCTCTGGTTTTTCTTATTCCAATGCATCTTTACACCTTATTTTTCTTCGGTTTATCTATTTTCATTATCAATGTTTACGGTCATTTAGGCTACGAGATTGCACCAAAATGGTTTCGGAAATCCTTTTTATTTGAAATAATCAATACATCTGTCCACCATAACCTGCACCATAGTAAATTTAAAGGAAACTATGGCTTATATTTTAGATGTTGGGACAGGATAATGGGTACAGAAAATCCAGCATATAGCCAAACCTTTGATGAAATTCAAGCAAAGCGTTTTCCAAATCAAACCGTTTCTAAACATACCAATCAAATCTTATGATTTCTTATGAAAAGACGATTCTTCAAAATGGGTTAACCATTTTAATGCATGAAGATTTTAATACCCCTATAGCAGGTATTAGTGTTCTTTATAAAGTTGGATCGAGAGATGAACATCCGGAGAAAACAGGCTTTGCCCATCTGTTTGAACATCTGATGTTTGGAGGTTCTATACATATACCCGATTTTGATGCAGTCATGCAACGGGCTGGTGGCGAAAATAATGCTTATACAAATCATGATTATACCCATTTTTTCACTGCCCTTCCAGCCGTAAATGTAGAGACAGCCCTGTGGCTGGAATCTGACAGGATGCTTGGATTAGTGCTTCAAAATGAGGTGCTGGATGTACAAAAAAAGGTGGTCATTGAGGAATTCTATGAAACCTGTCTGAATTTACCTTATGGTGATGTCTGGCATGAATTGTCAGCGCTGCATTATGAAAAACATCCATATAAATGGCCAACCATAGGTACTCATCCGAGCCATATTGAAAAAGCCAATCTAAGTGACGTCAGGAAGTTTTATAAAAAATTTTATCATCCTGGAAATGCTATATTAGTCCTTGCTGGTCCCATTTCAATAAAAAGAATGAAAGAATTGGCAAAAAAATGGTTTAATGATATTCCAAATGGTAATCAAATTAACAGAATGTACCCTGTCGAACCAATGAAGGAAAAACCAGCATATAAACAGAATCCGTCGGAGGTTCCGGTTGATGCCATTTATATGGCTTTTCCGTGTCCGCCGCGTGCTGATAAATCATTTTATGCAGTCGATTTATTGAGCGATATATTTAGTAACGGCCCTTCCTCCAGACTAATTCACAGATTAACGAGAGAAAAAAAATATTTTCATCAAATTGATTGTTACGTTACAGGTGATTTTGACCCAGGCCTTATAGTTTTTGAAGGCAGGCCAAATACCGGCATTTCATTGCAAACTGCCGAAGAATTGATATTAAAGGAAATAAACGATATAAAAAAGCAACACCTTGAATCAGAAGAGCTTCAAAAGTGGAAAAACAAAGCGGAAAGTACCCTGGTCCTTTCAGAAATGGGCATTCAATCAAAAGCAATGAATCTTGGCTTTTTTGAAGCTATGGGAGACGTAAATCTTATGAATAATGAATCATCCATATATCAATCTATCACTGATGAAGAAATTCAAGAGGCTGCAAAAACCTGGTTATGCGAAAATCAGAAATCTGTTTTAACCTATCAGGGAAAATGAACCTCCTATTACAAAATTAAATTAAAGCTACAAATAGCTTTAAAACCTGCATAGTGTTCCTAATTAATTTCCTCCTGAGCTGGATTTAGGTGCAAAAATCTCTGCTAACTTTCCTTCTAATGCGGCACCTCTTAAATCTCTGGCAATAATGATTCCATTAGGGTCAATCAGAAATGTTTTTGGAATGGCAGAAATCTCATATAATTTACTGACCTCATTTGACCAGCCCTTTAAATCACTGGTATGTTTCCAGGTTAATTTATCAGCCTGAATAGCTTGTAACCAGCGTTCCCTGTTCTGATCTAAACTGATTCCGAGAATTTCAAAACCTTTGGTTTTATATTTATCGTATAATTTAACTACGTTAGGATTTTCCTTTCTACAAGGACCACACCAGGAAGCCCAAAAATCCAGTAAGACATATTTACCTTTAAAATCGGCAAGCTTTACAGGGGTTCCTTCAGGTGAAATCTGCGTAAATTCAGGTGCTTTGGCGCCTTCCATCAATCGCATGGTTCTCTCGAGCATGTCTGAAATTTCCATAGCTGCTTCCGGTGCTTTATCCTGAAATTCTGATACAAATTTCTTACCATATTTTGCCAGCAACGGGTGCTTTTGAGATTGCATCACGGCGATGGTTGCGCCAATACATTGCAATCGGGCATGAGAACCTTCAGGCGTTTTACTCAGTAAATTTTCAATGAAAAATTCCACCTGATCTTCGACTACACCGGCACTTACCATCACGTTCACATAGGTTCTAAAAGTTTCATACAACCAGATCAGGTGATCATAGCCAGGGTCTGAAAAATCAACTTTTGCAAAGAATTCATTTAAGAAATAACTTAATTCATCCGGGTAGCGATTATCTTTATTATTCAGCTGATAACTTTGGTAGGCATTCAAAGCCATAACCCTGTACTGAAATGGATTTACCTTTTTAAGAGAATCCAGTAAATTTAATTTTTTTGCATCAAGCGCTGCCAGCTGATTAACTAATTGATTTTGATTTGCAGGATTCCCTTCACTTAAACCACGTAGTATCTCCCCCATCTCGTTATTCAGATTTCCAATGATTGTTTTTAAGTTGTTATATTGATCATTTTCTTTAGAATTTGAAATAGTAGCTGCCCCAATATTTTCAGCACTTCCTGTTATTTGAACCTGATCTTCCTGTCCTAATATGACTGGTATTACCTGATCAGCATTTTGTCCGATGTAAAACATTCTGGGTGTCTGTCGGGGAACTTCCATCACAAAAGATCCTGGTTTTTCAGCGGATACACTATGTTTTGGTGAAAAACCAAAACCATTGAATTCATATAGAAACAAGGAATTTCCTGCTCCAGTCAGATTGCAAATAACTTTAACTGTTGACTGACCAGACAGACCTGAATAAAACAGACTAACAATAACCAGAAATAAATTAGAAATATGGCGCATATCTAAATTTTTTACAAATATAACTTATGATGACAAATGAAAGTTTAATATTTATAAAACATTATTCGGGAAATGATTATTATATTGTTATCAAAATTTATTTCGTATGATTTATCGCAGTTTTAATACCGCAGGCAAATTTCCATTTTTAGGTCTTTTAATTATGGCCTTATTCCTTTTTTTGATTTTTATGTTTTTGAGGGCTCTTTTCATTATATTATATTATCTGACACCTGTAATGTTCATCTTAATACTGGTTTTTGATGCCAGGGTTTTGGTTCATTATATTACATCTTTAGGTTCAAAAATAAAGAAGAACTGGGTATCAGGTTTGATTCAAACCGGTCTTTCCCTGCTTTTCCTCCCTGTTATTCTTGTTTATCTCCTTTTTCAGGCCATTCTGAATAAACAGCTTAAAAAACAGCAGCATAATGCGTCCGAAAGAAACGAATGGGTTGAATTTGAAGAGTTAGAAAGTCAGATGCCCGTTAAAAAGGCAAATCCGCAGGATTTAGTATAATGTTATTTTCATTTTATTTTCTGTCTATTTCATTATGCATTTTTTATTTATTTTTAATTAGAACATATCTGATTAACTGGCGATTAATGCCAACACCTGCGTTAACCGCTGATTATGATAATTTACCTTTTATTTCTATCATTGTAGCTGCCAGAAATGAAGAAATACATATATCCGATTGCCTGCTAAGTATTGTTCACCAAGATTATCCCAGGGATAAATTTGAGATTATTGTAGTTGATGATCATTCTACGGACAGCACTGTGTCAAAAATCAAATCTTTACAATTGCATTATGATAATCTTAAATGTATATCAATTAAGGGCAGATGTATTAATAAAGAGGTCATTTCCTATAAAAGAGAAGCGATAAAAAGGGGCATTGAGGAATCAAAAGCAACGATTATTTTACTTACAGACGCTGATTGCGAAGTTCCGCCAGCATGGATTAAACTTATGTCTTATCCTTTTATTCATCAGGATTGTGTTTTTGTGGGCGGCCCGGTTGTTATTTCCTGTAAAAACCAGCATATTCTGACCTCCTTTCAGGCACTCGACATGATAGGAATGATGATTATTACCGGAGCTGGATTTCAATCTGGAAATCAATTACTTGCAAATGGCGCCAATATGGCATTCTCTAAAGAAGCATTCTACGAGACAGGCGGTTATACCACCTTTCCAGAAAAAGCTTCGGGTGATGATATTTTTTTATTACATCAATTATATAAAGCTTTTCCAGGTAAAATAAAATTTATAAAATCACTGGATGGGACCGTAAAAACACAACCTGTATTGTCCTTTCAAGCCTTTCTTAATCAACGGATTCGCTGGGCAAGTAAAAACAGGGTGTATCAGGAATTAACAATTAAATTATCCCTTTTTCTGGTATTTCTTATTTCTGCTATGACCCTTTTATCTGGTCTGTTCAGTTTCCTTCATTTTAACCATTATTTCCCTTTATTCCTTCTTTTATTCTCAGCAAAATTTTTGGGTGATTATTTACTTCAGAAAGAAGCCATTTATTTTTTTAAGGAATCCAGGTTATTAAAATATGTAATGATGGCTCAGATCATGCACACAATATACATAATATGCATAGGGATAATGGGAAATCTAAATATCAGATACCCTTGGAAAGGAAGAATGGTAAAATAAATTTTACTCAAATTCACTGATAAAATGAAAGCTAATCTCCGGATTATTTTCCTGTAAAAGCTTTAAAGCCCAGGGAGATTCGGCCAGATAAACCCATTTACCTCCCTTATCCTTTGCCAGATCTCTTTTTCGCCTTTGTAAAAATTGTTGTAAGTCTGACTCCTTTTCGGCACTAATCCAACAGGCTTTATACAGATTTACAGGTTCAAACTGAACGGATGCACCATATTCATGTAATAATCTGTATTGGATGACATCAAATTGAAGTGCACCTACTGTACCAATTAATTTCCTGCCATCAAATTCCTTTGTAAATAATTGGGCTACCCCTTCATCCATGAGTTGATCTAATCCTTTGGCAAGTTGCTTCGTTTTAAGCGGATCTACATTATTGACGTATCTGAACATTTCAGGTGAAAAACGGGGAATCCCTTTAAAATGTAACACTTCCCCCTCCGTTAAGGTATCTCCGATTTTGAAATTACCTGAATCATATAGCCCTATAACATCTCCCGGAAAGGCCTCTTCGACGATTGTTTTTTTTGCTGCCATAAAAGAAGTAGGATTAGAGAATTTCAATTTCCTGTTCTGGCGCACATGCAAATAATTGGTATTTCGCTGAAAAACGCCGGAACAGATTCTAAGAAATGCAATTCTATCCCGATGATTGGGGTCCATATTTGCGTGAATTTTAAAAACAAATCCCGAAAAACCTGCTTCATTAGGTTCTATCATCCTTTCTTCAGCTTGTCTGGCAAGTGGCTGAGGTGCGATTTGAACAAAACAATCCAATAACTCTCTGACCCCAAAATTATTAATGGCACTTCCAAAAAAGACAGGAGAAATCATGCCCAACAGGTAATCTTCTCTTTCAAAGGCAGGATAAACTTCTTCAATCAACTTAATCTCCTCTCTCAAGGTTTTGGCATCCTGCGTTCCCACTGTTTTTTCAAGAAGGGAATCATTTACCGAAGCAATTTCCATGGTATCCTCCTCTTCTTGTTTACCATGAGGCTTAAACAATTTAAGATTATGCTCGAAAATACTAAAAACCCCTTTAAAATGTTGGCCCATCCCGATAGGCCAGCTTAATGGTGTTACTTGTATATCGAGTTTACTTTCAATTTCATCCAGTAAATCAAAAGCATCTTTGCCCTCTCTGTCCAGTTTGTTAACAAAAACAATAATTGGCGTATTTCTCATTCTACAGACCTTCACCAGCTTTTCGGTTTGACTTTCTACGCCTTTTGCAGCATCAATAACAACTATGACGCTATCGACAGCCGTTAAAGTTCTATAGGTATCTTCTGCAAAATCCTCATGACCGGGTGTATCCAGAATATTTACTTTTAAATCCTTGTAGTCAAAGGCCATCACAGAAGTAGCAACAGAAATACCTCTTTGCTTTTCAATTTCCATAAAATCGGAAGTAGCCGATTTTTTAATTTTATTTGACTTTACAGCACCTGCCACCTGAATGGCACCACCGAAAAGCAGTAACTTTTCAGTTAGTGTGGTTTTTCCAGCATCCGGGTGACTAACTATGCCAAAAGTTTTCCGTTTATTTATTTCAAGTTCATTCATGGAAGTATCCTTTCTTTTTTATTGAAGCGTGCAAAATTAAAGATTTAAACTATGAAGTTTAATAAAAATTTTAATGTTACTTTTATCTCGAAATTTTTTAAGCTTTATGTCTCTAACCACTCATGTTAATATACACAACGGATTATATCTGAGGGACCCTAAAGAGACCATTTTAGGTAAGACCATATTGAAAAATGGTATAATTCTGATTGATGAATTAGGTTTTGAACATTTTACGTTCAAAAAATTAGCACTGAATATTAAATCTACTGAAGCCTCCATTTACAGGTATTTTGAAAACAAACATTTGTTCCTGGTTTATCTTTCCAACTGGTACTGGGAATACATGTATGCCAATATTCAATTTAAAACAGAAAGTACCACATCACCGCACGAAAAATTAAAAATCGCCATTGAAGGTATTTTATATAGTATTCAAAAAAATAATGACATTGACTTTATTGACGAAGATATCCTTCACAGGATTATGGTTAGTCAGGCAGATAAGGTTTACAGAACGAAGGAAGTGACAGAGGAAAATAAAAACGGTTTTTTTCTGGCTTATAAAAGAGTAGTAAAGTCAATAGTAGATATCATTTTAGAAATTGAATCTACCTTTCCTTTTGCCCGAATTTTAGCCAGTACATTGATGGAAATGCCCAATCAACAACTCTATTATGCGCAAAATTTACCCTCTCTCACCAATATTGAAAATAAGGTGAACAACCAGGCAGAACTTCAAAAAGTGATGGAGAGCCTGGCCTTTTCATGGATAAATAGTTATTCTAAAACCTGACCTAAGGTTTCACAGGCATTATTCCAGCTTTTTCACCTACACATCTGATGGATTGCTGAAACCTGGTCTGTTGATCTGATAATAAGGAAATAGTTCTTTTAATTCCACTTTTATATTGCAACCTGATTTTATCAATTTTATAATAGGAAAGTGCATAATATAAGTCAACGGGAAGAACACAAACAGCTTCGTATCTTCTCATATTCGTTTTTTTATCAAATGTTCCCCTATCTTCCACCGTATTTAATCTGACAATACTTCCGTTATCAAGTAACAATAACACATTCTCTCCCGCTTCCAGTATCCGGTATTCCCATTCCATTAAAGCCAGGGTAAGAAAAAAAGATTCCAGCGTGTCATTTTCTGCAAAGGTGACCATTAATTTTCCTTCCTCAATCATTTTATTTCCATCTTCAATTTCAAAATTGGAAGTCACAAGTCCACCTATATTAATTGTTTTATCAAAAATGACCCGAGTGCTGTCAAAAGGGTCTGTCTCTACTTTAACCGTATTACATTGACCTGACAGATAGTAAAATGATAATAAAAAGAAAGCTGAAATGAATAATCTGTTCAACACCTGATTAAAAATTTTTGCAAATATACAACGTCTTATTTAATTAAAGTTACGTTTCCTCTTTTTGCAAAATTTCCTCCATCCAGACACCGGACAGATAAATAATAACCAAATACATCAGGTCCTAAATCCTTTCCCTTAAATGTGCCATCCCAACCATCTGTTTGATTTGAACTTGTAAAAAGCTCCTGACCATATCTGTTATATACAACAAACCTTAGGGAAGTAATCCAACGTCCTCTTACCCGTAATACATCGTTATTACCGTCATTATTTGGTGTAAATGCGTTTGGAACAAAAATATTAGGTTCGTCGCATTGCACATCATCTACATTTATTCTGATGGAAGCAGAGGTTGAACATCCACTTTTGGTAGCTGTTACCTTATATATCGTTGTATCATTTGGCATTGCCGTCACAATACTATCCGTCAAACTACTTAGGGTATTGAAAGGGGACCAGATATATTGACATCCAATGCAACCGGCAGCCTTTAATACCGCCTTTTCACCCTTATTTTTAATAAGTGTCTCTTTGTCGGCAGAAACGCTGATCGCCGGGTTAACTAAAATCAATGCAGTGGTTAAGGTAGATTCACAACCGTATTTATTCAATAACATAACGGAAACTGTGGTATCCTTACTAATCTGAGCAAGAGCCACAGGTCCATCCAGAGGATCAGACTTGATAATGCCGTTAGGAGACCATAAATAATTTAAAGCCTGGGCGGAATCCTTGTCCGTTACCTGTATTTTGACCGTATCTGAGGGAAGACATACGCTGTAAGTGCCGGGCAAAGATGCTTCAACTGGGAAAACCCGGATATTTAGGGTATCCTGATAGATACATTTATCCTTATTTTCACCCCGGACATATATCGAATTAAATCCTCTTTTCAATGCATAATTAAGCGCATTTCCCCGCTGAATAATAGAATCGAACAAAGGTGACTTTGCCCACTCCAATTGCAGGGGGATATTCGTACTCACTTTAAGGTCAATATTTCCATAAGCACATAAAGTTGTATCCCTGCCAGCTGTAAACTGAACCGGGACCGCATTATTTGAAAATGAAACGATTGAATTCAATTCGGTCTTGCAACCAAACTGATTGCTGATAATCACCTTAATATTTCCAGTATCACGCATTAAAAATTTACCCACTGAACTATTTCCCAAATTTGAAACCAGGTTGTTTTTTGGATACCAATCAAAGTTAAGTATTTGAAGGGTATCTGAATTTGTAACCTTTAATATCGCGGTATCCGGATAATTACACAAGATAAGGGAAGCAGGCATCCCTGCTAAAACGGGAACAGCCTGAATAATTATAGAATCAGTTAGTGCACAACCTATTGAATCTAATGCCTTAACGAAAAACTGATTTTTACCTTGCCTTAAATTAGCTGAAACAGTAGAACCTGATCCTATAGATTCCTTTAAACTTCGGTCTCTGAACCAGGAATAATTTATATTTTGCTGGACGGACGATACAAAAAGGGACATGGTGCCAGTTTTACAAACCAAGGTATCATTTCCAATAGATACCTGATTTATCACCCCTCTTTTAACTTTAACTTGTTTAATAACTTTACAATTATTTGATGGATCAGTGACCGTCACTAAATAGTTTCTGCTGATAGGAGAGGAAAAAACCGGATTTCCAATAATTTGACTGTTTAATCCAATTCCCGGTGACCAGGCATATACAAAAGAAGGATTAAATCCCGGATTTAATTCAACGGGTGTTTTATTACAAAGGATAATATTTGTATCCAACGATGGGTTAATCGTTTGTACTTTGAGATTAAAGTCAAGATTTACAACACACCCAACCTTATTTGATATTTTTACCTGCAATTTTTCAGATTTGTCCGAAACAAGGACAACAGAGGAAGTTCCATGGCCTTGTTTAATCAAAAAGGATGGTGTCCATTGAAAATCAGGTTGAAGAGCAGAAGGATTTAATTTTATATCCAAAGAAAATTCATTATTTGCACATAAATAAATCGTATCAATTGGAACAGGACCTTTCAAGCTAATCAATCCCGGAATTAATTTTACAGAATCCAGTTTCTCACATCCCAGCGCATTTTTTAATGTGACATAAAAAACATATTCTTTGGCTGGATAATCAAACAATGGGGCAATGGCAGTATCATTTTTTAAGTTTGCATCCTTTGAAAACCATTTAACAGAAAGGGGAGCAGACGGATCATAAAATGACGGGGAAAAATTTTTTGATATGACATCACAAAAAATTAAAGAATCCGGATAAGCCAGTGTAACAGGTATATTTTTAACATTCTGGAGATTCAGAACTAAGGTATCCCGACATCCAGTATTATTTATGGCTATCAGTTTATCGGGTCTGACAGAGCTCCATGAGAGGGAAATCGTCATTCCTCTGGACAACAGGTTATTTTCCTTATCCACCCATAAAATTTGATTTACCGGCACGGTTGCCCTGGCAGTCAACACCAAAGAATCCAAACAAAGATTGATGTCTTGCAGAGACAAATCAAAATCGTTTCCAGCGTTTGGAGAAGTCGTAAAATTGCTGGTCAGACTATCTGTACAATTAAATGGGGTAGTCATTTTTAAGGTGATAGTCCCTGAAGAACCAAGTGGTATATCAAACACAGGATTTTCAAGATTACTCGATAGCAAGCTGTTGGCAAACTTTACCTGCCATGAATAAGATATAGGTTCCCGGCTACTACTGATTGAAAGATTTTTCAAGGTAAATCTTGAAAAATTCTCACATGGAAAATCTACTTTTTGAATACTAAAATCAACATCATTGCCAATTACTTCAAATTTTCTGGAAAGCGTGCTTTCACAAAACTGTCCTTTATCTGTTATAAGGGTAAGCACATAAGTTCCAATCTCATCAAATTTCAACTTAATTAAAAAATCACGACTGATTAATTCCTGGTCTTCACCCTCACCCAGATACCATTCATAAGTTGTGGCTTCAGGATTTTCCCTGGCAACAATGACCTCGGAATTTTTACAAATTTTTTCAGCTATATTAAAAGAAGCATTTGAGCCTGTACAATTCACAACATTATACTGAAAATCCCTTCTTGTCTGTGAAAGCAACGTTTTGGTTACCTTATCATATTCCTCGATACAAACCCCTACAACAAATTGACCCAGGGTCTGAGGAATTCCAGTCATTATGCCCGTTTTTGAATCAATAACCAGCGGAAAATTTCCACCCATCATATTGGAAAGGCTATAAGTAGGACTAACCCAGACAATGGTATCAAAAGGTGGACCATCAGGGGGCACGGGTTTGGGGATAGCAAAAGTTGCTCCTTGAAATGGGGTACAAAAGCGGTAAACCAGGGAGTCAAAATTTTCATCAGTGGCTTTTGAGTTTACAATAAGAGGCCTGTTGTTACAAACGTAAACAGGAGGCCAGGAATTGATAACTGGACTTGTATTACAATCAATCATAGCTGCTTCCGTCAGTAAAATGTCGAAAGTAGCACCTGTTTCAAGGGGATTTATAATATTTACAATAGTTTGATTCCGGCAGCATCGCTGATATACAAACCGATAACCACCAATTCGGGGCAATAAATTTATCGTATCCTTATATGTGGTAGTATGAACACAAACAGGTCTGGAAATAGTTAAACAGGGATCTGAACCTTCACTAAGCGTGTCATTACCGATAGGACTGAGAGAAAAGACAGATATCAATAGTCCTTCCCTGTTAAAGACACCAATCGAGGCAGGATCATCAAAATAGGCACCATCTGCGGCATTAAAACAATCTCTGAAGACTCTCAGTGTTATTTCAAAATGATTATTCCCAAGACACCTGTAACCTATCTCACCACCAACAATATGCGTCGCAAACAGCGAATTTGAAAACAGAAACAAATGAAAAAACAAGATGAAAAAGAAATATTTCGCCTTATCTTTTGCAAAAGAGTAAAACCAACCTTTGTTTATTCTCCCCATTTTATAGTTTTCATTTTCTCATAAAGGTTTTTTAACCTTCCTGCCTTATCATCAATATAATTACAAATATACAAATTTTATCTAATATAAAACACGATGAAAATGTAATGTGTCCGAAAATGAGAAATGGCAACCCAAGGTTACCATTTCTCATTAAATATCAGCTATTGAACCGAAAAATCATTTTATCAGGCTCGTATTCCCTCTTTTTGTGAATGTTTTATTATCGAGGCAAGTAACCTGCAGGTAGTAATTGTAAACATCCGGTGCGACTTCATTCCCTTTGAAAGAACCATTCCAGCCATTACCAACATCGGTTGTGGAAAACATTTCTTGTCCCCACCTGTTATAGACCACAAACTGAAGCTTTGAAATCCATCTCCCTCTTACTTTCAGGATATCATTATTACCATCATTATTCGGGGTAAATGCATTGGGCACGAATATATTCGGCTCGCCGCAATTGACATTATCGACATTAATGCGAATGGTTTTTTCCTCTTTACATCCTTTTTTGGTGACTACAACCTTATAAACAGTAGTGTCCTGGGGCGTTGCTCTTACAGAAGCAGTATTTGTGGCATTTAAACCAGCGGATGGGGTCCAGGCATAAGCACAATCTGTACATCCCGTAACGGAAATATTGGCAATTTCATTATTCCCTTTAATTAACGTTTCCTTATCAGTTGCTATATTCACTTTAATGTCAATTAGTTCCAGCTGGGTTTCCAGCGATTTTTTACAACCAAACTTATTCTCAACATTTACATTGACCAACGTGGTTGCATTTATTTTATAAATGGCAGTGGGACCTTCATTTGGTTTGGTAGTAATTGAATTAACCGGAAACCAGTTGTAGTTCCTTAAGCCCTGGCCTGGGTCATTATCTTTAATAGTCACGGTGGTAAGATCTACTGGTTTACAGACGATATAATTATCGGGCATAGTAGCCTCCACAGGTGAAGCATTCACCACTACGGTATCGGTCCAGAAACAACCTTTAGTATCAGTAGCTTTAAGATAAAAAGTAGATTCTCCCCTACTCAGGGTATCCCTTTTAAGTGTAGCCTGATTACCAAGATTACTGGTGAAATCAGAAGATCTTGACCACTGGAAGGACAGAGGTATGGATGAACTTGCATTTAAACTATATGGCCCGTAATTACAAAGGGTAGTGTCCTTTCCAGCTGAAATAATGGCTTCCGGACTTACCTGGGCCTTAACATTCCAGATTAAATTACAATTTGTTTTGGGATCCGTAATTTTTACGGTGTAAATTTGATTATTCCTAAGCGTAAAGGTTGGATTAGCGGTATTTGGATTATCCAAACCAGTGGCGGGCGTCCATGCATAAGTAACCAGCGGACTTTCCGGAAGCTTAACCTTTTTAGGAATCCCTGGACAAAAGTCCAGGGTCGTATCCAATGCTACTACGGGAAGCATTGGACTAACATCTACCCGAACGGAAATTGTGGTATCACATCCTGAAGCAGGATTACGAATATACACTTTATAGTTTCTGGCTTCCTTTAGGGTAACTACCGGATTACCTCTGGCTGTATCACTTAAACCA
>Ga0169931_10005360_pt1 | contig 19554 bp, 23 predicted proteins | sample Kivu_15m_20L_FD_129675 | JGI IMG/M metagenome (GOLD analysis project Ga0169931, IMG submission 129675) | Freshwater microbial communities from Lake Kivu, Western Province, Rwanda to study Microbial Dark Matter (Phase II) - Kivu_15m_20L... | ecosystem: Environmental > Aquatic > Freshwater > Lake... | reverse complement strand
TTAACCCAGTCAGCATTGGGATCAAGTTTTTGATTAAAACCAACTCCAAAAGCAAACCATGTATCAACGCGCTTGTCGAGCTCAGCTTGAACCCAGTCAGCATTGGGATCAAGTTTTTGATTAGAACCAACTCCTTCAGCAAACCTTGAATTAGAGTCCTTTACGACCGCAGATATAACCCAGTCAGCATTGGGATCAAGTTTTTGATTAGAACCAACTCCCCAAGCAAACCTTGAATCAGGGTCCTTTTTGAGCAGATCTTTAACCCATGGATCATTGGGATCAAGTTTTTGATTTTCACCAACTCCCTTAGCAAAACTTGTATTAAGGTTGTTTTCGACCAGAGTTCTAACCCAGGCAGCATTGGGATCAAGTTTTTGATTAAAACCAACTCCCTTAGCAAACTCTGTATTAACGCGCTTGTCGAGCTCAGCTTGAACCCAGGGAGCATTGGGATCAAGTTTTTGATTAGAACCAACTCCTTCAGCAAACCTTGAATTAGGGTCCTTTTCGATCTCAACTTTAACCCAGTCAGCTGTGAGATCTAAGTTTTGATTAGAACCTACTCTCCTAGCAAACTCTGTATTAAGATTCTTGAAAAGCAGATCTTTAACCCATGGATCATTGGGATTAAAGTTTTGATTAGAACCAACTCCTTCAGCAAACGCTTTATCAAGATTTTTTGGAAGCAGTTCTTGAACCCAGTCAGCATTGGGATTAGGTAGATATTGCCCGATTAATTGTAAAGCAGGGTTATTAGTAATGATATCGCTACTTACAAAATCATTACTAAAAATCTGATCAGAAACACTCTGTAAAAGATCACTATGTGCTTGATTAGCGCTTGATAGTCCAAGTAAGCGTCGTAAAGCAGATTGTAATTCACCAGCTTGATCTGGATGTTCTTTTGCCGCTGTTTCCGCGGCTTCTCTTAGGGCCGTAGCTGTATTATTTATTGTTGCATCGGGAATTCGTTGAACAAAAGTTTTTATAAGACTTGCAAATTTGGTATCCATGTCTCTAATAATATCTTATTTTGCTTGGCTTGTCAAGATATTATACGAAAAAGCCCCAACTCCTCGAACAATTCTCTCCAAGGTAAAACCAAAATCTCTCCTTCAAACCTTCTTCTTGGAGCAAGACTACAGCAGAGCAATTTGGCTTTGGGGTTTTCTTCGGCAAAAGATCTTAGACCTGAGAAATCTTTGTTTTTTAGATTGGCATCTTTGGATTTGATCGCGATGGCAAAAACTCCTTTGGCCGGACTCTTGGCGATCAAATCCACTTCTTGCCCTGAGCTTGTCCGGTAATAAGAGAAACTAAAATCACTACACAGATTATCTGCTAGCGCAATAACTTCTTTAATAATAAAATGCTCAAAACTCTTGCCGTAACTAACTTGCCCCTCAACACTAGCTAGAGTCAGTTTATTTGCTAGTGCTTTTTGGACTCCTGTATCAAACCAATAAAATTTAGGGCGCTTGCTTAAGCGTTTTCTTTTTGATTTTGCATAAGGTAACAAAAAAAATCCTAATAAGGTATCTTCTAAAATCTGAAAATATTCTTTTACGGTATTACTACTCACCCCAATATCGCCAGCAATATTGGAGTAATTAATTTCATTACCATTTTCTTCCGCCGCAAAATCAATAAAACTCATAAAGCTAGCAAGATTCCGCACCAGCGCTTCTGCGCGTATCTCTTCTTGCAGATATGTTCTACAATAGGCTTGCAGTCTTTGTCGCGCGATATCCTCTTCTTCTTCAAAATATACACTCGGCAAAGTTCCGCGATCAAAAACCTTCTCCAAATCAAAGCTCTCACCCAGCTCCAAATGATTTAGCGGATATAGTGAATAGGATAGCGCTCTGCCTGCTAGCAAATTAGCTTGCCCGCGCTTTAGTTTTCTTGCAGACGAGCCGCTCAATACAAATTTTGGTTTACTAGAATCATTTTCAATTAAATAATGAACTATATTTAAAAGCTCTGGTACTCTTTGGATTTCATCGATAATTATATGAGTAATTTTTTTTTCTCTAGCTAGAACTTCGTCTTTTAGTAAAATAGGTTTTTTTAGATATCTTTGATAGTCATCGCTCAGCAGTAAATCAATAAAAATACTGGTCTTGGCAGAAAAAGTTTTTTTTATTAGAGTAGTTTTACCGACTTGTCTTGGGCCAAAAAGAAAAAAACTTTTATTAGAGGGTAATTTTAGGGTCCTTGAAATATAGCAGGCCATAAAGCTATATTACCACAAATTTAAGTTACTAATTCAAATTTACAGAAGTTTCTTGCAGTTCTACTTCAAATTTACACAAAAAATCGGTTTTAGATGGTTTTTTAGAATAATACCCTTTGCTAGGGTCTTTGGCTTGTTTAATATTAGAAGCGTGCAAGAACTCATCACCAAGCTAGCTAGAGAAATAGGTTTTAGTGATATAAAATTTATTTCAGCTAAGCCTCTTATCCAATCAGAAAAAAATTTTTTAGCCTGGCGCTCAAAAGGCTACGCGGCAGATATGAACTACCTGCTAAAAGACAATCCCATAAACGCGCGCCCCGAGTTCCTACTTGAAAACGCTAAGACCATAATCATGCTCAGCGCCAATTACTACAGCCCCTGCCCGCCCAGACCCTCTAGCCAGCACGGGCGCATCGCCGCTTACGCCGTGGGGCTCGATTACCACAAAGTCCTGCGCGCCAAAATCTCAGAGCTGATAAACCACCCGGAGCTAAAAGAAATTTTTAGTAAATCAAGATTTTTTACGGATGCTGTGCCGCTTTTAGAAAAATCCTTCGCCAAAAAAGCGGGGCTTGGGTTTCGCGGCAGAAACTCGCTACTAATCTCGCGGCAAAACGGAAGTTTTAATTTTATCGCCGAGATTATCACCGATCTAGATTTAGCAGGCGAAGATATCAGCCAAGACCCGTTACTGGAGCCAGATAGCGCACTAGCTGATAAAGGGTCTATTACCTGCGGTGGGTGCACCCGCTGTATGGATATCTGCCCCACTCAAGCTCTGCCAGAAGAATACCAACTAGATAGCAGAAAATGTATTAGTTATCACACCATCGAAAACCGCGGCGAAATTCCAAAAGAACTTAGTGATAAATTTGGAGAGTGGTTTTTTGGCTGTGATCTGTGTCAGGTGATTTGCCCTTATAACAAAAAATCTATTCCGAGTACTTTTAGTGAGTTCCGCCCAGAGAGCGGGTTCGGGCATTGGTTTTATTTACCAGAAATTCTTGATCTCCAGCTAGATCGCTTCAAGAATCTCTCTAGTCTGCAAGATCAATTAGAAGGACATAAATTCACTAAGCCAGAAACTTTTAATCTTATAAAAAAACTTTTTTTAAAAAAATCTTTTATCGATACTGAGTTGCTAGATGAAATTTTTAGGCTAAAATTCGCTGGCACCGCGCTTTTGCGCCCCAAGCGCCTAGGATTAATTAGAAACGCTAAGATAGTTTTAAAAATTAGGTGAAACCACTCTTTACTATTTAAGATAAATGGTTTATAATATGTATTATGACTGATGGAAGTTTAGGTAGTGGTGTTATTTATGTAGGGGCGGGAGTGGATACTGGTAAAAACCTATCTGATAAAAAACCTATTACAGATGGGATTACAGAAGTGGAAGTACATCAAAATCCTAATATTGCGCTTTCTAAAAAAAAAGTCGGTTATATAAATCAACCAGACCTTCCTGAAATCTTTAATCAATTAAACACAGAAGAAGCAAAAAATGAATTTAGAGCTTTTTGGACACTTGTAGAAAGAATTAAATCTAATCGAAATGCTCATCAGTTTTCCGAAAAAAAGAGATTAATTACATTAGAACCTTTAAAACTAAATAATTTTTTAAGTGAAGTAAAAAACAATGAAGAATTCCAGCTTGATAAATTCCTTAGTGAACACGGTATAACCTTAGAACGTTCTTTACTTGACGGAGCAGAGCTTAATGACGCAAAGCTTTATGAAGCAGAGCTTAATGACGCAGAGCTTAATCGCGCATGGCTTAATGGCGCATGGCTTAATCTCGCAAAGCTTAATGGCGCAGAGCTTAATGGCGCAGAGCTTAATGGCGCAGTGCTTAATAACGCAAAGCTTAATGACGCAGAGCTTAATGACGCAAAGCTTAATGACGCAGAGCTTAATCGCGCACAGCTTAATGGCGCAAAGCTTAATAACGCAGAGCTTTATGGCGCAAAGCTTAATGACGCAGACCTTACTAACGCACAGCTTAATGGCGCACAGCTTAATGGCGCAAAGCTTAATGGCGCAAAGCTTAATGACGCAGAGCTTACTTACGCAAACCTTACTGACGCAAAGCTTCATGACGCAGTGCTTAATGGCGCAGTTCTTAATGGCGCAAAGCTTCAAAACGCAGTGCTTTATGACGCAGTTCTTAATGGCGCAAAGCTTCAAAACGCAGTGCTTTATGACGCAGTGCTTTATGGCGCAGTGCTTAATGGCGCAAAGCTTCATGGTATTGAACTTAACAGTGCAACACTATTTGATAAACATACACAGTTAGACCAAATCAAATGTAATTTTATAGTTTTTGAAGGAACTAAAATAGAAGGCCAAAGTGCAATCAAAGAGAAATTCATAAAACTTGGCGCAAAAGAAGAGAATATAAGTTTTGCTCAAGCGGCTTAAGGAAGGTTAATTAGAAGCTTGTCGACTGGAAAAATTTTTATTTTTGAGCCGTTAATATCAGGCAGGGATCTAAACATATCACCATTAAGATGCACTTGAAAAGCATATCAAGCGCCCAATGCACAAACCTTAATAAGTGAAAAGCAACCATGTTTTCTAATCGCGCTGATTCGTTTTTACAAGCGCCCAATCCCAAAAATATAATTTTTGTTCTTTTTTTACAGCCTTAAGTTTTGAGGGTCCAAAAGGGGAAATTCTAAAACAAGCATAATTTTTTTCTGCGTTTTACTAAAAAATGATTAACCTACAAATCCTCATACCATAAAACCCCTAAAGCACACCAACCAAACCATAATCGACTAGTTTAGCCTGGGCTTGAGGGGAGCGCATAAAGTCTATAAACTTGGCTTGGGAGTCTGTAAGCTCGCCAGCAGAAATTAAGTATAAATATCTAGTAAGCGGATACTCGCCGCGCTGAATAAGAGTAGAATCCATAGAGCCGCTATCGGTCAGAGGCTTAGTGCCGCTTTCGTTAAACACCGAAGAAATTTTTAGGACCTTAACATCCTTGCGGTTCATCAGCGCAGATAAGCTAGCGACTCCAATCGCATAAGGATTACTAGCCACCAGATCTATCATTTTATCTGGGGTATAGATATGAATTACCGCATCAGAAGTGGGCTCTGAGTACATCACTCTATCCATAAAAAAAGCATAAGTACCGCTTTCTTTTGATAGAGAAAAGCGTGCGATTTTTTGATCAGAACTATTTTCTTTTTGTAAATCCTTCCAGCTTAGATCAGATCTGCTATAGATTTTTTTTAGGTCTTCTACAGATAGCACCGAAATTGGGTTTGAGGTGTGAACAAAAACCACCACACTATCAAGAGCGATCTTATGATCCGAAAGTGGCTTGCCTGCTTGAATAGCCTTCTTGCGCTCAATTACAGTCGGGATGCGGGAGCTAGCGGCTAGCGAGATCCTACCATCGATCAGATCTCGAATAGCAAGACCACTATCCCCGCCTTCAATGCTATAGGGAATTTTGGGGTTACCAGATTTAAAAGCGGTCTGAAGATCCTCAAAGACATTTAAAATAGCTTTTGTGCCATAAATTTTTAGCTCTGAACTCTGGTCAGGGCGATCGATAGAGCTAAGTTTCCGATCGGAGCGGTATTCTTTAACCAGAGACACAGTCTTAGTAGCGGACCTATCAAAAAAAGTATTATAAACCACCATACCAGCGACTCCCAAAACAATAAAAAACATCAAAGGAGCCATAAAGCCTACGCTTTGTTTTTTTGGGGGAGTGAGCGGTTTTTTTGCGGTGGTGGCGGGAATAGGTCTAGGAGCTTGTTGGGGAGCGGGATTCGGGCTTGCCGCAGGCATTTTAAAATCACGGTTTTTTATATTATCAAAAATATAATCAATACCTTTTTGGAGGTAGCGATTAGTAGAAGAGAGATTCTCACCGATATCAATAGCAATAGAATTTATATCAGATTTATACTTAAGACTTAGTTCTAGAGCGCGTTTCATCTTAGTTAATTCAGCAACAGGGATATTAGGCTTAATAAGCGCTGGTGTGTATTTGGAGCCGTCTTTATCCAAAAAATTAATCAGGTTATTTATTTCGATAGCAAGTGAAAGCATCTCGCTGATTTGGTTTAGTGAGTATAAACCGGATTTTTTATTAGAGTCGATATTAATAGAAAAATCTAAAATAGAGTGGATAATGTTTTTTTTGATTTCTAAAGTGTTTATAACCATCTCTATTTATTTTTTTGACTGACTAGTTTATAAATCAAATCCTTAGTCTCCAAGCTCACTGATCCTGCTAAAACCTCTTGAATAATTTCTTTTATTTTTTCTTGAGCAGGGTCTGCCATAAATTAACCTTCGTGTTTGATGGGCATAACTAGATGGATATAACTCTCACTAGCAATGGGTTTTACGATGACGGGATTAATCGCACCAGACATAGAAAACTGGATTTTATCAGAATCAATAGTCTTAATTGGATCGATCAAAAACTTAACATTGAAATAAATAACTATCGGATCTCCGACATAATCTATATCAATACTATCAGCGGCTTGCCCGAAGTCTTGATTAGAAGATTCGATTTTTAGCTTGCCACTATTAAAACTAAGTTTTACTAAATTAGTGATCTCATTAGCCATAATAGCGACTCTCTCTAAGCAAGATAGGAATTGCCTTCTGTCGATCTGAGCAATCTTGTCTTGGTCTTGAGGTATTAACTGTTTATAACGCGGATAAGTGCCCTCAAGTAGCCTTGATGAGATAAATCTATCGTCTGTAAAAAACACTATCTGGTTACCGATAAAAGATATTCTAATAGTCTCATCGTAGCTAGTATCCAGAATTCTCTGGACGTCTGTGATGACCTTAAGAGGAACTACCACTTCTTTTTTTGCAAAATTAGGATTGCAATTAGGATCAGTGATTTCATACTCATAGCTTGAAAGCCTGTTTCCATCGGTCGCGGCGACTTCTAAATTATACTTAGAAGAAATTTCAGGGTTAGTGTTTTCTCTTAGTCCAAAAAATATACCTCCTAAAATATTATTCAAATCGTATCTAGAAGCGGAAAACTGGACTAGATTAATAATTTTAGAGAATCTTTCTTTACTAATACTGATATAAGCAGAGGTATCTGGCTTAGTGATTTTTGGGAAGTCATCGGCTGGAATGCCCACTAGATCAAAGTTTGACTCTTTACAAATCAAATGTGTTTTTTGGTTTTCTGGATTAACATCGATAAGCACATCGTCTTCATCAAGCTTGCTGACTATCTCTTCAAGTTTTTTGGCTGATAAAGTTATTTTACCGATTTCTTGATTCTCTGATGGGATAATCGCTTCGATAGAAAAATCTAGGTCAGTAGCATTTAATTTTAGATGTCCATCTTCATTTTCAAGTAAAATATTATTGAGTATGGGTTGGATACCTTTATTAGGAACTGCTTTAGATACTGATTTTATCGCTTTATCTAAGATATTTTTGGGGACTTTAAGCTTCATAATCTATAATAATACTCTTTTTTATAAAATCCAGGTATTAAGAATCCACTGAAAATTCGACTTCATCGAATTTTCAGTGGATTCTTAAAATTTTTGTTAGGCGGAATCCGCCTCAAAACTTCGTTTTTCAGCGAATCCTTAAACACTCCTGTAATTATTTTTTATTCTATTTTAAAAAACAGTAGTAATAGAGAGCGAAGTTTTTAGTAGAAAACCAATAAAACCTTTTATTTATAAGGTTTTTAGCCTGTTTAAAACTTGTAGATAAGTTTTTACAAGGATAATATATGTCAATAGATAATATATTAATACTTGTTATAAAATGTTTTTCTACAAGTTTTCTACAATGCTTTAACAGCCCAAAAACCCGTTGTTTTTAAGGTATTCGATGATTTTGTTAGAAGAATCATCTACGCTCATAGCTTCAGTCTCAATTAAAATATCTGGGTTTTCTGGGATTTCGTAGGGATCAGAAACCCCGGTAAAGTTTTTTATTTCTCCGCTAAGAGCTTTTTGGTATAAGCCTTTTGGGTCTCTTGATTTTACGGTTTCTAAGCTAGCAGATATAAAAACCTCCACAAAATTTTCACTTAATTGGCGCGCTAACTCTCTTGCTGAATGGTAAGGAGCGATAACAGGAACGATTACCAGAACGCCATGTTTAGAAATTTTTCCAGCTAAAAAACCAATGCGCTCGATGTTTTTTAATCTATCTTCCCGGCTAAAACCTAGATCCCGGCATAAATGCTCTCTAATCTCGTCGCCGTCAAGGATTTCGATTTTGATTTTGGGGTTTAGATCTTTTAGCTTAGTGTAAAGAGCTTGGGTGATGGTAGATTTACCAGAACCAGATAAACCAGTCAGCCAGAGCGTTAGACCTTTATTTAGATAAAGAGAGTTTTGTTGGGTATTAGGCATTTTTAAATTTCAAACTCCATAGTGTAATCATCTGTCAATCTGCCCTTTAATTCCATTTCTAAATTTTGACTAGATTTAGATTTAATCAAAATCGGCAAAAATAATGTTTTGGGTCTAAGAGGGTTAGTAAGAGCGTTATTCGCTCCCCTAAAATTAGCTTTATTAGCGTTAAGAATAATATTAAAAGGCAAATCCAGATTATAAGTACTACCATTGAATACTGTTATAACCGGCTCATCAAGACCACTTGGATCGATAGGAAGATTAAACTGTTTTTTGTATTTGATTTTTGGTTTTATTGGTTTACCTTGTGAATTAAGAGTCTCAAAACCCACTTCAGTAGTGCTTGCAACCGTGTGATTAACGCTAGTAAATTTGGCTTTTAGATTTAGATCTTGGGTTTTATAAATAAAATTATTTCTAGTGGTGGCCGTTTTTGAAAAACTTAATAGGCTCTGTTCAAGATCAATATCTTCTAATTCAATTTGGATGGCTTGAATATCAATCTTGGTGCTTGCTTTTGGGATAGTAGTCTCAGGAATACTGACATCATATTTATCTAAATAATTTGTTAGATCTATTTTAAATCTCAAGGTCATTTTATCTTCGATAATTTTAGGATCTGAAATATATTTGGTAATTAAATAGCCAGTGCGCTCAGAACTAGTCGTACTGCCGTTTTCAAGATCAAACTCAATTTCATCTGTGATATCTACTTTTTGTCTGTCTCTTTCAGCGCTAATGGTGAGGTATTTTAGTACCACATCTTTTGAGGGATTAAAAAACTTTTTATCTACAAATGACACATAGTTTTCATCATGCTCTACTATCAATCGGAGTCGCTTAGGCGTTTTTGAGACTTGGGCTGTATCCTGAGTACTAGTATCCTCAATATCTAGATAAAGAATTTTATTTATTTGAACTACATCTCCGTTGCTAGTAGATCCGTTATCTGTGCCGCCTCCAGTACCGCTTCCAGAGCCAGATCCGCCTCCACTGCTAGTATCTTCTCTGCAATAAATAATCGTTTCTTTTGTAGCTAGGGGTTTTTTACTATTGACTCTAGTCAGCAAATACTCAAGCTTAAAGGTGTTTTCTGTTTTTGTAAAAGCTAGATTAACACTGGGTTTAAACTCGACTCTGATGGTTTCATCATCAATAGTATCCAAAACAGTAAAATCTTCAGATTTGGTTTGGATTTGGGTCTTATTAACAAAAACTTTTATTCTATTAGTGTCAAGCCCGGATTTGGATTTTAGCTTAAAGACCGCGCTAAAGCTTTTAACCGCCTGATTTACTCTTGGGAGCTTTGGGTTAATGGTAAGATTGAGTCCTGTAATAGAGTGGCCTTCAGCGGCGATTACGGATTTTACAAAAAAGCCAGATGCTAAAAACAATAGTATTATCAATAATATTTTTTTAGGCATATATATTTAATTTAACATCATTTTTGGCTTATTATTAAGTTTTAGTGAATCCTAAAGCCCTGGATGAAAATTAGAGCGGACGATTTATTGGTAGAACTAGGGGTTTTTGATTCTAAGCAAAAAGCCCAGACCTGCATTATCACTAATGGCTTATTTATCGCAGGCAAGCTTATTAATAAACCAGGCAAGCAAATTAACCGCGAAGATTTTTTACTCAATTACGAAAAAGACCCTGATTACCTAAAAGTCAAAAACGCTGTCCTTGAGTATGTTAGCAGGGGAGCTTATAAGCTAAAAGCCGCTCATGAGGCTTGGGGACTGGATTTTAGGGATAAAACCATGTTAGATATCGGCGCTTCGACAGGAGGTTTTACTGACTATGCCCTCAAACAAGGGGCTAGATTGGTTTTGGCGCTTGATGTCGGGCATAGCCAGCTCCACTACAAGCTCCAGCAAGACCCGCGCGTCATCAATCTGGAGCAGGTGAATTTTAGATATTGGCAAATGCCTGATTATGATTTTTTGATAGATATTGTTGTGTGTGATGTTTCGTTTATATCGATAGTAACGATACTGGCTCGCCTAAAAGAGCTTATCCAATCCCCAGAAACTAGTAGGTATTTTAATCCCGATCTAAAAATAGTTTTTTTGCTCAAACCGCAATTCGAGGCTGGCAAAGAGCTGATGGACAAAAACCAAGGCGTGCTCAAAGACCCCGGCATTATTAATCAAGTGGTTGCGCTGACCCTAGAAAAAATCCAAGCCCTTGGCTACTTGCTGATCGATCAAATCCCCTCTCCTATTAAGGGCGCGAAAGGTAATCAGGAGTTTTTATTGGGGCTTAAATTGAATTATCAATAATTTTTGCTAAGTTTTTAAGCTATACTCAAATCAGCCCCTAAAATGAGCAAGGTAATCATATTTTATAACCCGCGCAAAGAAAACGCCGCTACGAAGGCTCAAGCCCTTGCTCTTGCCCTAAAAAACCTGGGTATCAATGTTTTGAGCAAAAAAACCGAGGATCATACCCGTGATTGGGGGGTTTTGACCGGAGATGAGAGCTTGGTCGTGGTTTTGGGCGGAGATGGGACGTTTTTACTTACTAGTAATCAGGTTTTGGCTTATCAAGTGCCTTTGATGGGTGTGAATTTTGGGCATTTGGGATTTTTATCTGAGTACGGCGATATTAGTATGGAAGATTTGGCTACTGAAATTGCTGAGGGCAATTATACTATCGAGAACCGCACCGTGCTAAAAGCCCAGCTCAATAACTCAAAAGAAATTTACTACGCACTTAATGATATCGCTGTAAACCGCTCCCTGACTGCTAATCTTCTGCATATAGATCTTTATATCGATAATCATTTGCTCCATTCTTTTAGATCTGATGGCATTGTAGTCTCGACCCCGACTGGATCTACGGCTTATGCGCTTTCGGCTGGCGGGGCGGTGATGGATCCTAATATTCGAGCTTTTCAAATCGTACCCATCGCGGCACACTCGCTCAATTCCCGTCCCCAAGTGGTTTCTGACGAGCAGGTTATCGAGCTTGTCGCTAGAGACACTAATAAAAACTTTTATTTGCAAGCGGACGGGCATAATTTAGTCGAGTGTCCGCCTGAGACTCATATCCTTATTTCTAAGGCTGAAAAATATCTCAAGCTTGCCAAGCTTACTAAAACCAATAAGAGTTTTTATCAAATCCTGCGCGATAAGATGAAGTGGGGCGCGATTAATAATTAGTTTTATTTAAATTTTTATAAGTGATAAAATTGTAGTTGTGAGTCCCACCGTTTTTATCTATAAAAAATACAGGTTTTTCTTTTTTTCTAGAGAAGAAGCGAGGATGCATATTCATATCACTTCTCCAGATGGTGAGGCAAAGTTTTGGATAGAGCCAGTTGTAGCACTTGCAGATTATTATTCTTTTTCTGAAAAACAATTAAGTGAAATTCAAAAAGTTATAGAGGAAAGAAAAAATGAAATTAAAAAAGCATGGAAAATCCACTTCAAAAACTGAAGTAGTAGGTGTAACTCAGCATGGTTTATGGATACATGTAAATTCACAAGAATTTTTTCTGCCATTTGCTGAATACCCCTGGTTCAAAAAAGCTTCACTTTTTGACTTATTAGATTTAAAACTTATTCATAATCATCATTTAAGATGGGAAAACTTAGATATCGATCTTGAGTTGGAATCTTTGAATAATTTAGAAAAATATAAATTAAAGTATCTTTAGGGTTTTACAAAAATACAGTATGCTCGACTTGGAAAGCCTTGGCGAGTTTTTTAGCGGTTTTGGGAGTGATTTTTCTTCGACCTTTTATAAGATCATTTATTCTTGAAGGACTTAGGTTTAATTCTTTTGCAAGTTCAGTTTGGGTTATGCCCTTTACATCCAGAAAAGTTTCGATTAACTCATGTCCGTTAAATTCGTTTCGGGGATCCCAACATTGTTTATCTTCCTGTGGCAGACTTAGTTTTATTAGTTTTAAAATCTCTATTGGTCTAACTTTGCCTTTTATATATTGTTCTAGACAACTACTTAGAACACCTAAAAAATCCATATTTATCTTTTTACTTTTTGCCATAAATCATTAACCTTCCAAAACATAATATACCCTATTTTTACTCTTTTTTTACTACATTTAAAATTTTTTTTGTGTGTTTTAATGAATACCGCGAAGCTTGCTTCTTTTGATGAGCCGTTACGAGGAGTCATTAATTATAGATTCCCCTCCAATTAAAACAAGAAATTTTGCGCCAATTTTCTTGTTTTTAACCTCTTATCTTACTAATTTTCCGCTAAAAAACTTAAAAAACAATTCCGCCAGTCAATCCCGTATTATGATTGATATAGATGGGTCTATTACAACGCAAAAAAGACATTATAGAAATAAAAATCTCTAAGCCAATAGAAGACCTTAAATCTATTGATGATGTTCTCTATGAGCCGCGCTCGTGGTCGCCTGATGATCTTAAGGACGCGTGTAATAACCTAAGTTTTGAATCGAGCCAAACTATTGGCGAGTTTGAGAATCTCTCGATCCAATACATTATTCGTAATTTTTTCTTCTTGATGCATCAGACCGGGCTTTATAACCCCCAAAAAAAGCTCTGGACCCAGCTTGCCCAAACCAAAAAAATAACCATTAAACCTTATAAAAAAATCCCTCGTAAAGAGCGCGAAAACACCAAAATTAACGATATTATTTTTGAGGATACTAACCGCAAGTTTATTTTAGTCAGGCTTGTCTATCCCGGTTCTCAATTGAATTTTGCTGGATTTAAGCCTTTGATAGCTTCTATTCCTAGTCGTTGTGTGGGTTTATTCTATATCACCGATCAAGAGCCAGATCCTAAGACTTTAAGTTTAATCAAGACTAAGACTAATGCAGGTGATTTTTTTGATAAATACCGCTCGCCTATCGCGCCTGGTTGTAGTTTTAATTTGGTTAGATATGAAGTCCAGCAGGGTAAATTGATTTATAGGCTGGTTCATCCAGATCTAAACAAAAACGTCGAGGCCGAATTATGCTTCAATTACTCAGAACATTCGTCATAGGATTTACATTAGGATTTTTAGTTATTTTAGTGATGACTAAGCTAAACCCTGAATCTTAGCGGGTTGCAAGCCAATTAGAGCGTTAGATAAAAAAATCTGATCAGCTTTATAAAGCTCTCCGGCCGGCTCCAAAACCTCACAGGCAGAGGTTTTGAGGATTACAAGTTCGCGCATGATCCCAGCTAAAATATTAGTTTTTAGGCTGGGCGTAAAAAATTGATTTGTTTTTTGATAAAAAATATTAGTAAAACTTCCTTCACACAGCTCGCCTTTTTCGTTTACCCAAATAACTTCATCGCAATCATCCAGGTTAAAACTCAATCTGGGTAAATATTTGTGGCTCCAGAGCGGATCTTGCGAATCGATACAAAACTCATCAGGCTTAAGAATCTTGATTCTCCAAATTTTATCGAGAGGTTTTTGGTATTTATCGCAAGAGATATTTAGCTTGCCGTTTTTATCATATTCGATTCTTAGTTTGTGAATAGAAAAATTTTGCTTGCTTTTAACCTCGTTATTTACAGGAATAGAATTTTCTTTAAAGGCGCACACAGAGTGGAATTGGTACTGAATAAAATTTTTGATCTGGTTATAAAAAAACAATTTACTAATTTCGTTATCAGGTCCAAGAGCCCTAAAACCAAGCTTAGTGATACTGCTTGCCAGGCGCGCGTAATGCAGTTCTGCATTATACACAATTGTGCTATTAGAATATTTTTCGACTCTGATGCTCTCGACAAGTTTAGTAATGGAGTCAATCTGCGGGATTATCATGGATACTGGCTCCTAGGGCTTCTGCTAGTTTTTCTGCTTTTAGATAAATTTCTTCTAGTTCTTTTTCGGGGTCGGATGAGCTGGTGATGCCCGCTCCCGAGTGAAAAGAATAGCTCTGAGTTTTTTTATCAAAAACAATGGTGCGGATCAAAATACTAAATTCACCTTCTCCGCTAAATTTATAATATCCCATGCATCCTGTGTAAGCCCCTCTGGTACTGGGTTCTAGCTGGCGGATAATTTCTATTGCGCGTTTTTTGGGCGCGCCGGTTATCGAGCCGCCCGGAAAGCAAGCAGAAAAAATATTACTAAAAACCGGCTGGTTGATTTTGGGGTTAATGTGGTCGTCTGCCAGCGTGCCTGAGACACTAGAAATCAAGTGATTAAGGTTTTTGAATTGATGATTGGTAAGAAAATTTTCTACGCGCACTGAGCCAGTTTGGCTGATTTTGCCAAGATCGTTTCTAATGAGATCCACTATCATAACGTGCTCTGCTTGCTCTTTTGGGGAGCAGGTCAGCTCGCTGGCTTGAGAGCTTTTGGCCGTGCCTTTTATCGGGCTACTTGTTATTAGCCATTTACCATCATTGCGCTTGATTTTTAAAAAACTTTCTGGCGAGCTTGAAATAATCTCTTGATGGGAGCAGTTCATGTAACCAGCATAGGGAGCGGGGTTAGTGAGTTTGAGCTTGCAGTATAGCTCCAGCGGAGAGCCTTGAAAATCTTTTATCAAAAATTTCTGAGAAAGGTTAGCTTGGTATATATCACCTTGCTTGATGTGCTCCTGGCAATTTTTTATCGCTTCGATAAAATCTTTTTTTGGTGGGGCGATAATTATTGCTGGTTTTATATCAGGCTGGAAGCCAGACAATGACTGGATTATAGGTCTTAGAGACGAAATCTCGATATGGTCATAAAGGTAAAATTCTAAATCGCCCTCGTAATTAATATAGCCCCCAATTCCAGCGTCTGGGTTTTGGGTGATTTTAGGCTTTTGATGAAGATAGTCATCTAGCTCGCTGATAGAAAAGAATTTTTTTATAGGATCCTGTCCTAGAATGGTTTTGGTCTGATCTTGCTTGCCTAATGACGAGCCAAGCGTTTCAAAAACAAAACTATTTTCTGGTCCGGTATATTCTAATGGCTGGTGTGCCAGTGAATTGTTCGGCATTAACAATGGTCTTGGTGATTTCAATTTTTATCCCGTCCACTAATTTAAATTTTTCAAAAATATTTTGGCAGATTTCGTGCGCCAGATTCTCGATAAGAAAAAACTCTCTGCTCTGCGCTAGCGTCCTGATCATAATTGAGACATCTACGTAATTTACACTATCAGTAACATCATTACTCAAAGCCGCCTTAGAAAGATCTATTTCCATTTCAAGATCTATATTAATGCACTGCCCAAGTACTCTTTCGATATCATAAGAACCCAGTTTGCAAAAGGCTTGTAGGTTTTTGATTAAAATAGCGTCTTTCACTAGTGGCTGCTCACTATTTCTGATTTTAGTCTTTTGATTCTAGAAGATAGCTCAACGGCTAGTTTTTGGCTTTCTTGAAGATCGTCTTGGCTGATTTGATATTTTTTGACTAGATCTTGGTTATTATCCTCAAGAATCTTGATGCGTGATTTTAATTCTTCTTCAGCTTTTGAATCTGCAACTATTTTGGTTGGCTGTTTTTCAGCTGGGTTGTTTTCGCTAAGTTTTTCTTCTTTTAGTTTTTGGAATTCTGCTTCAAAAAATTTGATTTTGTCTTTTAGGCTACTTGTCTCTACTTGAGATTTATTAAAATCTTCTTCCAGTTTTTTTAGAGAAGAGTTTTTTTCGTTCAAGTGGTTTTGGAGCTTAATGACCATAGAGGCTTCATCTTTTACGAAGTTTTTCATCTGGTTAATAGCTTTGCTGATCGAGGATTGAGCTTGTTTGAGCGAGCCGATATCTTCTTTTGAAAAAATTCTGCTTAGCCAATTTTTTTTGTTGTTTATTTCTTTTAGAACTTCTTTTTGAGCGGTTTCTAGAAGGTCTTTAGTTTCTTGGATAAGGCTTTCTTGATTATTAGACATGTTCTAGCTCCTTTGCTGATTTAGATTCTGATTCCTGAGCAGCTTGGTTAGCTGTTAGCTTAATGCCCATGCGCTTTTTAGGAACATCTATATTAACTATCTCAAACAAATACTCCTCGCCGATTTCTGGATTTGTATCATCAGCGAAGTTGGATTTGTGGAATAGAGCCTCGACTCCAGGTAGAACTTCTGCAAAAACTCCAAACTCAGCCTTGGTAATGACCTTAGCTTTTAGTTGGTGACCGGGTTTGAACTCTTGCGGCAAAGTAGTCCACGGATCTGAGTTAGCTTGCTTGATACTCATAGCTACTCGTTTTTGCTCTGGTTCGATTTTGAAAATTTTGGCTTTTACTTTTTGACCGACTTGAATAATATCAGATGGTTTTTTGAAGCGTTTGTATGATAGCTCCGAAGATGGAATCAGCGCATCAATGCCACCAATATCCACAAACACCCCAAAATCAGTAGTGCGCACAACTTCGCCTTCGATCTCTTGACCGATACTAATCATACTCATGAGTTCAAGCGCTTTTGCTTGTTTTTGTTCATCACAGATAACTTTATTATTTAAAATGATTTTGTTTTTGCTCTGGTCAAGTTCGTGCAAGCGGCCTGGAATATGCACGCCGATCCACTCTTCTCGTTTGAGATCTTTTATAGCGTTTTGCTTGCTATCCAAGTACCCAAAAGGGATAAAGCCCACTTGCTTAGTGGCTTGGATAATGACCTCGATCCCACTTTTTAGAACTTTATGTATAGTTAAATCAAGATTAGAATCTTTTAGTTTTTCAAGATCTCCCCACTTGTGGTTATCTTCGATTTGTTTAATAGAAGCTCGGTAAACTCCATCGGTATTTTTATCTTCACTAAGAACGGTAAATTCTATAAATTCACCAATTTGAAAACTATCCAGGGTTTTACTGCCGAGATCTTTTGAGCTGATAAATCCCTCAAAAGTTTTATTTATATCGATATATAATCCGCTTGAATTTTTTGCGATAATCTGCCCTTTGCAAATTGAATTAGCTTGGGGGCGGTTTTCTTTGCGTTCAAGTAGTATTTCAGCACTAAGGTCTTTGTAGTTTTTTGGTGACATCGTTTCTCCGTGGTAGCGTGTTTACAGTTTTAGTAAGGTAAATAAATTTCCTAATGTAAATGCAGTTATGATTCTAACTTATTTTTACAGGTAAATGTAAAATTTTAAGCTTCGCATTTTTTTAGCGCCCTAAAATAAAAGAACGAAGCCCCAAATATGCCCATACCTATCCCAAGATAAATAAAACCAAAAATATTATATGGATCGGCTCCCAAATTTTCTCTGGCGTAGCGCAAGCCCAAGCCCAGCAAAATCATCAAGCTAATAAGTATAGAGCCCTTTTTGCCGAATAAAATTAGCCAACCTATAATATAGTGGGCAATTTTTTTGTCGTCGATTTTATCTAAATTCCCGGTATTGCGTATGACGGCTTTTCTCAAAACGGTCAGCGCTTTAGCCAGGCCGATAAGTACAGATAGAGCAAGTAAGCCCAGGTGCCAATCAGGTTCTTGGATATATGGCTCTAGCCAAGCTAAGCCTCGCGAGCCGATTCTAAGCCCGACCAGAATCCAGATTAAACCTGCTAAAAAAAGTGAAAATTTGCGTGCGCCCATGTGAAAAGTATAACAGGTATACTTTTTTTGACGAGATTTAAAAATTGCAAAATTTTTGCGATTTTAGGGTATAATCAAAATATGCAAATTGAACGAGCTATTCTACCTCAATTAATAGATGAGCTTGAGAATCAAAAAGTTTTAATTCTTTTAGGGGCCCGCCAAGTTGGCAAAACAAGCTTGATGAATGAGCTAAAAGAAATTCTGATTAGCAGAGATAAACGTATAAAATTTTTTGATTTGGAACAGCCCAAGGATAGCCTTTTTTTTTCGCAGGATTTAATTGATTTATACGATTCAATAATTGAAGATGTTGATTATATATTTATTGATGAGTTTCACTATATTGAAAATGCCACAAAACTTTTTAAGGCGATAGTGGATAACAAAAAGAAAAAAATCAAAATCATCGCCTCTGGCTCCTCGGCGCTGGAAATGCATAAGCACCTAAAAGAAAGTTTAGCCGGGCGCAAAAATGAATACATCATTCATCCTTTAAGCTTTTTGGAATATGCGCAGAGCAAAAGAAAACTAAACCAATATTTAATCTATGGCGGTAACCCTGAATTGGTGCATATCAAAAAGGAATCTGATCAAATAAAATTTTTAAAAGGTATTCTCTCCACCTATATTCTCAAGGATATAAAAGCACTAATAAAAGAAGAAAATATTACCGCTTTTAATTCAATGCTCTACTACCTTGCGCAAAATCAAGGTCAGATCATATCGATTCAATCGCTCGCTCGCGACATTAAATCAAGTTATCATCTAACTGAAAAATACATAGATATTCTCTCTCAGACTTATATACTTTATAAAATTCCTAGCTTCTCAAAAAATCTAAGTAACGAGCTGAAGAAATCTTTTAAATACTATTTTTATGACACAGGAATTCGAAATGCGATACTTGCTGATTTTAGTGCGATAGATGAAAGGTGCGACAAAGGTAGCATTCACGAACAATATTTTTGTAATTTTGCGATGGCTAATCTTCCTGCTAACGCGGAACTGCGCTTTTGGAGAACGCGCAACGGCGATGAGATAGATTTTATAGTGCTCAAAAACAGAGATCCCTATTTGTTTGAAATCAAATCTCGCCTAAAAACCAAATCAGTGCCAGAGTCGATCAAAACTTTTATTCGAAACTACCGCAATGTAAAAGAAGCTTTTATTATTAATGAAGATCTCGATTTTGAGACGAGCTACGACGATGTCCCTGTTTATTTTTTAAAAATTGCAGATTTAGAAGAGAATTTATTGATAAAGAAAATCTTGAGCTAGCTGGCGCTTAGATTGAAAAAAACCCATTTTTAGGCTAAAATATAAAAATTATGACAAAAAGACTTGGAATTTTGACTGGTGGAGGGGATTGTCCCGGACTAAACGCTGTTATTAGAGGCGTTTTGTATAAAGCAACTAAACAATACGGCTGGGAAGTCGTAGGTAT
>Ga0169931_10005359_pt1 | contig 19558 bp, 17 predicted proteins | sample Kivu_15m_20L_FD_129675 | JGI IMG/M metagenome (GOLD analysis project Ga0169931, IMG submission 129675) | Freshwater microbial communities from Lake Kivu, Western Province, Rwanda to study Microbial Dark Matter (Phase II) - Kivu_15m_20L... | ecosystem: Environmental > Aquatic > Freshwater > Lake... | reverse complement strand
GGACGCGCGCGGCCTCTGCCGCCGATTCTTCGATTGGTACAACCGCGAGCATCGCCACTCCGGCATCGCGATGATGACGCCGCTCGACGTGCACACCGGACGCGCCCAGCTCATCGCAGCACGACGCGCCGAAGTCCTCGACCAAGCGCATCAACGCCACCCCGAACGCTTCGTCCGAGGCTCACCAGCCCCGCAACGAACACCAGGCCTCGCCTGGATCAACCCGCCAGCGCGGCAAGCAGGCGCTGCTCACTAATCTCACGAACTCGGTGTCTCAGAATCGTTGACAAGTACCGTGCCGACACTCTCCCGTTCCAGGTCGGCCAGTTTCACCTCCGCCAAGTCGAGCCCTTCGCGGGCGGAGAGCTCCTTGCGGTGCATTCCATCACGAGGCTGCGGCATGACCGCGCGGAGCCCAAGAAGTTTGGAAGCCGCGTGGATGTGCTCGACCGGAACGGTCTTGGTCTTTGGCATACATGGAGTCCGAACAGGTGGACGCTACAGCACGGGCTACGGCAGCAGCCGATGCGTGGCGCTGAGGTTCCGAGTCTTGTCAACCGAAAACTGAGCGAGACCAGCTTCGAGATGGTCGGGATCGACGGGGCCGCGAACTCTCGAGTCGAGCTATCGGCCGGGAGCGATGGATCGTGGAGCGTCACGGCTGCTCGCCGAGCCCGTCAACGACGAGCGAGTCGCCCGTCGCACCTGCGAGGTGCGTCGTCGGCCCGAGGAACTCTGAGCTGCCTCGACGGTCATCGACGCATCACATTCGGCCCGCGATCCTACGACCGCCGCGCGGCCAGCAGCCACGGCGCGAGGGCGGCAAGTGCGAGCGCGAAGTACAGCGTGCGCCAGTTCCAGGCTTGGTGCGCGGGCATGGGCTCGAGGGTCGCGAGGAGGCCGAAGGCGGCGAGGGCGAGGAGCGCCAGCGAGGCGGCGCGGACGAGAATCGTTTGGAGAGCGGTCACGGCGGCGAGGGGTGGTGGGGCGAAGGAGCACGCTGACGAGCGCGCGCTCGATCTTCAGCGCGCCGGGCCTCGCGCGAGCGCCAGTTGTGCTGCGGCCTTCGATTCCGCTCGCCTAGAGATGGCGCGAGAGAGCTCGGGCCCCGGATGGGGCGCCGCAGCGCCCGACTCGCGCGCGACCCCGCCCGGCCCGCGGCTTGCCCCGCGCGAACGCAGCCGAGTAGCCTTGGCCCGGTGAGTCGCGCCAACGCCCTGAGCCAAGCCTCGCAGTGGGCGGCGGTGGCTGTGTTGGCCCTGGTCGCGCTGCTGCTGCGCGGGCGGGCGATGGACCACGGGTTGCCGCACTGGATCGAGCCCGACGCGGAGCTCGCCGAGCAGGTCGAACACCTGCGCGGCGACGGGCAGGGCGCGCGCGGGGCGGCGAGTGTTGCGACGTATCCGATCCTGCCGGCGCTCGTGACGATGGCGCTGTTCGAAGCGCCGGCGCCGCTGCCGGTGGACGCGACGCTCGAGGAGCATTTGGCCGCCGCGTCGAAGCACTTCTTCGACGCGCGCTGGGCGGTGGCGTTGCTTTCGTTGCTCACGCTACCCGGCACGTTCTTGCTCGCGCGGCAGCTCGTCGTTGCGCCTGGCTGGGCGCTGGGCGCGACGGCGTTGACCGCCGTGTCGTTCCTGCACCTCAACTTCGCGCAGCAGGCGCGCCCGCACGCGGCGGCGATGGCCTTCTATCCGTGGGCGCTGTACGCGATGGTGCGTCTGCACGAACGCGGGAGCGCGTGGATGTACGCCGCTGCGGGCGCCGCGGTCGGACTCGCACTCGGTTGCCTGCACAACGCGCTCGCGCTGCTTCCGGCGCTGCTCCTCGCGCACCTGCTGCGCGGACGTTCGCGTTGGCTCGATCCGCGCGCGTTGCTCGCGCTGGCGGCGCTCGCCGCGTCGCTGTGGGCTTTCCACCCGCACCTGGGCGACCCCGCGCCGCCCGAGTCCGTCGACCAACCCACGCGCTCCGATTCGGGACTCGTGATCCGCCTGGGCAACCACGAGATCGATCTCGCGCGCTTCAAGGGCGCCGGCGCAGCGCGCATCGTGCGCACGCTGTGGTGGTACGAGCCTGGCCTGCTCGCGCTGCTGGTCTTTGCGCTCGGCGTGCTTGTGTTCGAGCTCGTCCGCGCGCGCCGCGCCGCACGTCCGCCTGCGGCTCTGACGATCGTGCTCGGCTACGCCGCGCCGTACCTGCTCGTCTTGGCGTTGTTCTCGGACACGTACGAGCGCTTCCTCGCGCCGGTGCTGCCGCTGCTGGCGATCTTCGCCGCGCGCGCGCTCGAGCGCTTCGCTTCGAGCGGCGTCACGCAGGGACTCGCGGTGCGCGCGACGTGGAGCGCGGTGGTCCTGTTCACAGCGTTCACCTCGCTGCGCCTGGGCTCGCTGCGCGCGCAACCCGACACGCTCGAACAAGCGGCGGCCTGGCTCAGCGCGAACATCGACCCGCGCACGGACGCCGTGCGCCTCGCGCCGATTCCAAGTCGCATGCGCATGGACTCGGCGATCGACTTGCCGCTCGCGCGCAGTTCGGCTGCGCTCGAGAGTCGCGGCGGCCCCAAACCGCGCTACTACAACCTCTGGTCGCGCTACCAAATGCGCGTGCGCTCGTCCGGGTTGCCCGAGCCGCGTTTCGAGCTCGAATGGCTGGTTGCCGCGGTGCGCGGCGGCGCCGACGGCTCGCCGGGGCGCGTGCTCAACTGGCGCGAGAACGCGCGCGAGCTGTTCGCGTCGACAGGCGCGAAGTACTTCGTGATCGAGCGCCACGTGCAGGGACGCCTGGTCGGCGCGCACGCTGAGCTGCAGCTCGCGCTCGAGCAGCACGCCGAACGTGTCGCACACTTCGCGCCCGACGACAGCGGTTTCCCGTTCGCGTTCCAGGACCGCGACGAGGACCCCGGCGACTGGCCGCACGTCGCGTGGCGCACGCTGAACGCCGACGCGTACGGCCCGGTCGTCGAGATCTGGCGTCTGCGCGAGGACTCTTGACGTGGCGCACGCCGAATCCGCAGCGCGACGCGAGCCGTTTGCGTCGGGCCCTGAACGTGGCGCCGTTCTCGCGCTCGCGGGAGTGCTGATCATCGCTGCGGCGTGGGCCGGGCTCTGGTCGCTGAGCTTCACGGCCTTCGAGCCGGGCTCCGACGAGGGCGTGTACCGCCATTACATGCGGCAGATCCACGAGCAGGGCCTCGGTGCGTATCCAGGCCTGATGCAGGAGTTCATCGCGAGCCCCGAGCGCTGGTCCCTGCCGCCGCCGCTGCGCGTACTGCACGTGCTCGCCTGCGCGCTCGCCGCGCGCGTCGCCGGCCCGAGCTTCGAAGCTCTGCTGTACGTCTCGTTCGCCTCGCACGTCGCCAGCGTGCTCGCGAACTTCGCCCTCTCGCGCCGCCGACTCGGAGTTCCGCGCGCCGCGTTGCTCTCGGCCGCGCTGGCCTGCTCGCCGCTGCTGCTGCGGCTGGGTGTGTTGCCGCTCTCGGACGCGACGGGCTTCACGTTCGGCGCGCTGGCCTTCTGGAGCTTTCTCGACCTGCTCGACGAGCCGCGGCGCGGACGTTGGTGGCGTTTCGCTGCGCTGTTCGCGCTCGCGATCGCCGCCAAGGAGCTCAACGGTCTGCTCGCCGGCCCGTTCTTCGTGATCGCACTCGTCGAGGGCCGCGTGCGCGGCTCGCGCCTGCATTGGCGCGACCTTCTCGTCGCTCTCGCGCTCCCACACGCGCTCGTCGCGGCGCTGTGGATGCTCGCAGGCTGGAGTCCGACGGCCGCGTTCCAAGTCCTGCGGCTCGTGCTCGAGTCGACTGCGACGAACGCCTATATGCTCGAGCACAACACAGGCCCGTGGTGGCGCTACATCGCGGACTTCGCTTTGCTCAGCCCGCTCACCACAGCGCTCGCGCTCATCTGCGCCGTTGTCGCCTGTGTGCGCCGCACGAGCTTCGCGGCACGCGCCGCACTCGTGCTCGGCGCCGTGTTGCTCGTCGAAGCGAGTTTCTTCGGCAAGAACGCGCGCTACTTCCCGATCTTCGAGCTGCCGTTGCGCATCGCGACGCTCGAGCTGGCGTGGCTGGTCGCAGCGCGCAGCCGACTCGCGGCGTGGCTCGCGCTCGCTGCGTTAGCCGCTCTCGCGACGCTCGATCTTTGGGATGCGACGAACACGTTTCGCTGGCTGTACGACCCGATCCACGCGCGCTTGCTCGAGCTGCGCGGGCTTGGCTGACGCAAAGCGCCGCGCGTTGACAGCTCGGCGGATCCAGCTAGCCTCGAACCCCAGATGCGCGCAACACCGCTCCCGCCGTTGACTTCGTTCGCCCTCGCGGCGGTGACGGCGTTGTTCGGAATCGGCGCGAGCGCGGCGCTGGTGTTCGGCACCGAGTCGCTCGAGACCGTGCGCGCCAGAACGCCGATCGAGGCGCCTCAGCAGCCGCGCGGAGAGCCGCCGCCGCCGTCCGCGGATGCGCCGCGTGAGGAGCAGCTCACCGGTTGGCGCGCACGTGTGGAGTTCCTGCGGCGCCGGCTCGAGCGCAACCAGGAGTCGTTCGACGCGTTGAAACGGGCCGAGGCGCAGCTCGACGCCGGCGCGCACCCGGAGGGCGGACGCGAGAAGCTCGCGGAACGCCGCGCGAAGCTCTCGGCGGCGCTCGAACGCGACCGCCCGGAACTCGAGCGCGCACAATCTGCGTTGCAGGCGCTCGAGTCAGGCTCGACGCCAACCGAGCGGCCCTGAGTGCACGCGCCGAGCGCTAAGCTGCTCGGCGTGAAGCGCTTCCTCCTCAAGCTCTCGATTCTTCTCGTCGGTCTGTGCGCGCTCGAAGGGCTGTGCAGCCTCGCGTTGTTCGCCTACAGCACCGCCTTCGAGTCCAAGCCGGTGCTCGCGGAGCGGCGCCACACGGACTACGACGAGCAGATCGGCTGGGTCGCGCAACCCAGCCGCACGTTCACCGACCTGTACGGCCCCGGCCGTTCGCTGACGACGAATTCGCGCGGTTTCCGCGGCAAGTCGGAGATTGCGCCGCAGCGCACCGCTGGCCGCCCGCGCCTGGTGTGCGTCGGCGACTCGTTCACGCTCGGCTACGGCGTCGACGACGCGCACGCGTGGCCGCAGGTGCTGCAGTCGCTCGACCCGCGGCTGGAAGTCGCCAACCTCGGCCAGGGCGGATACGGCATCGACCAGTTCCTGCTGTGGCGCCAACGCGCGGCGGCGGACCTGGAGTGCGACCTGCTGATGTGTGCTTTCATCCCCGAGGATTTCGAGCGCATGTGCGCCGACACGTTCATCGTGTACGGCAAGCCGTACTTCGAGCTCGAGAACGGCGCGCTCGAGCTGCGCAACACGCCGGTGCCCAAGCGGGGTTACTCGTTCCCGTGGCTGGTGCACAACCGCGCCTTGGTCAACCGACTCGGCATCGCGGGGATCTACAACCGTTTGGTTCAGCCCGAACCGCGGCGCACGGAACGCTCGGTGGTGATCCCGCCGGCCAAGGCGCCGCAGGTGGCTGCGGCGATTTTTGCCGAACTCGCCAAAGCCGCACAGGCGAGCGGCGGCCAGCTGGTGCTCGTGCATCTGCCTTCGGTGGAGCCGCGGCGCCTCGATCGTCTCGTGCCGCTCAGCGGCTGGCCGCGCGAAGTGTGCGAACAAGCGGCGTCGAACGGCGCGCGCTTCATCGACCTCGCGCCGTACTTCGAGGCGCTCGAGCCCGCGGCCCGGGCCGCGCTGTTCCTCGCCGAAGACGCGGTGCAATTCACAGGCGCTGCAGGGCATTACGACGAGGAAGGCAATGAGTTCGTCGCGCGCAAGTTGCTCGACGAACTCAAGCCGTTGATCGACGCCGCCGCGGCGCGTTGAGCGAGCGGCGCGAGCGCCCCGACGTCGGTCGCTGGGCGACCGCCGGTTCCGCGCTACGTGTCAAACCCACGGGAAGCGCGGCTCGGTCTGCGGGTCAGGCTCGTGCGGCCCAGCGCAATTTCGCCGGTCCCGCGCGCGGATTCGAGCGGCGCTCGGCCGGAGTGGGGCGGATCACGTCGTCGTTCGTCGCAGTCCAGGTTCCATCGGCGAGCCCACGCGCGAAGGCGCGCTTCACGCGCCGATCCTCGCCGGAATGGAAGCTCAGCACGGCGATCCGCCCGCCGCTGCGCAGGACCTGCGGTGCGAAACGCAGGAGCGCGTCGAGCACGCCGAACTCGTCATTCACCTCGATGCGGATGGCCTGGAAGACTCGCCGTACGGTCGCGTCGCGTTCGTCATCGCCGTAGCGCGTCGGAAGCGCCTGGCGCACGACTTCGGCGAGCCGCTGCGTCGTGGGGAGCGGCTCGCGCCGGCCCGCGAGCACGCGCGCCAGGTCGCGGGCCAACGGCTCGTCCGAGTTATCCGCGAGGGCGCGCTCGATCTCGGCCACGTTCGCGCCGGCCAGCCACTGCGCGGCGGAAACTCCGCGCGCGGGGTTCATGCGCATGTCGAGCGGCCCGTCGAACTTGAACGTGAAGCCGCGCGCGGGATCGTCGATCTGCATCGACGAGAGCCCTAGATCGGCAAACAGGAAGTCCACGCCGTCCTGCCAACCCTGTTCGTGCAGCGCCGCGGGGAGTCCGGCGAAGTTCGTGCGCCGCGCCGACAGCGCGCTCTCATCGAAGCCGAGCTTGCGCAGCCGTTCGAGAGTCTTGGGCAACTCCAGCGGGTCTTGATCGAGGCCGAGCAGCGCGCCGCCGGGCGTGATGCGTTCGAGCACGCGCCGCGCGTGGCCGCCGTAGCCGAGCGTGCAGTCGACGCCGCGCTGTCCGGGCGCGAGCGCGAGCGCCGCGAGCACTTCGTCGACCAGGATCGGAACGTGCTGGCCCGCGGGCGTCATGCCGCGCGAGCGCACGTGCTCGATCAACTCGGGGTGCGCCTCGGGCGCGAGCTCCTTGTACTTCTCCTCGAAACGCCGCGGATGCGTGCCGCGGTAACGCGGTCGTCGGCGGTGCGGTTGCGGCTGCGGAGCGTCGTCGGTCACGCTGCGGAATCTACTCGGCGGCGCGCGCCAAATGCCGCAGTGCTCCGCGACTGGCCGCGACTTGCAGGCGCCGCCCGAGGAACCAGCCCGCCCGCGTGATCCACAGACCGGGCCGCGACCAGGCGCGCAGGGCGACGACCACGGCGCCGCTGCGCGTGTCCTTCTCGACGCTGAAGGTCTCTTCGCCGAGCTCGGGGTGGCCCTCCAGCGTGCGGTACGTGAAGCCCGCGCGCCGCAGCGAGCGCTCCGCGACAAGTTCGTCGAAGACGGCGCTCACCCGCGAGGCGAAGAACAGATCGAGGCCCGGCGCCAAGTGGTAGCGCGCGCCGACCGTGTCGCCGACGCGCAGCGGCGTGCGCTCGAGGCAGCCCGTGAGCGTGCTCGGCTCGAAGATGTCGTAGCGCAGGATCGCCCGCGCCGCGCGGCGAAACGGGCCGTCGGCGAGCGCGTCGCCCGCGGGTTCGCGGGCGATTTCGAGCTCGTACACGTCGCGTGCGTCGCGCGGGCCGGGCCCGGCGGCGAGACCGGGCGAAAGCGCGCGCGCACTCCAGCGTTCGAGCGGCGCGCGCATCGATCCCAGCAGCAGGTTCACCTCAAGGTTGTACCTGCTTGGAATTGCGCGGCCGCGCGAACTTCAGCGCTTGCGCGAACTCGAGAGCGCGTCGCCGCGGTGCGCGGCGAGGGGTTCGATCGTCCAAGCGCCGCGCGCGTCGAGTGCGCGCCGCTCCACGGCCGGTCGGCCGAAGCTCGCGAGCTCGGCGCCGCGCGCGCCGACGCGCAGCACGCCGTGGGTCGGGATCGCGAGTCCGGCCGGCTGCGGCGGACGGAGTGCGAGCAACGCGCGCAGTTCGGGCCAGTCTTCCGTCTCGTCGTGCACGTCGAGCGGCAGCGGCGGACCCAAGTCGAGGCACGGCGCCACGTACGCCGAGTCGTCGTCGCGATAGCCGATGGTGTACGGCCCAGCCGCGCAGGCGCCGCCCGACAGGCCGAAGATGAACTGCGCGTTGCGGGCAGCGTTGCGCAGCGCGTCTTCGAGCCCGCGGGCGCGGATGTGCGCGACGCCCGCGACCGTGTCGCCGCCGTCGAGGTAGAGGAGTTGCGCGCTCTCGATCTGCTCGCGAGCGCGAGCTACGTCGAGCTTGGGATCCGAGAGTCGCGGCGCGCTGCAGCTCGCACCCAGCGAGGCGAAGAAGTCGACCGTGACCTTCGTCCAGTTGGGCGTGTCGTCGTGAAAACCACCGATGTGGCACACACGCGGCGCCGGCCCGATGCGCTCGGCCAGCGCGCGCAGGAGCGTTTGACCGGCTCGGCTCTTGGAATTGTGGCTCGCACACAGGTAGAGGACGGCGCTCATCGCCGCATTGTTGCAGCGCGAGGGCGCGTCGGCGATCGCGTGGCGGTGTCGATCGAACTCGCCGCGCCCACTTCGTTGCTCGAGGTGCTCGAGCACTGCGTGCTCAAGGTTCCGCGCTACCGTGGCCGCGAGCTGCCGCAGCCCGGCGAAAGCGGCGAGCGCGCCCTGGCTCGTTTTCCGCTGCTCGGCAAAGCCGACCTGCGTCGCGCGTTTCCCCATGGCCTGGTTCCCAGCGACCGTTCGCTTGCGAACGCGCTGCGCAGCGGCGAGGTGAGCTTCGTCAGCACGAGCGGAACGAGCGGCGAGCGCGTGCAGGTGCTCTGGCGCCAACCGTGGTGGGACGCGCAGGAACTCGACGGGTTTCGACTTCACGCGACGATGGCCGAGGTCGTGGCGAGCTCGCAGCGCCGCGAGGCGGTGCTCACCACGCCGGTTTGCTCCGGGAACTTGTGCCACGTCGCAGCGTTGCCGATGGAGGAGCGCATCGAGGGCGAACGCACGCTGTTCCTCAACCAGACCGTCGATCCGACGCGCTGGCGCGACGCCGACGTGCTGCGCATGGCGGACCAACTCGAGCGCTTCGCCCCCGACTCCCTCGAGGCCGATCCGGCCTACCTCGCCTAGTTCGCGTGGCGGCTCGAGCAACTCGGACGCACGCCGTTCCAGCCGCGCTTCATCGACGTCAGCTACGAGTTTCCGAAGCGCGCGCTGCTCGCCCGGATCGAGCGTGTGTTCCGCGTGCCCGTCGTCGACACGTACGGCTCGACCGAGTGCGGCTTCGTGTTCTCCGCCTGCGAACACGGGCTCTACCACCACAACCAGGCCTGGAGCCACGTTGAGCTCGTGCCGCTCGGGCGCCTGGGCGACGCCTCGCTGCTGGTCGTCACGCCGCTCGGCAATCCCTGGCTCAACCTCGTGCGCTTCGACACGGGCGACGTCGTGAGGCGCAGCGCCACGCCCTGCGCCTGCGGCCGCGAAGGTGTGGTGCTCGAACGCATCGAAGGAAGGCTGCAGGACTTTGTCGTCGCCGCCTCCGGGGCGCTCGTGAGCGTCGCGAGCGTCGACCGCGCCATCGGCGCGCCGCGCGGCCTGCTGCAGTGGCGCTTGACGCAGCTCGAGTCGCAGCGCTTCGAGCTCGAGCTCGTGCCCGACGAACAGCACGCGCTCGACGCTGCGCCGCTCTCGCACAAGCTCGAGGCGCTGCTGGGTGTCGCGCCGCTGGTGCGCACTGTGCGCTGTCTGCCCGTAGAAGCATCCGGCAAGTTCCGGCCGTGCCGCGCAGACCACCTCGACGTGGCGGCGCTGGCGAGGAGCACGAGTTGAGTCTCGACAGCAAGGCCGTGCGGCGCGAGTTCGCGCTGCTCGAGCGCGAGCTCGGCGGTCTGCCGCTCACGTACCTCGACAGTGCGTCGACCGCGCCGCGCCCGCGCGCCGTGCTCGCCGCGATCGGCCGCTACCACGCGGAGTTCACCGGCAACGTGCACCGCGGCGTGCACGCGCTGGCGTCGGAGGCGAGCGAGGCTTTCGAGGCCGCGCGCCACGTCGTCGCCGCGCACTTGGGCGCCACGCCGGGTGAAATCGTGTTCACGGCGGGTGTCACGGACGCCGCCAACCTCATCGCCGACGCGCTCGCGCTCGGCCCCGAGCACGAGGTCGTGACCACGCAGGTCGAGCACCACTCGAATCTGCTTCCGTGGCGCAAGCGCGCGAACGTGCTCACGCTGCCGACGCGCGACGACGGCTGTCCGGACTTCGATGCACTCGAGTCGCTGTGCACGCCGCGCACGCGCCTGATCGCCGCGCACCACGTGTCCAACGTGCTCGGCACGCTCGCGCCGATCGAGCGCATCACGGCCTTCGCCCGCGCGCGCGGCATCCTCACCTTCGTCGACGGCGCGCAGTCGGCGGGGCACGTGCCGCTCGACATGCGCCGCCTGGGCTGCGACCTGTTCGCATTCTCCGGCCACAAGGTCGGCGGTCCGGCGGGTTCGGGCGCGTTGTTCGTGCGCGAGGCGCTGCTCGACGAGCTCGCGCCCGCGCGTGTGGGCGGCGGCATGGTGGCGCGGGTGCGCGACGGCGCCTGCGAGTGGCGCACTGGCGCCGCGCGCTTCGAGGCCGGCACTCCGAACGTCGAGGGCGTGCTCGGGCTGGCGGCGGCGCTCGCTTGGTTGGCGCGCCTTGGACGCGACGACGTCGTGGCGCACAGCGCCATGCTCGCGCGTCAGCTGCACGAGCAGTGCACGCGACTGCCCGGTGTGCGCGTGCTCGGCTCGGCGCGGCTCGAGCAACGCACGCCGCTGGTGAGCTTGGTGTTGCCCGCCGGCGGACTCGACGCGCAGAGCGTCGCGCGCACGCTGAGCGACGCTTTCGGCGTGCTCGTCTCCGCGGGACAGCACTGCACACATCCGTTGCACGAGCGGCTGGAGCTGGACGCGACGCTGCGTGCGAGCGCCTGGGTCCACAACGACTCCGACGACGTCGAGCGTTTCGTCGGCGCCCTGCGCGGCTTGATCGCGTGACGAGGGCTGCTTCACCGCGCGCGTGAAATGCTTCGGCGCTGCCGCCGTTATTCTCTCGCGCCCCCGAGTTCGCCGTGACCGCCGCCAGCCCCTCTGCCCCGAAGACCTTTCGCGGACTTCCGTACGCCTTCTGGGTGCTGATCTTCGGCATGTTCGTGAACCGCGTCGGCGCGTTCGTGCTGCCGTACCTCGCGCTGTACCTCCAAAAGGAGCAGAACCTCGGCGCGACGGAGAGCGGACTGATCGTCGGCGCCTGGGGCGTCGGCGCGGTGATCGCCGCGCTCGTCGGCGGACAGCTCGCGGACCGCTGGGGACGCAAGCGCACGATGCTGCTGAGCCTGGGCGGCGGCGCGGCGGTGCTCGCGGCGCTCTCGCAGGCCAGCGGTTTCGAGGCCTTGGCGGCGCTCGCGCTGGCGCTCGGCGCCGTCGCGGAGCTGTACCGTCCCGCGGTTTCTGCCGCCGTCGCCGACCTCGCGACGCCACAGCTGCGCTCGCGCGCGTTCAGCTACCTGATCTGGTCCTACAACCTCGGCTTCGCGGTCAGTCCGAAGATCGCGGGCGAGATCGCGGAGAAGCTGGGCTTCGGTTGGCTGTTCGTCGGCGACGCGGCAACGATGCTTGCCGCGGCGTTCGTGCTCGCCGTTTGGACCGCGGAGACGCGCCCGGCCGCCGCTCGCACCGACCAGAAGGACGCCGGCTTCGCCGAGGCGCTGCGCGACCGCAACCTGCGGCCCATGCTCATCGCCGCGCTGATGATGGGGCTTGCCGTGGTGCAGATCATCGCCGCCTTCGGGCCGCTGATGAGCGCGGACGGCATCGACCTCTCGACGTACGGAGAGATCCTCGCGCTCAACGGCCTGCTCGTCGCGCTGACCCAGCCGTGGGTCGTGCCGCTCTCCGAGAAGTTCGGCGCCTCGCGCGTCGTTCCACTGTGCGCGCTGGTGTTCTGCGGCGGCCTCGCGCTGCACGCCTTCGTCGACAGCGCGCTCGCCCACGCTGCGGTGGTCGTGGTGTGGACCGCAGGTGAAGTCGCGCTCTTCCCGCTGTGCAACACGCTCGTCGCCAACCTCGCGCCGACGCAGTTGCGCGGCCGTTACCAGGGCCTGTACTTCGTGGCGTGGTCGTCCGCCAACGTGATCGGACCGCCGCTCGGCCAGACGCTGTACGCGCGCTGGGGCGCGAGCGGTTGGTCGCTGCTGCCGTTCAGTTGCGCCGCGATCGCGTGCGGCGCGCTGATGGTCGCCACACGCCGCGCCGCGTCCGTCAAGGCAGCAGTGTGAACGCGAGCGCGTTCGACAAGCTCGTCGACTTGGGGCTCGGCGGATCGCGGAACCAGGCCTGCGCCCAGAGTTGCTGGCCGCCGGCGTAGGGCGCGCCGAGCAAGCCCGGTGTGCTGGCGCGGAAGCTGTTCCAGTCGAGCGCGAGCACGCCGTCGCACGCGCCGGCGGCGCCGCCGGAGTTGAGCGGCGTGCAGCGCTGCGTGGGCGCTTTCACGCACAACCAGCTCGAGCCCGCGCCCCACGGAAGCGCTTCGACTCCGCTGAGCGAGTAGAAGAACACGCCTTGGCGTTGCCCCTCGACGGCGCTCGCCGTGAGCGTGAATCCGCTGGCTGCGCTGGCCGACGGCGTGCCGCCCGCGGACATGCTCGCGTTGCAGCCGCTGCTCGTCGTGCCCGCCGTGCAGTACGCCGCGGGCGGCGCGGGGCACGCGCCGAGCAAGCGGTACTTCCACTGCCGGTCGACGGACTGAACCGGCGTGAACCAACTCGCGCCGGCGTCGGTCGAGATGGTCCACACGGGCCCGGGTTGCGCGCCTGGGAGGTCGAGGCTCGCCTGAGTGCCGAGCTGCGCGCGCCACACGAGCCAGTACGTCGCGCCGCCGCTGAGCGCGACCGGCGCAGCGAAGTTCGCGCCCTGCCACGTGTTGGTTGGAGTGATCGAAAACGGCGCGCTGCCGAGCAACGCGGCGGGTTTGCCGGTCGCCGCGTCGTGGCTCCACAGGTCGATTTGCTGCGCCGAGGTGGTCTCGCCGGTGAACGCTTCGACGCGGCTGATCGCGCTGGTCTGCGGCGCGACCAGTTGGATCGCGAACCAGGCGTTGCCGAGCGAAACCGTGTTGAGGAAGGTCGGCGTGTCGTTGAGCGAGTGGCAGATCGACTGCGCCTGTGCGGCGGCGACGAGCGCGAGGGGCGCGACGAGGCTCGAGCTGTGCTTCATGGTGTTCATCAGGCGCGGCAGCGTAACGCCCATCTCGCTCACGGAACGAAACGGTGCACGCCGCCGTGGTCCGCGGCGATCCAGCGCGGAAGCGAGTTGTCTTCGCCGACCGCGACGCAGTGGATGCGCACGCGCCGCGTGCGGTTCCAGCGCACGAGCTCCTCGCGGATCGCGATCGCCTCGGTCTCCGTGCCGATCGTCGGCGTGCCGTCGGTCATGAAGCAGATCGTGTCGACGTCCGGATCTTCGAAGGCGCGCGCGAAGGCGTCGTAGATGTTGGTGCTGCCGCTCAAGTTGAGCGAGCGCACGTGGGAGCGCGCCTTCTCGCGCAGCTCTTCGTCGCGCTTGCGTTGGCGCGCGGTGAGCTCCTCGGCGCTGCTGCTCCCCTTGCGTCCGACACCGAACGAAGCCAGCGAGTCGAGCCAAGTGAACACGTTGTCGCCGAAGGCCACGATGTTGAACCACGAGCCGGCCGGCAGGCTGTCGATGAGCGCCAGCAGCTCTTCCTTGGCGACGTCGATCCGCCGTTTGCCCTTGTGTTCCGGGCTCTTGGACTGCGCGTTCATCGAGCCCGAAAGGTCGATCACGTACAGCGTGCGCGCGGAGACGACGTCGACGCCGTAGAACTTCGGCCGCGTGCTGCTGCGCGGTTCGTTGCCTGCGCTCGCGGGGTCGCCTTCTTTCTTGCCCGGCGCCCAGTCGCGCCCGGCGCCGGCGCGCCAGCGCACCCACTGCTCGTGCGTGGTGTAGCGCTTGACGCCCGTGAAGGCCTCGAGTTTGTCGTTGAGGTCGCCGTGCACGCGCGAGCCGACCGCTTCGACCTCCAGGCGCGCGATGAACAGGTCGAGCGTGGCGACGGAAGGCTCCCGCGCGAGCCACTCGAGCCCGAGCACGCGCACCGACCAGTCGTCGTCGCCCAGGGCGCGTTCGGCGAGCTTGCGCAGCGCCGCGTCCTTGCTCTCGAGCAGGCTCCCGAGCGCCGCGCGCCGGCGCAGGCCCGCTTTTTCGTTGGCCCACTGCTCCAGTCGCGTGCGCCACGCGCCTTCACGCGCGCCGCCCTTCACGATCGCGCTCGCGGCGTGGAGCGCGGTCTCGAGCAGAGCTTCGTCGCGTCCCTTCGCCACGACGTCGGCCAACGTGTCGTGCGCGGCTTCGACCTTGTGGCGCGCGAGCAGTTCCGCCGCTTCGCAGCGCACACGCGCGTCGTCGTCGCGCAAGAGCGCGAGCGCGGCCTCGAACACCTTGGCGTGCGCAGAGCCACGCGCGCCGCGCAAGTGGTGGAGTCGCTCGCGCGTCGAACCGCGCGCCATGCGCCCGGCGAGGTACGCGGCGGTGCGCTCGTCGCCGCAGCTCGCAATCGCTTCCGCGCCGACCCGGCGCAACCACGCAGGAAAGCGTTGGTCGAGGATGATCGCGTCGAGTTCCGCAGCGGCGCCCGCGCACTCGCCCTGCTCCTTGGCGCGCGCCATGAACGAACGGATCGCCTTGGCGCGCTGTTCGCCGCCGACGCTCGAGTCCGCGATCACTTCCAGCTCCGGGCGCGGGCTGGGCGCCTGCGCGGCCTCGAGCCGCGCGCCAAGCACCGTCCACCAACTCGCGGCGAGCGCGAGCACGAAACCTGTCCACTGCATGTGCTCAGCAGAGTAGCGCCGACGCGTTGCGTTGGCGGTCAGGCTGGTTGATTCGAAGGAGCGGCGCTGGACCGCAGCGCGGCGGCCTTGCGGAGCAACTCGGCGCGCGAAAACGGTTTGGCGAGGTGCTCGACCGGCGCGCTCAGGCCCTCGGGCGTCGGGCTCTCGGCGTAGCCCGACATCAACAGCACCGGCAGCTCGGGGCGCAGGCGCCGCAGACGGTCCGCGAGCGCATCGCCGCCCATGCGCGGCATGATCCGATCGGTGACGACCAAGTCGAGTTCGCCCACGCGCGGCCCGGCCACTTCGAGCGCTTCCTCTCCGTTGGCGGCCACGAGCACTAGGTAACCGGCGCCGCGCAGATTGGCGGTGACGATCTCGCGCACCATCGGCTCGTCCTCGACGACCAGCACCAAACCCGCGGCTGCGGTCGGCGGCGCCGCGCTCGGCGGCGCTTGGGGCGCACTCGTCGGTTCCGGCGCGGCGGTGCGTGGCAAGTAAACCGACACCGTTGTGCCCGCGCCCGGCGCGCTCTCGAGCGTGAGCATGCCGCCGCTCTGGCGCACGATGCCGTACACCGTGGAAAGGCCCAAACCCGTGCCTTTGCCCTGCTCCTTGGTGGTGAAGAACGGATCGAAGGCTCGGCGGCGCGTCACTTCGTCCATGCCGATGCCGTCGTCGCGCACGCGCAGCCGAACGAACGGGCCCGGTTGCACGTGCTCGTGTCCGCGCGCCGCCGTGGCGTCGAGTTCGAGCGGCGCGCTGTCGATCGAGAGCGAGCCGCCGCGCGCAAGCGCGTCGCGTGCATTGATCGCGAGGTTCAGCAGCACCTGTTCGATCTGGACGCGATCGACGTTGACGAAAACGCCCAGCTGTTCGTGGGTGATCTCGAGCCGGATGTGCTCGCCGATGATGCGGCGCAGCAGTCCGCCCATGTCGTCGACGACTGCGGTGAGGTCCTGCAACTGCGGCGAAAGCACCTGCTGGCGGCTGTAGGCGAGCAGCTGGCGCGTGAGCGCCGCTGCGCGATCGGAGGCCTGGAGGATCTGCTGCGCCGCGCGACGCGCGGCCTCATCGCGCGAGGTCATCAGCAGCGACTCCGCGGACCCGTCGATCGCGGTGAGCAGGTTGTTGAAGTCGTGCGCCACGCCGCCGGCGAGCCGCCCGACTGCTTCCATCTTTTGCGCCTGCCGCAGGCGCTCCTCGAGGTTGCGGCGCTGCGTCACGTCGACGACGGCGCCGTCGTAATGCAGCGTGCGGCCGTCCGGGCCGCGCGTTACGACCGCGCTGATCAAGGTCCACACCACGGCGCCGTCGCGGCGGCGCAAGGGGATCTCTTCGCTCGCCGCAGCGCCGAGCCTTTCGACCCGCGCTCGAAACTCACACTGACGCCAAGGTTCGACGTACAGATCGCCCGGCATGACCGTCATCAATTGCTCGGGAGAGTCGTAGCCGAGCATGCGCACCAGCGCGTCGTTCACGTAGTGGAACCCGCGTTCGGGCGAGCTGCGGAACAGTCCTTCGTTCACGTTGCGATTGATCGAGGCGAGCAACTCTTCGTTGCGCTCGCGCTCCATCGCGATGCCGGCGAGCGCCGCCGCGCGCTCGAGCAGCAGTTGTTCCTCCGCGGTTGGAGTGCGTGGACCGTCGAAGTACACGGCGAAGGTCCCCAGCACTTTGCTGCGGGAATCCATCACGGGCACGGACCAGCACGCGCGCAGGCCGTAGGGTTCGACAAGCTCGCGGAACTGCGCCCAACGCGGTTCCGTGCGGATCTCGGTCACGATGCACGCGCGCCCGGTGCAAGCCGCGGCGCCGCACGAGCCCACGCTCGGGCCGATCTCGAGTCCGTCGACGAGCATGCAGTGCTCGTTGGGCAGCGAGGGTGCGAGCGCATGCCGCAGGCGATTGCCGTCGAGGAGCAGCAGCGACGAGCGCGAGCCGTCGATCAGGCGCTCGATGCCGTGCACGAGTTCCCGCAGCGCCGCCTGCGAGGATTTTCCGGTGGCGATGAGCTCCAGCACGTTGGCGTGCCAGCGGCTCGCCTCCTGATCGCGCTTACGCTCCGCGATCAGCGCGCCGACCAGGAGCGGTCCGGTGAGGATCGCGAAGGTGAAGATCTGCAGCGCGTCGTGGCGCTCTTCGATCGGGAGCGCGAGGAACGGTCCGTGTCCGGCGATCGTCGCGGCAAAGATGGAGATCGCGGCGAGCGCGGCGGTGCTCGCCGCGCCGATGGGACCCAGGCGCACAGCAGCGAAGGCGGCGATCGGGAGCACCGCGTAGAGCAGCAGCATGGACGTCGAGCCGATGTTGCTCGAGCCGAGCAGCAGCGTGATGACGGCGAGCAAGGTCAGGAGGACCGCGGTCGCCTCCAAGCGCGTCTTGTTGCTCCACCTTGAAGCCGCGCTGCGCCCCGCGATGACAAGCAAGGGCGTCAGGCACAACACGCCCAGCGCGTTCATGCGCCACCAACCGCCCCAGCCCGAGTAGAACGGCACGTGCAGCGAGTCGTCGAGCACGAGGCGGCCGAGCCACGAGCACAGGATGCTCGCCAGCGGCGCCACGGCCGCGATCAAGAACAGACGGGCGACGTCCTTGATGCGTGCGAACGCGCTGTCGACGCGCAGGCGTTGAATGAGCCACAGACCGACCAGCGCTTCGGCGCAGGAGCCGAGTGCGCCGGAGATCGCGATCGCCGGCGGATACTCGATCCGCAGCCGCACGACGAACGCCGCCATGGCGACGACCCAGGCGCTGCTCGCGCCCAAGCGCCACAGGCCCGCTACAGCGACGCCGGACGGCAACCAGATCACCGCCTCGCGCAGTGCGCTGCCCGGCACCTCGCGCAACAGTAGCGCGACGAGCAGCAGCGCGAGGAAGATCGCGTGCTCGAGCCAGTAGCGCCAGCCCAGCGCGTGTCGGCGCGCTGCGCCGACGATGGCCCCCGCGTTGTCCGACTTTTGGGATTGAGAGCTCATCCAGGCGCGGGGGCGAGGGTCGAACTCGCCGGATCATGGTCCGCCCGCCGGCGCCGCGAGTCAACGCTCACGCGTACGAGTGCAGGTACAGGTGCAGCGCCTTGAGGAACACCACGACCGACGTGACGGCGAAGGCGATCTTGATGCCGCGTGCGACGCGCGGACGGCGTGCGAGCCACGCCACCGCGAAGAATGCCGCGCCCAGCAGCAGGCCGACGCGCCAAGCGCGGAAGGTGGGGGAGTAGGCCGGGTCGAGCGGGCTCAGCGAGCGCAGGTAAACCCAGCCGCCCAGGCCCCACGCGACGGTTGCGAGCCCCAGCACCTTCGTGGCGCGCTTGGCGAACAGGCCGAGCACGCCCAGAAACGGCAGGAGCAGGAGGGTGACGAAACCGACGATGGCCTGCTGGGCGGGCTCCACGCGGCAAGATCGAAGCGCTTGCGTCGGTCCGAAGCAAGCACTCGTCGAAGGACACGCCTACCCTTCGTCGAGTGCCTTCTTCCGCTTGTCGAAGGCGTCCGAGACCTCTTGGAAGCGCGCGGTGCTTTCCTTCTTGTCGGGGCTGACAATCTTGTCGGGATGGTTCTTCAGGGCCCAATTGCGCCACGCCTTGAACGCGCTGTCGCGATCGATCTGCGGGTAGCGCAGGCCCAGCGCTTCTTCCAGGATGCGAATGGTGTTCGTGTCCAGGCGCGCGTTGCGCACGCCGCTCGCCTTCGCGGCGCTCTCGAGCAGCGTGCGGATCGACTTCTCTAGCCCGTTCGAGTTCTCGCGGATGCGCTCGTCGATCTTCGCGATCGCGTCGAACAAACGCGTGAGCTCTTCGATCTTCGTCTCGCGCAGCTGTTGCGGCAGCGCGTCCCAATTCGCGCGCGACTTGGTCTTCTTGCGCTCGGTCTGCAGCTTTGTGAGTTCATTCTCCAGGTCGCCCTGCACTTGCATGCTGAACGCGCCGCTGCTCGCTCGGCTGGCGTGCTGTCGCGCGCGCCCCTCGAGCTGCACCGCGGTGCGTTCGGCCTGCTCGAAGAACAGCTTCAGCGATTGCAGCTTGCCCAGCCACGACTGGCGCAGCTCCTCGAGCTTGCGCCGCGCCTCCTCCTCCTTGCGTTGGCGCTCCGCCACGGCGCGCACGCGGCCGTCGAGGATGTTCAAGGCCGAGTTCTCGCGCGCGAGCGCATCCGCCAGATCGTCGAGCCAGCGCGCGGCCTTCTCGTACTTCTCGACGTGCTTGTTGCGCCGCTCCTGCTGGACGTACGCCAAGACATCGTTGAGCACGCGCTTGGCGGTCGCGATGCCATCCGCCTGCTCCGGGCGCCGGTAGTTCTGCAGCTTGCGCAGCTGGTCGGAGATACCGGTCTGCGTGAGCGTCATGGGCTTGACGCGCTTTCACTCGTCGACAGCCTTGGTGAGTTCGATCTCGGGCATGGGTGTCACCGGGGTTGGGTGCGATGGATCGGGACTGGCCGGCCGTAGCCAGCTCCTCGCGCGACCCGAACACCAAAAAAAGCGCCTCGGCGGATAGGAACTCCAAGCGGATGACTTCCGCCGGCTGCGGCCGTCGTCGACGGCGCAAGGGGGGTTCGCCGCGCCTGGGTGATCCGTCAAGTGGTCCACCAGAGCCCAGATCGGGCTCCTTTGGCGGGCTGGCGAGCCGTGCGAGGTCCGCTGGGGCGGTGGCGCGGGCGCGTTGGATACGGCCGGACCTACTCGCCAGCGCGGGTTGCGGGCGAGGAGCGGGCTCGACGTGGTGAAGGGCGTCGGCTCAGGTGAAGTCGAACTGTTCGCGTGAGCGAGCTGGCGCGGGCCGTGGAGGCTCGGTCGGGTGGCCGAGGTGCGCGAGGATCTTGCGCACGACGACTGGGTCTGTGAGCTG
>Ga0169931_10005358_pt1 | contig 19565 bp, 23 predicted proteins | sample Kivu_15m_20L_FD_129675 | JGI IMG/M metagenome (GOLD analysis project Ga0169931, IMG submission 129675) | Freshwater microbial communities from Lake Kivu, Western Province, Rwanda to study Microbial Dark Matter (Phase II) - Kivu_15m_20L... | ecosystem: Environmental > Aquatic > Freshwater > Lake... | reverse complement strand
TTAAAAGCTAATATCTTGATTTGATTTAGAGGTGATACTGGATCTGTGGTCTTTTCTGGCTTCACAATTGCTATCAAACCCCATTCTGCTAGTAAATTTGCAATTGAGTTTCTTCTTGCGACATCACCCTCTGAAAAGTTTGTTGGCTTACCATCAAGTGCAAATAATTCCTTAAAATGTGCAATGTAGTATTTACCTTGCTTGTGAAGAATATGACAAGACTGATAAAGTGTCTGGTCTTTCTTTGAAGCTACGCCTATTCTAGTTAGTGTTTCTTTGACTTTTAGGAAGTCATCACGCTCTTTTAGCGTCACCTCCACCATGTCCTCTACGCTCCACATTACTCACTCCACCTTTTTTTGTTATAGTTATTATATGATCAACCTGATCAGTGGAGAGAAGACGCATGGCCTCTAATGCTTTTGCGTTTGAGAACTGATAGTACTCCTTTATAGCATCCAGAATATCATTCTTCTCTTTTTTGACCCACGGCTGAAACTTGCGTCTCATAGATCGTATACTATTTAGATAAAAATGATATTGTAGATTTCTGTCCAATCCGTGCCTCAAATTCATTTCATTGGCGTGGAGTATAGAATCCACATGATATGATAGCGCACGATTGACCATAAATGCATTATACGACTTCTGAAAGTCCGGCTCATCCGACAAGTCCTTTTTTGTCTTTTGAATTGAGGGTAGAATATCCTTGAATAGATCCATTATACAAAAAATCCTTCCAAGTTGTTTTCAAGCTGCTTTCTTCTAGCATTAGAATACGATTTTTCCTTTCTCAAATCATTTCCAACAATTACTTTATGATCTGAATTTAGTAGCGGAATCTGGCCAAACTTATTTGAATATGCTAGAATTATATTGCTTTCCATTGCTTTCAACCACGCCCTAATCTCATTGTCTTTTATTGTCTTTTTTGGACGCATTATACACAATGCAATCTTATCTACATTATTGATACCATATAACTCATGATAAAGATTATACATCTTTTCTTCAGTCAAGATATTGGTACTAAGCTTATTGATGTGTGTGGATATTCTCATATGAAGAATACTCTGTGACCAAAAAGCATTGTTTACACTATTACGTTTTCTATCATGATGAAAATCTATATATGATTCACTCTTGCCCGCCATCCCAAAATATTGAGTTTCCTGCATCATATGTGGCCACATGTCGTCTTTTGGTAAAGACTTCATTGGCTTTGTAAATGCATATACTCCATAAGGAACATTGACAATCTTCTTGATATCAGCTCTAGTCATGAACATCCAAGATAGAATATTTAGTTCAGACTCTACAATATCACGAAAAATACTCACTTGAACGAACACTCCATCATGATGGTTGTCAAACATGCAACCATATTGATTTCTTGATCAGCAACAAAAGCTGACTTGTATTGATAATCAGCCAATACAATTACAGTCTGTGGAATAGACTGTGGCTGCATGATATCATACATCGCATCATAGATTTGACGAAAGATCTTGTTTTGATCAGAATCGGAGTTTGATGCAACCCACTTACGCATTGATGTAAAATCTTTCTCCTTCAAGAAACCAATAAGTTCCTTGAGATTGACATCACCAACTTGTGCAAGCACTCCAGAATCAATCTCTCCGCGAACTGCATATCTCTGCAACTCATTCAATACACGACGATAATCTGGAAAATGCTTTTGAATAATCTGGACAAGAGCGCCATTGTCATACTTGATCTTTTCCTGATCAAGTATGTTCTGGATTCTCTTTAGAAAACCAGCTGCCATCTTCACCTTGTTTCCGTTCTTGATCTTGAATTCAATTACGGAACAGCGTGAATGAATCGCCTCAATCAAACGAGCCTTGTAGTTGCAAGTAAAGATGAAAGAACAATTTGAAGCAAACTCTTCAATAGCAGCTCGCATGGCTGCTTGTGCATCTGGTGTTAGATAGTCTGCTTCATCAATGATGACGACTTTTCTTCCACCAGAAAAACTCATGGAAGATGCATATGTCTTGATCTTGTTGCGAAGAACATCAATACCACGTTCATCAGAACCATTGATCACCATGAAGTCGCAACCAACTTCATTACACATGGCCTTGGCGATAGTTGTTTTACCAACGCCAGGTCCACCTGTCAAAAAAAGATTTGGAATGTTCTTTTGGTTTACATATTCCTGAAATGTACTCTTGATGCTTTCAGGTAGAATGCAATCTGCAACTTTTTGTGGGCGATACTTTTCGGTCCACAAGAATTGATCATTATTAGACATTCCAAATCTCCAAAATTACTTCTTGTTTGTAATCGTTTCGTATGTGCTTTCAAAGTCACGATTTTCCTGTAGATCCATTTCAAAAGATCTATTGTAGTGCGTTCTTGCAATACGGCGCAAGAGTTTCTTAGGAAATCCAGTCTCTTCATGAATCTTGTTTACGGTATCCTTTACAAGATCCTTTTCTGCTGCAACACGAGTCATGCTATCATTGATGACTTCTACTGCGTCAACAACCTTCTTGATCTCCTCTGGAGACAAGCTAGGAACACCACTATTATTTCCAATTGTAGACATATATTACTCCTTTGTCTTTTCAGTTGCAATCCAATACTTGATTGGTATATTCTTGCCAGAGAAAGTGACAATTCCCTTTGTTGCATCTACCTTGTAATCGGTGGAGAAAAGCTTTAGATTTTCGGTACGAAGAACAAACTTGTATGTCTCACCATTACCATCAGCAATCGTGAGTTTCTGTGTATGAGATGCATCATTTGTAGAATCAAATGTAGTTACATACACCTTTTTTCCATCACTTTCAATGGATACGTTTGGCTGTAGAAGCACAGCAGCACAACGTGAAATCCATGCAAGATCGACTTCGGATAGATCAAAAGATACAGTAGGTGAAGGAACTGCCAACTTCTTGTCTGGCGGACATACAATCATTGATGTATCAGTATAACGAAATGTGATTGTTGAACGACCATTATTTCCAACAAGCATCAAATGCTTTTCATGAAACGACAACTCGGTATCTTCCTCGCTAAGAGAAAGAATACTTAACAAACTTGAAAGATCATAGATACCAAAGTCCTTGGGAAAGTTTTCCTTGACTGTGGCTTCAACCAAAATATTTTTCTGTGGTGAAATAGTTGAAATCACGTTGCCTGGCTTGAAGAGCATTCCCTGATTAATTTGGGAAAAATTCTTCAAAATATTTACCGTCTCTTGTGAAAATTTCATAACAAAACTCCATGGTTATATGAAGATTATAGTATCACTTTATCTTGGTGGTGTCAAGCACTCAAGCATCAATTCAATTTCTTTTTCAAGATCTTCTATGGATCCATCATTGTTTATGGTATAGTCGGTTTTATATCCCATCCAGGCCCACTCGGAATAATGAACACTTGGTTTTACACCAGAGTCACCATTATTATACATGCAAGCATGAACATACCAATCAACAGATTTTCCTCTTTGTATTTCAACGATCTTACCACCCATGTTATGAATGGAATCTATTTCATTTGGAAAACGAACATCAGTAATCACATAATCTCGATTTTTCATTATTCGTTTCTCCAAACAAGCAACCCAAAAATCCGAGTGAATACAATCGCGCATACACTCCGTTCCTATTATTTGAAGCATCAAACGAGGAGTGATTTCTTTTCCAAATCTACTTGACCACCACTCGTCTTTTGTTTCCCTAAACTCGCGCGATTGTTGAGTATCGCCCTCTAAAAGATGTCTTGGCCAATCAAAAAGATTTGATGTAATTGTTTTCAATGGAGCAGCGAAGCTTTCGCAAAAAAAGCCTCGCTCCATCAGAATATCACCAGCAGTTCCTTTTCCACTGCCAATGTTGCCGACAAATCCTATAATCATATACGTCCTGTGTACTGTGCAATCTTTGAAAGATCACCCGTAAAGGCATATGTGCCAACATGCTGTGTCCTCATCCAAGGGCATAGCCAAACTTTAATGCTCAATTTACGACACATTTGACAGAAAAAATAATCTTCGGAGAGATAACGTTCCGAAGAGCCTGGTGCATTTGGTCCGCGATCAATAATTGTGTCAAAATAAGCATGAATATATCGTGATCCATCAAAATGTTTTTGACCAACATGATCTGGCTTATAACGATACTCTGGATATGCATCTTCAAACTTCTTGAAGACTTCACGCTTGATCATCATGAAACCTGTTCCGATTTCCATGACTTCAAGTGGCTCGGTAATTGTAAATTGTTTTGTTCCTGCAACGGGATTAAAAACAAATTCTCCGACCAAGCCTTCAAGTTCTCCAGCTTCTATATCTGTCTTATTTTTTACCGCAGTTGCAACATTACCCCAATTGATTGACTTCTTGGGGTATGGTCCGCCGATGATATCCTTGTCAAGGGCAAGAAGAGTGACAACATCTTGCGGATTGAAATGAATATCTGAATCCAAAAATAGAAGATGCGTAAAACCTTCGTTACGCAAAAACTCGTCGGTCAAGTAATTTCTTGCGCGAGTAATTAGGGATTCATTGAATAGAAATGAAAACTTGGCTTCAACTCCATACTGTTGTAGAATTGACTGTAGATCCAAACAGGACTTCATGTAAAGTCCATTTGCCATACCACCGTACATTGGTGTGGCGATAAACAACTTTCTTTTTCTTAGGTCGTCAACTGAGATAGAAATTTCCATGTTATACTCCAATCAAGAAATAATTACTAAACCATACTCCTATTTAGTTTGTAGATATGAAGAAGGGGAAGATTTCTCTCCCCCTTCATGTATTCAATATAAACTATTGAATCAGGCAGAACGACGAGTCTTCGCCTTGCGAGCAGCAGCCTTCATTGCCTTGGTCGGAGTGCCAAGACGATAAACGTGAACCTTGCTACCATCGCCACGACGCTTCATGTTTGTGTAGATCGGATGACCGTCAGCGCGAAGCTCAGCGATACGAGCTGAAACGTTCTTCACACCAAAACGATTGCGACCCTGAGCAACCGAGAAGCTGTTATACTCACCGCCGCTCTTCAGAACCTGAAGCATACGAGTCTTAGCAGAAATCTTAGCCATATATTTACTCCATAACAAAAGGTTGCATTTAGAGGGAATGGAGCGACGAGCAACCAAGAACGTCACTTCATTATTCAACATTATATCAATGTTGAAGTTATTTGTCAAGAGTTCAGAACGGAATTTCGTCTGCAGCCTTGATCATCTGTTCAACTGACTTTTCTGCTTCCGGGAAAGTTGCAACGACTTCCGGAGTTGCAGTTGCAACGACTTCCGGAGTTGCAGTTGCAACGACTTCCGGAGTTGCAGTTGCAACGACTTCGGGAGTTGCAACTGGAGCAGGAGGATTCACCTCAGCATCAATCTTGGTATACAGATCCATGAACGAAGTCTTGGTATCAGTATCAAAACGATTTAGACACAGCTGGATAGCCTTCTTGCGATCCTTCGCAAAAATGTTATAGGCTTCACAGATATGAACCAGACGACGAGTAGAGATGATCTCGGTCACGCCACCATCATAATAGGTGCGTCGAATTGCCTCTGCCCACTTGATAAGCATCTCGACAAACATCTTGTCATCGTCCGATGAACGATCCAGAATGTTGAGAAGAATCTTCCTCTCGGTGATCGCGGGCGGATACTCCTGCTCAAGCGTAATGGAAAAACGCTCAAGGAAAGCTTCGTTCATCACATTGGTGCCGATGAAACGACCATCATCTGAGCCCTTACCCTTGGTATTCGCAGTTGCAACAACCGTGAATCCCTTGGCAGGCTGGACAAGCTTGTTGATCTTCTTGATGAAGATGGACTTGCCTTCAAGCACAGGTTGAAGGCACATAAGCTTGATTGAACCGAGGTCAACCTCGTCTAGAAGAAGAACAGCACCACGCTCCATCGCCATGACGACAGGACCATTATGCCACACGGTCTGACCGTCAACAAGACGGAAACCGCCAATCAGGTCATCTTCATCTGTCTCGGCGGTGATGTTTACACGCACCATTTCACGACGAGCCTTGGCACAGACCTGCTCAATCATCATCGTCTTTCCATTACCAGAAAGACCCGTAACATAGATCGGATAGAAGATATTTGACGAAATAATAGCCTCAACATCAGCAAAGTTTCCAAAAGGCACATACTTGCGATTGGGCATCGGAATCAGAGATTCTGAGATGTTCGTACCAAAAATTTGGAGATTTAGAGTTGGAGTTGGTGCCTGCGGAGCGGGCGTATCAACTCTGGAAACCTTGGGCATACTTACACTCTCACTATCAATATTGGGAAGCTTATAAACGCCCCGCGAGTGACGATATACATCGTCTTTGGCAAGCCAAGACGGCCACTTGAAGTCATGTGCGAGACAAAGCGCCTTTGCGTCCTGTCTAGAAATTGTACCAACAAAACCATTGTCATTTGCCAGCTTGATGAAGGCAATCTGCTTGTTCGTCAGAGACATATTTTCCTCTCAGGTTATGATCTAATATTACTATACAAGATTGGGAAAATCAAGCACTAATTTTCTCAATGAATCTGGAAAGCATGACACGATTTTCCTGCTTCTTCTTGGCATACTTACCAAAAGCCTTTGCGATGGACTTTGTCGAGGTAAACTTACCAATATCCAGTTCTTCGGACTCAATGTGAAGATCGTTCGCCTTGAGTACATAGTATGTATTGTATCCAAGACTAGAAAGTTCCACAAACCTCTTTGAATTGAAAGACTCAATAGTCTTTTCCACATCATCAATATCAACTCGGGCAGCTAGCTGTTGTTTGATAGCACTCGGCCTACCAGACATTAGATAGTAACCAATGACATTTGTGTTTGTCCGCTGATGAAGATTCTGTAGTAGAGCCTTGGTCAGACCGGAGTCATATCCAGAATGAACAGTATACTCAGCCTTGGTAATAGTATCGCGAAGAATAGTTAGCTTAGTGGTGTAACGCATAAATTCCTTGTCATTTACATCAAAATGATAGGAATCTTCGCCATCGGTAAGAACAATGGTGTTGACAATCTGAAGTTTATTACGCTTGCGAAAAGCATTCACGATACTCGGAAGGCAGAGCAGAGAACCATCAAGCGGTGTCCCACCAAGGCCAAAATGCATCAATGGAACGGAACCTTTATTTCTCCGATCAAAAATATCACGAAGTGCCAGAAGATTTCCAAGAGCATCATTCATCTCCTTGGGCTTCATCGTAGAAGATAGAAGCTGAAGAAGCGAAAGACGATCCGCAACCTTAATATCGCCATGTTTATACATGGAATTGTCCAAAAATGAGACTGGCATAGGATAATAGTGATCACTAAAAGCAAACACCTCAAACGGAATCTGAACACGCTGACAGAAAATTGTCATGTTCAGAAGCTGTTCAATAGTTCCTGCAATTTCAGGAGACATTGAGCCAGACCAATCAATGATCATCACAAGACCATGATTCTTACCATTCGGCACACTTGTGATGCGACGAAAGATATCATCATTGTACTTGTATGTGTGAAGCTTGTTGGTGTTGATCATACCAGTCTTTGCGATGGATTGACGAGCGTACTGCTCGGCAGCCTTACGCATTTCAAATTCCTTCACCATGAAGGAAATAACAGGTGAATTCTCACTCTTGAACTTGTTCAGAAGTTCAAAACGCTGAGCCGAATTAGGTCCGGGCATATTAGAATTATAGCAATTCTGCTCAACAATAGTGGATAGACCACTAACATCATTGTTGCCATAATGGACCTGCTTGTACGGCACAATCCATTTATGTCCATCAATCTCAGGAATGTTGACATATTGATAACCGCGAACATCGCCGGAGAGAAGCTTATCTTTCATTCTTTCCCAGCTTTCCTGAGTTTCAGAAGTCGGATTTTCGTTACGAGTTCCTACATCATTGATAGAATCTTCGTCAGAAACTTCTCCGGACTCGTCATTGGAATCATCATTAGCAGATGCATCTTCATCGGAGTCTTCATCACCAGATGAAGAACCATCCTCATCAGACTCCGTCATCTTCTTGGTTGTATCTTCCTTGTTGGAATCCTCGGAGTCAGAATTCTCGCCCATGAAGAATTCATCTTCATCAGGATACTGATTAGAACCAGATCCAATATAGTCGTCTTCTTCCTGTTCAGGCTGCTCTTCTTTATGAAGCTTGCAATAAGCATAGATTGCCTTCGCAGCCTCAACAACCTCGGCAAACGATTCACAATTCTCAACCATCTGGACCAACACCCTCTCCTTGGGAGAGAAGTCAATCATGATGGCTGAACCAAGCTTGCAATGTAGATTGATCTTGTCAATCAGAGTATAGGACTTGAGATCCCGACCAAGAGTGCCGAAGAAATTGCGCTCCAGAAGCTGCTTGTATCCAAGCGAAAAAGAACGACGCATACCCGGATAACGGCGACGCACGGTCTTTTCAATGCGAGCATCCTCAATCACATTGAGGAACATCTTGGCGCCACGCATATTATTGGCATCAATTGTCTTGATTGCATCAATGATATTAGATGCGCCAGTAGGCGTGTCCAGAGCATGACCAACCTCATGACCTACCAGCGTATCATAGATATCGCCAGTCATGTCTGTCCAGATTGGAAGCGTTAGGACACGCCTTTCGGTATCAAAATAAGCGGTACGAACCGCACGATGTTCAACCGTGAGATTCTCATTAGCCATAAGTCTAGCGAGCTGGCTCTTGGCTTCTCGCTGAATCGGAGGATTTGTCTTTTTTGCGATCATGTGGTCATTCTACTCCAACAACTTGGGAAAAACAAGGAGAAAATTTGTCTTTCCAATGCATATCAGCTATGCATCTACCACATATCTATGTTGGAATTCCAATCAATTCTTGATAGCGATGAAACCCGTGAATGCAAAATTCTGCCAGAACGAGTCAATTGAATTGGAATTGAATCCAGCGGTCTCACACATTTCAATTAGCTCATGACGACTATTTGACTTCAACATGGAACGCAGTTTCTTTTCCTTCGTCATGATATCATCATAAGTGAAACTAAGTTTCTTGAAATCGTAATATGTGAATGTACGCATTTCATGGATCATCGGATTGTTACCGATTGTCTTCTCAGCAAAGATGAAGGCACCACCAGGGATCAAGGAATTGTAGATCTCGTTGATTACATTCTGACGATCTTGTCTAGGCATGAATTGAAGAGTGAAAATAGAAGTGATCAATGATGTATTGACAGCAAAATCAACATCGCGAACATCTTTGCGAAGGAACTCCAAGTTACTCTGAGCGTTTTTATCAAAGAACTTGAAGAAATCTTCTTCAATCTCAATTCCAATATAGTCTGCACGAGGTGCAATCTTTTCGTTCTGCTTCATCATTTCACGAAGCATCTTGCCAGTTGAACAGCCAATGTCATAGACAACAGTATCGTTCTCTACAAAGTACTGAGATAGATTAATAACATCACCAATCAAGTCATTGTAGCCGCGAATTGATTGACTGATATGATTGTCAAAACCCTCTTCGCGCTGTGCAAATGTGAATTTCTGAGTCATCGTTGGCTCCAATCTCTGCATATATCTATTATTCGTTTTCTATTTCGGAAATTTATTGTCTTGTCAGGTATTATAACAGATTCAAATAGTTTGTCAATGTTTGAACCCAATTGTAGATTAATATGTTTCTTTACTGTACCAAATGTAGAAAATTCGTTGAATGCTTTTACTACATGATGTTTCTGAAATGGTTCGTTCAATTCGTACCAGTCTTTGGTCCAAAAAAATTGTTTTACTGCATCGGTAAGATATGGTGTGATAAACGTCTTGCCATGCATGTCGGCAATTCTCTTATGCCAAAGATGTCCTGCACGATGATCCAATAGAAAATAGTCTTCGCGAAACTCATTGAACTTTTCCATTGTGTGCTTGTAGTGTATATTCGCTTTCTTGGATACACCATAGTATCCATCTGCAGCCCAACCACTAAGAACTTCTTTCTCTTCTATTTGTGGATAGACATAAAGAAAAGGAAAGCAACATTCGTAATGAGTCTTCTTCACACATTCAATTTCTCGTCTAAGACGAATGAAATCCTTCACAACATTATCTATAGGAACTTCTATGATCTTGCACGACCAACCCATGATGTCGCTTATTTCTTTTGCTTTATGTGCATCATATGTCGGTTGATCTTTGAGATGAAATGTATACGATGTTATCTTTTTACCAACACGATGTGCAGCTAAAGCAACAGAAATGCTATCAACGCCGCCGGATAATAACACGGCGACGTTGATATTTTTTGATTCCTTTTTTATTTCATCACTTAGTAACTTGGCTATCATTATATGGCTTCAAAACATTTTCATAAATGCTACCTGCAAGAGCAGCCATCATCTTTGGTGCGACCATGCGCCCAATTCTTTCAGCTTGTTGATCAAACGTGCCTGTCAGAACAAAGTCTTCGGGTAGACTCATGATACGCTTCAATTCCTTGATCGTGAACTTTCTATTCTCGGCATAGTGAAACACACCAGATACGGACTTCTGTTGTCCGCGCTGAGTCAAAGTTGGACATGGAAGAGTTGGGCACGGACGAATCATGTTGAAACATGATGCCTTACGATTCCAATTGCGAAACTCCTTGTCCGATGGCTTTGTATGTCTTGTTGGATTGAACGGAAGTTTTGTGATCCATTTTTTTTGAAAGCCATTTTGAACATAATCATAGAGTTCTTGCAATTCGTTCGGATCATTCTCTATGTTTTCAATCGCCTCGCGCAAAGATATGTGTTTTTTATGTGTTGCAGATATGTCTTTTTTATGTGTTGCTTTTGGAAACACAGTAGAGTGAATATTGAGAAAGTTCAAGCCAATTGCATCACATACATCTTCTCGTATGCATACAAATAGTGTACGTTCTCTAGCTTGAGGTACACCAAAGTCGGCAGCATTCAATACCTGATATGTGACTTGATATCCAATCTTTTCAAATGAGTTGACGAATTCATAAAGCTTGCCTTTGGCTTCACCAAAAGTAATACCCTTTACATTCTCTGCAACGATTACCTTTGGTTTGATTTCTTTTGCAATACGAATGAATTCCAAAAATAGATCTTCAATTGCTTCAACTGTCTTTCCATCAGAATACTTCTTGATGCCTTCTTGAACTTCAAGATCACCCTCTTCAACGATATTCCCATCATCGTCAAAATACGACTTTCTTGTGTCAGTCACATGACCGGCCCATCCTTTTTCTCTCTTACCTGCAACGGAAAATGCAGAGCATGGAGGTGATCCATCAAGTATGTCAAGTTCGCCTGGCTTGAGTCCAGCTGTATCAAGAAAGTCTTTTGCAGTCAATTTCTTGATGTCGCCAGGAATAATCTTGGTATCGGGAAAATTCGTTGAGTATGTCTTGATTGCTTCTTTCACGAATTCGTTGATTGCGATGATGTTACCACCAGCAAGACGATATCCTGTCGATGAACCGCCACCACCAGCAAAAGTGGAAATGACTGAAAATAGTTTGCGGGCTGAAGACTTCTTTACATCATCAACGGTATATTTTTGATACATCACGATATCCTATGATAAAAAAACAATCATAACATGATTTAGTCTGTTTGTCTAGAACTATCTATCACTTTATTCCAATAAGTCTCATCGTCTTCAACTTTTCTGGCTATTGAATATAGTTTCTGGACATAATCAATATGTGGATCTTCACCATAAACATTGATTAGTCTATCTCTCAACCAGAAGAGAAAATCACTATCTTTCATATCATGCTTCTCCCAATAACTCCAATCACTATACAGCATTTCGCGTCATTTTGATTCGCATCTTGCGTTCTTTTTCCCTAGCCATCATCAAAGTAGTTTTACCAACTCTTTCGGTATAACAAATTCCGTCAAGATGATCATTCTCATGTTGAATGCATCGTGCAGTCAATCCCGTGAATTTGTCTTCTTTCCATTCACCATTGACATGCTGATACTTGATTCTGATTTCTTGTGGGCGAGAAACTTTAAAGAAAAGTCTCTTGAATGACAAGCAGCCTTCAAGATGGTCGTCTTCTCTTTTGGAATATTCAATGATTTCTGGATTGAAGAATACTTGCTTGTTCGTGTTGTCATATCCTACGACAAACACACGATATAGTAGACCAACTTGAGGTGCAGCCAATCCGAGTCCACTATTCGCAAACATGGTTTCAAACAATGATGATGCAAGATGAATAGGATTAATAGGTGGATTGGTAAAATCAAATGGCTTGCACACTTGCTTGAGAACAGGATCTGTAGATTTTACAAGATCATAGATTTCATACGGACGAATTGTTTGTGTCGCCGTATTGATTTTTATCATACCATTTTCAATCATTTTATTATCCTTGAAAAATTATTTACCTTTTCAAATTTGATTACTGATCTGAATTTATCGAACAAGATATCGCCTTTATGGGATATGACGAATACATTTGTATCCGTGCTAATGGAATTCAGAATCTTCAATAGCTCTTCAGTACCATTTGAATCCAGAGAACTATCAAAAATTTCATCCAGAACGAGAAGATTCGTGCTAACGCTATTCTTCATTTTTGCTATCGCGCGCCATGTGAATAGTAGAGACAAATCAATCTTTTGTTTTTCACCCTCGGAAAAATTCTCATATGAGAATTCATCACGATGACGACTCTTGATCACCTCTTCAAAGTTCTCATTTATATTGAAATTGACATAGAACTCCATGCTTGTCAAATATTTGTTGATCAACTTGTTCATGATCGGCAAATATTGCTTGATGATCTTGGTCTTGATTCCTGTATCCTTCAAAAGAATTGAAACTTGCTCATGATGATGCTTGTCGTTGACAACTTTCTTTTCTTCTTCTTCAAGATCGGTCAGTTGTTTTTCAAGATTTTTTAGATCATCTGTATGAGTAGTATCACTCGTTCTGTTTGTCTCAATACCCTGCTTGTCCTTTGTCAAGCGAGTAATATATCCACGAATAGCATTGATCGTAGCATTCTTTTTTTGATATTCAATATTTACATTAGCCATCTTTTTTGCGATGACTTGTATCTCGGATATTCTGGTATTGATCTTTTCTATTTGAATTCCAAGATCATTTAGACCAGTATTGTATTCTTGTATCTTCTTATTATACAACTCAATTTGTTGACTCTTGAATTCTTCTTCAATTGATTGACGACATGTCGGACAATTATCATTCTCGCGATAGAAATCTATTTCGGTTTGAGCCTTGGATACATTGTCTTCAATCTTGACAGTAAGATTGTTCAACTTGGCAAGCTTGTTATTTGTCTTCTTTTCGTCAAGAATGCTTTCGCTTAGTTTTTCAATCTCCTTTTGAAGATCCGTGCATTCATTGGTAAGGGTAATCAATTGAGTGTTTGAATTTGCAATATCGCGATTGATCTTTTCAATCTGAATGACATTTGTATTATCTATCTCGGCGATCAACTTCTTGGTTGATTCAATCTTGACATTTGTCAATTCACGACGATGAGACACATCATTCATTGCATCCTTGAGTGCAACAAGCTTTTGCTTGAGAACAGCATTCATGGAAGAAAAGATTTGAATATCCAACAAGTCTTCAATGATTGCACGACGATCCGATGCAGATAATTGCATGAATGGAACAAATGTAGAAGAACCGAGAACGACAATCTGAGTAAATGATTTGTGGTTCATTTTGAGAATAAACTTCTCCAAATACTCTTGATAGTCTCTGGAAGATGCATCTTGATTGACTAGCTGATCATCGCAATAGATCTCAAATCTACCTGGCTTTATACCACGAAGTATCTTGTATGACTTCTTGCCAATCTTGAACTCTATCTCAACAACACAGTCCTTTTCATTGACACTATTCAACAAACCAGGTTTATTGATACCACGAAACGGCTTACCAAATAGAGCGAAAGTCAACGCATCCAAGAGTGTTGACTTTCCGCTACCATTGTTACCCACAATCAATGTCGTGGATGACTTGTTTAGTTTGATCTCGGTGAAATCATTTCCCGTGCTAAGAAAATTCTTCCACCGAATCGTTTCGAATAATATCATGCTTTTTCCAAATTTACTGCTTCAAGATATAGTTCTCTAAGAATTGACTTTAGTTTGTCTGAAGATTCCATTTGAAGACCATCAATATACTTGTCTAGAATGGTCATCGTATCTTCACCTTCATTTATTATATCGTCATCTGCCCCATTTGTCAATTCGGAAAAGTCTTCCACGATGCTTATATCAAGAGGTGAAGCATCGGTCAATTTTTGCATGAATCGTTCAAAGAGAAATGGATTGGTCTTGTTCATGACCAAAATCTTCACATATGTCCCTGCATATTGTGAAAAGTCTATCGCCTTGAGTTTGTCAAAGTCCAAATCATTCTTGTCATCATATGAAATCTTGTAGAACATCTGATATGGATTTTCTACAAATGTAAGTTCACGGGTTACAGTATCAAAGACATGGAATCCGCGTTTGTCGCCATAATCAGCCCATGTCATCTGATACTGATTACCAAGATATGTGATGTGTCCATCTGAAGACTTGTGATGAAAGTGACCAGATAATACAGTTTCAAACTTGTCAAATATGGATCGGTTCATGCCATCATGACATATGTTGCCACGATCCATTTCAAATCCTGCAATTTCAAGGTGACCAAATGCAACATGTGCCTTACTTGACTTGATGTGTTCAACTGTTCTTTGATGGTTCTCCAAATTGATCCAAGGTAATAGACAGATATCAAATCCATCAACTAAGATGTCTTTTGGTTCTTTGTAGACTTGGATAAATTCGTTTTGCTCAAATAGCTCTTCAATTGCATTGATGTCATTTGTGTTCTTGTATGGTACATCATGATTTCCGACCAAGACATGCATCTTGATACCCATGTCTTTCATGCGACCAAAGAACTTGTTTCTCCAGCGATTGAGAATAACATAATTTATAAACTTGCGACGATCAACAATATCACCAAGATGAAATACAGTTGTAATATTGTTTTCTTTTAGATATGGAAAAAATATATTATTCCAAAAACGAAAAAAATAATCATCAAACGCAAGAGAGTCATTTCTAGCACCTGCATGAGTATCGTTGATAAGTGCAATTTTCACTTGGATGCTCTTTTGAATGACGCAACATTTTTATTTGCTTTCAAATACTCTGAATCGTATTTGCCGATCTTTTCATCGATCAAATCGCGCATTCTTGCCAAGCGTTGACGAAATGGTTGACGACGCCATACATCTTGATTTGAATCCATCATGTTCTTGATAAGATATTCAATTGAAACTGGTAGTGGCTCCTGTTCAGCCATTGGTATCTCCTTCGTAAAACTTTTCTATTCCTACTTTTTTGCTTGCCTTTTCTTTTTTTACTTTTCTTGTTTGTTCAAAGTTCTCTATGAACTCTGCCATGTTGTCATAGATTTCTTGACCTTTGACGATATTAGATTTGAGTTCAGATCCCAGTAATTCAAGATCCTCACCAGTAATTTCATCAAATATTCTTGAGTTCTCCAAAGACTTGTACTTTACATATTGTTGTTTCTTCTCTTTAGAGATCCTACGAATGAAAGCATAATACACTATTTGCGTGAAATAAGCAAAGGGATTCTTAGATTTCTTTGGATCAAAGTTTTCAAAATACATGAGACAATTTTCAATCGCATCAGCTATCATTTCATCACGATACGAATAGTTTGCAAAATTTGGACGATATGATAGATGTTCCGCGATTTTCATGAAACACTCACCAATATAGTTTGGTATGGGAGGTTTGTTTTCCTTGTTTCGCTTTGCTCTTCGCACATCTTTTTGGTATTTTACCAAGACTGCTAAAAATTGATTATTATCTATGTAATGATTAGACGTATTTTTTTTCATGACGATTTCTCTTGACTTTCACTTGACAAAACGGTACATTTGTAATGTCTCCGTTCAATGCAGTAGTTTTCTATTATTGTTTAGTAGCTTCATGAGACTAGAATATGTATCAGTTGATTCTTCTTCCGATTCTTCGTCAATCTCTTCGTTAGGCTTCAAACATTGTTTGTAGAATTCCTTGATTTTAGAAGATGTATCACAGATGATTATCGTCTCATCTTTTGTTATGATGAATTTAGATGTATCCACAAAATCTGATGGTACCCATTCATGAAATGAAAGAGAAATACGACCATTGGGGTCTGCAAATTGACGCACGGCCATAGGCTTTTCAAGCGTGACATTATTTCCCTTTATTGAAGTATTGGAGATAATGTCAGTACCATTCTTTAGCTTGATATACAGAATTTCCATGGTTATACCTTGAGTTCTATGTTATATAGTTTGTATTCAAAACGCTCTTCATTGTATATTTTAACACGATCTCGGAAATGCCGCAACGTAAAATTCTCATGTTTCTTGTATCTTAGATCATCGGCAATATCAAAAAGCACAGCTTTTTTCTTGTTCTCTCCAATACGCAATCCACGACCAATTGATTGAAGATTGCGAATACGACTCTTTGATGGAGATGCAAAAATAATATTGTGCAGATTTTTCACATTGATACCTGTGGAAAATGTTCCATATGATGCAACAATAATGGCATTATTTTCTTTTTCAACAATTGCACGAATATTTTCTCTGGTTTCCGTTTCAGTTCCACCATGAACAAAAAAGACTTTTCTATCGCCTGCTTTTTCTTCAATTAACTTATGTAAACCTTTTCCATGATTATCTACATATTGAAAAAGAATAAGGGTATTTCCTTCTAATGATAGTACAAGATTGCGAATAAATTTATTTCTTGCATCACTTGTAACAAGATATTTCATCTCATCAATATATTTTGCATTTTTAAGTAATCGAGATATTTCTTCTGGATATTTTAAAACAAGACATTTAATTTCAAAATCTGATAGTTGTTTTTTGTCTATGAGTTCTTTTGTTGTTACTGTCTTGCGTACAGGACCAAAAAGACCCTCAAGCACAAGTTTATGAGTTTTTGTTCCATCAAGTGTTCCAGTCATACCAATACGAAGAGATGCATTATCTAAATTAGTCATAATGGTTGCAAGAGACTTAGCTTTAAAATTGTGTGCTTCATCACCTATAACCCATTGATAGTTAAAATAATTTTTTGGTAAAGTATATAAAGATTGCCAAGTTGATATTGCTACAAGCTTATTTGAAGATTTTTCACGACCAGAATATATTCTATGAACATTGTCTTCAACACACCATTCATTCTTGGATGAGTAATCTTGAAAATCTGTATATAATTGTTCAACAAGAGAAGTTGTAGGAACAACAATTAAACCTTTTTTATTTTGATCGGTCATATATCGTGTGATAAAATATGCAATAAGTGATTTACCTGATGCCGTGGGAGATATTAACATTTGACGACGATTGCGAATGCAATGTGCAAATGCTTCTATTTGATAATCTCTTGCTTCAATATCTTTATTACGACTTTGTACCTGCAAAGAATCAACATATTCTCTTGCTTCAATTAAAGAAAAAGATGTTTTTTGTAAAACTTTTTCATCATATACAAGATTATATTCTCTTTCTTCAGCAAATATTTGAAGATGAGATAATAAACCATAATATATTGTTGAATCTCTTGTATCAAAAAGTCTTATTTTACCATCCCAAATTTTGTTACGAAATGCGGGTGTAAATTGATATCCAGGAACATAGAACGTAAAATATTCCGAAATTTCACGAGCGACACCGCGCTCACAAGAGAGCATAATATATGCTTCGTTCTTTTTTGCAACAATTATTTTTTCAGACACCTTGAGTAAACTTCATAAATTCTATGGCATTTTTCAAGTTAAATGAACGCTGATGAATTTCTTTGATGATCTTTTCGCAACAATCAACAAAAAGTTCTGTATACGATAGCTTGTTCTTGACTTCCAAAACATCATTATCACCATCAATCATTGTACTAATGTCTGCACGAAGATATTTTTCACGCATCGGCTCCCATCCGAGCTGATTCAATTCTTCTGTGCCATTAAGTTTGCCATCATAATATCTCCATTTTAACTTAGTCAATTTACTAAGATCAAATTTAAGCTTTTGTTCACGCATCTTTTGATGCTTGTATACTTCTATGTATTTGGCATGTAAAGAAGATAGACGAATGGATTCACTGCCCAATTCTGTGCTGTCTATTTGTGAATCTTTCTTCCAAGATTCCATCAAATCATCTATGTTTTTAATCATAATATAATTTCCCTGGGATTTAGTATGTTATACACTAAATCTCAAAGAATGTCAACATCAAAATAATTATATCGGAATGTGGCTGATGCTGTAAGAGTCATGCTTGCATCTGATGCATAGTCAAAGACGATAGATGATACAGATGTTGGAAAACAATCTCTAAAAGTAATACGAATATTTGGAGTATTTTTATTTGATATTATTGTCATGATAGCATCAGATACTGTGCCACCATAATCTCTATTTTCTTTTAGTAAACGACGATACTGCTCAAAGTTTTTAGGAAAGGTAAGACCTGTTATCCAATTATGCATTTCTAGCCATGTACGAAGATCTTCGTCAACTATGAATGTAAGATCTAGAGGCTCGTATTGAACTTTATCACCGTGAACATAAAGATCTACAAATGGTGTATTGCGAACAATTTCGGACATTGATAATCCGGGGAGATTGAATGTTTGGCAAAAGTATGTCAAATTTGGCATTCTTGTGAATGTCAATTGATATTTTGTAGGTTGTAGGAGACTTGTATTTGTTGGTTGAGAATTTATTTTTGCCATATAATACCTCTATGATATTTATAAACAAAAAGAGGGGGAACCGAAGTTCCCCCTCAAGTTGCAGTATTGCTTTCTTCTTGTTCTTACGATCAGAGAAGGTTTGCAACCTTGAAGATACGGTAGTAGACGTTTGAACGATTTGCCAAACGACCAAGACCTGCTGTTGTACCTTCTGCAAATGGATTTGCGACCATTCCGTAACGTGTCTTGAATCCGATACGTGGCTGGAATGTGTCCTGTCCGATTGCACGAACCATCTGTAGAGGAACATATGGGCAATAGAACAAGCCAGCGTCATAAGGAGATGTACCCTTATAACCAACTGTTACTAGTTCTGATGTATTTGTTCCAACTGAAGTTGGTGAACCGTAGTATGGGTCAACGTAGACCTTTACACGATTGTGTAGTAGACCAGCAAATGTGTTGCCTGTGTCATCTACCTGTAGATCAGCCTGAAGTGCTGGGGTATACTGTAGAACGCCCGCCATTGCCATTGCGGAAGCAACGTCAGATGAGCATACTACGATGTTACCCTTACCACGACGGGTTGCACGAGCGATTGCATTTGCTTCACGCTCGATCTGGAAGATAAGACCCTTAAACTTTTCAACTGACCAACGACCATTTGAGTCGGTGTCCAAGTCAAATGTACCAGCAGTTGTTGTGCCTGCGTTGCAGCCAAGAACAGCTGTTGAATAGATTGTACGAATGACTTCACGGTTA
>Ga0169931_10005357_pt1 | contig 19567 bp, 12 predicted proteins | sample Kivu_15m_20L_FD_129675 | JGI IMG/M metagenome (GOLD analysis project Ga0169931, IMG submission 129675) | Freshwater microbial communities from Lake Kivu, Western Province, Rwanda to study Microbial Dark Matter (Phase II) - Kivu_15m_20L... | ecosystem: Environmental > Aquatic > Freshwater > Lake... | reverse complement strand
GAGTATGAGCTCAGCTGAGGGCATGGTCCGTTGCTGTGCAAAAGATCCTCAGGGATGGGTCTTTCGATATCATCTCCTTTTCTATCTTTGAAGCCTTCTCTATACGTGGAACTCATTTCGAGGTGGGGACCAAGCAATTTGCTGTACTCTTTATCGTGGTTGACGATGTTAGGAATATGCATTTGCTGGGTGAAACTCTTTCGGTAAAGCGTTGTCTTGGTCAAGTCTGGCTTAACCATGTTAAATTTGTAGAGATGGCGCCCGCATTCGCAGTTGTCGTTTATCATCTGCATGTGCTCAATGTGGTCGAAGTTTGATTTGTACAGCTTGGAAGCTGTCTGGTAGAAACGATCGCTCTTTTCTTGTATGAGGGCAGCGTTGTCAGTCTTTCTCTGACTGAGCGATACTCGCCGAGTATCGAATGATCGATTGAGCTCCTCTTTCAAGTTGGAGGTGCCGCTTCGGCTTTTAAAACTCATTTAGAATTCTGGTTTCTTGGAGGCGGAGGTTTCTTTTTTTTGCGAGGTGGGTCTCATGGTGCTTGATGACTAAGTTGGGAAATAATAAATTTATTGAAACCTCCAACTTCGCACCTATAAATTTATTCAAATGGTCTCCCATTAAAATACAATTAACTAGCAGATGCCAGCTTTAAATATCGTATTATCTATCAAATATCATAATTTTTACAATCATATATCTTTGAGAACGGTTTTGACTCCCTGGCTCATTAACTTGTCGATCATTTCCTTGCTCCTAGTGCCTAATCGGTAACAACCGACATTTTCAGCTGATTTAGCTAATATTTACCTATGGAAAATACTTTCAATTTTTAGCATTTTAGAATTTACTGACTGATCGATTTCACTTGATTGTTGACTATATTATTGTAAATTTACTTATTCTGAAACTCTAAAGACTCACAAGCTTTGATATATCGTTTGGGATTTACTTAAGCTGGTTATTACCTAAATACCAATATACATACTTAGCGACAGTTCATTTAAAAACCTCATATGAAATATTCCTTCAACCGTCTTGATTTGATTAGTATGAGCAACTAGCACTTACAGTCTGTTTTGATGCTGCAAACCCCGAAGCGATGACAAACGATTGCAGTCTACATAGAGTTTTTTTAGGCCTCTTAGCTAGCTTAGGCCCTACAAGGTTTATATCGAGTTGTTTCCTATGTAAAATGATGCGTACCAAGATCGAGAAGAGTTAAGTTACAGAATAACTAAACAAACAACATTTTTTTAAGTCCAACCTACCCTAAATCATAATAAATGTACTTAATTACAGGACATCTTTAGCTTAATAGTTGGCATATTTATTGATGTGCTGTTTGATAGCATCTCTTTTGTTCGGCTTCAGCTTTTCTACCTGCTCAATCCAGTAAAGTTTGCGCTCCTACAGATGAATTATATCCTTAGAAGTTGGTACACGTTACTATACTTGTTTGGGATTAATAGACCGAACTAGTTTTATTTTTTATTAGTTTTTTTGTCTTATTTTTGCTATTTAGGCATCATACATCTCACTTGATATTTTGAGATCATTCAAAGTTTTAGCAATTATAGCCTTTTCCTTTTGATATCTTAGCAAAGTCTATCTGATCGTTTCTAGTTCTCTCTATTTGTTCTTCTTTACTAAAGAGTATTCATCACAAAGACGCATTTTTTCGAGAGAATAGGACTCAAGTTTATCCTTCATCATTTATGCTGGTCCCCTAGAGATCAGTGGTATTGAAAATTACTTAGTTTCTCCAGCAATAAGCACGCATATTTTTATGTTTATCTACTCGTCGTCAAAGTATACGGCATTTGGTTTCTGTAAATGCAAATACAAATGAGCCAGATTTTTGAATATTCTTTGCAAGCAGTTAGGCAGCTACTCGAAGGAGAGTTTGTTATCATATCTTTAGTTTTAGTAAATATTGGAAGAAATCTAGAAATAAATTTGAGAAGATTGTTTGTCGAAATTGCATTTGAAAGCGTATTCTTCTTGGTTTTTCATATTATCAGTCTTGTGGAAGTAGAGGTGGTAGGGTGATGTATGAGTGATAAGGCTTGTAAATAATATATAAAAATAGATTTTATGGTAGGCAAAAATCAATCATTATTTTTAGATTGTTAAGCCCCAGTCCACTTCCTGTCTTTCACAGCTCTACAGCACAAATTACAAACTATATATCTTGTTGAAACCCAGTTTCTTCATCTTCGCTATGTCATTTTTCCTCTATTAACTCTCCTACTTTCTAACAACTGCCACAATATTCTGGCTGTCTTTTTCCTTAGAGTTTAGTTTTCCAACTTTTTTGATCACTTCTCCCCCCGCAGCATAGATCAAAATTTATATTTCATCTGTTTTCATGTGATACTGTTCGCTTCCTAGGAAAAAGTTATATCCTTTGAACACCTTAAATCCCTTTTTGGTCTTATCAATTGCTTCATAGATATATTATATGTCCTTGAACTTGTAGTTTGCATAATTTAATGTTTTTTAAAGGCTTTAACTCTATCTTATCCACTAGTAGTTCAGTATCAGAATGCCCTTGCAGATCGCAAAGAGAGCTTTGAAGGTTCTTTTGTATTATTTCATGATAAGGAAGTCGAACTATTCATCAATGTCTTCGATTAGTAAAAAGTACTTCTTGGTTAGCTGGGCCTGGAAACCAGAAACGACAATTCTTTTGTTTTTAAACGATCTGCGAGGATTTAGCTCGTTCGCTTACCTCAGCAAAGAGGCAGAAGGGGCCCTTTTTCGATTGTTCACCTGCTTCGTTTTGCGGCCTTAAATGACTTCTGATGGTTACTAGGACTGACTCGGAATCGAAGTCAGTGGAACTAAAAGTGAGTGGTTTTTCTTATTTTTGTTGTTGTTTTTAGACTCAGGGGAACTCCTTCTACTTCTTGATTTTGTGCCCGATTTTTCTTATTTATTTTTAGCTTGAGGACTCACTCTATAGTTCCTTAAAGATTTTTACTTGCTTTCTTTTTTATCATTCCTTTCTTAGGTCTTGACTGGAACATTTGTTTTTTTATCTTTATCTTTTTTTTGATTTTTCTCTAGTTTTTCTTCTTGATCCTTGTGTTTTTCTTTTTGATTTTTCTGTAGTTTTTCCTCTTGATCCTTCTATTTTTCTACTTTTTTGATTGGCTTTACTTATTTCTATTTCTACTTTTATTTTTCTTACTTTTTCTCCTTGTCTGGCTTTTTGCTGTTGCTTTTACTGTTTCCCTTGATAATCTTTGAAAGACTTTAATTGTTTTAGCTTTAAATCTATTTTTGTTTAATTCTATCATCTTAAGGTCTCTTTTTACTTTTCTATCTTTTGTTTTTCAAAGGTTACATACTCTCTTAAATTTTCTATATTTTTTGCTGATTTTCAATCTGCTTCTTGTCTTTCTTAGAGTTATCGTGCACTCCCTATGTTTCTCTTTCAAAATATTCTTCTTTTTTCTATTCTTTCTGAGCTTCTTCCGCAACTTTTTTCTCGGCCTCATTCGCCTTTTCTTTTTGTGGATTTTTGGCGCTTTTTTTCTTTTTATCTTCCTTCTCAAACTGAGGCTTTTTCTTTTAGAATTTAGCGTTTGCCTAAAAGTCTTGACCGATACTAAATTAATTTTGATAGGACTGCTTACTATTTTCTTGGTCAACTTGAATTTGCGGTTTGGTTTCTACTTGACTTTATTGTTTGGGTCTTAAGCTTATTTCAACAGTATTCTCGCTGTATTTTTACGGCACTTCTTTGGCAACTGTGACTGACGGATTGGAGGGTTTGATTCTTTAGAATGTGCATTTGATGTCGGCTAGGTACACGATCATATCTTCGTCGATCTAAACCTACACGTTACTTTCGAGCAGATTGGTCTCGTTGTTGATTTTAGTTCCATTTTTGCTGCCAATGTCAGTGATTGTGATGGATTTGGGGGTCACCAAGAGACGGGCATGTTTTTGGGAAATGGCCATTTCTTTGATGACGATGTTGGCTTTGTTGTTGCTGCGACCTATAATGTTTTCCCCCATGAAAAAGGGTATTTTCGCAGTGATTTCTGGGTGATCGTGGACAGTGATGTATCCGGCGGGCTAATTTGATTCTGTCATAATTGATTACTAAAATTAATGCAGTTAAGTGAAGTAATGTCAATAGTCATATTTAAAAGGCAATTTAAAAATCATTTTGAATTTATGTTTAAAGAAAAAACATTAACACTTTAGGTTTAATATTTGACTGACTATGCTTTTATTTAAGCTTTTTCAGATGTATATAAATAATGAGCCAGATTGATAAGCAAATCGAGCAGTTAAGGAATAGTTAGATAATAAGCGAATTGTAAGTCAAAAATCTTTGTGCCAAAGCCCGATAGATCCTAGTCGAGGAGGGCAATGTCCAACGGGTAGATTCTCCTGTCACCATTTGCGGAGATATTCATGGACAGTTTTACGATTTGCTTGAACTTTTCAAGTGCGGAGGAGATATACCTAAAGTATGTTACTTGTTTTTGGGGGATTTTGTAGATAGGGGCTTCAATAGTGTTGAAACTTTCCTGCTACTACTCGCATATAAAGTGCGCTATCCCGACCTAGTAACTTTAATTAGAGGTAATCACTAGTGCAGACAAATCACTCAGGTCTACGGCTTCTATGACGAGTGCCTCAGAAAATACGGATCTCTGAATGTATGGCGTTACTGTACCGATGTTTTCGATTATCTTTCTCTAGCAGCCATCATCGATGACAGTTTGTTTTGTGTCCACGGAGGCCTTAGTCCAAGCATTAATGATTCTATCGATGAGGTACGCCCTTAAATACATAGATTCGATCAATTGACAGGAAACAGGAAATTCCTCATGATGGTGCAATGTGCGATCTAATGTGGTCTGACCCTGATGGTATTTGTACAACGATATAGATGCTCCAGGTTGGGTGCTTTCTCCTCGAGGAGCAGGCTATATGTTCGGTGGAAACGTAGTTTAATCTTTTAACCACTCGAATAATGTGACCGAGATAATCCGAGCCCATCAACTGATAATGTAGGGATACAAATAGATGTTCAACAAGCAACTAGTGACTGTATGGTCAGCTCCGAACTACTGCTACAGGTGTAACAACGTGGCCTCGATTTTAGTACTAGACGACAAACTCAATCAAAAATTCATTAAGTTCGAAGCAGCCACACACGAGAGTCGTACTATTCCTGCAAAGAAGGCCATTCCTTAGTATTTTTTATGATTCTGCATAGTATTAATCATAAAATCATAATTTTATTTTATTGGAAGATTTGAGGAATTCAAGAGCAAAACTTGATATGGAAGAATATTATATAAACTGTAAAAATAGATGGATTTTTATAAAATTTATTTGAAGGAAGAATATGGCCTACTACTACCCTTACTACCCCTACTACCCAACGTATCATCTATAACACTCAGTTACGCTGCCTCCCTTGCCGCTGAATCCGCCCTTAGAAGATCAAGAGTCTAGGCTGAGCTTGCTGTCTCCAGAGCGGCATCATAGGCCGCCCTCAGAAGATCCAGAATATAAGCCGAAATTGCCACTGAGGCTGCATTGAGACGCTCAAGAGTTGAGGCTGAAGTTGCTGCCGAAAGAGTAGCTGCTGATAATGCCCTTAGAAGATCTAGACTTGCTGCTGAACTAGCTGCATCTCGTCTAGAGACCGAAGCTGCACTCAGAAGATCAAGAGCTGCAGCCGAGCTCGAAGCTGACAGACTTGCTCACGAAAGCGCTCTTAGAAGAAGCAGAGTCGAAGCTGAGCTGGCTGCCTAGAGAGTAGCGGCTGAGGGAGCACTGAGAAGATCTCGAGTAGAGGCAGAGCTGGCAACTGAGAGTGCTCTTAGAAGATCAAGAGTTGAGGCTGAACTTGAGGCTTCTAGACTCAGAAGACTCTATTACCCCTACATCTGATCGACACTATATCGATTCTTCCCATATCATCATATCATCATATCAACTAATCACCCATAAACGATCATTGCAACTTTTTTTTGCTCTTAGTGCGTCGGATGATCTTCATGGTCGCAGCCGTGGTTTTTCCGATATTTGCTTGAATAGTATTAGTACTTATAAGGTGCTCTACTTAATGAGTCTGTTTTTGCGATTTGTTTATGTCATCTTTATCCACATTTATTTATTTTTTGTCTTAAATACACATTATCCTCACAGCTTTCGCTGTTTTTATTTGTCTTTTTTTATCCTCTAATTTTTTATTTTTCTAGGCAGGTCTTCTCTTATCTAAAGAATGCTAATAAATCGTATTTTTGTTATTCAAAGATTGATTGTTTAAATTAACCGGATGGGCTCTGGTTTTAAATGATACTTTTTACTTATTCTTCTATAAAAATCTTTGGATTTTCTCTCTTTCTTAGATTTTTCCTCGGATAAGAACATACCAGAAATGAATCTTTTTAGCGATACTTGTGATGATTTCGTGAGTGCCTCCAAGGATGATGATAGCTACTGCCAGAATAGACAGATAGAATTTGATTTAATTGTCGTCGATGAATGCGAGTGAGGAGAACACTAGATGGAAACAGAAAAAGCTAACTTTTTAAATGATCGTATTGATTCTCCAATTTTTCAAAAAGAAACTGTTATAGATAGATAGTATATGCGCTAGACCAACAATTAAGATGAAATAAAGAGGATTTACATGGCAGGCTAAAAGAGGAATAGAAAACGAAAGGACTGCAGCAAAACAGCCTTAACGGTTTATTTATGTAATCAAGGCCTTGAATCGTTTTTTGAATCGTTTTTATGCAACTACTTCTATGCTTGGCATATTGTCGTTGATATTAGCAACTTTATTGGTTTTGCGAGGTTTGTCACTATGCATTATGATGAACAAGAAAGGCAGAATGATGGCAAAACCAGTGAGCATGTAGAAACAAAATACATTAAACTTGCCTAAAGGAGTACTGTAACCAGCATTCAATACGATGTAATAGACAGGGATGAGTGATGTGGTGAAGCTGCCTATAAACTACTAAAGAATGGCTATCCATAGATTATCTTCGAAAATAGTGATGCCGCATTTATTGAGGGCAAAATTGATAAGTTGATGCACTGTTATGATTAGAATTACAGCATAAATAAACAGAAATATGTTTTATGCGTTGAAAGCCATAAAGTCTGTACTTCCACCGATAGCCTAAAACAAAATATTATTGGTTTAAGCTTAAACGCCAAAACTCAGTCTAAGATCGATGTTGAGGGTCTGCAGGACTGAGCTGTGCAGAGTGTTGAACAGCATGGTAAGAATATTGGATAAAAAGAAAGGCATATTGGGGATGCCGACAAGCACATATATGCTAATCAGGTTCCAGTAGTTGACTAGTTTTACAAAAAGGAAGAGCATGCCGAACATTTTTAGGAAAGTTGCAAAATGATTTACAACGAAGCTTAGAGATTTGACTACAAGTTAGCTGTTCTGCATGATGCTTTGCTAGGTCGTTGAAAAACACTATTACAAGTGCCCAGTTAGACCTTTGTCTTAGTAAAAACAACTGTAGCACTAACCTTTGTCTAGAAAATGACCACCAGTGCAGGTAAAGCAGTAACCATTCGTAGGGTCACAACTGGTGCAGTTCGAGTTACAAGGTCTACATCTTTGTCCAGAACCATTATAGTAGTTCATGGACTGACACATAAGCACTAGTTAGTTTGAGTTGTTAGAGTGTTAACTTTTAATCACGAAAGACAAAGGATTCAAAGGATTAAATGCTTTAAAGTTAAAGTCTTATAGAAAAAGTAAGTCTAATCCCATGTCGGCTTTGTTCGTGATATATTCTGACAAATTCATCGAATAGAGTAAGTAGCCACTTTGAATATCCAGCTGAATGATTATTCCTTGACTGGTTGACAACAATATGAAGTCGACTCCACTGCTTTAAATATCTGAAATGTTGCCTACTATTTGAAGAGAGCTGTTCCGTTCTAGTTATAGAATATTGTCGTTGAGAAAGTACTACCTCATGGTATTATCCTAGCAAATAGCATATATTTTTATGTCTCCTTCATTGATAGTCATATGCAGAAACGTAATGGGGTATTCGCATACTTTTACTTACTAAAAAACATGTTTAGATGATAGGTCGAACATAAGAATGCTACCATTAGTAGTTCCAATCAGTACCACTGAGCTGTTTTTGATCCATAAGCAAGTAGTTAGATAAAATTATGATATTGCAATCTACTATATCACGTTAATCGAACTACCTTAGGACAGTGATGAGTTTATTTAATGAATTTTCAAAGAAGACTAACACAATATGAAAATAACATCTATCGATTGAATAGATAAAGGAGTATAGTCCACAATTGTACAGCCAGACACGATTGGATGATATAATCCCCCAGTATACGTATATTTATGAAGCGATTAACCGAATTTAGCCAGTAAAAAGGTCGGAATAGTCTTAATGCTTTCAGCAGTTCCTAGAGTATTGAACTAAGTGATGTTGACTCTAGCTGATCCATCGACTCGTGCATGCCATCTGCTATTTGAACTTTTCTGATACGCAGCCACAGCGCTACCGTTTTCACCAGCACAGGCCATAAATTTAACATTCTTCACATCAGCGTTGGATTTGAAATTGATTGGACAATAAGTAGCGACTAGCACAATGAGTGAAACAAGAGAGGCAGTAAGCATTGTGTTGACTAGTTTACTTTTAAATTATTTCGAAAGGTAAGTTTGTTGGTGATTATTGTTTGCTAGGGTATGATATGTATGATATGATGATAGTGTGTTAATAGTTGATATTATATTAGATTAATTAATAACAAGTTATGTGGCGCATATCTAAACCGCTCTTAATCACCCTGCTCTTGGCCGTAGCCTACACGCGATATCTTGAGATGGGACTAGTCAGAAGGGCTCCTACTAAGGAAAAAGCAAAGCTAGATGCGATCCAGTGCACTCCTGCCGACAAAATAAACCAGGATGCTGACTATAAAGAAATCTGCTATGAGAAAGACATCGCTTATACCATTCCGTTCGTGCACAATGGCAGTATCACATATCTAGCTGCTGATTTTACTACACCTATTAGCTGGCTCAAAGGACCAGATTGCGTTGTTGAAGGCACCAAACACCTATGCTCGCCTATCACTGGTTCCATAGTATAAAAAGTTAGTCGAACTAAGAAGTAAATGATGAAAAAATTTCACGATATGAGAAAGAAAAGACACCACAACGATGAGGACTCAGCATCGTAATAGGACACAGAATAGGACACAAAATAAGATACAAAATAGAACAAAAAAGGCAAAGATGAAGACAAGTAAGAACAATAAAATGCAATCATCTAGGGTTCCAGTTAAATCATTCGCGGATAGTTCGAAAGAGCCAAGTCTCTGACTTTTGTAATAAAGGATTCAAACAGACTCAATAATTTCTTTTAACTGATTATGCTTGGACTTTTCATTCTCGGAGAGAGGGACTCAGTGCTATTAGAAGATGCCAATTTCATAGACGCAACTTCTATTTCAGCCAATCTCAACAGTAGAAGCGATGGAGCCATTTCCTTACGTTTTGATAATTTTTCTTAGAGGTCGTTTTTAGAGTAGATATTCAAATACGTGAGAGCAAGTTAGAAGACAGTAACAGTATATCTTGGATAAAGGAATACGCTGACGATAGGAGAGCTGACTTCCAAGTACACTCAAAGTGGTTTCAGCAGCATTCAGTGGATAGATATGCCTGATAATGAGGGCTACGGCAGAATGGCAGAAGTAACCGATATAGGCATCGAAGATCTGACTGAAGATAAATAGTAAGATAATGATCAGACCTTGCCTGCCGTAATCACGCTTGGTGCATCATATATAGGACTGCCCTAGGCTACATTCAGTCAGATCATATCTGGATCCATCGGTAAAGTGGCTTCTTGCTTGTTCAACAACGTAACTTTGTTAGCAGAGTGCACATTCAAGAATAAGAGAGACCAAAACAAATTATTCTAGAAAAACATTTACTTTTCCTTCAATGGAAAAAACATAGTGTTACCCTTCAAGGATCTGCTCCTGCAACAGTAAAGCAAGAAGGCCACTTTGAACATAAAGCAAGCCTCAGGATCGCATATCATTCTGGGAGAACCAGTTTTCAAGCACTATACTTTCCTGTTCGACTACTCCAAAAATAGAGTTGGTTTTGCTGCAAGAAGGGAAACTTTCCAGTAGTTTTTCGTCAGTGTAGTGTCGCTAGTTCGATTCCTGTGCTTGGTGTTCGTCATAGGTACTCTTTGGCTAAGCTAGGCTGCAGTTTCATCATATGCTACGGTCCTTGTCGCAAAATGATAAAGGTGTTGATTGAAAAAAGATGGTACCGGAGAGGAGTAGGGCCATAGGGCCAGAGACTCAAGGCTTACGAGCCTATTCAGTAAAACCCATATGATGACCTGAGAGGAAAGATGCAGGACGCCATCACTCTGGCGTAGAGGGAGGATGTTGAGGGTATATGATAGCACAATGTCTTAATTATAATGATGTCCACCAAGTTTGTACTTATACTAACCATACGAGTGATTTTTGTTTCATTGAGTGTTCCTGTTTTTTATAAGCTAAGAGGTTAATAGAATCCTATTTGTTTTGAAAATCTAAAATAAAATGGATCTGAATCGCACTTGTATTTAGGGCTAAATTTAAGATATAAGATTTGACTTATTTTAATAATTGGCCGTGATCCTCAGACCCTAAATTATAGAACCCGCAACTATAAATAATGGTAGTCTTCAACGAATGGAGGAGTAACACGACACAAAGGCAAGAACAATTCTCTCCTTGAGAGACTTTTTGGTGTCTAAGTTTAAGTAAGCTCTCAATCTGTCGATTTTAAAGAACATCAATGATCTGCTTATGATGTCTTCATGCCAAAATGCTGAAAAGATTTCAATTTTGAATTTTTTGATCGAAAAAGGAGTTTATGTCCAAGACAATGTTTCAAGAAATCTTTTTGGCTAAGAAGATTTAGAATAGATCAATCAAAACTAAATGATTAATGTTAGATCAAGATTGACTACAGAAAACATCAAACTCGAAAAAAATATTTCTAAGTTAAAGCATGATGAAATCGTGGTGAGAGATTAAATAAAAATACACATTCGATAATTACTTTCATATCTCTAAGAAAAACCTGAAATTCTAAGATAAAGAGTGGTCGAAAATAATTTCGAAAAACTTAATATAAGTTAAATCATTTAATAAAATTTTGGCAGTTCTGAACAATCAAGGATGGAATCGTACCATTTTAAATCAGAAGACCATTCAAACCGAAAATTTAATTAAGAGATTTAAGAATAGGACCGAAAAATGATCGAAAAAATAAATTACTAGTCTAATGAGTCAGTACAGGTCAGTCCTTAAATCGAAAAAAGCAGCAAAGAAAATAGGCAAGTGAATAGTGCTCAAATTATACAATAATCAGTTGTGAATGTAATATTTTCACAAAATAACGAGGGAAATCGACAATAAAGTGAAAATTCAATCATTTAGGTCTTGAAAAGCGAATAATCTTAACCTAAATCCGAACAAGATTCTTTTCTTTATCTAATGAACATAAGGAATAAAAAATTTTACGAAAAATGTGATCGAGTTTTACAAATGGGGATGGATCAACTTACACTAATGATCCAGAATCAACGATCAAATAAACATAATCTTAGGCTAAAGAGTAAATCTGAGCACAAAGACAAAAAAAGATTTGATTGATCATGAAAAATAATACAATTGTAACAATTATTCATTGTCATTTTTATAATTGATCATCACATTTATCTTTTGTTATTAGTTCTACTTAGTAATAGCTGTACTTTGTTTATTCAAACAATAATTTTATAACTGCATCGCATGCCCAAATCAGAACACTCTCAGAGCTTCTCAGTCAACACCAACGGAGTTCGTCTCAACCAAACCGAAAAACTACAGCGCGAGGCTGACCACTACACCAAGAAGTACGAGTGGGAGCGCCGCAACCTGCTCACTCTCCAGGGAGTCGAGGCCAAACTGCTGGGGGAAATCGAAGGACTGAAGCGCAACGTGGCGCAGCTCAAGAAGGAAAGCGAGGAGGGCGAGGTTAAGGTGATGTTCACCAAGATGCGCAACCTGCAGAAACAGATTGATATCGTACTATTGTTGAAATTCAGAACGACAAACGCTACAACGAAACTATGGGGGAGATCGCCAAGCTCAAGAAAACCATCGACCAGCTGCGCCAGGAAAAAACTATGTACCAAAACAACCTCAAGAGTCTTGAGGGTGACATCGAGAGAGCAGATCAGGAGATCAACACGCTGATGGGCAACATCGAGCAGAGTCAGAACACCAGCAAGATGAACCAGAATATGATGCTTACTCTCAAAATGACCAACGAAGAGGAAAAAACTAGATATTATCGGTAGCTTACCGATCTCAATAGAAGACTCAAGGACCCCAAGTTCAACCGCGGAAGCAGGGTCCGCACTGGAGAAATAAATGCCATTCAAAATGACACGGCTGCCGTACTAAAGAATCGTCTGACCAAGCTGATCGTAAACAACAAGGAAAAAGTGAAACTGATCGATAACTATCAAAGGAATATGAAGGTTATCGATGAGGCTTTTACTACTATCAAAGAGGCCACTGGGCTCACGGACATCCAGGAAATCCAGAATACTTTCATAAAGGGTGAAGAACAGAACTACAATTTGCTGACTTACGTTGACGTTCTGAACCAGGAGATCGACAATTTGATGGACATCAATCAGCAGCTACGCGCCAAGAACGAACAGCTGAAAAAAGACAACCAGGAGAAGCAACGCATCCTCAATGAGACTCCAGAAGATGAAAAGCGACGCATCAAGATTCAGGAGTATGTCGACAAGAAGAAGAAAGAAGTTACTGACTTCCAAAAGATGCTAGATGAGATTTCACCACTAGTGAGAGACGTACTTATCAAACTGGCTGGATCCAAGTTCAACAGAAACAACCCTCATCGCGTGCAAGAGTACATCAACTCTGGCGTTAATCTCAACGATTCAAATCTCGCAGAGTACCTTTCCGAGCTTGAAGAATACACTAACAGTATTCTCATCTACAAGGGCAAAGCGAATAAACAGACCAATGCTGAAATATACGCCAAGACCCTTCTCTTGGAAGAACTTCCTCCAAAAGAATTCAAGAAGAAGGCATATGTACTTATTGAGTTATGTAGGATCATAGCGTGCTGAACAACACTCTCGAGTAAGTCAAGGACAAAACCAAAGGTATTGAAAAGTTACTAGACCGTGACCAGCTCGAAGACCTCGCAAAGAAAGATATCGAGGCTAAAAAGCAGATTCCAGAAGCGGCAAAACAAAAGAAGAAATGAATATGAAGAGCTTAATTCAATTAAAAAGCATAAGAATAAGCTATCTATAAGTATAATATAAGCTATGCTATAGTTTCTGATTTATAATTATTGTGAGTAATGGACGACGAAATACTAAGGATGTACGTAGACGAAATATATGCGGTCTATGACAACGATTACAACGGATATCTGGACATGCGTGAACTTCATGTTTTTGTTAATCGACTCTATGCCGATTTAAACGATCCTCGAAGATTTACTCAGCAATAAATACAAGCTTTGTTTAATCAGATCGATGTAAGGAGAGATGGAAAAATACATAAGCCTGAGCTCTTTCTACTCATCAAAAAACTATGGGAAAATCCAGGTGTTGGACCTAAATAAGTCACTGCTTTCGATCAGTACAGCCAGCAACAGTATCAGCAATACCCTCAACAGTATCAGCAGCAGCCACAAAACTATCAACAGTCCTATCAACAGCAGCCCCAGAACTATCAACAACAAGGCAGGCATCAAAGCTATAGAGCACCAGGTCAGTATCAGCAAGGGTATAATCAGCCAAATATGCATCAAAGTTATGGTCAGCAAGGCTACGGGCAACCAAACAGGCAAGGAGGGCAAGGGTATGGAGGACAGTATGGTCAAAATAATGGCCAGTACAATAATCAAAACAATTATGGCCAAAGATGATATGAGTATCATTATGTACCATTAGCTTTGTTAACAATTGCATTATATAATATAGATATTTTGATTGATGGACGACGACATCATTCGCATGTATGTGGACTAAATTTTTGACACTTATGACAACGACCGCAATGGATTTTTCGATGTTATGGAACTGCACACCTTCATGAATCAAATGTACGCCAATCTCAAAGATAACCGAAGATTCACGCAAGCAGAAATGAAAAGTTTATTCAATTAGCTAGACGTCTACAAAGATGGAAGAATCCACAAGCCAGAACTGTTCTTGATGATCAAAAAACTATGGTAAAACCCAGGAATGAGTCCACTTGAGTATCACGGATCGCATCCGCAGCAACAACAGTACCAGCAGCCTGGACAGTATGGACCGCCTGGCTATGGATACAATCCTAACCAGTATAATGGTTATTGATAGGTCGAATCTAAATCTACAAAATAATCGATTAAAAAGTCATTTGTTGTTTTTACTTTGTTTTCAATAAAAATAAAAAGGATATCTTTACTTTACTAAAAGAAATAAATTTGATTAATTAATCACTGTTGGATAGTCAGGTGAAAGGCTGGAAGTATGTTTTGTATACTTCTTCCCACTATTTGTAGGTCTCCCATATGATTCTATTGATTTTATTTTAGCCCCGCCACAAGTCAAAACCATCGAGAGTCTAAATAGCAGCCTATCCTTAATTCGATATGATTCTTATGGCCAGATCAATCTTAGATGCGATTTCCTCTGGAAAATCCTTATTGAAACGATAACCGAACTACTCAACTTCAAACCTGACTTCCTTTTTCATTCCTTTGAGTTCCAATTAGTGTTTTTCCCATAGTTACTACAGATACTTATTTACTCTCTCCTAGCTTTTTTCTTCGTTTCCCTAAAGGATTGTTTTGCTGAACACATGCTGCAGACCCATCGATACTTTGAGTATAGCCGATTCGATCAGGGTCAGTAGTGTGTTCTCATAATTGTTCACGTTTTCTTTTTTCTCCTTAGGCCTGCCACGTTTGAGTTGCTATCTTTATGGCTTTTTTATCTTTTACACGTATCTCTTGTCGAGATCGTGCTTGTTTTTGACGTGGGTATAAGCGGCAGCATAAGAAAGGTAACTCTTGCCGCATTCACAAGTGAAATCCCTGCTTTCAGGATCTTTGCGTTTGCGCCTAGCATTGGCTTACTTGGCCTCGCTCGTGTCACTCATAAATATATAATAAGAGTCACTTACAAGAAAGCCACAAATAAGCCACAAACTATTCGATTCTGATTAAATAAATTCATTTTTGTATCATTTTGTGTTTGAAAATAAGATAAAATCAGTTTTTCTTATGGTCCAGAGGAGTCCTCCACAGGAACAGTGCTTTCTGACTCTGAGTTAGTCTCCGCATCGAAAATAAGCTTTATTCATACATATTTACACGACTAGCATTTATAGGATATGAAGGATGACTCCATAGAAAAGCAGAGTCCATTCCATCGGAGAAGCTGGTGCCAGTCCAGCTAGAAGCATCATTTGTGCGGCAATCGTTAGAAAGGTTATCATCATGAATGCGAATATTTATGGAAACTTAGTAGTCTACTTTTTACTGATTATTTGATGTTGCCATGAAAGGCATTTTGCAGTCTGAATATTTACAGAAACATGAATCCGAATCCTACTATGCTTCGCACTGGTACGTCGTACTATGTCTGAAAGTACATATATCTATACTATCAATGTATTTACCTATAGAACTGGCTGCCTGCGTAGAGATAGCACTCGATGAATGAGTAGTACCAGTTGAAATAGATGAGTTGCTGGAAGAGAAGTGAAGATGTGATCTATGATTCTGACTCAAAAATTATCTACCAAGAGTTACTATAGGCTTGGGCTGAGGGTATTTAAGGGCCGGGTAGATCGGGTTGCGATGCTATGTTTGGTTTCTTCTCTATGATTATCTCGCCTAGGATTCAGGTAAGGGCTGGTAGTTCATTCAAATTTATAATTAAATGATATGGACATTCTTACTCAAAAATCAAATCATTTTTTATACAGATTTATTATGCCCACCTTGGCTTTTATGCTCCCCAGCAAAAACTATATCTCCGCCTACTCATCTTACTTGCTGTACTTAGCTTTTACTATCTGCTACTTGCGATGAGCCAGCTCGCCTAGTCTTTCGGCTTAGTACCTCAGGTACTTGAGCTTTTAGCCTCGCTCCATGCGTGTCTACATTATCCTTTCTAAACGTCTCTTCTAGCTTTCCACCACTGATATAGTGCTCATGTGACCTAAAGTTCTATTAGCTTTAGCTTTGCTTGATTTTCTGCTATCTTAAGAGGCCTTTGACTCTGCCCTTGCTGACAAATTTTGTTTCTTTTTGGCTTAAATTGCTTTTGTTTTAGCCTCAGCCAGGTATATGTCGCCTATCTTCGATCTTTCCTATCTCGGCAAACATACTTTGAGTTTAATCTAAGCCTTTGGTTCGATTTATAATACTTTTTTCTGATCAACTTTTGGTCTGAATTTTTATTTAAGATAGTCACTAAAAGCATTCTGTCTTGACAGTTTTTCTTAAAGCGCTCTTTTCTTTTCCTGTTCCTTCAATTTTTAATGTATTCTTTCTTCCTACATGATTTTCAATATTTTCTAAGAGCAACTTGGCGGTTCATAGGTCCATTTTTACAACTATTATTCCCTCTTAGCGCCTTTTTCCTATATAAGAGCTTATCTTTTTGCGAGATACTGCTCTTAAAACTACCTCATAGCCTCGATGTCTATCGGCTTCGTAAGCTTTCGTTTTTATTCTAGTAATTTTTTGCGTTCTTCTAGTGACGGCATCACAATGTTTTTCATGTAGTGCTCCTACATCAGTTAATGAAGCCTTTTTTGCTAGGAAACTGATTTGTATCTTTTGATCGACTCCAGGTTTTCTTCTTTTTCCTTTTCTTTTAGCTTTGATTTTTACTATATTCTTTGCCGATAAAATTATTACCGCTCAACTTTGCCTTTCAATTTCATTTAATTTTACATCACCTCTTCTTTCTTTTTGAGTTCTTCGTCTCGTTTTTACTCGTACTATTGTCTTAGCCTGCGTTTTTGCTAGGCTGCTTTTCTGGCTTTTACCATTCTCTCTACAAAGTTTTTGTGCTAAGGGCTTACAATAGTAGAGTCTTTGATCTACTTGCTTTTTGTATCTATTTTACCGTTGCTTGAGCTTCCTAGTATCTTGGAAAGGTTGAACAATTATTTTTCAAGCCTGTCTTTTTTGTCAATTATTTATTTAATTTTAGCCTACTCTTTGGTTATTTTGTCTGATTACTTGATGATCTACGATACGCTTGAAGATTGCTGAGTTATGATGTTAGTACCTGTGAGATGCGAAGATAGCCCTCCTTGATGAAAAAAATGGTCTGATCGAGCTACTGAGTGATTATATTGACTGCAACTGTGTTCTTGCTGCTTTATTTGGGCATCCTAGACCAGAAGTAAGCCTTGACTTGGGGATCGCTGTAGTCTCGTTAAAAAGGTTATGGCTCAGGTGGAATTTAAACCACTTTTTATAGCTACTTTTCAGGATTATCGGCCTATGGTTGTTTAATCGACTGGGTGATTTTAGCCTTTTGCGTGAAGCTCATCTTGGACTCTCTTTTGGCTTCTTAGGGGTTCATTCTAATAAATTTATAGCATCATTTCAAGGTAATTAAAATAATAAACAAATCATCATTCAAGATGCTATTTATATGCTTAAAAAATGATATTTTTTGATTAAAATAGATGAGCATCAATTATAGCGTCTTGCTAGTTTTTACTCGACCTATCTATCTAGTTTGAAGAACTATTTGAGCTGATTTGCTGTCATTCTTGTATTGGCAGCTGGCTCTGCCTACTATGAGCCTTAGTCTTCATCCTAGTGGTAGCCTTAGCTGAGATCGTTGCCATTGTAGTGTCGATGGTCAGCAAAAACACCTTCTTAGTGCTCAATACCCTATTCGTCTTAGCCTGACTCGCTTTGATCCGACTCTGAAGATGAAGATGACTGTGAAAGTTAGATGTCTAGCTTTACCACTTAGTCAGTGAATATCACTCCCTCGTCGGATCTGCGGATCCAAGGGGCTTCAGGTTTGATTTCGATTGAAGACATGTTGAATTCCTCAAGTATTTTTTATTAGAATCTGGGAACAATATCAGGTTTGGCGACATGAGGAAGGCAAAAGAATATCCTAGTGCGCACTGGAGTCTTGAAAGGAAGAACGACTTAGGGGAAAATCGAGCATAGTCTGTTTTCATATATAAATGGTATGAACTAAGCTTCCTCTATATCGTTCTGCTGATTATCAATAGTGTTGAAAGGATTGCGAGTTTATTGCTGAACAAGTGCCACAAATCTGCCAAAATCTTATTTAGTCTATCCGTCAGGTAGAGCTTAGTAGAGTCCTTTGAGCATTTTGAGTGCCCTCGGAAGCTGGCCAAGCATCATTTCAGCCACTGCGATGTTGTATACTATTTCGAAGTAGTTGAAGGAACGATTGTTAAAGGAAAATTTTCTGAATTAGTAGTAGAATTGCTAGTCCTTATGGTTAGATCCCACCATCTACTTATCTATGATCTACAAGGCTCTTTTGAAGTTTTTAGAGGCCTAAGCATACTTTTTGTCAAAGAAATATGTCACTCCTTTGTAAAATTGATAATCGTATTATTCAAAAAGAAGTCCAAAACTGCCTTCTGCTTTGCTTTTAGCTTACTTCATATGAGCACGCACAGCTGAGTATTCACTGATTGATTAGTCGCTGCACTCTCTGAGGCTCTATAAGACTTAATAGTCGAAATTGATCTTAGTGTCTTGCTTGATCTCGAGCATAAGCTTCAAGTTAGCCAGGGTATTGAGCACATCTTTACATGTCAGGTAGCACTTAGCACGATAGAGCAGTACTTAGAAGTTTTTGTTGATGTTGTTGATGTTCGAGTATGCCTTGGCTGCGTCTTCATATGCGCCGATATAGAAGAGTAAGTGGCCAGCCCAGATGTGGATTTAAGGCGAGCTGGGTCGGTAGGACATGTAGGACTGAAGATCAACAAAGCCAGTGTTGACCTATCCAGTCAAAAGCATGCACTTGGCTCTGCTCAAATAACTCTAAGGTATGGTGTGTTTCTAGTCGTTATCGATGGCTCTTTTAAACTAGCTTATTGCCTAGTTGTATCGTCCGCTTTATGCAAAAATGAGGCCGACTAGATAGAAAACAAGCGGGTTAGGCTTTGTGCTTTCAGCTAGACACTGATCTAAGTCTTTCAAGGCTTTGTCTAGATCACCTAGGGCATATTAGAGCAGACCTTTGATCATAAAAAGTGAGGGATTATTCTATATCGTTTATATTTTAGTAATGGTTCGCATTGCGCTTTAAAGATACTATTTCTTTTTGTCCTTCAGATCTTTAGGTAACACTTTTGTTGCAAAACAGATCAAGGTGACTGCTTTGTAGAAAGCTGGTTCGATACGGTGAGGAAGTGCCTTGCTTGCCTTGGAAAAAAGAGT